>CXWL01024852.1_pt1 | contig 14136 bp, 13 predicted proteins | sample 590931 | NCBI WGS metagenome assembly CXWL01 (sample SAMEA3498368, study PRJEB10139) | groundwater metagenome | biome: water well; material: biofilm material | place: Germany | collected 2015-04-27 | reverse complement strand
GGATGAAGGTGCCGGACCTCTATTTCCCCGGTTTGTTCTTCGAGATCAAGCTTGGCTGGCTTTATGTGCCGATTGCGGCTTTTATTATCGTTGCCGAGTCGAATGCGATGAATTTTACAGACGGCCTCGATGGACTCGCAGGATTGATTGCTTCAACCGCCATTGCCGCATTCGGTGCAATTGCCTTGATGCAGGAGCAGGTATTTATCGCGCGCTTTTGCTTTATCCTGGTCGGCGGACTCTTCGGCTTTTTGTGGTTCAACGTACATCCAGCGGAATTATTCATGGGTGACACCGGCTCGCTTCCATTGGGTGCGGTGCTGGCAGTTGTCGCGCTGATGACCGGTCAGTGGCCGATGCTGTTGATCATTGGGATCATCCCGTTGGCAGAGATGGTTAGCGATGTAATCCAGATCGTTTATTTCAAATGGACAAAAGGAAAACGTTTTTTCAAAATGGCGCCCATCCATTTGCATTTTGAACTACTCGGCTGGAGCGAAACGCAGGTTGTTCAACGCTTCTGGCTCATTGGTTTGATGGCTGCATTGATAGGAATAGGTTTATCGCAGGTATAAGTGAATGGTACGTATTGCGTGTTCCGTAATTTACGAAACACGCAATACGCAACAAGCATGAAAAACACTAATTGGAACGGAACTCACACCCTCATCCTCGGCGCGGCGAGACAAGGTATCGCCCTTGCCCGCTGGCTCTCACATCACGGCTCACACGTGACCTTGAGTGACTCGCGCACTGCGGATGAACTTTCCTCCGCTCAGGCAGCTCTCGCGGACACGAATGTGAAATGGGCAGTGGGGGGGCATCCGCTGGAATTATTGAATAACACCGATGTGCTTTGTCTTTCCGGCGGCGTCCCGTTGACATTGCCCATTGTCGAGGAAGCAGTCAAACGCGGAATTCCGCTTTCGAATGATACGCAAATCTTCATGGAAGTGGTTCCGTGTAAGACAATTGGCATTACCGGCTCAGCAGGAAAGACAACGACAACGACGCTGGTTGGCGAAATGGCGAAGAAGAATGCGGAGAGAAGAAGGCGGAATGCAGAAGGCGGAATGCAGAAGGCAGAAAATTCATCCTTCATCCTTCATCCTTCATCCTTTGTGGGGGGCAACATCGGCGACCCGCTCATCAACTACGTGGATGATATGAAAGCAGATGATCTTGCGATTATGGAGCTGTCATCTTTTCAATTGGAGCAAATGACCATCTCGCCAAATATCGCGGCTATTCTAAATATCACGCCCAATCATTTGGACCGTCACGGCACGATGGAAGCGTATACGAATGCGAAGGCGCGAATTTTGGAATTTCAATCTGAAAAAGATACCGCCATTCTCGGTCACGACGATAAAGGCGCATGGAATTTACGCAATAAGGTAAATGGCAAACTGTTGACCTTTAGTTTGCATGACCTGGATGAAGGTCTCAGCGGCGCATATTACCATGATGGATTATTGAACTTGCGTGACGGCAACGCCTACCTTCCGTTGATGCTGCGCGAAAAGATTCAGTTGCGTGGTGACCATAATGTGGCGAATGTGCTTGCCGCATTCACCATCGGTCACGCGGCTGGATTCAAACTGGATGACATGCTCGAAGCTGCTGAAGAATTTCGCGGCGTGCCGCATAGACTCGAATTGGTTCGTGAGCTTCATGGTGTGCGCTGGTACAACGACTCGATTGCGACTGCGCCGGAACGAAGCATGGCGGCCATCCATGCGTTCGATGAGCCGATTGTGTTGATGCTTGGCGGACGCGACAAGAAACTTCCGTGGGATGATATTGCGAAATTGATTCATCAACGCGTGGATCATGTAGTGGTTTTTGGCGAGGCGGCAGAACTGATTCAGAAAGCCGTATCAGCTGTCGGCGGCGCACGAAGCGTTGACCTTCATCGCGTGAATGATCTTAAAGAGGCAGTCCTCAAAGCCGCAGAAATTGCCTCGGCAGGAGATGTCGTCCTGCTTTCACCGGGCGGCACGAGTTATGACGCCTTCACGGATTTTGCAGAGAGAGGAGAGTTTTTTAGAAAATGGGTACAGGAACTTTCATGAACGAACGGACTTACGCGGAACGACAGAACAAACGCCCAAGGTTTACAGGCGGCTTCGATATGCCGCTGCTTGTGGTTGTTGTGACGTTGATCGTATTCGGCCTGTTGATGCTCTATTCAGCTTCGTGGGATTTTTCGCTTGGCGCGTATGGCGATGCCATGAAAATGTTCAACCGCCAGACGATGTGGCTTGGGCTGGGTATTGTCGTTGCCATTGGCCTTGCGTTCTTTGATTATCATTACTGGCGCAGATTGGCTTTGCCCGCCATGGCAGGGACAATTATTTTGTTGATCGTTGTTTTATTGATCAATGAGATTCGCTTTGGCGCATCGCGCGCATTCTTTAATGGCTCGGCACAGCCTTCTGAATTGGCGAAACTTGTTTCGATTATTTATCTCAGTGTCTGGCTGTATGCCAAGAAACAATTCCTTCAGGATATTTCACTTGGATTAATTCCACTGGGTGTGATCCTCGGAATTGTCGGTGGCTTGATCTATCAACAGCCTGACCTGAGCGCCGCCGCAACCGTGTTGATGCTTGGCGGGCTGCTTTTCTTCCTCGCAGGCGGCGACCTGAAACAGATCGGCGCGCTGCTTATCGTTGCAGTCCTCGCCGCGTGGATTGTCTCAGCCTTCAGTGTGACAGGCCGCGAGCGCGTCCAGGATTTTCTCGCGGGCATCAAGGACCCGTTGCAGGCTTCCTATCATGTGCGTCGTTCATTCGAAGCCATTGTCAACGGCGGATGGTTCGGTGTTGGGTTGGGTCAGTCACGCTCCAAATTTACCGGCCTGCCTGTTGCGCCAACCGACAGTGTGTTCGCGGTGGTCGCAGAGGAACTTGGTCTGTTCGGTTCCATCGCGCTGATCGCTTTATATGGCTTCCTCGTCTGGCGCGGATTGGTCATTGCGCGGCGCGCGCAGGATATGCTCGGAACGCTTCTCGCTTCTGGTTTGGTGATCTGGATCGCCGCCGAAGTTTTGATCAACATCGCAGTCATGGTTGGTCTTCTCCCATTTGCTGGGAACGCATTGCCTTTCATCAGCGCAGGCGGCTCGAACCTTGTGGCAACGCTTGCCGCAATCGGTATTCTCTTTAATATTTCCCGCCAAACCGGCGAAGGTACGATTTCAGATGAAGAATGGAGGTCTTATAGTGCGGTTGCTAATTTGCGCTGGGGGAACGGGAGGCGGGGTGTATCCCGCGCTCGCCGTTCTCGAAGCGCTGACCAGTCAACATCCCAACCTTGAAACTCTGTGGGTTGGTGGTGAAGGCGGCATGGAAGAGGAACTCGTGAAACGCGCGGGTATCCCTTATCGCTCCGTGCCTGCGGCCGGTGTGCATGGAGTTGGTTTGCGCGCACTGCCGGGCAACATCGCGAAACTTACGCGCGGCGTGATGGCTTCACGTCGCATTTTGCGTGAATTCAAACCCGATGTGCTTTTCTACACCGGCGGCTTCGTTGCCGCTCCCATGGCCGTGGCTGGCCGCAGCATTCCAACCGTATTGTATGTGCCTGATATCGAGCCGGGTCTTGCGCTCAAATTCCTTTCCCGTTTTTCGGATCGCGTGGCTGTGACAACTCTCGACTCGAAAAAATATTTCCCACGCCCGGAGAGAGTCGTCGTCACAGGCTACCCGCTTCGCGCCGACCTCTCAAACTGGTCCCGCGAAAAAGCGACTCAGCGCTTTGGGCTGGACTCTGCAAAGCCCACCCTGCTCGTCACCGGCGGCAGCAAAGGCGCGCGTTCCATCAACATGGCAGTGCTGCATCATCTAAAAGAATTACTGGAAGTTGCGCAGGTCATTCACATCACCGGTTCATTGGATTGGCCTGTTGTTGAAAAAGCCGCGCAGGAGTTACCCGCACATTTGCAGTCTCGCTATCATGCCATGTCCTACTCGCATGAAATGGGAGCCGCACTTGCAGCCGCAGATTTGGTCATATCGCGCGCTGGCGCATCATCGCTGGGAGAATATCCCTTCTTCGGTTTGCCGGCCATTCTTGTGCCGTATCCGTATGCATGGCGCTATCAAAAAGTGAACGCTGATTTTCTCGCCGAGAGGAACGCCGCAGTTATCTTGCAGGATGAGTTATTGGAAGATAAACTCCTGTCCACGATAAAAGATTTGCTGCTGAACAAAAATAAACTTGAAGCCATGCGTATCGCGGTGAAAAAATTATCGCACCCTAATGCGGCATCTGTTATCGCCAGCCAGTTGGTTGAACTGGCAGGAGCACAACCCTTATGATGAGCATTGTTTATATCTTCTGGATGTACGTTATCCTGTTTGCCGTAATCGGCGCGATGCGCGGCTGGGCCAAGGAATTACTTGTCTCATTCAGTGTCATCACTGCATTGGCGGTCATCCTGTTGTTGGAGAAATACATCCCCCTTGTCCGCGATCTGGATAAGACCACCAGTTCCGTTTTTTGGATACGTTCGATCATTCTTCTGGCGCTTGTTTATTTTGGTTATCAAACAGTAGCCATTGCGCGTTTTGCATCCAAGGCCGCGCGCGAGCGTTTGCAAGACTCTCTCTTCGGCGCGGTGCTGGGTGGGATAAATGGCTATTTCGTTGCAGGAACCGTTCTTTTCTACAACCATATAGCAAACTATCCCTATCGAAATGTCATCAGCCCGGCGACAGATCAGGCAGTGGCTCAGGCTGTCGAAATAATGATGAAGTACATGCCGCCGCGTTTGCTGGGAGAACCCGGCATTTATTTCGCCGTCATCATTGTTTTGATCTTTATTATTGTGGTGTATATCTAATCCTATGTCGTTGCGAGGCGGTGCCTTTCCGCCGAAGCAATCTCCAGTTTTATGGGATTGCTTCGGGCGAAAAACTAGTGCGCCCTCGCAATGACGAAGAGACTAACGACCAAGAGACTAACAGACTAACATGACACGCGTTCACTTCATCGGTATTGGCGGTTCGGGGCTTTCTGCCATCGCGCGTCTGCTTAAAGAGAGCGGATATGAAGTGACTGGCTCAGATCGCGAACTCTCGCAATTTGCGGTGGACCTTCAAAATGATGGAGTCAGTGTTTACATCGGGCATCATCCACGCAATGTGGCTGGCGCTGATATGGTCATCCGCTCGTCCGCCATAGCAGATGACAATCCCGAAGTCGACGCTGCGATTCGAGCGGGCATTCCTGTCTACAAGCGCGCAGATTTCCTCGGTCAATTAATGGCCAGGAAAACAGGAATTGCCGTTGCCGGTACACATGGTAAAACGACAACGACCGCCATGATCGCATGGACCTTATATGCGATGGGGGGCGACCCATCCTTTATTGTGGGTGGGACGTTGAATAATTTGAAAGTTAACGCACATGCCGGAAAGGGCGATCTCTTTGTCATTGAAGCCGATGAATACGACCGCATGTTCCTTGGCCTCAAGCCGCGCATCGAGGTCGTGACGAATCTGGAACATGATCACCCGGATTGCTACCCAAAATTTGAAGATATGTTTTCCGCCTTCAAAAGCTTTGTGGAACTGCTTCCCTCGGATGGTACGTTTATCGCGTGCTCCGATGATGAAGGAGCCGTGACCTTACTTAGCCATGCCCGCCGCAAAAGATTGAATGTAGTCTCCTACAGTTTGCAGAGCGAGATGACCATCAATAGTCCGCAATGGATACAGGCGCGCACGCTGAAGCCCAACCTGCGCGGCGGATTTGATTTTTCCGCGATGACGAATGTAGGCGCGGCATCGGCTTCCATATTACATGTCTCCTTGCAGGTGCCGGGCGAGCATAATGTGCGTAACGCGCTTGCCACTTTGTCGGTCGCCGCCACGCTGGGACTTTCCCTTCAAAAAGTAGCGGCGGCATTGAGTGATTTCACCGGTACCGGCCGCCGCTTTGAGATACGCGGTGAGCGAAAAGGCGTGACCGTCATTGATGATTATGCCCATCATCCCACAGAGATACGTGCAACACTTGCAGGAGCAAAGGCGCGTTATCCGGGCCGTCATATTTGGGCTGTCTGGCAGCCGCATACATATTCACGCACTCAGATTCTCTTCTTTGAATTCTCACGCGCTTTTAGCGATGCGAATGAAGTGCTTGTTACAGAAATTTATGCCTCACGTGAAGCCAAACAGGAATTTTCCTCCGCCGAAGTGGTGAGCGCCATGCCACATTCATCCGCGCGCTATACCGGCTCTCTCGAAGATACGACAAAATACCTGCTCAAAAATATTCGCAGCGGCGATGTTGTACTTGTCCTTTCAGCCGGCGATGCGAACCAGATCAGCGCCGATATTTTGAAGAGGCTGTGAGGCGCATCATGCTTCAAGAAAATGCAAAGCGAACTCCTGTGTTTGAAGTGATCGCGCTCCCGCCTTTGAAAATGGTTTTGGTTCATGCAAAGGAAGAACGCGAAAACAGAATGGCTTTGGAATCAGCGCTCGAGAAAATTATTCGACAGGAAGAACGAATCAAAGTGCAATCGTTGATAAAGATCATCGAATATTTGGAGCAAAGAAAGTAATTCGAGATGGTTATGACAATGTCCGCTATCCCCGTTGATGTGCTGCGCCTTCAGTTTGGCGATGCTGTGCAGGAGAACGTTTCCCTTGCGCCGTATACATCCGCGCGAATCGGCGGCCCGGCGGACGTTTTTGTCATGGTCAAATCTGCTACTGAATTAATGGATGTAATAACGGTACTCTGGGAACGAGGAATACCTTATCATGTAATGGGCGGCGGCTCGAATGTGCTGGTCAGTGATAAAGGTGTGCGCGGAGTGGTGGTTTTGAATCGGGCGAAGGAAGTGCAATTCGAAAGCGGCGCCCAGCCCACGGTCTGGTGTGAAGCGGGGGCCGTCATCAGCAATCTGGCGAATCGCTGCGCGTCCAAAGGCCTGTCAGGTTTGGAATGGGCGGCGACAGTCCCCGGAACGGTTGGCGGCGCAGTGTATGGAAATGCAGGCGCATTCGATGGCGATATATCCAAAAATTTAATTTGGGCCGATGTGTTGACAAGGAATGGCCGTGAAAAATTTTCAGTTGAACAAATGCAGTATGGATATCGCACGAGTATATTGAAACGTAATCATGAAACTGCAATAGTACTTTCGGCCATGTTGAGATTAAAAAATGCGAGTCAGGAAGAAGTGTCTGCTAAAATCAACGAATTCAGCGAACGCCGAAAAGCCGCGCAGCCGCCCGGTGCGAGCATGGGTTCAATGTTCAAGAATCCTGTGGGCGATCATGCCGGTCGTTTGATCGAAGCTGCGGGTCTGAAAGGGACGCGTATCGGTAATGCTGAGATCAGCACAGTACATGGTAATTTCTTTATCAATCATGGTGAGACTAGGGCCGAAGATGTTCGCGCCTTGATCCGCCTGGCGCAAAAGACTGTTGATGAAAAATTTGATATTAATCTTGAGTTGGAAGTTGAGTTGATAGGTGAATGGTAATTACTAATTACCATTCACCATTTACCAATCACGAACTTATTATGACAACCTCTTTATCCCACACCCGTAAACTTCGCGTCGCCGTGCTCTTCGGCGGCCGTTCAGGTGAACATGATGTTTCACTTATGTCTGCGCGTTCCGTGCTGGCGGTGCTCGACCCTGAAAAATATGAAGTGACCCAGGTTGGCATCACGCTGGATGGTGAATGGCTGAATGGTGAGAATACGCTGGACGCTTTTTCACAGGGAAACGTTGAGAAGTTGAATCGCGTTGTGCTTCCGGGCGAGCCGTCACATTCCGCGCTTTATATTTTGAGGCAGACAGATTCCAACGAGGTCATGGAAAAACTCGCTGATGTTGATGTATTCTTCCCTGTCCTGCATGGACCGTTCGGCGAAGACGGCACGATACAGGGTTTGCTTGAACTTGCGGATGTTGCCTATGTAGGCGCGGGCGTGGCTGGTTCTTCTGTTGGCATGGATAAAGGCATCTTCAAGGATGTGATGCGCGCAAATGGAATTCCGATAGTGGGATCGCTCCTTGTGCTGAGAAGCGAAGTTGAAAAGGATATCAATGCCGTAATTGAGCAGGCTGAAAAGCTGGGGGCGTATCCGCTCTTTGCGAAGCCTGCCAATCTTGGTTCATCGGTCGGTATTAGCAAATGCAATTCGCGTTCCGATCTCGGTGAAGGTCTGATGGAAGCTGCGCGTTATGACCGCCGTCTTGTCGTTGAACGCGGTGTCGGGAATGTGCGCGAGATCGAAGTGAGTGTGCTGGGTAATGAAGACCCGCAGACTTCTGTGTGCGGCGAAGTTTTGCCGAGCCGTGAGTTTTATTCCTATGAATCAAAATATTTGGACGGCACTTCCGGTCTCATCATCCCCGCGCCATTACCTGCGGATGTGAGTGATCAAATCCGCGAGTATGCCATGCGCGCTTACAAGGCCATTGACTGTGCAGGCATGGCGCGCGCCGATTTTTTCTTTGATAACAATACCAATAAAATTTACTTGAATGAATTGAATACTTTACCGGGCTTTACATCCATCAGCATGTATCCAAAATTATGGCAGGCCAGCGGCTTGACCTATGCCCAATTGGTTGATCGCTTGATCGAACTTGCGCTCGAACGCAAAGCCAAACGCGATCATACCGAGCATCGGAGACTGGCATGAGCGAAAAACGCGAACTTTCCCGTTCTGAAAATGCACGTCAACGCCGTGCGCAGCGCACTGTAAGAGAATTACAGGAAACAAAACAACGCGCGATGAGGCCTGCCGCTCCTGCCGTTACTTCACGAGTTTCAACCAGGCCTGCGATGGCTGCTCCAAAACGCGGGACAAAAAAACGCCGCTTCAATATTGCCTTTGGTTTGCATGAGGTTCGCTTGCATAAGCCCGGTGTTGCAGCGATGCGTTTCAGTTGGGACTTGCGCCGCACTGCCGCTGTGATCGCATTTTTACTTGGCGTTGTGGTTTATCTTGCATTATCGCTTCCTTATCTCCATGTTTCAAGCGCCACCGTGCTTGGCAACAATCGCCTGAGTGCCGAAGAGATAAATTCCGTGCTGGGCGTAACGGGTCAATCCATTTTCACGGTTCAACCCGATGAGGTGAAGACCCGCCTGCTGATGAACTATCCCGAATTATCGTCGGCGGAGGTAAAAGTTTATTTGCCGAACCATGTCTACGTCACAGTGACCGAGCGCCAGCCTGTCATTTTGTGGCAGCAGAACGGCGGCATGACATGGATCGATTCCACGGGCGTGGCATTTCTTCCGCGTGGAGTAGTGGCCGGTCTCGTTCTTGTAGACGGGCTGGGGATGCCGTCTGTGAATGTTGTGCCGCCGACAGCGGACCCGCTCAGCCCGCCGCCTTATCTTCAACAGGATTTGGTGGACGCGATCCTCGTTCTTGCGCCGAGTGTGCCTGCTGACTCGACGATGATCTTTGATCCAGGCTATGGGCTTGGGTGGAAAGACAACCGCGGCTGGAAGGCGTTCTTTGGAACAAGTCTGCAGGATATGCCTTTGAAGGTGCGTGTCTATCAGTCATTGGTCGACTCACTATTGGCAAGCGGAAAAACCCCGGCATTTATCAGTGTGGCGTATCCGGATGCGCCGTTTTATCGAATGACCGAAACCCGGTCACCACAATCAGCAAACGATGGACAATAAAAATGGATGAGATCGTAGTTGGAATTGATGTCGGCACGACAAAAGTCTGCACCCTCGTTGGACGGGTGGAGGATGCGAAGACTATTCGAATCCTTGGCGTGGGCATCGAGCCTTCGGATGGGATTCGCAAAGGCATTATCGTGGACCTCCCCGCAGCGTCAGAAGCTATAAAGCGTTCGGTGGAGAAAGCCGAGAGCACGTCCGGTATGGAGATCACGACTGCTTTGGTCAGCCTTGCTGGAGCGCATGTTTCCTCTGTCAATAGCCGCGGCGCGACCGGTATCCCCGGCGGAATTATTGATGCGGTGGATATTTCGCGCGCGCTCGAACAGGCACAGGCCGTTGCCATTCCGCATGACCGCGAGATCGTGCATATTATTCAGCGCGGCATGACAGTGGATGGACAGGAAGGCGTGCGGACTCCGATTGGAATGCACGGCTATAAACTTGAAGTGGAAACTCACATCATCACAGCCGCCGCCGCAACAGTGGATAACCTTCGTCAATGTGTGGGCGCGGCTGGGGTTGAAATTCAGCAGTTTGTTTTGAATCCGCTTGCCTCTGCGGAAGTGGTCTTGACCGAACAGGAACGTCAAATGGGTGCGGCTGTCTGTGATATTGGCGGCGGCACAACCGACCTGGCGATCTATGTCAACGGTGATGTGTGGCACACGATGGTTCTTGCTGTTGGCGGCAATCATGTCACGCAGGATATCGCGCATGGTTTGCGCCTTCCACTCTCTCAGGCAGAGGAAGTGAAAAAGCAACAGGGATATGCCATTCGGTCGGCAGTTGGAAGCGAGGAGTATTTTTCCATCCGCCCGTTTGGTGAAGATCATGATGTAAAGATCAATCGTCAGGACCTGGCTCATATCATCGAAGCCCGCATCGAAGAGACTTTCGGTTTGATCATGCAGGAAGTAAAACGCTCTGGTTACGATGGACTGCTCCCTGCGGGTATGGTATTGACGGGCGGCACATCTGCATTGCCCGGTATTAAACGGATTGCGAGTGAAGTATTGGGAATGCCGGTGCGTACAGCGCAGCCTGAGAACCTGACGGGTCTTGTGGATAAACTCGACTCGCCCGCATATTCAACCAGTGTTGGTCTATTGCGCTGGGCCGCCACCATGACGGAACATGATGTGGTACTTTCAAGCGGATACAATAAACGCCGCAGATCAAAAGGAGAGAAAAATATGGATTTCGATGCAATCAAAAATTGGATGAAACGATTGTTGCCTTAACATAACGGAGAGCGGACTTAAGTCCGCATTTATTACCAGATTTATTATCGCCAAATCAACAACTTTTTACCCTTTTAAAATTCGTCATTCTCGTTTAAGATATGGCATATCCTTTGCCAGGAGGAACACATGGACTCGAATAAAAGAAACCCGCAATCAGAATCCTTCGCCCGCATCAAAGTGATTGGCGTTGGTGGCGCCGGCCAGAATGCTGTCAACCGTATGATGGAGGAAGGTATTCAAGGCGTGGAATTTATTTCCTGCAATACAGATGCGCAGGCGCTGACACTTTCTCGCGCTCCCATTCGTGTGCGGCTTGGTGACAAGCTCACTCGCGGACTTGGCGCCGGTGGTGATCCTGAGGTTGGCCGCAAAGCCGCGGAAGAATCATCCGATGAACTCTATAACGTGCTCAAAGGCGCGGATATGGTCTTCGTCACTGCGGGCATGGGCGGCGGTACTGGCACAGGCGCGGCCCCGATTGTCGCGCAGGTTGCAAAGGAAAGCGGCGCGCTCACGATTGGTGTGGTCACACGTCCGTTCACCTTTGAAGGCGGCAAGCGTTCCCAGTCTGCCGAAGCAGGCGTGACCAAAATGAAGGAACACGCGCACACGCTCATCTCCATTCCAAATGATCGTTTGCTTCAACTTGCAGATAAAAAGTCATCCTTGCAGGATGCGTTCCGCATGGCCGATGAAGTTCTGCATCAGGGTATTCAAGGCATCTCTGAACTCATTACCATTCCTGGTTTGATCAATCTTGATTTCGCCGATGTGCGCGCGATCATGTCCGAAGGCGGCGCGGCCCTTATGGCAGTCGGTCGCGGCTCCGGCGATGACCGTGCCAAGATTGCGGCTGAGCAGGCCATTTCAAGTCAACTGCTTGACATTACCATTGACGGCGCGCGCGGTGTGCTCTTCAATGTAACCGGCGGCTCGAACATGACCCTCTTCGAGGTCAATCAAGCTGCGGCCATCATCCGCGAAACCGCTCACCCCGATGTCAACATGATCTTCGGTGCGGTCATTGATCCTGAAATGGGTGACGAGATCCGCTGTACCGTCATCGCAACTGGCTTTGAACGGACTGCCGCCCCGCGCCGCGCATTGGAACGCCCCACACGCAGTGGTAACGATAAACCTGTTTCTGTTTCCAATACGCCTTTTGCACGCTCGAACGAATCCGTGAATGTGGGCGTTGATTACAGAACGTCCTCAGAATCAAAATCCACGTCACAACCCAGCATCAATACCGATGACTTGGATGTCCCGACCTTCCTGAGAAATAGAAGGTAATTGATTGATGAAATGAGTCCCTAAAGGTTCGCTCCGCGAAAACCTTTAGGGACTTTTTCGTTGCCTCATGTCATTGCGAGGAGCGCTCTCCCTGGCGCCGCCCGCCAGGGCAGGTGTGTTTTTGCGACGAAGCAATCCTATGTTATAAGGGGGTGCTTTGACGAGGAGTGTCTAATTGCATGAGCTTGTCAAAAGATTTAACCACGGAGACCACAAAGGTCACGGAGAAATCCTTTAAAAACCTCTGTGGACTCTGTGTGCTCCGTGGCAAAAGGGTTTTTAGCCCATTCTTTTAGACACTCTCTTTGACGAAAGAACATCGTCTCGCAACGACATCAGTTATAGGTTAAAATACATTCAATGAAAGCCCAACTTCCGCACCCGGAACATTATTCATATTTGCAGCACCGCAAACAACGCACAACACAGATCATTCTGCCGGTGGTCATCAGCGCAGTATTGATGATCGCCTTGATCGTGCTGATCAGCCTCGCCACATTCAATTCAAACGGCGATGTAGGCCGCTGGGCTGCTGTCTCCACCATCTGGATCATCATTCCCGCCATGCTCGCGGGCTTGATACTTCTTGCAATTCTGATCGGACTCATCTATCTGATGGCGCTTGCATTGAGCGCCCTGCCTTACTATACCGGCCTCGCCCAGGATTATGTTTACAAAGCCAAGGCTTACATCATTCGCGGCGCGGACATGGTCGCAAAGCCTATCCTCGCCATTGATAGTTTCGTTGAAAATATCAAGGCGTTTTTTGAAAGGATCACCACCCCATGAATAATCGAAACACAATTTTGTTTGGCGCATTGATCGGCGCTGTCACCGGTATTGTTGCCGCCGTGCTCCTTACCCGGCGCGCCGCGAAGAACGAACGCGAAACCGCCATCACCACCGGCGAAGGCCTTAAACTCGGCGTACTGGTCTTTGGTTTATTGCGGGCGATTGCCTCCCTCGGTGACGATTAAATAAACCACACTCAGGAGAATTGACCGAGGACTCATCATCCTCGGTTATTTTTTTATGGACACGATTTCCAAACTAACTTATCGCCGCTTCCTCCTCGGTCAACAGGGACTTTGGCCGGGCCGCCGTTTCGAAGGGCCGCTCGGCGCCGAATCCGCTTTGCACCAGATGCAGGCGCTTCAACTCGACCCGCTGGTTATGGTCGCACGCAGCCAGGATATTGCCATGTATGGCCGCGTGCTGAATTACAAGCCTGAACATCTATACGAGATGGCATATACGAATCGCAAAGCCTTCGACTATGGCGGCTGGTTGATGATGTACCCCATGAGCGATTTTCCCTATTGGCGTTTGCACATGAAGCATCGCAAAGAAAAAGGATTGAATTACGAATCCTACAAATATCCCCCAAAGGATTTGTTGAAATTCATCCTCGATGAATTGCGTGAACGCGGTCCGCTGGGGAACAGGGATTTTGAAGGCGCAAAGGTAAAAGGATGGAGTTATCGCGGGCGCAAGGAAACTTCCGTTGCCCTCTTCCATCTCTGGTTGACGGGTGAGGTAATGATCTCCAATCGCAAGGGCTTTGACCGCATCTATGACCTGCGGGAAAGGGTCGTGCCATCAGAGTTTGATTATTCGGCAACTGAAAAAGAAACCATTGAATTTATGAGCAGGAAGATCATTGCCTTTTTGGGAATGATGCGTGAAAGCCGCCTGGGGACGGAGCTTTCCTATTACCTTCATAAGGACATTTCACGTGAAAACGCTAAAAAGATAGTTCGCAAACTTGTTGAAGAAGGTGTTGTTTCAAGAGGTTGTGTGGAAAACTCAAAGGATGGCTATCTCTATTTGAACAGCGACCAGCCCCATCTGTCAGATTTGGAAGCGGGGCGTATTCCCAAAAAATGGAAGTCTGTCGGACCATCCACAGA
>CXWL01000695.1_pt1 | contig 14137 bp, 14 predicted proteins | sample 590931 | NCBI WGS metagenome assembly CXWL01 (sample SAMEA3498368, study PRJEB10139) | groundwater metagenome | biome: water well; material: biofilm material | place: Germany | collected 2015-04-27 | reverse complement strand
TACACTCGACTGAGGATTCGGGGTAAGCAGGCAAGCCGCAAAGCGGCTGCTCGCAAAAATTCCCTGTAGAATCAATAGGCATGAGAGATTGTGCAATTCATGAAATATCCGGGCTAATATGAAAATATTTCAATCGTGTATTCCAGTAAAAATGAAATGTACAGGGTGATAGCAAGCATTTAGCTGGAAACTTAACAAAAATATATTTATGAAAAATCTTTTACCGACTACGGGGTTTCTGGCAGTAATTAGCCACTGGTTTAGCGCTAATATTCTTATGTTGGGGCGTGAGATGCGGCTGTCTTACTTGCCACCGCTGATGGTTTATGTTGCTGCGGGTATTTCAGGTCTGACAGGAATAGTTGGGACATTTTACGTAAAGGAGAAGCTTGGACTTTCAGCCGAGTTTCTGGCTATGCTTGGATTCTGGATGATGTTGCCGTGGGCGCTAAAAATGCCATTGGGTCACTTGGTTGATCTGGTATGGCGATGGAAGGGCCTGTTGGTGTATCTGGGGGCAAGTCTGATCATGTTGAGTTTGCTCATCATGATCGGACTACTCGGGCATACCGATGCTATGGCAACCTTGGCTTCTGTAGAAACCTGGTTTGTGCTATCGGCATTACTGGCGCCAATCGGTTATGTTTTACAGGACGTAGTGGCAGATGCCATGACAGTTGAAGCGGTGCCGCGAGTTGACGAGAATGGCACGAAACTAAATCCGGAGAAACGTAAATTAATGCATGTCACCATGCAAACCCTGGGGCGTGTCGCCATCGTGGGTGGCGGTATCCTTGTATCCATAGCCAATGTTTTTTTACTGCGCGATGCAGGTATGCTGCCAGAAGCTGAAAAAGAAACCGTATATTTGTTTGTTTATCAACTGGCTTTAATTATTCCATTGGTTTCTATTTTTGGTGTGGTTTTCGCATCCTGGTTGCAGCGTCGTGAAATGAAACGTTTTCTTGCACAAGGCCATAGCCGGCAAGAAGCTGCTGTGCTACTTGGCATTCATTCAGAGCCGCCGCCAATTAACTGGTGGATTCTTGGTGGTGGACTTGTTTTTACCATTATGTCATTGGGCGTTGGTCTGAGTCGTGTACCCGGTGGAGAAGAAATTGTATTTGTTATTTCCATGGCAATCGTCATATTTCTGATGTGGCGATTGACCGGAGAACTTGAGCCTGATGCACGTAACGTATTGGTTGGTACAGCCGTTCTTATATTCGTATTTCGTGCGATTCCCGGGCCGGGGGCTGGTTCCACCTGGTGGATGATTGACGAGCTAGGTTTTGATCAGCACTTTCTTGCCGTATTGTCATTAGTGGGGGCAACACTGACTTTGCTGGGTATGTTTATTTTTCGTCGTTTCATGGCAGAGCGTTCCATTGCTTATATCATTGGTTTTCTCACCGTAGTAGGCACGTTTCTTTCGATGCCCATTATTGGTATGTATTTTGGTCTGCATGACTGGACTGCTTCATTAACGGGCGGTGTTGTCGATGCACGTTTCATTGTTCTGATTGATACGGCATTGGAATCACCACTGGGTCAGATTGCAATGATTCCAATGCTGGCCTGGATTGCAAATTCTGCACCAGAAAAGCTCAAAGCCACCTTTTTTGCTGTGATGGCATCTTTTACCAATCTGGCTTTATCTGCATCTCAACTTGGAACCAGGTATATTAATCAGTTTTACGAAGTTACACGTGAAGTAAAAGATTCTGTTTCTGGTCAAGTGACTGCTCCAGCTGATTATAGTGAATTAGGACAATTACTGATTACCGTCACGATCATAGGTTTTGCATTACCTTTACTAACTATTCTAATCGTTAAGCATTCACGCTTTCGCAATGCTTAATTAGTTTGGATTCATATTAACCCGGATATTGCATGAATTGCACACGTCCTCACTTGTCTCTTGATTCCACAGGGAATTTATCTCAGTCGGGTGTATGAATAACTACACCGCTTCTTCGAAAAATCCCTTGTGAAACCAATATCATGCGTGATCATCGTGCGAATTCATGCAATATCCGGGTTAAGCTTCTTCACTATTTGTTTGGGTAATTATTTGCAGATTCATGAATTAGCTAAATTAATTCATTCTGTATCCGATATAGCACTTAACCTGCGTACATAGAATCTATGTGCTATGTACGCAGGTATTTTTTTAATCTACAAAAACTGAAGCACTTTTATGTTCTGTGCTATCAGCATTTGTCTTTGATAAGGAATACATTATGAAGAAATTGTTTCTTGCTATGATTCTGTTACTTGCATTTACTGGTACTGCTTATGCAGCTGTCAATATTAATACAGCTTCGCAAACTGAGCTTGAGTCTCTTCAGGGAATTGGTCCTGCCAAAGCAAAGGCCATCATTGAATATCGTGAGAAAAATGGCTCCTTTGTTTCCATAGATGATCTGGAAAAAGTAGACGGTATTGGTCCCGGTATTATCAAACAACTTCGTGATGTAGCTACGGTTGAAGTCGAGACAAGTGTAGAGGCTCCAGTTAAACAGGAATAGTTTCTTGCTGTAAAAGATTTATACAAACAAAAATCCCCTCTGAATTTCCTTCAGAGGGGATTTTTGTTTGTATGGTAGCAGTGTTTCAATGCCAGGTAGTATGTGTGATAATCTGAAAGTGTCGGTTTATGAAGTCTATATTTATGTACAAAACTATTAAAAAATTTGTGGGTAATACACCTTTAGTAAGGCTCAAGCATCTACCTGGAACAACAAATAATGTCATTCTCGCTAAGCTTGAGGGTAACAATCCTGCCGGTTCGGTCAAAGATCGGCCTGCATTGTCAATGATTTCTCATGCGCAGAAGCGGGGAGAAATTAAACCTGGTGATACGCTCATTGAGGCGACCAGTGGTAATACTGGCATAGCTCTGGCAATGGCTGCGGCTATTATGGGTTATCGTATGGTATTGATTATGCCGGAAAATCTTAGTATAGAACGACGGCAATCCATGAGCGCATACGGTGCAAAAATTATCCTGACTCCCAAAACTGGAGGTATGGAGCAAGCGCGGGACTTGGCTGAGAAGATGCGGGATGAAGGACAGGGCATTATTCTGGATCAATTTGCTAACCTAGATAATCCTTTGGCGCATTATGAAGGGACAGCACCAGAAATCTGGCGTGATACAAATGGAAAAATTACTCATTTTGTCAGTAGCATGGGAACTACTGGAACGATTATGGGTTGCTCGAGATTCTTTAAAGAACAACAATCACTTATTAAAATTATTGGTGTGCAGCCAGAAGAGGGTGCACAGATTCCAGGTATTCGCAAATGGTCTCCCGCTTATTTGCCTAAAATCTATGACCCGGAACGGGTTGATGAAATGTTATATGTCTCTCAAAATGAAGCTGAAGACCTGACACGAAGGCTGGCGCGTGAAGAAGGGATTTTTGCAGGTATTTCATCAGGTGGTGCCTTGGCAGCGACACTCAGAGTATCAGATCAAGTTGAAAACGCTGTGATTGTATTCATTGTTTGTGATCGAGGTGATCGTTATTTGTCTACGGGTGTTTTCCCTGCTTAAAATTTAGCCCGGATATTGCATGAATTCGCACGATGATCACGCATGATATTGGTTTCACAAGGGATTTTTCGAAGAAGCGGTGTAGTTATTCATACACCCGACTGAGACAAATCCCTTGTGGAATCAAGAGACAAGTGAGGGCGTGTGCAATTCATGCAATATCCGGGTTATATTCTATTAACTGCCTTAAATAAGATACACAAGTTATCATTTACAATTCAGGTATCCAACACGGAATGTTCAAAAATAATTTTTCACTCCCTATTCGTGTCTATTATCAGGATACAGACGCTGGTGGAGTAGTATATCATTCAACACATCTTGACTTCATGGAGCGAGCACGGTATGAATGGCTCAGGGAGTTGGGGTTTAATGTAAATTCATTGATTGAAATTCACAAGATGTTGTTTATGGTACGTTCGCTTGAAATTGAGTATTTTAAGCCGGCAGTACTGGATGATTTGCTAAACGTGACGGTAGCAGCAGCGGAGATAGGCAGGAGTCGCATTACGCTATCTCAGGAAATTTTATGCAGCCATGTCAAGCTAGTGAGTGCCACGATCCATGTGGTGTGTGTCGGTACAGAAACGCTTAAGCCAGTAAGTATTCCTGTGCCATTACGTGAGAAAATTGGGAAGCCCGCATGAATACAACAGTAACACAAGATATGTCACTTCTTTATCTGATCAGTAGTGCCAGCTTACCGGTACAGCTGGTTATGCTAATTTTAGTACTGGTTTCGCTTTTATCATGGTGGTTTATTTTTCGTAAATTATTTGTTATTCGATACGAGATAAAGAAAACGGATGAATTCGAGGATATCTTCTGGCGTGGCGCAGATATGAATGCACTTTATCAACGTGCAACAAGCTCACGCTACGCGTCAGGTAGTATGGAACGTATCTTTGCTGCTGGTTTTGGTGAATTTAATAAGCACCCATTCGGATCCGATATTGAAGCGGTAATGGAAAGTACCCGGAGAGCCATGCGTGCTACTTATCAACGGGAAATGGATCATCTGGAATCACATTTATCGTTCCTGGCAACGGTTGGATCAGTAAGTCCCTATATTGGCTTATTAGGTACCGTATGGGGAATTATGAATTCTTTTCGTAGCTTATCCAGCGTAGCACAAGCAACCATTGCACACGTTGCACCGGGAATTGCGGAAGCTTTAATTGCAACAGCAATGGGATTGTTTGCGGCAATTCCTGCAGTGGTTGCCTATAATCGTTATGCCAGTGATACAGACCAATTAGCAACTCGATTTGAAAGCTTTATGGAAGAGCTATCTAATGTGTTGCAACGGCGAGCAGCCGAATAAACAGAACTGAGAGGATTTTATGGCTCGTCGTGCCAAGCGTAGATTAATGAATGAAATCAATGTGGTGCCATACATTGATGTCATGCTGGTGCTGTTAATCATTTTTATGATTACAGCGCCAATGATTAACCATGGGCAGATTGAATTACCTCAGATTGGCAAATCTCTGGCGACACCTGTTGCGCCACTGGAAGTGATTATTAAAGCGGATAGCAGTCTTACGTTACGTGATCGTGCCAAATCATCTGTGGAACAGAAAGTGGATCGTAATCAATTGATTGAAGCCATTAAACAAAAGCAGGCGCAAAATGCTGAACAACCAGTAGTGATTGCGGCTGACAAAAATGTACGTTATGAAGAAGTCATTAAAGTAATGGATATTCTGCAGAAAAATCAAGTGCAGAAAGTTGGTTTGCTGGCTCAACAAAAATAAACGATTTGTAAATGAGTGTGAGCGTATTACGCAATTCATCCTATTCTGAACCTGGATTATTATTGGCTGGTGTACTGGCTTTGCTGGTACACCTCGTTTTTGTTGCTTTGATGATTTTTGGTTTGAATTGGAAGGACCTTCCACCAGAAAGCATGGTGGTGGAAATATGGAATGAGTTGCCTCAACCTATTCAGGAGCCTGTAAAGACTCAACCGCCTCCAAAACAGCAGCCTAAGCCAGTTCAAGAGCCCGTCAAGCCTAAGCCAGAACCGGAACCAAAGCTACCTAAACCGGAACTGCCTAAACCAGAACCAACCAAGCCGGAGCCACCTAAACCGGAACCGGCTAAGCCTGTGCCACAGAAAGCAGTTGCTGTGCCGCCTGTTAAGAAACCCGATATTGCGTTAAAGCAGAAGCCTGAGCCAATTAAAGAGACTAAGCCGGATTTACAGGAACAAAAGAGAAAAGAGCAAGAAAAAATTAAAGAGCAAGAAAGACTAAAAGAGTTGGAAAAACAGAAAGAGCTTGAGAAAAAGAAAGTGTTGGAGAAGCAGAAGGAGTTAGAGAAGCAGAAAGAGCTAGAAAAGCAGAAGGAGCTAGATAAGCAGAAAGAACTAGATAAGCAGAGGGAACTAGAGAAACAGAAAGAATTGCAGAAGCAGAAAGAAAGAGAACAAGCAGCACAACGACAACGTGAACAAGAAGCAAAAGCACAGCGGGAAGCTGAGGCACAACGTGCTGCACAGCAAGCAGCAGCGAAGAATCTTGTAACGAATGAGGTTTCGAAATATAAGGCCATGATTCTTGCCAAGATAAAGAGCAGAATCGTGATGCCACCAGACCTGCCAGGTAATCCGGTGGCTGAATTCAGTGTTACGCTACTTCCAGGTGGTGATATTCTGGATGTCAGGTTAAGCAAGAGTAGTGGGTATACGGCTTTTGATAGCGCCGTCGAACGTGCAATATTTTTGTCAAAACCATTACCATTGCCGCCTGATCCTGCTCTATTTAATGAGTTTCGTAACTTGAATATTACAGTGTATTATCGGGAATGATTGCTATAATCATCGGAACTTTTTTTGGTTTCTAGAGATTTAATATTTATGTCAATTCATTTGTGCAAATATATTCGTAGTGCATCGATCCTTCTTTTATGGTTAATCAGCGCCCCTTTACATGCTCAACTTAATATCGAAATTTTTGGCGGTGGAGCAACTCGCATTCCAATTGCAATTGTTCCTTTTGCAGATGAAAATAAACTTCAGCAAGGTATAACAACGGTTATCGGTGCTGATTTGCAACGAACTGGCTTGTTCAGATTGGTAGATCCTTCGGGTTTATCGCCCCATGCGCCTGTAGATGTTGTTTATACCGATTGGGCTAATCGTGGTGCTAATGCGTTGGTAATTGGCCGTGTAATAAACATGCCCGGTAATCAGGTGGAAATTCAATTTCGTTTGATGGATGTTGCTAAGAGGATACAATTAACTGGTTTAGCAATTACTGTTCCCATGACGCAATTACGTGCTGCGGCACATCGTATTGCTGATATTATTTATGAAGCGCTTACAGGTGATGTGGGTGTGTTTAGCACACGCATTGCTTATGTTATGAAACAAGGCAATAAATATGCACTGCAGGTAGCCGATGCAGATGGATATAACGCTCAATCAATCATTGAATATACTGAACCTATTATTTCACCCGCTTGGTCACCGGATGGTAGTCAACTGGCTTATGTCTCATTTGAAAATAAGAAGCCTATTGTCTATGTGCAAACATTAGCCACACGTGCGCGCAGAGTAGTTGCTAGCTTTAAAGGGAGTAATAGTGCGCCAGCTTGGTCTCCCGATGGAAAGAAATTGGCTGTTGTGTTGACTGGGCAAGGAGGGTCACAAATATTTTTAATTAATGCAGATGGAAGCGGTCTGCAAAGACTGAGTAGAAGCTCTGGAATTGATACAGAGCCAAGTTTTTCTCCAGATGGCCGATCAATCATATTTACTTCCGATCGCGGAGGTAGTCCACAAATTTATCGCATGCCAGTCACTAATACAGAAACCAGCGCAGCTGAGCGCCTTACTTTTGAAGGGAGCTACAATGTCAGCCCAGATTTTAGTCAAGATGGCAAAAGTTTTACTTTTATCCATCGGAACAATAATAAATTTAATGTAGCAGTTCAGGAAACTGGTTCACGTCAGATACAGATACTGACCAATTCAAAATTTGATGAATCCCCTAGTTTTGCACCCAACGGCAAGATGATCTTATATGCTACTGAGATTAACGGGCATGGTATATTATCCGCTGTTTCCAGGGATGGGCAGACGAGACAGCATCTTTCTGTACAAGTAGGTGATATAAGAGAGCCAGCATGGGGTCCTCTACCAAAATGGAAATAATGGATTGGTTTTTTAATTAAAAGGAGCTATAAATGAGGAAGTTATTAAGTGTTTTATTGATCGTTCTGTTATCAGCTTGTGCCAGTCAAACGACGCAACCTGATGTTGAGGAATTATCAGCAGGTGCGGGTGCAGGTGATGATGGTTTTGGGAGTAGTAATTTGATGGACTCTGGTTCTGGTAGACCAGGTTATTTTAGTCAATTGCAGGATCCCAATAGTATCTTGTCAAAGCGTAGCGTTTATTATGATTATGATAGTTATATTGTAAAAAGTGAATATAGAGAACTGGTGCTATCTCATGCTAGATTCTTGCGTGATAACGCGGGTGCCAGCGTAATACTGCAAGGAAATACAGATGATCGTGGCAGTCGTGAATATAATCTTGCTTTGGCTCAGCGTCGTGCAGATAGCGTGAGAAATATGATGACATTGGCAGGTGCACGGGACGGTCAAATTGAACCTGTCAGTCTTGGAGAAGAAAAACCTCGTGCATTGGGACATGGTGAATCAGCCTGGAGTCAGAATCGTCGCACTGACATCATTTATCGGGGTGAGTAAACATGCTAATACGCGTTTTCTTCCTGCTGGTATTAATGAGCTGTAATGTTAGTTATGCGGGATTGTTTGGGGACGATAAAGCACGCGAACAGATTAATGCATTACGTAATCAAATTACTGAAATGGAAGCGCGTATTGCCAAGATGGAGCAAGCACTTAATAGCCAAGCGTTACTTGAGCTGTACGCACAAGTTGAAACGCTTGGACTTGAGTTGGGAAGACTGAATGGGCAAATAGAAATGCTGAGTAACGATAATTCCCTGTTACAAAAGCGGCAACGAGATTTCTATATTGATTTGGACAATCGGTTACGCCAGATTGAGCAGCCTGATAAGCGGGTTCCATCTTCCCAAACAGAGCCTAAAAGTTCTCCCCACAGCATGGCACCGTATCCACCTCCACCTAAAGAACCAACCGCAGCTCCGCCTTCTGCGGCAATAGTGCCAGAAGAATCTACATCAACTGCAGAAATAGTTTCTTCGGTGCAGCCTGATGCAGGGCCAGTATCGGCGAATGAACTGGCACCAGCTGGTCCAGTGGAGAATAGCGCCTATAAAGAAGCCTATGATTTATTTAAGAATGGCGAGTATGCAGGTGCGATAGCACTATTTGAGAGTTTTTTAGAGAATTATCCTCAGTCTAATTTGGCGCCTGGTGCTGCCTATTGGATTGGCAATGCGCGTTACGCACTGCGTGATTACCAGTTGGCGATTGATGCGCAGAGAAGATTGATTGGCAAGTATCCGGATAGCAGCAAAGTACCAGATGCATTCCTTAATATTGCCAGCAGCCAGTATGAAATGGGTGATGGCAAGGCAAGCAGGCATACCTTAGAAAATTTGCTGGCAAAATATCCGCACAGTGAAGCAGCAAAAAAAGCCAAACAACGCTTGGCTAACATCAAATAAATTCAGAACGTTAGCAAATAGCTGACTGCTGTTTGCTTGTATCAACCAGAAAGTAATGTGGTTAAATTTCTTTTCCTCCCAGGTAATCAATAGGTTATGCAAGTGTTAGAAACAACAACCTTGCGCGTCAGTGAAATTTTCTTTTCCTTACAGGGTGAAACAAGCCGAGTTGGCTTGCCGACAGTTTTTATACGTTTGACGGGCTGCCCCTTACGTTGTAGTTACTGTGACACAGCCTATGCTTTTACGGGGGGTAAGAGTATCTCCATATCGACAGTTCTGGATCAGGTAGCTCATTACAAGTCGAAGTATGTCACAGTGACGGGTGGTGAACCATTGGCACAGAAAGCAAGCCTGGCTCTGCTCACAGCGTTATGCGATGCTCAGTATTCAGTGTCACTCGAAACTAGCGGTGCACTGGAATTATCCAAAGTTGATGCGCGTGTGTGTAAGGTAATGGATATCAAAACACCCGGTTCAGGTGAAATGACTGAAAATAACTGGCTCAATCTTGTTCACCTGACACAACACGACGAGATCAAGTTTGTACTTTGCGATGAGGCAGATTATCAATGGGCTTGCGAAATCATTCATACCAGGCATTTGCATCAAATATGTCCAATCTTGTTTTCACCCGTTTATGGCAGTTTAGATCCCACAATGCTGGCAGCTTGGATATTGCGCGACAGATTACCTGTAAGAATGCAGATTCAAATGCATAAATTGCTTTGGGGAGAGGGGCCGGGACGTTGAAGCTTACAATAGATCATCTGTTAAGTTGATTAACATATGAAAAAAGCGGTTGTATTACTATCCGGCGGATTGGATTCTGCGACCACACTTGCCATAGCACGGAACAGGCAGTTTGAGTGTTATGCCTTGAGTGTTGATTATGGTCAACGGCATAAGTCAGAATTAGAGGCTGCACGAAATGTTGCGCAATCTCTGGGTTCTCATGCACATCAGGTGATAAAACTAGATTTAGCAGTATTTGGTGGATCAGCACTCACAGATCGGTCGATTGAAATTCCAACTTCAGGAGAGAATACAAACATTCCCGTCACCTATGTACCTGCCAGAAATACAATCATGCTATCGCTGGCACTGGCATGGGCTGAGACACTGGATTGCCAGGATATTTTCGTCGGTGTGAATGCGGTCGATTATTCTGGCTACCCAGACTGCCGTTCGGAATACATTATGGCATTCGAAAATATGGCGAATCTGGCAACCAAATCTGCTGTTGAGGGCAAGAAACTCACTATTCATGCGCCACTCATCAATTTATCCAAGAAAGAAATTATCCAGAGAGGACTCACTTTAGGCGTTGATTATAGTATGACAATTTCTTGCTATCAGGCCGAAGAAACAGGCTTAGCCTGTGGTATTTGTGATTCATGCCGCATTCGTAGAACAGGATTTGAAGTAGTAGGGAAACCAGATCCAGCACAGTATAAGATTCAGATTTAATTCATATGTGTGCTCATACATGTCAACGCTAAATAGAAAGGGGAAGCATTACTAACCCGGATATTTCATGAATTCGCACGATGATCGCGCATGATATTGGTTTCACAAGGGATTTTTCGAAGAAGCGGTGTAGTTATTCATACACTCGACTGAGTATTTGGGGTAAGCAGGCAAGCCGAAAAGCGGCTGCTCGAAAAAATTCCTTGTGAAATCAAGGCCAAGTGAGAGCGTGTGCAATTCATGAAATATCCGGGCTAAGTATCTGTCCACAAATAACTTGTACAAATTTTTCTAATAAATAGCCTTAGAAGATTGTTTTCAGCTATTGAACTGTACAACTTATTTATGGACATGTACTAAGTAGATATTCGGAAGTTTTTCGGAATACCATCAGGTAGTATGCAGGCTGTCGAAATAAGCTCATTTATCCCTCTATATTTTCCCCGCTTTTTGGCTTTCAATATCAACGAAGAAAGCTTGGCGTTTCTTGCGTACCGTGTAGGGGATGTTTTTTAGATATAGACAGTTGTTGAAAAAAGGCATCGCGCCCTTTTCACAAAGTTGCACGGGTTGTATTACCTGATTATCTTCATTGCATCTGGACATTGCTTTGACATGATGTCGACAATTCCAATCAATCCAATGATGCAAAACTGAAAGCGCAAATATCGGTGTACAATCTAAAAATATATGCGAGGAAATTGCTTGCAAGTGTAAAAACTCGAAAAGGAAGCAGGTGCTATGAAAAGATTAATTGCTACTATATTTTTTACCGTTACTACCACGCTATCTGGTTGCGCGACTTCATCAGAGAATAACCATTCGCCTTACATTTCACCCGCACAATTTCAAACCTATAGCTGTGATGAGTTGTCAAGGGAGATTGAGCGAATTCAAACCAGAGTCAGTCAATTGATGGGTCAACCGACCGACAAAACTTTAATCAAAGATAAATGGATTCTCGGTGCGGATTTGTCGCTCTCTTGGGCGGCACTATTTGCACTGGGAGGAACCAGAGAACAAGAAGCTGAATATGTTCTACTGAAAAGTGAGTATGACGCGATACAACAATGGGCAATCGCCAAACAATGTCCTGGCGTAATCCCGCCAGCAGAAAAACCTCCTAAATTTGATCCAGACTTGGTAGAAGAAATCGGGTCAAATACTATAATGGGTCAACGGTAAATTACGCCCAAGCCTCCTAGCCCGGATATTGCATGAATTGCACACGCCCTCACTTGTCTCTTGATTCCACAAGGGATNNCTTCTTCGAAAAATCCCTTGTGAAACCAATATCATGCGTGATCATCGTGCGAATTCATGCAATATCCGGGCTAGGAGTCACGGGCGATGCCTGCGCCTTAACCTACGGCGAGATTTACTCCAGAGAGTGGAAGCACACTACATATAGTGGCTGTGGGCGTAAACCGGCATTCTATTCTCTGACAGCTCCATAGCCCAACTGTCGATATAAAAATTCTTATACCCTCGTACAGATAGTAATTTTCTGTAAAAATAGAACCACATCTTTCATTTCATTACGCTTGTTCATTTTCCAGTAATCCTAAAAATCCTCCTGATTGATGGTTCCACAATTGTGCATATAGCTGATTATTGGCTATGAGTTTGGCATGACTACCTTGTTCTACAATACGACCCTTGTCAAATACGATGAGCCGATCCATTGCTGCAATGGTGGATAGGCGATGCGCGATGGCTATCACAGTTTTACCTTTCATGAGTTGATACAGGCTTTGTTGAATACTCGCTTCTACTTCTGAGTCTAATGCAGATGTGGCTTCATCCAGAACCAGTATGGGTGCATTTTTTAATAGAACGCGGGCAATGGCAATCCGTTGACGCTGACCGCCAGAAAGCGTGACACCACGTTCGCCCACATGTGCCTCATAGCCTGTTCGACCTTTGTTATCCCTAAGTGTCTGGATAAATTCATGTGCTTGTGCTTGTTTGGCGGCTTCGATCATTTGTGCATCAGTGGCACCTGGTTTACCAAACAGAATATTGTCACGCACCGAACGATGTAATAGTGAAGTATCTTGTGTCACCATAGCAATACTGGCACGCAAGCTATCTTGGCTCACTGTTCGAATATCTTGTCCATCAATAGTGATACTGCCTTGTTGAATATCATAAAAACGGAGTAACAAGTTGACGAATGTCGATTTACCAGCACCTGAACGGCCGACAATACCCACTTTCTCGCCAGCTGCTATGTGTAGATTGAGATCGTCAAAAATGCGCGGAGATTCCTGATGATCCGTTTTCTGCTCATTCGAGTGATATGAAAAGCAGACATGATTAAAATGAATCGTGCCTTGCTTAATCCGCAATTCTTTTGCATTCGATACATCGGTAACATTCTGTGGTTTGGACAGTGTATTGATGCCATCTTGTACCGTGCCAATGTTCTCAAACAGCGTGTTGACTTCCCACATGATCCAATGTGACATGCCAGTCAGTCTTATTGCCAGACTCATTACAATAGCAATAGCCCCTGGGCCAATGGCACCTTGCAACCACAAATAAATCCCCAGTGCGCCCGTTACGAATACCAGTAGCATGTTGATAATCCAAACGCAGACATTGAGCCAGGTTGCCAAACGCATTTGTGGATGTACTGTGGACATGAATTCTTGCATACCCGCTTTTGCATAAGCTGATTCTCGCTGACTCTGAGAAAAAAGTTTAAGTGTCAGGATATTGGTATAGCTGTCGACAATACGACCCGTCATGAGAGAGCGCGCATCTGCTTGTAAGGTGGAAATGCGTTTTAATTGAGGAACAAAATGAGACAGAATGCCAATGTATAAAAGCAGCCAGGCAAGTAATGGCAAACATAAACGCGGATCTGCATTGATCACCAACAGTAAAGTTGTGATGAGGTAAACGGTTACGAAAAGCATGACATCGAGCAGTTTCATCACCGTTTCTCGGACTGATAGCGCGGTTTGCATTACTTTGGTGGCAATGCGACCACTGAATTCATGCTGAAAAAATGCGTAACTCTGATTGAGCAGGTAACGATGTGATAGCCAACGTACACGCATGGGGAAATTACCCATGAGTGTTTGGTGGATCACTAATGAATGAAGCAGTACCAGAGCCGGAATAAGTATCAGAATGAATACTGACATGGCCAGTAAAGCCGGCCATTCATCTTCCAGGAAATGCGCTGTTTCTTTTTTCGCCAGCCAATCGACTATTTGCCCAAGAACACCATATAGCATGGCTTCACTGATAGCCAGGCAGGTAGTCAATAGCGCCAGTAAGACAAGATAAAACTCAATTCCCCGAATATAGTGGTGACAGAACCGATATAAACCCTTGGGTGGTTCAACAGGATGTTCCGGGGGATAAGGGTTTATCAGACGTTCGAAGAAACCGAACATATTTATTTAACTAACGTTTCGAAGTTCATTTTAACCTAATAATACCATTGGAAGGCTTGATTTACTTG
>CXWL01008228.1_pt1 | contig 14139 bp, 14 predicted proteins | sample 590931 | NCBI WGS metagenome assembly CXWL01 (sample SAMEA3498368, study PRJEB10139) | groundwater metagenome | biome: water well; material: biofilm material | place: Germany | collected 2015-04-27 | reverse complement strand
AAATTATCGTCAGCGACGGCGGCAGCACCGATACCACGCTCCAAATGGTCCAAGCCTGCTGTGCCAGAGTCCCGACTGTGCGGCTGATCACGGCGACGACAGGCCGCGCCCGCCAACTAAACGAAGGCGTGAAAGCCTGCCGCAGCGACATTGTCCTGTTTCTCCATGCCGATACGGAGCTGCCCCCCACTGCGAAAACTGTCGTTGAGTCCACATTGAAGAATCCCCTCTATGTCGGCGGCCGGTTCGATGTCCGCTTCGACCGGCCCTCACGCTGGGGCGCCGTCATCAGCTGGTGTATGAACCGGCGCTCACGGCTCACCGAGATCGCCACCGGCGACCAAGCGATCTTCGTCCGCCGTCAAGTCTTTGAACAGATAGGCGGCTTCCCCGATATTCCGTTGATGGAGGATATTGAATTCAGCCGGCGGTTAAAACGCCAGGGACCGACCGCGGCGCTCGCGGATCGCGTGACAACCTCGTTTCGTCGTTGGGAGCACAACGGCCCCCTCCGCACAATTCTCTTGATGTGGACGCTGCGCTTCCTGTATTGGCTGGGGGTCAGTCCTATTCGACTCAACCAATGGTATCGTACGGTCCGATAATCTATGAACCAGCCAACACCGAAATCCTCTCAGTCGCATACATCCAAGCCACAACCGGCAGCCCTGGTCATCTTCGCGAAAGCGCCAGTGCCGGGCCAGGTGAAAACGCGCCTCTGTCCCCCGTTGACGCCGGACGAAGCCGCCACGCTACACGGTAGCTTTGTGATCGACATGCTAGAACGCACCAAAGTCGCCGCTTCGAAGCTGAAGTTGCCGATCGATCGTTATCTGGCCTGCGCGCCATCCTCCACACTTGTCTTCTTTCAAATTATGGAAGAACGGCAAAGCGTGAAGTTGATCGATCAAGTCGGCGACGATCTGGGTGCGCGCATGCAACAGGCGTTCGCGATCCTCTTCGGGAAGGGCTATCAACGCGTCTTCATCGTGGGCACTGATGTCCCATCGCTACCGCTCGATCATTATAAGCAGGCCCTGGCTCTGCTGGATGCCCACGACGTCGTAGTAGGACCGGCACTAGACGGTGGGTATTATTTGCTCGGCCTCAAACAACCCAGGCCTGAACTCTTCGCCGACATCGCCTGGTCGACCGACCGCGTGCTCGCAGCCACGCAGGAGAAAGCCGCAGGCCTCGGCTTGAAGGTGGCGCGGCTTCCATCCTGGCGCGATGTTGATACCATCGACGATCTTCAAGCATTGATCGACGCCAGCGCCGCGGACGCAAAGAAACCGAAAAATGAGCAGTCCTTTTCAGCACGCACTGCCGGCGCACTCCAGCATCTGGCCAAACGTCTGCGGTCGCACCCATAACCACCGTTTTCAGCACGGACCTCGATCATGAACGAACATCTCGCGCTCATCACCGGCGGAGCCAAAGGTATCGGGCGGGGCATCGCCCTCGATCTGGCCGCGCAGCATTGGAAGGTCGCATTCTGCTACCGCACGAGCGAAGCCGATGCGCAAAAGACCGCACTGGCCATCACCGAACGGGGCGGGCAGGCGCTGGCCATCCGCTGTGATGTGTCGGACCCGGTTGCAGCGAAGAATCTCGTGGCTCAGGTTGAACAGAAGTGGGGAGGGATCGACCTTCTCATCAACGGGGCAGGTCCCTACCATCGCATCAATCTATTCGAAGAAACGGTCGAGGGGTGGAATGAGATGTTCGACGGCAATCTCCATCCCATCTTCTATCTGGCCAAAGCGGTCGCCCCGGGCATGAAAGCCCGCAAGCACGGGCGAATCATCAATTTCAGCATGGCCAACGCCGATCAGATGATCTCGCAACCGGACGTCACAGCACACTATATCGCCAAAGCCGGCGTGCTCATTCTCACGCGCACACTCGCCAAGCTGCTGGCGCCCCACGGCATCACGGTGAATGCGATTTCGCCGGGCTTCATTGATTCCGGCAGTGCGCCACCGGAAGAATTGGCCGGCATGACGAAACGGATTCCCGCCGGTTATATCGGCACAATCGACGACACCGTCGCAGCCGTGCGATACTTACTGAGCGAAGAGGCGCGCTACGTGAACGGGGCGAACATTCAGATCAGTGGGGCATGGGGGATATGAAGAGAGGGAAGGGAGAATAAATGAAGACTGATCAAGAACGCGACGCCCGGCATCGATTCGTCCAAGCGCTCCAACATGAGCATCTGACTTGCTCCAAACCCGGTTGCGGTGGAGCCATGGATGTCGTCGATCTCACGCCGCACAACGCCCGTATCAAGACCTATGAAGCCACGTGTGAACGCTGTCACTTCGTCGAAAAGATCACCGGCAAGGAAGAACGCCAGCCGGCATGGGACGTCGCCTCGATTACGATGATGGCCGAAGTACACCTACTGCATGATCAGCCAACCTGCCCCTTCGATGATACGCCCATTACGTTTATCTCCATGCCCAATCCCCGCCGCAAAGCCCGTTACCGTCTCGCCTGCTTCTACTGTGGCCGCCACACTGAGATGAACTGGCCGCCACCGGAGGCCAAAGGATAGACTCACCTTTTGTCTGCACGCTCCTTATGCATTCGCCTTGCCTTTAAGCGCACCGACCTGCCCTCGAATATGCACGAGCAACTCCCTCATCGGGATAAAGATCCTTGCCGCGCGTTTCTGTGAGCCAACCTCCATCTCCCAGGTCCAGTTTTCATCGGGCGTTTCCCGAAATAGCTCCGCCATCGGCTTCTGGTTATTCAGCTGATACGGCACCTTTTCTTGGATTTCTTTTAATATCGCCTCAGGTGCAGCCCCCTTCTTTTTAAGCTGCGCCGCCAAGTCGCTCGTCTTCCGACAATCCCCGATCCGGAGATCCAATTTGGCAATCTCCCGATCAAGCAAATCCTCCTGGCGCGCGACGAAACTTTTGAGATCGAGCAAATGTCCGATCTCCAGCTTCATGGTGCCAGGAAAGAGACTGCCCTCTTTTTCAATGAGCGACTCAATCCTTGCCCGATAGCTCTCCAGGAAGTAGTAGATGAAGAAAAACTCTTCGATCGGCCACCAGTGCCGCCGGTGGACGAGACGCATCAGACTTTCCACAAGCCCGACTCTGGTCAGCCGATAGCACGGCTGCGCCTGTCCCCCCAGTTGCTTCGCGAATCCCTCCTTGACCAAACCCGCGAGATACCGCGCGATCTGAGTATTCTCGACGGCAAGGCTCGAATCCTCCATCGCCGACTCCAACCAGTTAGAAAATAGCTCAATGAGAAACCGCAGATCCTTCTGACGAAATCCCTGAACTGAAAATCGGGCATGGGCCCCGATGGCGGCGGCATCAAAGAGTGCACGATGCCGTCCCAGGTGTGTCTTCTTGGCCTGCTTCATCACTCTTACTCCATGCAATAACAGTGTCACTAAATTATCATCTTCGCAAGCCCGTTAAAAATAAGATCGATATTGCTGAATGACCCACATCACGGGGGCATTAATGACTGTGTCATTCAATCGTCCACAAGAACAGCATCTCTCAGGGCTAGACTCTGCGTAGACGATCACCCATTCACCAGGAGGTTCACATGCGCATCTTCAAACGCATCAACGCCACGATCCAGTCCAACTTCAACTCGTTCCTTGACCAGATCGAGAATCACGAAGCTCTGGTCACGGAAGCCATGCATGAAGTGAAAGCCGCATCGGCCCAAGCCACTGCGCGGCTCGCCCGACTTCAGCAGGATGAGGAGAAGCTGGCGGCCAGATTGACGGAGCTCCGCAAAGAGACGGCGCAATGGAAAGACCGGGCCCTCCAGGCCGGCACCCAAGATGAAGCCCGCGCCCTCGAGTGCGTCCGTCGAATGGCGCGAGCCAAGGAAGACGCGGCCTCGACTGAATCTCAGCTCACCAAGGCACGGGAACTTCGCGCCAGACTCGTCGACGACCTCCGCGGGATCCAGTCCAAGCTCGATGAACTCCAGCGAAAGAAGCACACCCTGGCCACGAGGCAATTCCGTGCCGAAGCCATGAAGGCCATTCAATCGGACGGCACGAGCGCGCTGGACGAAATTACCGGCATCTTCGACCGCTGGGAAACGCGAGTGTCGGAAGCCGAAGGCTACGTCGCCGGTCCGGCTCTCCTTACCGACGATTTCGAACTCGCGTACCGGCAGAAAGAAGACCATGAAGGACTCCGCGCGACTCTGCTGGAATTGATGGCCGAACAAAAACAGTAACCGGACCTCGCCACACAAAGGAGGATCAATGATGGAACGCTGGATGGACATTCAGAAACTCGGGCAGTTGCTGCGCTGGATCGGCTCGCTGTTGCTCCTGGGAGCCAGCGCGAGCTTCATGCTGGAGGGCTGGCGAGACTTCGGCTCGCAATTCCGGTACTTCCTGTTTCTCGGGTATCTGTTGGGTCTGGCCGGACTTGGCCTCCTGTTGGGCGCGCGCGTCAAGGAGGACAAGGGCGCCAGAACGCTCTTGGGACTGGCCGTTGCCGGCATTGCTGCCCAGTGCTCGCAACTCGGCGCAATGATCCACTCGATGGTATCCGCCGACAACGGGTCCCTGCCCGGCGCGCTCCTCTACGAAGCGGCCGAGTGGAGCCAGATTGTCCTGAACTGGGCCGCCACGGTCCTCCTCCTCGGCCCCGTGGCGTTTCTGGGCTTCTCGGCCTTGAACCGGCCGCAAGCCCGCTTGCTCACCGGAGCCTATCTGCTGGCCTGTAGCAGCCTCCTCATCCCGGTCCGCCACGGGTTGCCGGTGACGATGGTGTTGATTACCGTCGCCACGTTGGCGCTGTGGATCGATTCGCGCTTTATTGCCGGCACGACGGTAAGCGGCACCAACGAAGGGATCATCAGCCGCCTGCTGCTGCTACTGCCAACCGGCATTGTGGCAGCACGAACCGCGTTTTACCCACAAGATGATGTGTTTCTCGGAATGACCAGCATGCTCGTCGGGACACTGCTCTTCGAGATGCTGCCTCGCTTGGTGAAGGAAGACACGGAACGAACACGTGTTCAGGCATTCAGCACGGTCCCGATCGTGTTGGGCTGGTGCGTGATCGCCTTTCAGTACTTCCCCACCGCGGTGAATATGACAGTAGCCGGACCGCTGGTCACCCTGTTGCCCTTGAGCGTCATACTGACCGGACTCTCGCTACGGTCGTTCGGCGGCGGGAACTCGTACCGGAAAGTCGCTTCAATGTTGACGTTGGTTGCACTGCTCTCCCAGCTCGGCACAGAGGCGACGTTGCTCTCGTCGTTCCTTTGTATCGCACTCTCCACCCTCATGGTGGTAATGGGATTCCGTTACCAGGAACGGGTGGTGTTCTCTGCCGGAATCGTCGGCGTGATCTTCGGCATAGGTTACCATTTGAAGTTCGCCGTGCAGCTGTATGCCCAGAGTCCATGGGCATTCCTCGCGGCAGCCGGAATCCTTGTCCTTTTGAGCGCTTCGTATCTGGAAAAACATGCGACCCGCATGTTCGGCCGTGTGGTGCTCTTGAGGGAGGAAATGAAGGCCTGGAGGTAACCGAAGCCGCGGCGTACGAGAGACATCCTCTCACAACAAAGCCGGCGGGTACTCGCATGAGTACCCGCCGGCTTGCTTTTGCCTCGGCTCCTTCTGAGGATATGCGCTACTTGCCGAAGGCCTTCTTCAGCAGCGGCTCCATCTCGCCCTTCTTTTCCATCGGATCGAGAATGTCGGTGTCGCCGTAGAACGTCCCGTCGATGAACACTTTGGGAAGCGTCGGCCAGTTGGTCATCTTGGTGAGGGCTTCCCGCTTGGTCGGCTGCGAAAGCACATCGATCAGCTCATACGGATACCCGTACTTGTCAAAAAACTGCATCGTCTCGCGCGTAAACCCGCACATCGGCATGGTCTTCGTCCCTTTGCCGTAGATCAGAATCTTGTGCGCTTTTACTTCCTTCTGAATTTCGTCTTCTATCGGTTCGGCCATCATGTCCTCCTATGCTTCGTCTCTGGTGCGGGCAGTCAACTCCAGCGCATGAATACGCCCATCCTTCAAGGGCACATCCAGCGCCTGATAGATGAGCCGGTGCCGATCCAGAAGATTTTTCTCCCGAAACGCCTCCGACACCACCATCACTTTCAAATGATCCATCGTCCCGGTGCGATCGGTGACCGTCACCGCCGCATCCGGCATACTCTTTCGAACGAACTCGGTCAGGACTTCAGGCGTAATCATGTGCGGCCTCCGTATGACCGGTTGAGAATACTCTAGCCTAAACAGGAAACGCAATTCACGTGGCCGAACGCTCATCCATCACTGGGCAACTCAGATCTCTATACATACCGACGACCGATCCTTCGGATCCGTTTGCATCCAGAGTGAATTGGTTTGGGTGACTTCCACTCGGATGTCAGCAACCGAGCCGACACGACCCATTCCCATTAAACATCCGAGATCGCGACTGTTTTCCCGCCGCAAGCACCAACCATCTTCACCGGTACAGTCCTTGCGGTACGGCTGATCAAGGCTGATTACATTCGCAGGAGGTTGCATATATTTCATGATGTTCCTTTGGACCACGGTCATTCGCATCGCCACGATCGCCTTCCTTCGGCGTATATGGCGACCCATGACGATGAGTACCCCCACAATAATACCGTTACACCTGGTGACTATGAACCAACGGTGGTGGTGGATATCAACCAGGAACCGTCAGGCCAATAGGGTGACCAATCTCCATTCATTCATTTGCAAGGGATTTTCATTACTTCATGTGCGGCATCGGGATTGCTCAATGATCACAGCAGGAGAGCAACCATGAACCAAACGTCCTCAACACCTTCCATCACCCACCATCAAGGAGGCTTCCATGTCTGAATTCAAATCAGGGTTCTTTGTCGGAGGAGATGCCTGCAACGGACGAGTCCTTGTCGTGGACGATGAGCCGGACATCCGCAAAGTCGTGAAGATGACCCTGCAGAAAGCCGGCTATGACGTGCTGGAGGCCGAGAATGGCGAGAAAGCCATTGAGACCATCAACAGCGGAGAAAACCGGCTACTGCTCGACGTAATGGTCTGCGACATCCGCATGCCGAAGGTCAACGGGATCGAAGCGATCGCGTACTTCCGGCAGAATTATCCCCGCGTCCCCTTGATTGTCTTGACCGGGTTCCCCGATACCGACATGGCCACGTCATTACTCAGACAGGGCGTGGTCGACTATCTCGTGAAGCCCGTTGAAGGTGAGAAACTGAAAGCCGCCGTCGCCCGCGCGATGGAGCAGCGTGAACTGGCGCCCTTATGAACTCATCAGCCCCGCGGCTATCTGTGCAGGATCAGGCGGGGAGGACCGTGCAACGGCCCTCCCCGGCCTCAGCAGAGAAGGATTCCGTCAACTCTATGACGACCACCCACCCCACAGACGTGACGCCCACCAAAATTGCTATTCTTGGAGCAGGGCGAGGAGGCACTGCGCTCCTCGACCTGCTCCACCAAATTCCGGCCATCGAGATCATCGGCATCACCGATTGCAACCCTGTGGCACCCGGCCTGCAGCGGGCCCGCGAACTGCGCGTACCGGTCGTCCCCCACATCACCGAGCTCATCCAGAACCACGGCGTACAACTGATTCTCGACGTGACCGGCGACCCCGCCTTAGGAGCGATACTCCGCCGTCACGCCAGGCCTGAAGCCGACGTGCTGAGCGGATCCGCCTCCCGCATTCTCTGGGAACTCGTTCAACATGAATCGACCTTGCAAGCCGAACTGCTCCATGCCGAGAAACTCGCGGGCATCGGTTCCTTCGCCGCCGGAATTGCCCACGACATCAACAACCCCCTGCAGCTGATTCTCGGACTCGCAGAAAATCTGGAAGACGAGACCGACCTTGAAACTATTCACGCGCAAGCCGCTGACATCATTGCAGCCGTCAAACGCACGACGGCTATCTGTCGGGACCTGACTTCCTACGCCCGACGCTCCGCCTCCCACAACCATAGCCTGGTTCCTCTCAGCGCCAGGCTTGACGAAGCCCTCAAGATTGCTCGGTATGCCGTAGGGTTCCACGATATCGACATTGTAAAACGCTACGCTCCCGACGCAGCCGCCTCAGGAAATCCTGACGAACTCCTCCACGTCTTCGTCAACCTCATCACCAACGCCATCCAGGCGATGGGCAACGGCGGCACATTGACGCTGCGCACGGCCATCGAACCGGACACGGTGATGGTGCAGGTCTCCGACACCGGCTGCGGCATCCCTCCCGACCTCTTCAACGCGATTTTCGAACCATTTTTCACCACCAAACCGCCTGGAAAAGGCACCGGCTTAGGTCTATATAATATCAAGCACGTCATCCACCAGATGCACGGCACCATTGCCGTGGTCAGCGAAGTCGGCATCGGCAGCACTTTTACCATCACCTTGCCACGAACAGCACAGACGTGCCCCCCATGACGACACCAAGGCCGGCACGCCCGCCACAGACACTGCACGAGACACGGTGGGGGCTGAAAACCAAACTGATCCTCTCGATGCTTTTCGTCGGCATCGTCCCGCTCGTCATCGGACTGGGCATGGCCTTCTGGCAAGGGTCGCAAGAAATCCGCGACGTCAACGGTGAAAGTTTTAAGGCGCTCGCAACCGAGGCCGCCCGCAAACTCGACCTGCTCGTCGCCGACGAAGTCGCCCGGACGTCGCGCATTGCCAACGAACCTGCCATTGTGCGGGCACTCGAGCATCGCCGGGATCAACTGCACACCCTGCCCCCGCCCGCCGCGTCAGCAACCGACTCCACCGCGGAGGCCCGCTGGGCCGCGCGTGCCCCGGAGCTTGTCGCACAGATCAACGGAGGTCCCCTCGCCGCACTGCTGCAGGAATACTACACCGGAACCCACAGTGCTCCCGACCAACTGCTGCCTCAAGTCGTCCGTTCCGCCACCAAGATGCTCTTCCTGACGGACGTCCAGGGCACGTTGGTGGCAGCATTGACCGCCAAACCGGAATTCCGGCATGGCCACACCTCCTGGTGGCAAGGCGCGTATAACCAAGGTGCGGGAAAGCTGTACATTGAAGATGTCCACTTTGACGAAAAGATCGACGCCTATGCGTTCACCATTTCCATCCCCGTGATGGACAGTCTCCGTTACGAAGTGGTCGGGGTCCTCCATCGTGTGATCGACGCCAAAGAATTTTTTTCTCCCTCAACCCACGTGATCCGATTCGGGAAAACCGGACACGTCATGTTGATCGATAGCCGGGGCATTGTCATGAGCTGCCCGATTCTCCCGACCGGCGTCTCGCTATCCGACCAGAGCCTGATTTCCCTCATCACACCGCTCCAGCCCGGCTGGACCCAGGCAGCGAGCGACGGACACGGAGGCCATACGGCCTCGATCATCGGCTTCGCGCCCCTGCCGGAGACCAGCCGCGCGACGAACGGATCGCTGAACGGCGGCTCCTGGCATACCTTTGTCTGGCAGTCGTCCGATGAACTGTTTGCGCCGATCCAGCACCTCTTTACCTGGATGACCGTCTTTGGCAGCGTCGCGGTCGTGCTCCTCGCTGTACTTGGCTACGTCGCCGCCAGCCGCATCGTCACACCGGTCCGGGCACTGCAACAGGCCGCCCAGGCGATCGGGCGAGGAGAGCTCCAAACCGCCATCAACATTCACACCGGCGACGAATTAGAAGATCTGGCCGACGAATTCACCCGGATGAATGCACAACTGGAAGCCGCATTTGCCGGCTTGACCGACCAAGTCACCTTGAAGACGCAAGAAGTGGATTACCTCCGGCAATCCACCGATCAGATCCTGGATGCGGTCCCGACGCCTATCGTCCTGATCGATGCCCGGGAATCCGTCCACTACGTGAATCAGGCCGCCCGTAAGACCTTCCACCTCGCGCCCGACGCGACGGCGCCGCTCTCACTGTTCACCGTGCTTCCGCTCGACGCAACCAGCCAAACCAAACTGCGCCAAGAGTTTTCAGGGACCGCAGCCGGGATGCTTGACTCCGCTACACCGACTCGAAACAGAACCCCACGGGATCCCCTGGCTCAAACCGGGACGCACGAGGAAAGCCTCGACCGGCAGGAACTTCAGATTGGCGCACGGACATACCATTACCTGTGGTTTCGCCTGCCGAACCGCCCGGGAGAAGAACCGCACAGCGGGCTTGTGCTCCGCGACATCACCGATGACAGCCGGATGCAGGATCAACTCATTCAAGCGGAGAAATCCGGCAGTCTCGGCGTGCTCACCGCCGGCATCGGACATGAATTGAACAATCCATTGTTCGGGATCCTGGGGCTGGGAGAAGCCATTCAGGATGAAACCGATCTCACCCGCGCCCGATCACACGCGCGCGATATCGTCGCCCAAGGGCGCCGGATGGCCGCCATCATCCGGGACTTTACCGGCATCACCGCTCGCGACACCTCAGCCCAGCGCATCCCGGTTTGCGTGGAAACCACCATCGAGCGCGCGCTCGCCGCTATGCAGATCGCCACCGATCTGACCCGGGTGGCCATTCACAAAACCTTCGCCGGAGAAACCATGGTGCTGGCAATCCCCGACCAACTCCAGCAAGCGATGATGAATCTCTTCATGAATGCCGTCCAGGCGATGAAAGGCGTCGGGACCTTGACCATCGTCACCACGCAGACAGACCAACTGGTCACAGCCCGGATCACGGACACCGGCCCCGGGATTGCACCGCAATACCTCGCACGGATTTTCGACCCGTTTTTTACGACAAAAGGACAAGGGGAAGGTTCGGGCCTGGGCCTGACCGTCGCCCGGCGCATCATCAGGAAATTCGGCGGAGAGCTGCGGATCGAGAGCCGCGAAGGAGAGGGCACGACCTGCCTCGTCACACTGCCGATTATCCGCACCCAGTCACCTGAGGAGGGCCCATGCACCGCTTCGTCACTACGCTCGGAGCCACAGCCGTCGCGTTCCTAGTCGCGGGGCTCCTGCTCGCACCCATTCCGCCGCTGGCGAAAGAATCGCCGATCCTGCAGGGGATCTCACCGGAAAAGGTCGCCGACTACGTCCATGCCATCGTTCAGGCCGACCGGACAACCTACACGACGCTCGTGGTGACCCGGATGCAGGACAAACACATCGTCAACGCCACCGAGCATTGGGAGCAGGACAACGCCCTGCCGCTCCCCGCCCAATTCCTGCAACACTCGGGAAAGATCGTCGCTGAAAGCGGACGGGGCATCCGCTATCGACTCATCGGCCTCTCCCCGATTTATCAGCGCAACGCCCCGGCCACGGATTTCGAGCGGAACGCCCTCATCGCGTTGACCAAGCAACCGGACCGCCCCGTCACCGGCATGGTGTCGAGCGGGAAAAAACAATTCTTCCAGGCCATCTACCCGGATCGCGCAGTCTCTGCCGCCTGCGTGTCCTGCCACAACAGCCACCCCCTGAGTCCGAAGCGGGACTTCAAGACGAACGACATCATGGGCGGGATCGCCATTACCATTCCATTGGATTAACGGGGAGGATGGGGAGAGAACCTACGTCGACCGGCGGACGGTCAAGACAAGGGAGGTGAACCGTGTGCCGCAGCGGCATCAGGAACGAAATACTCTTCCCGATAGATCTGGATCGCCGTCATGAAGAGACTGATGATGATCGGACCGACGAACAATCCCAACAATCCGTATAGTCCGAGTCCGCCGAGCACGGAGAGCACCAACAGCAGCACCGGAATCTGGACATCCTGACCAATGAGCCACGGCCGAAGAAACTGATCGACCATCGATACCACGCCGACCCCCCAGGCCAACATGCCCAACGCCTTGCCGACAGACCCGATGGCAAACAAATACACCACGACCGGCCCCCAGACCAAGGCCGTGCCCCCGAAAGGAATCGGCGCCAGCACAATCGTCAATGCCGTCAAGACCATCGGAAACGGCACACTCAGCACAAGATACGCCAGCCCTGCCAGCACTCCCTGCACCAGCGCGGTCACCAGCATGCCCTTCACGACGGCCCGGACGGTTTGATCAAGACGCGTGAGGATTTTCCGTTTATGCGACTTGTCCATCGGAACAAGCTCGTACAGCGAATCCATCCAGCGCTCGCCGTCTTTGAACAGAAAAAAAAGCACCATCAGCATGATGAAAAAGTTGCTGACGAGGATGACCGCGTTCTTCAGAAGATCCCCCATCTGGCTGACGACAAACTGACTGAGCCATTTGGCTCCCGACACCACGGAATCCTCCATCGGCACCAGCTGCCCGTTGCCGCCCGACACCAACGAACGCAACCAGCTCCCAACCACCGGTACGGCCGCCAGCCGGTCAGATAACTGTTGGACCCCGCCGGCGACGATCCACTCATGAATAGTCTGCTCCACCGCAACCGCTTCCCGAACGAAGACCACGCTCATCAATACCACCGGAACCACCACCACCGACAACACGCCGAACGTCAAACAACCGGCAGACAGCTGGTTGCGCCCGCTCATCAGCGCCGTCAATCGACGATGCAATGGAAACACCCAATGCGCCAACAACGCCGCCCAGACGGCCGGGAACAGAAAGGGCTGTAAGATGAGTCCGATCTGATAGAGCAACAGTGCCAGGAGCGCGAAAAAGACGACGGTGAAAAGTTGAGGACGAGTCATACGTGGCCGGGAGAGAGAGGCATCGTTGTCACGTTGATAGCAGATCTGTGAGGCGTTGTCACGAGAGAGAGCACGAACCGGCGCACGTTGAAGAACAACACAACCGACCGGCGGGATATTCGGCCAACTGGCCAGCAAAACTGCTGACAGACGTTTTCAGCAGCTTGTCAGAGATCCGGCTTTTTCCCCAAGGCTGCGACAGGACGGTTGCGATTGCCATTCATATCCCGGACAGCACCCGGCAACCGCGGGACATCCTCCGGCCAGGTCGTGACACCCATGTCACTGACACCCTGAAACTTCGCGCCTTCTTCCATCGAGAAGACCGGCGCATGCACTTCACCCATGATGATGCCGGTCTTGAGCAATTGGACCCGATCGCTGGCGGTAATCGTCGCCTTGATGCGCCCGCTGCTGATCAACACACCGGCTGTAATCGTCCCCTTCACCACGCCGTCTTCCCCGACAATCACTTGGCCCTTGGTATAGATATCCCCTTCCAGGCGGCCATCAATACGAACCGTGCCGTCAACACGAATTTCACCCTTGAGTTCCACCCCTTTAGCCAGCAACGTGATATTCCCGTCGTCCATATACCCGCTCTTTTTCATAGCTGCTCCCTATTGGCGAACACTCGCCACTCAGGATACCCCAGGGAGGGAGAGGCACCTAGCAGTTTGTCAAAACAGAGCACAGGAAAGCCGAACGGCCACAGGCCATCCACGAACTGCTAGGATAATCCGAGCGTGTGCTTCACTCGCTCCCACAGCCCCCCGCCATGAATCTCGCAATACACGCTCGGCTCCGTCCCTTCCAGAAACACCTCCGTTACCCGCTCAGGACACTGTGCCGTCGCCAACTGGCCCGTGCGCGGGTCAATCGCTCGCGAGACGATCCCGCTGGGAACCGAAAAATCAGACGAATCGGCAGGAATGAGCCGTCGTGCCACCTCCACCCAGATCGGCAAAGCCGCCTGTGAGCCGGTCAGGCGAATCGCCCGTTCGTCGTCAAATCCAACCCAGACACCGATCACCAAATCCGGTGTGTAGCCGACGAACCAGGCATCGCGATACCCGTCCGTTGTGCCGGTCTTCCCGGCGACGGGACCGCGCAGGCCCCAGGCTCTCGCTTTCGATCCGGTCCCTCGATCCAGCACGCCCTTCAAGAGAGAGGTCGCCAGATACGCACCTTGCGCCGACACCGCCTGGCGCCGGTCCACCATCGGGCTCCAGACCGTCTCTCCAGAGTCACGGACCAGATTGGTGAGGGCGACGGGTTTCACCACCACGCCGGCATTTGCCAAACCGCCATATGCCGCCGTGATTTCGAGAAGCGAGACCGAGGCGCTCCCGAGCGCGATCGAGAGATTGTCGGGCAAGGCTCCCTGAATGCCGAACCCCCGCAAGAGCCGATTGATCGATCCGATCCCCAATCGATGCGCGGTGCGCACCGCCGGCACATTCAGCGACTGTTCGAGCGCCGCCCGCACCGTGACCTGTCCATGAAACTG
>CXWL01022229.1_pt1 | contig 14141 bp, 14 predicted proteins | sample 590931 | NCBI WGS metagenome assembly CXWL01 (sample SAMEA3498368, study PRJEB10139) | groundwater metagenome | biome: water well; material: biofilm material | place: Germany | collected 2015-04-27 | reverse complement strand
AAAAATATGCCCGATATTTTTATTATTAATCCAAACCGTTTAATTGTGGGACTAAACAACTACCCTGGTAATAGTCTCGCGCCAAGTAAATAATGCGTTATTGACGCATTGCATCCTCTGCGGCAAGATGCGGGCAACATGACAATTCAGAAAAACTGCTGTCATCGCTTCCAATCTTTTTAACTCAGTAATCTTATGACCATTACTCCCAATCGTCAGTGGGCATTGATTGCCGGTCCATTGCTGGCAATCGCTGTTGCCGTCGGCATGGATCAATCTGACTGGGAAGCGCAGGCTTGCTGGACGGGAGCCGTGACCATTCTGTGTGTTGTTTGGTGGATATTTGAGCCCATTCCCATCCCTGCAACAGCCATCATTCCTTTGGCGGTTTTTCCACTTACGGGCGTTTTGCCGCAAGAGAAAATAGCTGCGGCCTATGGCAGTGAGCTAATTTTATTGATGCTCGGTGGATTCATCTTGTCGGTGGCGATGGAGCGTTCCGGTGCACACCGCCGGATTGCGCTGGGCATGGTCAATGTAATCGGCGGCACCAGTAGCCGCCGTATTGTGTTGGGATTTATGGTCGCGACTGCCGCGTTAAGCATGTGGATATCGAATACCGCAACCACGTTGATGATGCTGCCGATTGCACTGGCCGTCATCACGCAGAGTCCCGATAAAAAATTGGCATTACCATTGTTGCTGGCAATTGCCTACGGCAGCAGCATCGGCGGCTTAGGTACACGGATCGGTACGCCACCAAATTTGGTTTTCATGCAGCAATACGAAAGTTTTACCGGAACAGCAGTGAGTTTTTCGCAATGGATGAGTTGGGGACTGCCGGTGGTGGTGTTTTTTTTGCCGATTGCCGGATTATGGCTCACGCGCAAACTGGATTATTGCGGCGAATTGGTGATTCCTCCGGCTGGCAATTGGCGCCCGGAAGAGCGCCGTGTGCTGATTATCTTTGGTTTGACCGCATTGGCCTGGATAACGCGTCTCGAACCGTTCGGCGGCTGGAGCACTTGGCTGGGTCTGAAAGGTGCGAATGATGCGATCGTCGCGCTGGTCGCTGTCGTCATCTTATTTCTGGTTCCCAATGGGCGCGACGGCAAATTGATCGACTGGGAATCGGCGGAGCGCGTGCCCTGGGGTATTCTGATTTTGTTTGCTGCAGGCATCGCGATCGCCGATCAATTGGCAGCTCTCGCCAGCCTGCATCCGCTCGTGATGATCGCAACCATCGCACTAATCGTCACTTTCCTGACCGAAACCACCAGCAACACCGCAACCACGATATTGCTGATGCCGATCCTGGCATCCGCAGCACTCGGTGCAGGCATCGATCCCGCTCTATTGATGGTACCCCCCGCCGCGATGAGTGCGAGCTGCGCTTTCATGCTACCAGTCGCTACTGCGCCGAATGCCATTGTATTCGGCAGTGGTCATGTCACCGTCGCCAATATGGTGCGAGAAGGGTTGGCGCTGAATTTTATTGGAATTGTGGTGATTACGCTGGTTTGTTATTTTTGGGTTGCGTAGCCGTCAAAACTCGAGAGCTACAAATTCGTTGATATCAAATTTCTCTTTAGCGTATCATAAGGTTTTTAGAAAAATTAGGCGCAGATTAAGATTCAAACTTCTGATTTGTACCGTTTATCCAGTTTCTGTCCAGTAGAATCATGAAAAAAACACGGGTAATACAATTATTTCTGGTGATTGTATTAATCACGCTAGCACATCCTGTTTTTAGCCAACTGCAAAGAAATTTCCCGCTCGATAGTAAACTGGGTAATCTAACCGCGGTTTCCTTTCCGCAGTTCACCATCAATGGTCAGCAAATGATAATGGCTGCTGGCGGGCAAATCCGGGGTGCTGATAATCTGATAATCTTGCCGAGTGTGGCGAACTATATTGGGATTGTTCGCTACCAGTTGGATATCATGGGAAATCTGCATCGCGTCTGGATTCTGACCCCGGACGAAGTGAAAGCGGCGGAACAGGAAGGGCAGCAGCTACCAGCACCTAAGAAACGTTTTTTCTTTTTTTAAAATAGCACTAGACAATCCGTGAATAACAAGCTTTATATTAAAACCTTTGGTTGCCAGATGAACGAGTATGACTCGGAGAAAATGGCCGATGTTCTGCACGCCGCTTATGGCATGGAATCCACCGATGACCCGGCAGAAGCCGATATTATCCTGTTCAATACCTGCTCAGTACGCGAAAGAGCGCAAGAAAAAGTATTTCATGACCTAGGCCGTGTCCGGCATCTAAAAGAAAACAATCCCAATTTATTGATTGGTGTGGGTGGCTGCGTCGCCAGCCAAGAAGGCAAAGCAATTGTTAGCCGTGCGCCTTATGTGGATGTTGTTTTTGGACCGCAGACGCTGCACCGGTTACCGCAACTCATCGAGACACGCAAAACAACTGGCCGTTCACAGGTCGACATTTCGTTTCCTGAAATTGAAAAATTTGACCACCTGCCGCCCGCTCGTACCGAAGGCGTCACGGCTTTTGTTTCGATTATGGAAGGTTGCAGCAAATATTGCAGTTTTTGTGTTGTGCCTTACACGCGCGGCGAGGAAGTTTCGCGCCCATTGGATGATGTACTGACAGAAATTGCCATTCTGGCGGACCATGGCATCAAGGAAATCACGTTGCTGGGACAGAATGTTAACGCTTATCTGGGCGTGATGAATGACGGCGAAATTGCTGATTTTGCCTTGCTGCTCGAATACCTTCACGAAATACCAGGAATCGAGCGCATTCGATATTCCACTTCACATCCGAAAGAATTCACCACCCGTTTGATTCAGGCCTATAGTCATTTGCCCAAACTGGTCAACCACTTGCATCTGCCCGTGCAATCCGGCTCCGACCGGGTGCTGGCGGCGATGAAACGGGGTTATAGCGTATTGGAATACAAATCGATCATCCGCAAAGTACGTGCGATACGCCCGGAAATTTCAGTAACTTCAGATTTCATCATTGGTTTTCCCGGAGAAACTGAGGCAGATTTTGCAGCAACCCTCAAATTGGTTGAAGATATGAATTTTGACGATTCCTACAGTTTTATCTACAGCCCACGTCCAGGCACACCGGCTGCTGACTTGCCCGATGACACGCCGCAGGAAGTCAAACTGGAAAGATTGCATCGATTGCAGGCACAAATTAATCAGCAATGCGGAAAAATCAGCCAGCAAATGATCGGTTCGGTACAGCGAGTACTGCTGGAAGGCGTATCCAAAAAGAATGCGGATGAATTTTATGGACGCACAGATAATAATCGTGTCGTTAATTTAACAAGCGATCCTGAGCGGGTTGGCTGTTTTGTGAATGTGCGTATCACCGAAGCACGATCACATACGTTGCGCGGTGAAATAGTGCATGAATAAAAAATACTCCCAGCAGGGTTTTACTTGCAAAGTATCCCGTCCGCTGAGAGAATTGTATTATCGTAACAGCATCACTTGACATTGAAACCTGCACCCCTCGAAATTTCTTTCACACCAGCCGATAACCAGCGACTCGCGAATCTGTGCGGCGCATTGGATGAAAACCTCAAACAGGTTGAGACCGCATTGGATGTAGCCATTTCACGGCGCGGCGAACATTTCAGTTTATCGGGAAAATCCGGGCAGACAAAACTGGCGGCGCAAGTATTACGCAATTTTTACAGCCAATCGCAACAGCATCTGACTCTGGAGCAAGTTCAACTCGGTTTGATCGAAGCACTGAGTCCACCGAACGCGCCTGACCAAGCCGATGAGTCGGATAAGACCGCAGCCATCAAACAGCCCGCATTGCTTACGCGCCGCAGCAATTTATTGGGTCGAACCCAGCGCCAGGCACTGTATCTGCAACAAATTCAGGAACACGATATCACTTTTGCCATCGGCCCGGCTGGTACCGGCAAAACTTATCTCGCAGTAGCCAGCGCTGTCGATGCGCTGGAACGTGGTTTGGTATCGCGCCTGATTTTGGTCCGTCCTGCGGTTGAGGCGGGCGAGCGTTTAGGGTTTCTACCCGGCGATATGACCCAGAAAGTTGACCCTTATTTACGCCCGCTGTATGACGCATTGTATGATTTAATGGGATTTGAAAAAACCAGCAAACAATTTGAACGTAATACGATTGAAATCGCACCGTTGGCTTTTATGCGCGGACGCACGCTGAATCAGTCATTTATCATTCTGGATGAGGCACAAAACACCACACCGGAACAAATGAAAATGTTCTTAACACGCATTGGTTTGGGTTCCAAGGCCGTGATTACTGGCGATGTGACACAGATCGATCTGCCCAAGCATCAGAAAAGCGGACTGGTGGAGGTCCAACAAGTGCTAAAAGACATCCGCGGTATTGCTTTCACGCATTTTAAATCCGAAGATGTTGTCAGACATCCTTTAGTACAACGCATTGTCACTGCCTATGAAAAACACGACAAACGCAAGCAGGAGTCCTGACAAACCTTTCGCATGGAGAAATCATTCAAGCTGATGGTGCAGTATGCGACAAATAGCACAGACGTACCCACACGGCCGCAGTTCCGCCGTTGGGTTAAAGCCGCGCTGATGCAGGAATCCGAGATTGTTTTACGCATTGTGGATGAAGCGGAAGGATATGAACTGAACCATCAATTTCGCAATAAGGATTATGCGACGAACGTGCTAACTTTTGTTTATGACGATACGCAACCTTTAACGGGCGATATCGTGCTTTGCGCGCCGGTTGTCAGCCAAGAGGCACAGCAACAACATAAGAACCTGACGGCACATTACGCACATCTAACCGTTCACGGTATTTTGCATTTGCAAGGGTATGATCATATTGAAGAGGCCGAAGCAGTTGTAATGGAACAATTGGAAACACAAATACTGGCCCGGCTTGGCTATGACGATCCGTACACAGAGCATGGCGACGCAATTTCACCGCAATAATTCTATTAATAATCTTTGCCTGGATAAGCAGCGAAGAAAATCTTTAATCCCTTTTTCTTTTACATCAACTGGATCCACTCGACATCATGGAAGAACCCCCTCCTAAAAGCGGCTGGTTAGAGCGGTTAGGCGCTTTGCTAATCCGCAAACCGGAAGACCGCGAACAACTCATTACCGTTTTGCATTCTGCTTTTGAACGCAATTTGCTGGATTCGGACGCACTCAGCATGATCGAAGGCGTCATGCAAGTTTCAGAAATGCAGGCGCGCGATATTATGGTGCCGCGCTCGCAAATGGATATCGTCGACATCAGTGAAACACCCGAAAAATTTATTCCGTTTGTGATCGAAGCCGCGCATTCCCGTTTTCCGGTCACCGAAGGCAGCGAAGACAACATCATCGGCATTCTGCTGGCAAAAGATCTGCTGCGCTATTACGCCAGTGAAGAAGAATTCGCTATGCGCAACATGTTGCGACCGGCTGTATTCATTCCTGAATCGAAACGGCTGAATGTTCTGCTTAAAGATTTTCGTAGCAATCGCAATCACATGGCCATTGTCGTTAACGAATATGGCGGTGTAGCCGGTCTCGTCACCATCGAAGATGTACTCGAACAGATTGTTGGAGAAATTGAAGACGAATACGATTTTGACGAGGAAGAAGACAACATTGTTATGGAAACGGACGGACTTTATCGTGTCAAGGCAATTACCGAGATTGAAAACTTCAATGAACTGCTCGGTGCCGGTTTTAGCAACGATGACTATGATACGATCGGCGGTTTGGTCCTCAACAAATTTGGCCGCTTGCCGGTCCGGCATGAGTCGGTCGTTATCGGTAACTTCAAATTTACCGTGCAACGCGCCGATAGCCGCCGGTTACACATCCTCAAGGTGGAAAAACTAGCAGCAGCGTCGGAAACCAGTGCAGAATAAAACTTTCGCGTGCTATCCGGAATTGCCTGCGTATTGCCCGGCCCATGTCTAAAATCACCACCCGTACGTATGATTCACATACCTTCGAGGCACTTAGCGGTAACGGCTTATCGCCGATACTCGCACGCATTTATGCCGCGCGCGGCATTGAAAATTCCAGCCAACTTGAAACAGAGCTGGCACAGCTGATTCCATTCGGGCAACTGAAAAATATCAGCGTGACGGCAACCCTGCTGGCCGATGCCATCGCAGCAAAAAAACGCCTGCTGATTGTGGCGGACTATGACTCCGATGGCGCGACGGCGTGCGCTGTCGGAATCCGCATTTTGCGCAAATTTGGCGCAATTGTTGATTATCTGGTGCCGAATCGGTTTGAATTCGGTTATGGATTGACCCCGGAAATTGTGCATTTGGCGCACACCACCAAGCAACCGGATATTCTGATTACCGTCGATAACGGCATCGCCAGCGTCGAAGGCGTGTCTGAAGCCAACCGGCTGGGCATGCAAGTCGTAATTACCGATCACCATCTCCCTGGGGATGAATTGCCTGCAGCCATGGCCATAGTCAATCCCAATCAACCCGGTTGCCCTTTTCCGAGCAAAAGTATCGCCGGTGTGGGCGTTATTTTTTACCTGATGCTGGCGCTGCGTGCTGAATTACGTCAGCGCGGCGCTTTCAAAGAATCGGGGCAGGAACCCAACCTCGCTGGATTTCTTGATCTGGTGGCACTGGGAACGGTCGCCGATGTGGTCAAACTGGACAGTAACAATCGTATTTTGGTACAGCAAGGCCTGCAACGTATCCGCAAAGGCCGAGGTTGTGCGGGTATCAATGCGTTGTTGCAGGTATCGCGGCGGGAATATCAGCAAATCTCCACGTATGAGATGGGCTTCATGCTAGGCCCGCGATTGAATGCAGCCGGGCGTCTGGACGATATGTCGCTGGGTATTGAGTGCTTGATTACCGATGATGCAGCGTACGCGACACAAATTGCCAAACAACTGGATGAACTGAATCGGCAGCGCCGCGAAATCGAGTCCACGATGCAGGAAAGCGCGTTACTCAAGCTGGAAGATACGCTCAAAACCCTGCAACCGGAAATACAGGCCGCCTACAGTATCTGCCTGTTCGATGCCGATTGGCACCAGGGTGTCATCGGCATACTCGCTTCGCGCATCAAAGACAAACATCACCGTCCAGTCATCATTTTCGCACCCGGCAATGACGGTGAAATCAAAGGTTCCGGGCGGTCAATCAACGGTTTTCACTTGCGCGATGCATTGGATCTGGTTGCCAAGCGGCATCCTGAGCTGATCCTCAAATTCGGCGGTCACGCAGCCGCAGCGGGATTGACCATCCATGCCCATCATTTTGAGAAATTCTGCGATGTTTTTGAGCAAGTTGCGCAAACCCTGCTGACACCGGCTGATTTGACACGCGTAATCGAAACCGATGGCGATCTGGAGGCTTCTGACATTAACTTAGAATTGGTTGAATACCTCGACCGGCAAGTGTGGGGACAAGGTTTTCCGCAACCGTCATTCAATGCGCGGTTTTATGTCGAAAGCCAACGCATCGTTGGTGAGAAACATTTAAAACTGAAATTAAGAAAACTGGATTCCACCAGCCAAGATCAAACACCGCGGAAATCAGAAAACTCTTACGACGGTATTTTGTTTTTCCATAGTGACCCGCTACCCGATCTCATCGATGCGGTTTATCGCTTACAGATCAATGAATATAATGGCAGAACAACTTTACAATTGCTGTTGGAGCATTGGTTTCACGCAGATAACCCGGTAATCAACGATGCACACTGAATTCACCTTGAATGGCGAATTGGCCGCTTTGCCGCATTTTGTGACCAGTCTTGCAATTGGCCTATTAATCGGGCTGGAACGCGAACGCAATCCAGGCTCGCGGGCAGGACTAAGAACATTTGCACTGGTTGCGTTATTCGGCACGCTGGCCGCTATGTTGTCGGAAAAAGCCACACCCTGGCTGCTGCTAGGTGGCTTGCTGATCATCGGTTTGATGATGATCGCCGCTTATTTCCGTATCAAAGACGACAACGCAGACCCAGGCACGACCACCATAGTCGCTATTCTGGTGTGCTATGGTCTGGGCGCTTCGGTCTGGTATGGCAACGACACGCTGGCCGTCATGCTCGCCATCATCACCACGGTATTGCTGTACTTCAAAACAGAACTGCACGGCATCACACAAAAGCTAAGCCGGCGAGACTTAATTTCGGTACTGCAATTTGCCGTGCTGACCTTTATTATTCTGCCGATACTACCGGATAAGAACTTCGGGCCTTACGAAGCGATCAATCCATACCAGATCTGGTTAATGGTGGTATTGATCTCCGGCGTCAGTCTGGCGGGTTATGTCGCACTACAACTGATCGGTCCGCGCCATAGTGCGGTGCTGGGCTTATTCGGCGGACTGGTTTCCAGCACTGCCACAACATTGGTATACGCCCGCCGCAGCACGGAAAACCCAAATTTTATCCCGCTCGCTGTCGTAGTTATCCTGCTTGCCAATTTAACGGTGCTGATCCGCTTGGCTATCGTCAGTGCGGTGGCTTCTCCCGCCATATTACCGCAGCTATTGCCTATTTTAGGTAGTGGTTTTCTGCTGGGATTAGCTGTCACGGCTTATTGGTGGTATCAACTAGAGCAGCAAAATGAGTTACCGGTGCCAGAAACCAAGAATCCAACCGAAATACGCACGGCAGCGGCTTTCGGATTGATCTATGGCGTCGTTCTGTTTTTTGCCGCATGGCTATCCGACATCGCTGGCAACAGCGGATTGTATGCCGTCGCGTTAGTCTCCGGCCTGACGGATGTCGACGCCATTACCCTGTCGAGCCTGCGTTTATATGAACTGGGTAAACTGGAAGCCACTCAAGCGGTAACGGCCATCTCACTCGCAATACTCTCCAACATCGGTTTCAAACTCGGCCTCATTTTCTTTATCGGCAACGTTTTGCTGGCGAAACAATGCATTTTTGGTATGCTCGCAACCGCCGCCGGTATTGGATTGGCGTTGCTGTTAATGGTCTAGATTGGAATCAAATAGTAATCGTTTTTCTACGATGTGCTACAAATCCTAATAAACCAAGCCCGGCGAGAAGCATAGCGTAAGTTTCTGGCTCTGGCACCGCTGTTGTAATTTCCAAATGGCCGCCTAAACTATCAATTGTGAGGTATCCTGTAATTTCGCTGTAATGCAAACCGCTAAAGCCGACATTCAAACTATCCAGTCCAGCAATGTTATCAGCAAGTAAGAAATTCCAATGGTCCCCCACTGAGGGACGAAAACCATCCGTGAAGTTGAACAATATATTACCTCCGGTAAAGTCAGCGCTTCCGTTGATGACGAGCGCATCATATTGCCCGATTTCCGTTCCACTGATATCAATGTTAAGGGTACCACTACTATGGAATTCACCGTTGAAAGTTAGCGTTGAAATAGGAGAAGATATCTCGGTAGGGGAAATAGTTGCTTCTCTATCGATGGTTGTGTCGCCTGTAAATGTGCCGTTTCCGCCTAAACCTCCCTGATTGACATGGAATGATGCCTGATTGATATTGCCATAATTGAAATTCCAAAAACCAGTCCAACCTATATTAATATTGCCGGATCCATTGATTGTTCCAAAATTAGTGAAAAAATGAAGATCGATTGTGCCATTATTGGTCACAGTACCATCCAATTCATTGATTATATTGCCTACGTTGTCTGTGTTGTTCATAATGCCGTGATTGACAAAGGTTGCGCCCGCAGTGTTATATAAATCGCCACTAACCGATAATTTGTCGTAATTATTTATGGTGCCGTAATTGATTAGACCAGGAAACCCATAAACGTTGATGGTGCCACCCAGGTTATTGCTCAATGTACCGTAATTAATTGAGCTAAAAATATCCATAGTTCCGCTGTTGTTTATAATGCCATCGGACTTGTTTCGAAGTTCACCACCGCTGAGGGTGAGGGCACCACTATTGTTTAGTGTGCCGTTGTTGTATAGAGCCATATTGTCGCCTGCTAAGGTGCCGCCGATATCAACATTTAAAGTGCCGCCTAGTTGATTGTCCAATCCAATCCCGTCGTCCGGTCTGTCTATCTCTAAGATACCTCTATTTCCTATATGTAGAACCCCAAAATTAGTGAAATTGGAAGCTTCGGCATCGCTACCCAGCACATCGATCGTATTACCAACTGGATTCGGATTCGGACCGATCTGATAGGCTTGCGCAAAGATGGGTGTGCTTGCAAGGGCGATGCTGGTGAGTAGCGTAGAAATCTTTGTCATGTTCATGATGTTTCCTTTTATGGGTGTTTGTCGATTCAAATTGAGAACAGTTTTAAAGCGTCACGGATTGTAGTGAAGTGTTTTTTTCATCAATTATCCATGTAATTGATAGCTAATCAGACTTTCAGTACATACATCCACTATGAAAAAGAGGGTCTATTTTCCTATACTTCCGACGTGCTACAAATCCTAACAGACCTAGCCCTGCGAGCAACATCGCATAGGTTTCCGGTTCCGGTACAGACGAAACCACGAATTCAGATAAGGCGAAATTGCCGTTAAGCGGTTGCCGGCCCGATATTGCTTCAAGCCGGAATCCGGTGATGCCGTCCGCAGTAAGCTCACTGCCGATGGTATAAATTGGATACTGATTTTTTCCCTCTGATACCACTATAGAAAAATCAGACTGCTCGGTAAAAATTTCCCCTTCCGTGGATGACATGGATGTAGGATCGATCGGTATCCAATTCGCTGACACATCACCGCCATCTGCGAGCCCATTGGCAAATTGATCACGATGATCCGTGGTATATGAAAGACGAAAATGACCCAAACTGTGTCCTGGTTCAGCCAGCAATTCCTGGTGAAAAAGCAAGAAATTCACTGTGCCATGATTCAATGTCAAATCGTTCTTCGTTTCCCAAACAATCGTTTGCGTATTGAATTGATCAGGGAAGACGGCCCAAGAAGTCCAATCCGTACCGGAAATGATGCCGTCGATCGTTTTGTCGGGAGTAAAATCTGCCGTTAAATGCTGACTAAATGTCGCCGTCGCATTTTGTAAAGATATTGTTGCGTTAGGATTAATAATAGCCGCACCTTGGGATTGCGAGGCAAAAACCATACCCAACGCCGATAGCACAATCAAAACGCCCATTCGATTTGTATTCATTGGTTAATCTCCTTATAAACTAGACAATAAATTAAGGCTCATTCGTCGTGTAAGCTGCTTTTTTACGACGCGCTACAAAAAGAGAAACTAATCCAACTAACAACATGACATAAGTGCTCGGTTCTGGAATTGGTGGTGGTGTAACAAAGCGTATGGTGTCGTAACCGATATTTGAATCTGGATTTACGCTATTACTGTCAGATTCATTAAAAACAATTCGGCTGATATTAGTGGTCGGGCTATTCGAGAAAAAACCTAGAAAAGAACTATCTCCACTATCCACAAATGGGATACTTAGAGATGTATTTGAATACAATGGCGTTACATGATTAAGTCCATAAACAGTGACTCCTGTAAAAGAAGCACCATCAAGATGCTGAAATAAGAGATCGACGCCAAAAGCAGATACCGGGGTAGAAAAGTCGATCTGTAAGCCATCTTCTTCTCGGATATCAGGCCCTCCAACGAGCTCAGCACCGCCTGGCGATAACACATTTGCTCCTGAAGTTGCAAATAGCTTATATTGATCTCCGCAACAAAAGCTTGATGTTGTTGAAGCGTCGACTACCATCAGTGAGTTTCCGGATTCGCTTGATAGCTTCACACCGTTAATGATGCTGTTTGAAACATCGGTACCGGATGGTATCAAGTCAAAATTAATACTAATTGGTGGGCTTCCCGCAATAACATTAAAGGCGGTTAATTGATCATTCCCCAGAAATGGTAAAACTTTAGCAAATGTGAACTGACTCATCCCAAAAAAGTTTGCCAATATCAAAAAACATACAATTCTGATTTTTATGACTATTTTTTGAGTAACAATGTTTATTGTATTCATAATGTTTTTTTCTTCTGAAAGTGGATTATTTGCGATATGTTCCCAAAACCAACAAACCAAGCCCCGCAAGCAGCATGGCATAGGTCTGAGGTTCTGGGATTGATACGGTCACGGATGCGGCGGCCGATAGCACGTTGCCATTCGAAAGCGTATCGGTATCGGGATTGAAATTGGCATCCAGCGGGCTGCGCGAAAATAAGTCGTAGGTTAACGTCATATCGCCACTGGCGACACTGCCGACTGCTGCGCCAGGATCAATTGAAAAACTGCCAATGCCAGTTTGCATGCCGGCGTTGAAGGTTTGCGCCCACACCGTGCTGCCGCTGTTTGCGGGTCCGACGACGAAAAAGTTGGCCGCACTGATAAAGTCGGTAAATGTTCCCAGCGCAGTATCCGGTTCGAACAATACGCTGGTGACAACCAGGAAATTCTCGTCATTGCTAAGGTTAAATCCCCAGCCGATGGTAGAACCGGGCGCTCCGGAAATTGCTCCATCCAGAGGATTAAGCTGGAAGGAAGTAGCTGCCTGGAGCGAGGTGCAGAAAAGCGCGCCTAAGAAAGCACTCAGAAGTAGTAATCGTCTTAACATGATGGTTTTTCCCCGATGAATTAGCGGTACTGGTTGTTCAAGATTTTGGAGCTGTGCACTGCACCATCATTGGCACTGTATGTAATTTTGGCGCTAAACCGTGCGTTGTTAGGACAGCCTGAGAAATTGATGGTCACCACACCGCTGGTTTCACCATGTGCTTCGATATCACCGACTTTTAATGGGAATGCTGTAGGATTGGCGATTATTGGCGTGCAGGCCGCTCCAAAAGTTTGAGTCAGCGTCAATCCATCAATTTGCGCCTCGTCTGCGAAACAAGAGCTTGTTAATTTGACCGTCCACTGCCGCGCACTTTGGTTACCGGTTTTGCTGCTGATCAATGCGGATAGTACCGGGGGGGTTAATGAACAATCTTGTGGAGGTTGAAATTCCTCTACTATATTGAGAAATTGGCCACCGTTGGTTGATCCACCAATGACATGGATTTTGTTATTTACCATGGTGGCGGCTACACCAGAACGAGCAGTTGGCATAGGGGTCATTTTGCGCCATGTATTCGTGGCAGGATCATACTCTTCGACACTGGAAAGTTGACCCGACCCCTCAAGTCTACAATAGGGCTTCCACCAAACACATAGATTTTCCTATTGAAAACCGCAACTGCATGAAAGATTCGTGGTATAGACATTGGTGCAATCATTCTCCACGTATTGGTAGCTGGGTTATATTCTTCAACCGAAGCCAGCATAGTTTCATCAGTTTGATCATATCCTCCGATCGCATAGAGCTTGCCACCAAGCGCCACCCCGGCATGACCATAGCGACGTTCAATCATATGGGCTCGCGGTGTCCATTTATTAATAGTTGGATCATATTCGTAGAGACCCTGACGATCAGTATTGCCCCCAAACGCATAGATCTTGCCATTCAGTGCCGCTGCTGCTGGTTGCACCTGTGCCACAGGCAAAGAAACCCGGACTCGCCATGTGTCGTTGACCGGATCATATTCTTCGACCTCACTGGCGTAATGGCCGCCGCCAAAATAACCACCAATGGTGTAAATCTTACCATTCAGTACTGCTGCAGCATGACTCCATCGCGGTTTCAGCATCGGTCCCTTAACAATCCATTGCTTAGTAGCGGGATCGTATGCTTCGATATTCTGTACCGCTTGATCCCAATCAAACATCCCGCCAATGGCATAAATTTTTCCGTCGACACTCGCTGCAATAGGTGCAGTTCGAAGACTGTTCATCGGAACACCTGTTTTCCAGCTACCGCCATCAATCACTGTTTGTGAGAAAGCAGGAGGTAATGACATTAATCCCAACAAACTGAAGAGTAAAATCCGTATCTTATTTTTGAATCGTTTCATGGAAGCCCCTAAAAGAAATTTAGATTGCAAAAAAAGAATAATTCATTTTTCTGCTTCCAACCGATGACGCATATCGCATTAAAGGTTAGACGGTGTTTTCCTTTTTGTACCTTGCTACAAAACTCAACAAACCAAGCCCTGCAAGCAGCATGGCATAGGTCTGGGGTTCTGGAACCGGAGATACTGTCACGGATGCGGTCGCCGATAGCACATTGCCATTGGAAAGCGTATCGGTATCGGGATTGAAATTGGCATCCAGCGGACTGCGCGAAAATAGGTCGTAG
>CXWL01021537.1_pt2 | contig 14142 bp, 9 predicted proteins | sample 590931 | NCBI WGS metagenome assembly CXWL01 (sample SAMEA3498368, study PRJEB10139) | groundwater metagenome | biome: water well; material: biofilm material | place: Germany | collected 2015-04-27 | reverse complement strand
TTTGTAGCTTCCGACCCCAAATCGGCAGCTAATTCCTTAATTGACTGGCTTGAAGAACAGCATAGTTTCGCTTCGGTCAGGGCTGTCGGACACCGCGTGGTCCACGGCATGAGGCACACCGAGCCAGTGATTACAACCCAGGGATTACTGGATGAGTTATGTCGCATCGTGCCATATGATCCAGAGCACTTGCCGCGCGAAATTGAACTGATCGAGGCATTCCGCCAGCGTCATCCGAAACTGCCACAGGTGGCCTGCTTTGATACGGCGTTTCACCACACCATGCCGCGCGTGGCGAAACTGCTGCCAATTCCACGCCGATACGATGCGCAGGGTTTTCAGCGTTACGGTTTTCACGGTTTGTCTTATGCTTACCTGATGCAGGAACTTGAACGTCTGGCAGGCGCGCAAGCAGCGAATGGGCGTGTCATTCTCGCGCACCTGGGCAACGGCGCGAGTCTGGCTGCGGTGCGCGATGGACACAGCACAGACACGACGATGGGGTTGACACCCGCTGCGGGCCTGATGATGAGCACCCGTTCCGGTGACATCGACCCCGGGCTGGTTTCCTTTCTGGCGCGCAGCGAACAGATGACTGCGGAACAATTTGACCGAATGATCAATCGCGAATCCGGGTTGCTCGGAATATCCGAAACCAGTTCCGACATGCGCGATCTGCTCGCAAGGGAAGCCGAAGATGTTCGGGCGGCTGAAGCGGTGGCGCTGTTTTGCTATCAGACGAAGAAAGGGATCGGCGCGTATGCCGCTGCGCTGGGTGGACTCGATACTCTGGTTTTCGCCGGGGGCATTGGCGAAAACGCGCCGCCGGTTCGTTCACGTATTTGCGCAGGTCTGGGCTTTCTCGGCATTGAGTTGGATGAATTACGCAATGCGGAGCACGCGCAAGTGATTTCCACGGATACCAGCCGGGTCACGGTTCGCGTTATTCGCACCGACGAAGAATTGATGATCGCAAGATCGGTGTGTCATGTGCTCGGATTCGATGCATCAATAAAGGAAATTTAAATATGAAAAAAAATACCAAGTCACTCTCTCCGGAATTGTTGCACAAGATGGATGCGTATTGGCGCGCTGCAAACTACCTGTCAGTTGGACAGATTTATCTCTTCGATAATCCGCTACTGAAGCAACCGCTCACGCTGGCGCACATTAAACCGCGCTTGCTGGGACACTGGGGTACGACACCGGGGCTAAATTTCATCTACGTGCATCTGAATCGAATCATCAAAGAACACGATCTCAATATCATCTACATCACCGGTCCGGGGCATGGTGGACCGGGACTGGTCGCCAACACTTATCTGGAAGGCACGTATAGCGAGGTTTATCCAAATATCTCGCAAGACGAGGATGGCATGCAGCGGCTATTCAAGCAGTTCTCCTTCCCCGGCGGGATTCCCAGCCATGTTGCACCGGAGACACCCGGATCGATTCATGAGGGCGGGGAGTTGGGCTATTCGCTGTCGCACGCTTTCGGTGCAGCATTCGATAATCCCGATCTGCTGGTCACGTGTGTGGTTGGTGATGGCGAAGCGGAAACCGGTCCGCTCGCCACGAGCTGGCACTCGAACAAATTTCTCAATCCGGTTCACGATGGCGCGGTATTGCCCATTCTGCACCTGAACGGCTACAAGATTGCCGGGCCAACGGTGTTGGCACGCATTCCCCGCGATGAGCTGGAAGCATTGTTCCGTGGTTACGGTTATACGCCGTATTTCGTCGAAGGCGATGATCCGTTGGAAATGCACCAGCGTATGGCGGCAACACTCGACACTGTGATCGCCAACATCCAGAGCATCCAGCGCGACGCCCGCACGCATGGCTTCACGAAGCGTCCGCATTGGCCGATGATCATCCTGCGCTCGCCGAAGGGCTGGACTGGTCCGAAAGTCGTGGATGGAAAACCAACCGAAGGCACTTTTCGTTCGCACCAGGTGCCGATGGGCGACATGAGCCATTCGGGACATGTGAAGATTCTGGAAAAATGGATGAAGAGTTATCGCCCGCAGGAACTATTCGACGAAACCGGGAAGCTCCTTGCCGAGCTCGCCGAATTGGCTCCGCAAGGCACTCGCCGTATGGGCGCTAATCCGCATGCCAACGGCGGTTTGCTGTTACGTGATTTACGTCTGCCGGATTTCCGCGACTATGCGGTGAAAGTGGCGAAGCCCGGTGCCGTAACCGCTGAAGCGACACGTACCCAGGGCGAATTCATCCGTGACGTAGTGAAATTGAATGCCACCAATTTCCGTGTGTTCAGTCCAGATGAGACGGCTTCGAACCGCTGGGGCGCGGTATTTGAGGTGACGAACCGGTGTTCGATGGCAGAAATTGTTCCAGGTGATGACCACGTCGCACCCGACGGCCGGATCATGGAGATGCTGAGCGAACATCAATGCGAAGGCTGGCTGGAAGGCTATCTGCTCACCGGCCGCCATGGTTTTTTCTCGTGCTATGAAGCCTTCATTCACATCATCGATTCGATGTTCAATCAGCACGCCAAGTGGCTCAAGGTGGCGAATGAAATTCCGTGGCGTCGGCCGATTGCGTCATTGAACTACCTGCTTTCTTCGCATGTGTGGCGGCAGGATCACAACGGTTTCAGTCATCAGGACCCCGGCTTCATCGATCACGTCATCAATAAGAAAGCGGAAATCATCCGTGTTTATCTGCCGCCCGACGCGAATACACTGTTGTCTGTTACCGATCATTGTTTGCGCAGCCGTAATTACGTGAATGTGATTGTCGCCGGTAAGCAACCTCAGCCGCAGTGGCTTAACATGGACGCGGCCATCAAACATTGCACTGCGGGCATCGGCATTTGGGAATGGGCCAGCAATGATCAAGGTGAAGAACCGGATGTCGTCATGGCGTGCGCCGGTGATGCACCGACGATAGAAACCCTGGCTGCGGTCGAGCTGCTGTGGAAACATTTTCCCGAACTGAAAGTACGGGTCATCAACGTGGTGGACTTGATGAGTCTCCAGCCGAAAAGCGAACATCCGCATGGCTTGAGCGATAAAGATTTTGATGACCTGTTCACCAAAGATAAACCCGTCATTTTCGCTTATCACGGTTATCCATGGCTAATTCACCGGCTTACTTATCGCCGTACCAACCACGATAACCTGCATGTGCGCGGCTACAAGGAAGAAGGCACGACTTCGACGCCGTTTGACATGGTAGTGATGAACGATCTGGACCGTTTTCACCTCGTCGCCGATGTTATTGATCGTGTGCCGCAACTCGGCTCACGCGCGGCTTACGTCAAACAAGCGATCCGCGACAAATTGATCGAGCACAAACAATATATTAATCAATACGGCGAGGACATGCCGGAAATCCTTAATTGGAAATGGAAAGGATAATTTCATGATTTATTGAGATATTTGCAGGATAAAAACGGAGCGCGCGTGTAGTCGTTGCACATTGTAAGCAAACCACTAGCGAAATCGATTGAAATTATCAGGTCATTTTCTGGATGTATGCATGACAATTCATGGGCGATGGCATCAACGAGGCGCCGACCCAGAAAGCCGTTGATGTGGATATTTCGGTGGGTAATGCACTGTGGAAATCAGTGCTTTCTTGTCTTTCCTGCCTTGCTTGCAGATTCAGGCTACTGGTTGGGCTTCTATCCTGTCTCTATTAACCTTGTTGGTAAAAGACCGGCAACCCGGCCTAACAACTACTACTCAGCAATCCCATACAGAACAAATGGTGGTTCTGACAACAGAACTTTAAGTTTTAATTGGGGCATTTCCGGTAAAGGGTATCCATCGACATCAAGAATATACAGAGGAATTTTGTTTCTCCGCAAAACCTCCAAATCTGAATAGACAAGGGTTGTGCAAAATACCAAAGGTTCCAATAGTGTTGGAGCTCGTGCAGTACAAGGTATGGACTTATTTTGGTTCGGAAGTTTTGTCAAAAAAATATCAGAATTTTCTGGATATTTTTTACCGAAATACCGGATTAGTCCTATGTAGCCTTCGAGTCCGAATAAATATCCCGCATTATATTCTGGCCATAATAAATAAGCAGGTCTCTCAGGAACATATAAATAATCTCCTAATGCTCGCATTTTTGAATACTCAAAGGTTCGGCGCTCAGATATCGGACGAACGAGGAGACCCAGCCTTGAATCTTGATACGGCGAAGCAGGCCCGATAGTGGCATTTCTCACCAATGAAGGAAATAGGTGTTTGTGAATTTCAGATGGCAGATAGTTAATTACCAAGTTACGGGTTTCTTGCTGTATCAGCGAATTGGGAGCAAATGCGATTACCATCAGAATACCCGATGCTATTAACAAAGGGCGAATTTTTCTCTGCTTGATAAAATTTTGGAGAATCGAATTCCAGCCCTCACCACAAAGAACCAGAAGCGGAAGTACAATATCAAAACTCATACGTGTTTGAACTGCGCGCCCATTCAAACTATCAACCACCATAGGAAGCAGTGCTAATACAAGCCATACCATTGCAAAACGAACCAAAGGATCGCGCCACATCGGCACCGCCGCGCAAGCCCCTACCCACAGCAAGCCGCCGGCAATTGCAATTTTAAATAGACTCATGGCCGGTGCCCCAGGAAACAATTCCTTAGCTGCAGAGGAGAAGTCCGCCAAGGTTTGCGGATTGACTAATGGGGAAAACCACCATGCATATATCACGTAAAGGAACAATGAAACTAAGCCGGCAGCGATGATGCTTGGCACAGCATCAAACTTTCTCGACATTATTAGTGCCGCTAACAATACAGTTGAGAAAATTATTCCCGGCAAAGTTGCATCAATTCGGATGAAAAACACCAAGAATAGCAAACAACCCGCAAAAGCCCCGATCGCTAGAGATCGGCGCTCAACAGCTCGCACCAACATCACGGCGAAGAAAGCCAAGATTACGAACGCTGGAGGTTCGCTAAGCAAGTGTCCTTGAAGTCCACGATAACTATCTGAGGCAATATAAGACAATGCTCCAAGGGAGTATCCTGCCCACCAAATAGAATCGGGTTTATTAGGTCGAAATAGGACAGCCAAGCGCGAACCAAGAACTACACAAAGGGTTACACCCAGTGCCATGAAGACTCGATACAGCCATTGCATTGCTACAAGCGCAGCTTCAGTAGTACCAAATAGCCGGCCAGCTTCACCGAGTAAAAGAACATGACCAATGCGTGTAAAGTACCAAAGCAAACGGTTTGGTTGAAGCGGGATATCGTGAGCATGCTGATGATAGTCGGCCAACATTTGTGTTTCTGCCGCTCTTTTGGAAATGTCCACGTAGATCACTGCATCCCAGTGAGTCTCTTCAAGTGGGGCCAGATCAGAATGGAACAACAATGCAGTAAAGAATACTATAAACAACACACAGGCAATGCGTAAAGAGAACCAAGAAAAATTGTCAAGTTCCTTGGCAGTGCGCGAGTACGACTTGGAATTCAAAGCTATCTTCACTTTAGTTGTCTTGTTGTAAACGCCGAACAGATCTTTCTCATTCGGATTTGATAATTTCTTCCTGCTGATTAACCCTGATTACTCGATGTAACCTTCAGGATTAGCAAGTTTTTCTGTAATTTAGCTAGAAATAATGATGGAAAGGAGGCATTGCTGGTTTTGATTATTCCACGGCAATGTGTGGTTGAGCATTGTTATGTTCGAATGCCGCCATGTTAATCAATCGGGCCTAATTCTGATTCGCACTAGAAACTGCACTAGTAATTATCCAGTCCAATCGGGTAATATTTTTTATCAGAACGGGAGTATTTTCAAGATCTCGTAGTGCAATTACCAAATCTCTGAAATCATCGATATTGTCAAGAACCAGATTCTAAACGTATTTTTCTCGTAACTCTTATATCAACTCAATTGAGCTACACCACTCACCATGACTTTCTCCAGAAATCCATAGCTAATTCACTTCATCACTTTGTTTTGCCAAATTCAAATCGTCGGATCTATTATACCTGACTGAGCAGTTCATCAATGACCTTGTGTGCTAAACCGGCTGCACCATCCCAGGAAGTAACCACCGGGTAGACTTGAGAGGTCGTAGCTAAATATAGCTTTCCCGGAAGCAAAGTTGTAGGCGGCTTGCGCTGTTGATAACCCGTGGTATAAATCGGTTCTACGAAAGGTGACCGAAACACAAACCGGTCAATCACATCTTCATCCACAAGATCAGGAAAAAGCCGCTTCAGCCCGGTCATGTAGGCATCCAAAATCTCTGCATCACTTTGGTGGAACCGTAAGTCTGTACGGTGTACATAGTTCATCAAATAAATCAAATGCATGCCAGCGGTATCGGTTTTCTCAAGCAGTGTCGTACTCTCCACAATACCCTGAAACGGAATCTCTTCATCAATCGTAGCAACCCAATAATGCTTGGTAAATCCACGGCGCAACGTGAACACGGCATTAACCACGCCTTGCATATCGATTCCGGCGTCAATTTGTTCGGCAACGCTAGCTAATTGACCATCCGCCATTGCTTTGCGTAGCGCAAAAATAGGAGTTGTTACTACAACGCGATCATACACATGAGGATTTTCCTGTGCGACATGGACTGTGGGTCGTCCGTCTTCCATAAGATCCAATTTCTCCATGGGCGTTTGTAATCTAATTGTGCCGCCCCGTGCTTCAATTGCTTCAACCAAAGCAGCTATGATGCGTCGGTAGCCACCACGGATGTATCCTTTGCATTCCTTTTTTCCACCGCCTTTTTCACGGTTGAAGCGTGTCCAAAACCAGAGAGCGGGGACTTCATGATAACGATCACCGAATTTTGCTTGCAGCATTGGCTTCCAAAAGGTTTCAAAGGCACGATGCCCAGAAATCTTACTCAACCATTCAACACAAGTTACATCGTCTAGTCCATCTGATGAACAAACACTTCCCCACAAACCGGTCAGACCAACACGTATTCTATCAACGAAGGATAGCGGACTGAATCGTAACAGTTCCAGTGGCGTATTGAGGCCATACAGCTGTCCATCGCGCATAAACCCAAAACTAGTCTCTTTCCAATAAATCTCATCCTCGAGACCGAGCTCGCGCAAAACGCCAAGGAGGTGTCGATCACTTGGCAACATGCAGTGATAAAACCGTTCAAGATATACATTCCGATACTGGAAGAAAGTTCCCAGACCGCCAAGCTGATCAGATGCTTCGTAGACAGTTACGCGCGCACCCGCCTTGGCGAGTAAATAAGCTGAGACCAGGCCACCGATTCCGCCACCTACCACGGCAATGTTCAATGATGTGCCGATGATGCCTGACATATTAGTAGCGCCAATATCGTTAGGATTTTTAATCATAATCGTGTCTTTTACGTTTTGATGCTACACACGCCAGGAGACCGGCAACAATCCGCGTATCAATGTAATTAAGTAACGCCACATCGTAGGCAGGATCCGCATCTTACTGGCACCCTCTTTAAGATCGTAACGGAGTACAAGTGGCACTTCTGAGGCGCGAGCACGCAATGCGCGCAAATTCAGCAGCAACTCGAACATACAAGAAAAACCATTTTCGCGTATGAAGTTGTCACCAAACATGTCGATCAAATTACGTAGCGTCTCGGCTCGGTAAGCACGAAACCCGCAGGTGTAGTCACGCACACCTGGATAACGGATTAATGTACGAATTCCCGCGCTTGAAAGATGACTCAGGAATATACGAAACGGCGGCACACCGATTTCCTGTGCGCCAGGTTGAAATCGAGACGCAATGACTACGTCAAAACCTGTCTCGAGGCGCTCTACCATGGTTTTGATCAATCCTGGGTCTTGCGAGTTGTCTGCGTCCAATGTAATCACAACATCACTTTCTTGCGCCGAGGCCTTGAGACCTGTGCGCATTGCTGCACCAAGCCCCATGTTTCTAGGATGTTGTATCAACTCTACCGGCATTTGTGCCGCTGCGTCACGCACAATCTGTGCGGTCCGATCACGAGAACCATCGTCGACTACAAGAATTCGATAATCGGCCCATCCATCAAGGGCAAGTTGGATTCGGCTCAACAATGGGGGAAGATCTTTTTCCTCATTGTATGCGGGCAACATTACTATAATTTTTTTATCTAGCATTTTTCCTCAGCACATTGTCATTGAAATAGCGGGATCATCAATCGTTCGGTTCGACTTCTATTAAGTTTTTTCGAGTGGCTACAACTGTGGCGTGTTCACCAACTGAACGTACATCGAATAGATGAACCATACTATCCAGACATCGTTCAACTATGGCAATCTTCTGTTGACTACTCATCTTCATGGAGGGAAAGAATTGCAGCCGAGGCACATCTTCGCCACCCAGGAAGTCAAGCGGATGTAGCAATATCGATGGCTCTACGCCGAACAGCCGGCACGTCCATAGTGCTGTATTGAAATAGGTTTGAGCCAGCACTGTGGAGAATCCGGCCAAATACATCACATAGCTTAAATGAATCGGAACGCGGATAACCGGAAAAGTCGTAACAGGCATTTCCAGCAAAGAAGTTCCATTGAGACGCCAGCGATATGGCTTGAGCGGACGGAGTCCGTCTTTCCAGCTGCCAAATAGACGATTCAAACGCTCGCGTTGCTCGGCATCAAATTGTCCGGTCGCAAAATAATAGGCACGTGCAATTGGACCAATAAAACTAGGCAATGAACTGGCATCGTAGGCATAGCCACGTCGAGCTAGCACGCGCAGCATAGTTGATGATTGACTGTAGCCCGGTCCGCGAAAACCAATTGGCTTTTGACCGGTCGCGGCTTGGATGTGCCGCTCAGCTTCTGCCAGCTCCTGCTCGAGATCATGTTCAGAGAACAGGTGCAACCAGGGATCATGGCGCAGAGAGTGATTTCCTATTTCGTGCCCAGCACTTGCAATTTGCGCTAACGCTTCGTGGTTGTATTCGAGAGCCGCATCTTGGCCAACTACAAATACCGTGATTAGCAGCTTGCGACGTGCAAGTACGTGCAGTATTCGTGGAACAACGGTAGAGAGATATGAAGGATAGGATTCCCAAGCCGGGTCACCGTGTGTCTTCAGGTAGGCCCACTCGTTATCCAAATCCAACGACAGGCTAGCCAGTGGCTTGCCGTTTTGAGTTGGCTGTGTCTGATTCATCATACGCCACCCTCTCCAGCAGTCAGAAATTGTACGACGGCCGAAGCGATCTGTTCCCCGGCATTACCTTTACCAAATGGGTTTTCCGTAGTATTAGCTGTATCAAACCATGATTTGTCTAAGAGAGTCGCCTCAAGCATCTCTTCAAGGCGCTCTCCTGAGTGACCGACAAGCCGCCCAATGCCACAGTCAATCACTTCGGGTCGTTCAGTCGTATCACGCAGGATTAACAGTGGCTTACCCAGTGAAGGTGCCTCTTCTTGAACACCCCCGGAATCAGAGATCACTAACCATGCGCGTGAGAGTAAGTGCAGAAAATCGTCATATTTGAGCGGATCAACGCAGTGAATTCGCTCTGCACCGGTAAATTCTGCATCAACCACGGCACGCACCGATGGATTTGGGTGCACTGGAAAAACAAGTTCAACATCTTGATGTCGTCCCACAAATCGCCGGAGCGCTTTCAGGTGTGATGACATAACCTGCCCGAAATTCTCTCGACGATGTGTCGTAAGTACAATCAAACGCTTACCTGCAAAACTGTCAAGAAATTTAGAGAATGACGACGAAGCCGGAGAGCGTGCGAGAATGTGCTGGAGTGCGTCAACAACCGGGTTTCCAGTGAGCACAATGGATTTTTTCTGGACACCTTCAGACAGTAAAATCTCAACATTTTTTGGGGTGGCGGCGAAATGGAGATCCGCCAATTGAGTAATTAGACGACGATTCATTTCCTCTGGGAATGGGCTATGGCGATTACCAGTGCGCAGGCCTGCTTCAACGTGAGCCACGGGTATCCGTGCATAAAAAGCTGCCAATGCACCGGCAATCGCTGTTGTCGTGTCGCCCTGAACTAAAACCAAATCGGGCCGCTCCGTTAGGAGCAATGGCTCCAGCGCTTCAAGCACCCGCGCCAATACAGCATTAGGCGTCTGACCAGGCATCATGACAGCTAGGTCATGATCAATGCTTATGTCAAGTTCGTGTATAAAGGGTCGCAGCAAGTCTGTATGCTGCGAGGACGAGACATTGATGCTTCGCAAAGTATCGTGACTTCGTTCAATAGCCCATATAACCGGTGCTAGCTTAATTATCTCTGGCCGGGTTCCAAAGAGCGTCAGAATGGTCTTCACATTGTTACGATTAACTCCTGATCTTACGGTCATTATGACTTCTCCTCTACTGGCACTGTTAAGGAATCTTGCTGTACTTTTTTTCCTCTTCTATCGATTTCGGGAGACCATTTTTTTGATGCGATTCGTCTGTCGATTTTGCCGACCTTTATCCAACACATCATACCAATAAGCATGTAGGGTAAATTCAAGCAGACTGTGTAGATAACTGAGGCTGCAAAGGGAATCTGTGTTTCGTGAAGTGCCATCGAAAGACCTAATGTAAAAGCTAACTGTGTCGTACCCAATTGGGCTGGAGAGGACGGTAATGTGAGGCCAATCACCATAAGTGCCCATACTGAAATTGCCATTGAGATTGTCAATGTATAGCCAGCCGAATATGCACATAACCAGATCGCACCAATAATGCAACTCCATTGCAAGACGGATAGCAAGAAGATATTGACTACTCTAGAAGGGCTGCTCAATGCTGAAAAACCCACAAGACCACGCTTGAGTTGATTTTTATTTAGTTCCAAAAACTTTTCTGGGAGGAGACTAATTACCAACAATCTTAAATGATATCGGACTTTCGAAGGTACCGAAAGCACCACAATTGTTAGCAAACCTGCCCCGACCATAAATAGGGCGATAAATCCAGCGATAGCAACATATTCTGGCAACTGCGGGTCAATAATTAAAAGGACGCCGAACAGTGCCACTACCACCATAAAATCAAAAATCCGTTCGACCCCTATCGATGCAAGGATAGCGGTCGTTGCAATGTGTGATCTCCGCCCGATCAGCACAGCTCTGAGGATCTCTCCGGAATGAGCGATACTTAGATTGGCTGCAGTACCTATATAAGCCGCAGAATGCAACGTAGACATCCCTACGTGTGCCACTGGCCCTAAAATAACAGACCAGCGCCAAGCCTTAATCAGCATGAATAACATCCCAGCCGGTAAAACCAGTATAGCTGGTATCAACTCAGCAGCCCGGAGGCTCTCTAACGCAGAATGAGTATCGATGTCACGCATTGAGAACCAGAAAAAGAAGGCTCCAATCACAATGCCATACATTGTCCATTTATACTTATTTTTTATTGTCATAAGGTTTTTGTGTATTCGTAGTACATAGTAATAAATTTAAATAATATATTAATATATATTAGTGTAACTGGAACTAGCATTTCAAACTTGAATCCGCCTCTTGTATTCTCCAGAGAAATTATAAGAAACAATACTAAGTCGTTACATAATCCATTATGTGAGAAGGTTGTCATAGGTATTGGCACAATTCAACAACACATTGCGAAATAACCTTAGATATCTGCTTCAGCAAAGGATTCATTACATTTTTCACATTCCGAATATGGTGTTCTCGAATCGATTACGATACTACGATACTAAGTGTAATGCCTACTAGGCGCCTTAGATAATGAAAATAGAGAGGGAATATACCTACAATTTATCTCTACGGGTTCGGTTCTCCGTCCCTTGGAGCTTGTGAGCCTCTTTTTAGGGGGTGCAAATAATTTTGTGTAATGACCATCTAACAGAAATTTTCCCCGAGCAGCTTCCGATGATCCTGCCGCCCAATTGGGATTTGTGCTCAGCGCCAATCCGACTCATCAGGCTGCCTGGATTTATTAACCAATCTTGTTAGTAAGATAGCTGCTTTAGAATTACAAATAATTAAACTTTGCAGTAGGAAGGAATCCAGCTTTTTTCGATAATGTAATCAGGTAAGTGATTAAAATCAAACGCTTCACCGTCTTTAATCATTTGTTTGACGTCAAATAGCTTGGCAACTTCCGGAATATCGTTAAAGAACAGCGTGTAAAATGGTTTTACTAGCCATTTGGAGATTCGTATCCCGATAGGGCCAATAAAGTTTCTTCGTTGCCCGACATGGGCGACTTCATCAATGGTAATTTCATCGAGCAGTTCTTTTAAACGCTTCTGTACTTCTGGTTCATCGACCAATAATTCGTCGATCAGACGATTTAAATGGCAATAGTAAGTAACGCCCATCAATTCCGTTACAAAAGCGGGTGAGTCCATTAAAAATCCGGGAAATTTAGGAAATTGTTCATAGATTTTTTCTTTCATCGGACTTAATGGTACCCACTCGACTTTATCCAAACTGCAAGTACGCAGCATTTCATCAAATAAGCGGACATGGCAAAATTCTTCCGCTAAATGGACACGGCTGATTTTGTCTTCAACCGAATGCGAATTGGCCATATTGGGTACCACATCCCAGGCGCCTTTAATGCCGACCCACTCATGGCGAGCGAACTTATACATACTGGTCAACATGAGCGTCATATTATCCAAAGTCTTGGGATCATCCTGCATCGCAATATAATTGCGATAGAAAGCTTCGGGATTGGCGAGCGGGGTGCGTAACTGAACGGGATTGTCTTGGAAGAACTGGAATTTGGCGCGTTTTTTTACTAAATCTTTGTCATCTTCTAGCAACTCACCATTGTGATGCTGAGTAAAGAGCCAATAATTTTCAAAATTTTTAGTGCGTTCTTGTTTGGATGCGGATGTGAAAATAGAGCGAAATCTTGGTACTTTCATTGGCGAGATCTCCCGGCTGATATTTTTTTACCCAATTTAAAAGGTTGAATGTGTTGCTACAGCATGTTGCTGCTATGTATTTACTCACGTTTGCAGAGGAAATACGCAAACACTGGGTTGATTTTGTGCATTAAAGCACAGAACGCCTATGTGCGATACCACTCATACTTTAAGAAACCTCTGAATAATTGTCATTTCGAGCACAGCGAAAAATCTATACTGTTCTGTTTGATTGCTAAAGATTCCTCACTCCATTCGGAATGACAAAGGTAAATTGTTCAGAGACTCCTGAATGCTATGTTTTCTTGCGTATTCATCAAATGATGGCGCTATATTCGGCCCATCAGCAACAGAATGAGCAAGATCAGCACCATTGTTCCAAGGATACCGCTGGGGAAATAACCCCACTCTCTACTGTGTGGCCACGTTGGAATTACTCCAAGCAACATCAGAATCAAAATGATTAAAAGTATTGTTCCTACTGACATTTTATTTCTCCTTCCTAACGATTAGTCGTAACAGCGTAGTTTCCGGGAGAAATCCTGCAATGCGCTGATGTCGCTCTCCTCGGCGCGCCGGCACCAGTTTTCCAGTTGCTTTACCAGTTGCTCCTTGGATGTCGTGGAACTGCTCCACAAAGCGGCCAGCTCTTGTCGCATTGAGTAGATCGTGCTTAGTTTCTGACTGGAATGGAGCGCCTGGTCCAAGGCCACGCGCTCTTTTTCCGCTATCTTACCGACATCATTTTGCAGCCAATGCCTGACTGCTTCGAGGGTCTGGGCATCTTGCAGACCGGGAATAGCTCGAGCGCGCAGATTGCGAATCTCAGTTATGGTAGGCTGCTTTAGGTACTTGGTAAACTTGGCCAGCACGTCGAAGCGGTGGGTGATTACGGCTTGTAGAGTCTCTTCATCGCATGGAGTCTTAGCCAGATTAAAGCGAACCTTGGGTGCCACCTTGCATACCGTGGCCAAGCCCAGCATTTCCAGAATGCGAATGTACATCCAGCCGATGTCGAATTCCCACCATTTGTTGGACAACTTGGCGGAAGTCACGTAGGCATGGTGATTGTTGTGCAGCTCTTCGCCGCCGATCAGGATGCCCCACGGCAGGATGTTCGTGGAAGTGTCATTCGGTGCGAAATTGCGATAACCGTAATAGTGCCCCACACCGTTGATGACACCGGCGGCGAAGAGTGGAATCCACAACATCTGCACTCCCCACACGATGAATCCGATCGGACCGAATAGAACCAGATCAATCACCAGCATGATGCCGATACCCAGCGCCGGATGCCGCGAGTATA
>CXWL01015889.1_pt1 | contig 14148 bp, 10 predicted proteins | sample 590931 | NCBI WGS metagenome assembly CXWL01 (sample SAMEA3498368, study PRJEB10139) | groundwater metagenome | biome: water well; material: biofilm material | place: Germany | collected 2015-04-27 | reverse complement strand
TAAGTTTGATGATTTCACTGTCATCACTGATCAGCCTATTCGCTACAAAGGTGATGGCTCAGCCCCCAGTCCTTTTGATTACTTCTTGGCTTCATCGGCCCTTTGTGCGGGCTATTTTGTGCGGGTGTATTGTTTGTCCCGTGACATTCCTACTGAAAACATCAGGCTGTCGCAAAACAATATTGTCGATCCTGAAAACCGTTATAACCAAATCTTTCAAATTCAAGTGGAGCTGCCAGAAAGTATTTCTGATAAAGATCGCCAAGGTATCTTAAGATCGATTGACCGCTGTACAGTGAAAAAAGTAGTGGAAACTGGCCCTGAGTTTAAAATCGAACCGATTAAGAGCCTCGACGAAGACACACAAATCATGCTTATGGGTCGATCAGAAGGCGATTCCAGTACTTACATTTTAGGGAAAGACCTGTCACTTGAACAAACCATCTCGAACATGACTGGTATTTTGGCCGGCCTTGGCATGAAGATCGAGATTGCCTCTTGGCGCAATATCGTGCCCAATGTGTGGTCGCTGCATATACGCGATGCGGCGTCGCCTGCGTGTTTTACCAACGGTAAAGGCTCAACCAAAGAGAGCGCGCTTTGCTCGGCGCTAGGTGAGTTTATCGAGCGCCTTAACTGCAATTTCTTTTACAACGATCAGTATTTTGGCGAAGAAATTGCCAACCACGGCTTTGTACATTACCCCAATGAAAAATGGTTTAAGCCGGGGCCAAATGACGAGCTGCCAGCAGGCATTTTGGATGAATATTGTTTAGGCATCTACAATCAAGACGGTGAACTGCGCGGCTCAAATCTGATTGACACCAACTCGGGTTTGGTTGAGCGTGGCATATGCGCTATCCCCTTTGTGCGTCAATCCGATGGAGAAACCGTGTATTTCCCATCTAATTTGATTGAGAACTTATTCTTAAGCAACGGTATGAGTGCAGGCAATAACCTGCATGAAGCGCAAGTGCAATGTCTATCGGAAATCTTCGAACGTGCGGTAAAAAAACAAATTATTGAAGAAGAGATTGCTTTGCCAGACGTGCCGCAACACGTGCTTGAAAAGTACCCAAGCATCTTAGAGGGTATTAACGCCCTGGAACAGAATGGTTTCCCTGTGGTGATCAAAGATGCTTCATTAGGCGGCCAATTCCCAGTAATGTGTGTGACGCTAATGAACCCAAAAACGGGTGGTGTATTTGCATCATTCGGCGCCCATCCAAGCTTTGAGGTGGCGCTGGAGCGAAGCCTGACTGAGCTATTGCAAGGCCGCAGCTTCGAAGGGCTAAATGATGTGCCACGGCCAACCTTTAATAGCCTGGCAGTGACAGAGCCAGAAAATTTTGTTGAGCACTTTATTGATTCAACGGGTGTAATCTCTTGGCGTTTCTTTAGCAGCAAGCATGACTATGAATTCTGCGAGTGGGATTTTTCAGGCGCCAACAAAGAGGAAAAGGATCACTTATTGGACATTTTGAAGGAATTGGGCAAAGAAGTTTATATTGCCAATTTTAATGAACTGGGCGCCACAGCTTGCCGCATCCTCGTGCCGGATTATTCGGAAGTGTATCCAATCGAAGACCTTATTTGGGACAACACCAACAAGGCGCTGGATTACCGCGAAGATATCTTGAATATTCACTCGCTGAGTGATGATGCCTTGGCGAGTTTGCTGGCGCGTTTAGAAGAAAGTCAGCTGGATAACTACACGGACATTAGAACCCTGATTGGAATTGAGTTCGATGAAAATACGGTTTGGGGAAAACTGACTATTCTTGAGCTGAAAATTCTTATCACCCTTGCCTTAGGCAAGCTTGATGAGGCCATTGAGTTAGTTGAAGCGTTCTTGCAATACAACGACAACACCGTGGAGCGTGGCTTGTTCTATCAAGCAGTTCATGCCGTACTTGAGATCACCTTGGACGACACATTGGCGCTTGAGCATTTTATCGGCAACCTAAATAAAATGTTCGGTAAGAAAACCATGGACAATGTGGTCGGCTCTGTAACTGGCGAAGTGAAATTCTTTGGCCTAACCAAAACCAGCATGAAGCTAGAAGGCTTAGACAAGCACTTAAGACTAATAGGAAGCTACAAAAAGCTTCATCAAGCCCGCAAGGCGTATAAAGCATAACGGGTCTAGTCACTTGAAATTCCGGGGTTAATTGTGCTGAAATTCAATCAAACTCAATACAAATGGGATCAGGTACGGAATCGTGGATATGGATTACAAAACAAAAATTCATGCAATCCATCGAAAATATTCTCAATTCTAGATCTGTCCCCATTTTTCCATTTTTCGCTTGCTCCGAATGCCAAACTGCGCGCTGAGATTATTCCTGGCCACAAGAAAAACAAAAGTAATGCATCCGATAGGAATGAAGCTGTGCCACTTTCCTAGGTCACTGTGTGTATTAGTTGGGCGCGTTTGTTCAAGCGGGTGTTTGAGATCGATATCGAACATTGTCCGCATTGTGGCGGAAGTATGAGAATCATCGCCGCCATTCTGGAGAGAGCCGCGATCACTAAAATTCTAAACCATCTTGGCTTGCCTGCCCGGGCGCCACCACGATCATCCGCCAAGGTCCAGGGTCTTTTCGATCCCGTTTGATTCGAACCTCATCTTTTTCAGCTGATCAAAGACAAATTTTGCGAATTTCGGATGGCTTTCCGGTCAGGTTGACGACCAAGCCGTTCCCAGGTACATTCAGTTCGGGTGAAAAATGATGTTTATTTTTCCTATACTCTTGAGAGTTTCGATCAAGACCTATCGTCCGCGGGAGCCAATGTCCGCCCTTATCTGAGTTCAACTACCCAGGAGAACTATGAACGAGACACACGATATAAACAGAAGGAAGGCTTTTGCAGCCATTGGGGCCACTGTCACCGCAGTTGCGACCGGGGCTGCTTTTACTGCTTCAAGCGCAAGGGCGGCTGTGGGAGTTGTGGGATCGAAGTTACTGACCGTTGGTGAGGGCGGGGAGTACAGCACAATCCAAGACGCGCTAAAGGTTGCGACCGCGGGAGCATCAGCTACTTCCCCATATGTGATCTTCCTTCTTCCCGGTATCTACGACTTGCGCGCCAATGGTGGGCCGATTACGCTTCCGCAGTGGGTAACCCTTGCGGGCGCGCACCGCAAGGCGGTCGAAGTCTGGTTGGAAAATAGCGTATTCCTTTCAGTTGCCTCCAATTCTAGCGTGTCCGACATGACCTTCCGTTACTCCGGGGAGGGTGCCGCGTTGATCTCGAAGGGACCACTAGCACTAGAAAATTTCGAGCTTTCCAGAACAACGCTGTTTATAAAGGGTTCTGGCGCTGCTGTGGACCTACGCAAGTGGGTCATCAATGCCTGGTTTTATGACCTAACCATTGTAACGGAAGGGATCGGTGTCAGAATGACCGGAGGCGGATATCTTTGGGTCTATAATGGACACATCACCCTCTTGGGAGACACCACCGGCACCTTTCATTGCGGCTACTTTGTCCCAACATATGCGCGTCTTTGGCTGTTCAGCGGCTTTCTCGGGGTGGGTTACGGGTATCCTAACATTAGCGATCCAGACCAAGACGTAATCGGAGTATACTGTGCGCCCAATATGAGGGGTCGCGTACATATGCACGACATCTGGAGCATATGTCGGAATGACAAGGCGGGTGTCGGAGGCAGTGTAGTGAACTGCATCCGCATAGAAGCTTTAAGCAAGAGCGATGCAATCGTAAGGGCATTCGGTTGCTATATGCAGGCGGAGTCCGGAGAAGCAGGAGCACTTGCTGCCGCAGTGTTTACCGATGGCCCGGGAAGATTCGAAAGCCATGGCAGTCGTGTTCGGGAGTTCGGAATGACGCAGGCCTATGGTGGCGGGCAGACGGGAGTCTCAAGATACTCTGCAGCGGATAATGGTCTTACACTCCGTCAAGAGAGCGGAGGATTAGTCCTGCTGGATGGGTCGGAGGGGCCATTCACCCTGACCTTGGGAGGTGGATGGGTCTTGGAAGGTGAGCAATACATCTTTAAGAAAGTGGATGCCGCTCTGAACGTGATAACGATACAGGCGGCCGTGGGCTGGACGATTGAAGGCTTGCAAGCAACATCCCTTTCGACTCAGTACCAAACGCTGCATCTGCGATCCGCATCAAGGACGTGGTGGGTCACATAACACATAAGGAAAAAACGGTGTCAGGTCTAGAATCAAGAATTCCTGTTCTTTATGCTCGCAAAGCATAACCTCAATTGTCGTTGGATGCAATTGATAGCAATGACACAGCTAGTTATAAGTAAATGGGTATCAGATCCAGAACCAAGAATATTTGTTCTTGCGAAGCCACCGGGGTCAAGAACCGCACATTCAACCTGCAAGTGTACCACGCACTAGCCTAACATCTCGTAGGGTATTTTGTAATTTAAACATTTTCTGGGCCGATTGTTGAGTCGTTTTTCGAAACGATTAATTTCGGCAGCAGTGACATTGTTAAGCCGCTTGAACCGTTGAACTCCATTTTTGACAGCACACACCCACTCTGAACATCATTGATGTGCATGTAGTGCACGATAAAGCTTCCTTGCCTCTTCTTCTTTCAGCGTGTCATCGATTTCACGTAGAACGCCTTGAATGTTGACTGGTTTCTCAATACGCTCAAAGTGTCCGGTCAAAACACTGTCCGGATGTAGTTGTCCACTTTGATAGAGCGTCCAGATCTCCATACCATAACTGGTAGCTAGCAATTCAGGCGCAAACTGACCGAAATAGATAGCCAGATTTTCGACATCACGTAGCAACATGTTACAGGCTTGGTTATTGGCAGCTGCATCGATAGCTTGTGGCAAATCAATGATAACAGGCCCTATGCTGTCGACTAGCACGTTGTATTCAGACAAGTCACCGTGAATAATCCCAGCACACAGCATGCGAACTACCTGCGCAATTAGCATACGATGATATTCACGAGATAACTCTGCAGTCAGTACAAGATCGTTGAGACGCGCGGCTGCGTTGCCATCGCCGTCAATGACCAGTTCCATCAGAAGTACACCCTCATGAAAATGATACGGCTTGGGCACACGTACACCAGCAGCAGCGAGCCGGTACAGGGCATCTACCTCGGCACTTTGCCAGGATTCTTCCTGTGCTTTGCGTCCATACCGGGTACCTTTTTCCATGGCGCGTGCGCGACGGCTGTTTTTTACTTTTCGGCCTTCGGTGTAATCCGTACTTTGGCGAAAACTGCGCTTGTTGGCTTCTTTGTATACTTTAGCGCAGCGTATCTCTTCTCCGCAGCGAACCACATAAACCGAAGCTTCCTTGCCGCTCATTAATTGACGGATAACTTCATCGACAAAGCCGTCCTGGATCAGTGGTTCAATTCTTTTTGGGGTTTTCATTCGTGTAATACTACGCTTATATTTTGATATTCATCTTAGATACAATTTATAGCACAAAAGGGGTCGAGAACAAAGAAAAATGGCTGTATACCCCAAGCCATGACAAGATTCCTCCGTTTAGAATTTCCGAGTGGGCTGTACACGTGACTTCGCACGGAGATCGCCGCGAAGCCATTTTTGAAGATGAGGATGACCGGGTAAGGTTTTTAGAAATCCTTGGAACGGGTGTGGCTGATTTTAACTGGCTGTGTCATGGCTATTGTTTGATGGATAACCATTATCATCTCATCATTGCAGCAAGCGACATTAAATTGAAACCGGGGCACGTCAAATAGCGAACCCCGGCTTGCAACTATGCAATACCTTACGGAATCAGATACCGAAACCGCCAAGCCCGCCGAAAGGTGAATAGATGAAGTCATCAGCGGCAAGTGCCGTGCCGATCACCTTGATAGCCATGTCGGCTGTGCCATCACCATTGGCATCGGTCTGAAGCGTTTGAACGCCCGCTGCCGTTGTTACCCGCAGTTCGGCCCCACCCGTTGCCGAGAAATCCGCCGAACCAATGAAGGTCTGCGATGCGGTGAATTGCAGGGGTGCCAGCATGATCAGGTCTTCAGCACCATTGAAATCCGTGATCGTGTCGGCTGCGGCCACCGTGGAATCGGCCAAGTTGTCGAATACAAATCGATCAGCGCCAGTGCCACCCGTCAACCGGTCGGTGCCAAGCGAACCCGTCAGGCGGTCGTTCCCCGCATCGCCACGCAGCGTGTCTGCACCAGATGAGGCGAGAATGCTGTCATTGCCATCACCACCGGACAGGGTGTTACCTGTGGTTTCTCCGAATCCGCCAAAGATATTGTCGTTGCCGCCAGCGCCGTTGATGATGTCGCTGCCATTGAAGCCATAAAGATCATTGTCGCCGTTCGAGCCGGTGATCGTATCATTGAGGTTTGAACCCCAGATCTGCTCGACATTGACAATCGTGTCATATCCGCTAGCCTTTGTATTCTGGGCCTTGGTAATGCGCAGATCGACAGTCACCCCGCGCGTGCCCGTGACCCCGCGATAGTCCACCGCATCATATCCCAGCTCACCGTTCAGATAGTCGTCACCAGCACCGCCGGCCATGCCATCATTGCCGTTGCCACCAAATAGCCGGTCATTGCCAGCGCCACCATCCATCGTATCGTGGCCGTCCATGCCATAGATCGTATCGCGTCCTGCGCCCCCGAACAACTTGTCACTGCCTAAAAATCCAGTGATTGTATCGTTGCCGCCAAGACCATATACCTCGTCGCCAATCCCGTTGATATCCACATTTATCGCGGTGAGAATGTCGTTCAGTTCAGTTCCATTGATGATGGCCATTTGCTTTTCCTTATTCTAGTAATTTGTGTCAATAAGAGTAGAGGCATATAGGAAAAATAAACTCCCTTTCCCCTCAGATTCATTATACATAAAAATAATATGTTTATGTAAGCGTATAGAAAAACTCGAATCCCGCGAATAGATTTTTATTCTCTACGCTCAGAACGCCAAAGTAAGCTCGACCCTCATACATACTTAGGTACGTAAAAATCACACCAAATAGAATCTAGTGCTACTATATTAATGTCGATTGTAGCAATCTAAGCATGCTTTAATCGCTATTAAAGCGACTCTAGTGATTGATATAATTAATTAAAATATAATTTTTCTCATAAAGAATCTAAATGAGTAAATTTTTTGATTTCTTCTAATAAAATAGATAGGTAACCGAAATGGCAAATATCAATGGTACAAACTTTAATGACAACAACACGTTCAATGGCGGCGCTTTCCGCTTTAGTTTAATCGGCACCGCTGTCGCAGATGTTATCCGCGGCTTCGCAGGTAATGACATCCTGGACGGCAGGGGCGGGGATGATCAACTTTCTGGCGACGGCGGAACTGATCAACTTGTTGGCGGCAGCGGAAATGATAGTCTTTCTGGCGGTAGCGGTAACGACAATCTGCTCGGTGGTTCTGGCTTTGACCTTTTAAATGGCGGCACGGGTGCAGACAATATGAATGGTGGCGACCAGAACGATTTCTATGTTGTCGGCAGTGTGGGCGATGTCGCCGCTGAAACCGTGAATACTGCGGTAGGTGGTCTCAATGATTCTGTTGTGTCTACTGCTGCCACGTATACCTTAGGCTTTGGCATTGAAAACCTTCGATTGGATGGCTTTGCCGCGATCAATGGCACCGGTAACAGCAATAACAACCACATTACTGGAAACAACGCTGCTAATACTTTAAGTGGCGATGCGGGCGATGATCAGATTTTCGGACTCGGTGGTAACGATACTATTTTTGGAGGGACTGGAAATGATTATCTCTCCGGCGGTCTGGGCAACGATATCCTCTTTGCCGGTTTGGGCGCTGATGATCGTTATCTGTTCGATACGGCGCTCGCTGCCACCAATGTTGATTTGATTAATGGTTTCTTCGCACCTTCGGATACCATTGAGTTGAATAACTCTATTTTCTCCAATTTCGCTCCAGGCGCTGTTGCTGCGGCTAACTTCCGTGCCAATGCAACCGGCACTGCGGTAGATGCCAATGATTACCTGGTTTATAACACCACGAATGGTGAGTTGTCGTATGACTTTAATGGTGGTTTTGCGGGCGGAGCACAAGTCTTTGCTATTCTTAGCGGTGTTCCTCTTTTATCAGCCGCTGATTTCTTGGTTATTTAAACTAATCCCTCTAAACTCCGTCATCCAAGCAAATGATGGCGGAGTTTTTTTGTTTCTAGCAGGCTGTTGAAAAACGTATTCGAGGCAGCCGATGCAAGGCAAAAACAGGTGAAAAAGCGCAGTTTATGCTTAATAAATGAGCATTTTGAGCCTGTTTTTAACACCGCAGCGGCAACACAGATAGTTTTTCAACGGCCTGCTAAAGCTCACCCAGAAAATCACACCAAGTAGAATCCAAAGTAGCGGGATGTTCAGGTCCAGAATCACGCATATCAATTACAAAACAGAAATATATCCGATTCTTCGTCACTATTTTTAATTCGTGATCTGTTCCCATGTTTTCGCCCATACTTTCATTTGTTAAATCGCAAGAATTCCGCCCGGACAAGACTTTGCCTGCTCCAGACGCACCAGCGTTGGCAGCAGATTGAGTCCGGTGCTTTCTTTCAACTTGAGTATTTGCACTTTGAGTTCATCCAGTGGAATTTTAATTTTTTCTCCGGTCGTGGCCATTGCAATGACATTGCCTTTGTCGCAGGAAGGGAAAGCCAGCGCGCGCTCGTCGAACGATGCTCTGATGCGTTCCAGACTGGCCTGGTAGCCACGGCTGCGACCCAACAAATTCACCGCAAGGATGCCGTTAGGGTTTAATCGCGCGCGGCACATCTGGTAAAACGGCAGCATATCCAATGCACCGGGACGTGCGTCNNTCTGCGATCACGATATTCAGGCGGAGCGGATCTTCCGGTAGTTTGAAAAATTGCCTCGCTGCCGCTACCACGCGCGGTTCAATCTCAACCACGGTCAGTTTTGCGAGCGGGTAGTTGCGATATAAAAATTTGGTCAGTGATGCCGCACCAAGACCGATCAGCAGCACTTTACGTGGAAAGCGCGCATCATCTCTTAGCAGCAGGCTTGCCATCATTTCCCGGGTGTAGTCGAGTTCCAGATGCCATGGGCGCGCGATGCGCATTGCGCCCTGTATCCAGTCGGAGCCGAAATGCAATGTGCGCACACCGGCTTTTTCGCAGATATCGATAGAAAAACTCATTGTGTATTTGGTGTGGAAGAGTGGCGCAACACTGGCACGTTTTCTGCGTTGTACACGCCGCTCTCAATCAAGCCGATATCGAACGGGCGGCAGTGTTCGAGCAGAGCGGCCAGATGCTCGTCTATGTTGAGAAAAGACATGTAGCAGCCAAAACATCCACTGAATGGCGTGGCGGTGATTTTTATTTTAGGTTTAATTATCATTTTTCTTCGCGATATTTTCGTGCAAATCAATTTCCCGAAGGGTGTGCCGCATTATAAATGCATTACCCGATAATTATAGAAATGGAGTGAATCAATACGATAAAGCCTAAAGTGTCTTATTTCTCATAGGGATCAAGACAAAATAAGTGGTTTTATATAGGGAATTCGTTTTAAATAGAAATTTTCTATGTGTTAGACTTCAGTTTACTAGATAGGATGGTTAAAAAACAATGAATTAAGTATCTACCTTGAAGGTTATGGCGCTGAATTTTGAATGATTCTTTTATGAGGTGATTTTATGTTTAAACGGGCTTTAATAACTGCCGCCATATTTACCGTATCAGCATCTTCTGTTTTTGCTACGACCGCGATTGGTGGCGCAACGTTGATCGATACCGTTACAGTGGATAGCGGTAAGGTGTCACCAACCGCTTATCTTAGTTATTCAAGTGGCGGTAATGGCGCCACCGGCTGGGCGGATGGATCAACTTGGGGCGGCGATGGTTTTACGCCTGCCGCCGCCATGAGCACGGCAGACCATCATTGGCTCCAGTATGATCCGGCCATCGTGGTGTATAGCGCCACCGCACTGAGTTCTGTCCTCGCCATTCCGGCAATCGACCATGGCTGGGCTGCCGGCAACACAGGTGATGAGCCTTGGGAAGCTTTTGAATTTCGCATTTTTGGTTCTGATTCTACAGGCGCATTGCTCGAAGAAGGGCATATCACCCATGTGTGGGTGAAAGGTGTAGATGATTCCAGTGCTTTGAAGAATGCTGACGACTGGACGACACAATGGTCTTTCACGGGTTCCTATAATTACTTCACGGTCGTATCCGGAGACCGTCTGGTTGGCGGTTTTTACTCCCCAGGCGAAGGCGAGATCGATGCCATAGCAGCCATTCCGGAACCAGAAACCTACGCGATGTTGTTAGCTGGCCTTGGTTTATTGGGGTTTGCTGCACAACGAAAGAAACTGCAAGAAACTGTCTAGTTTCTAGGAAGAGCGTTACTGACCCCGCTGCGGCGGGGTTTTTTGTGCGCATTTAATTTTCAAGCCAACAATGCCGCGACAATACCGGTGATGAAAATCCCNNGCAGCAGGTCAGCGCCGATCAATACCCCCAATGTGCCGCTGATATAAGCGAGCGGTGCGCTCTGTTCCGGACTGAGTATTAGACCAACCAGTATCGGCATGCCAGTGCCAAGCCCCTGAATCGGACGGCTGAAGGAATAGCTGATTAGAGTAATAAGCGCGATCTCCAACAGCGTGGAAGGCAAACTCAGTGCACTATTGCAACGGCTCTAGACTAGCAGACACAATCTGTTAGTCTAGAGCCTTGCAAATAAATAAAGCGACAATAGCGCCGGTATCAAGCAACCGCCGAGGTTGATCGAAATTTGCGTTTCATTATGAAACGGTGGTGGCATCCTGAGCAATCCCCAGTTATAGGCTGTGTGAATTCCTGCACCGGTGCATCGCTTTTGATCCGTGCCACTGGCAATTGACGGCACTGCCCAAGCCCATCCTGGCGCGTTTTACCCGGTGTGACTTGTAACGGCTGGCACAGTATCCGCATCAGGTCTTGTTCTCCGGACAGGTAGCCGAAACTGGTGCAATTGCTGAATAAGATATCGAAACGGCTGCGCGGTTGCGTGGAGAAAAACGAATAAAAGCCGCTCCCGCAGCCACCTCACTGAGCGGCATATTAAGCTCGACAGCGATCTGCTGCATGGCTTGCGGTGAAATGTGCATAGATTGTTGCTGTATGGTATGCAACGGTGTAACACAGGTGTTCGGTTACGGTATCTAAAGTTTTATTCATATAAAGATAAGCCACTCCTTATTAATCAAAAAATGATGATTCATGTGATATTTATCACATGAATAAAAATCGATAAAATGTAAAAATCGGAAACCATTAACTTCAAAGGGGATTGTTTTACTATGAAAAAATTTTTCTGTCTAATATTGATGAGCAGTGCATTAATTATTTTATCTGCTTGTTCCAGCTTGGTTTCAGTTAAAAACCCAAAAGCGGAGGAATCTGATGGNNGCAAAGAAAGCAAAAAACAAAAATGTGAAACAGCAGAGGGAGTCACAAGTAAAGGTAAAGCGCCAAGTTGTCTCGGTAGCCAATGTCGATGTGACTCCGGCGTATCCCGATGGAACTGAATATTATGTTCTGAAACATAGAACTAACTTGCTGGGCGATAATAAAACGGATATCGGGATTAATGAGAAAGGATTGTTATCAGCTTCAACCAAAGCGATAATGACCAGCAAGGTAAATGACTCATTTAAGAATCTAGCATATTCTGTAGGTGCAGGAGTTGCGTTATTTAGTACCCAGCTGGATTCTGGGGAAGGTAAGAAAAAAGATTCAGAGGAAATTATTTCATGTTCAGAGGTAGGTAATTATATTTTTAGGATTAAATTTGATGAGATTAAAAAAAATAATGATTCATATTCAGCCATATTATGCAAGATGAACGTACGCATCGAGGCTGCATCTTCTAGTAAGGTTCCTTCATTCCAAAGAGCTGAAGGAAAAGCTAAAGATCGAGGGGAATCAGGAATTTTTTATCGTCAGTTGACTCCATACAGCGTTACGATTACCAAGAATGAGGAAAATAATCCATCAGATCCTGTAATATTAAGTAATGTTGGTGACCAGGGTGCCGACTCAGAGAAGGAAAAGGGAGGTGAAAAAAATGATGCTAGTAACGAAGAACAGGAAACTGGTTTACCTGAAACAACTCTTAGATTGGAAACAATCGTATTTTTACCATCGTCCAATACACATTTCTTGCCCATAGCCAAATCATTTTTTGCCGACAACACAGCCGATTTTGCATTTGTTGATGGCATGCCTACAAAATATGGTCAAGATACCAAGAGTGAGTTTGCTGCATTATTTAAACTACCTGGGGATATTATCGGCGGTTTCTTTGGCGGCGTTGGTGCTATATTTTCAAATTTCAAAACAATCAATACTGACCAAAGCGCAGCACTGGCAGCAACTCAGCAGGTTGAGTTTCTTAAATTTAAGCAAGGGTTGTGTTTATCCGCTGTAAGGGTTAAAGACGCTGCATTGGTTTCGCAATATTGTAAGCAAGAATAACCGGAGCTCTGTACCAGCAGAGGTGATTTGTTGGTACAGAGCCTTTCCATAATCGGCTAAACCAGCAGCGTGGCGACAATCCCGGTGATGAAAATCCCATCGAAAGTACCTGCACCGCCAATCGAAGCATACGGCATGCCGAGCCGGGAAATATCTTTCATGCGCAGCAGGTCAGCGCCGATCAATACCCCCAATGTGCCGCTGATATAAGCGAGCGGCGCGCTGTGTTCCGGACTGAGTATTAGACCAACCAGTGCCGCACTGACAGGCGCAACCAGTATCGGCATGCTAATGCCAAGCCCCTGAATCGGACGGCTGAAAAAATAACTGATTAGAGTAATGATAGCGATCCCCAACAGCGTGGAAGGTAAGCTCAGTGCGCTATTGGAAAACAAATAAAGCGACAATGCCGCCGGTATCAGGCAGCCGCCAAGATTAATGGAAATCTGCGTTTCGTTGTGAAATGGGCGTATTGGCATTCTGAGCAATCCCCAATACGCGGGTTGCGTGAATTCCCGTATGGGTACCTGGCTTTAAATACGCGTCACCGGCAAATTAATGACGCTGTCCAGCAAGGAAAGAAACAGCACCATCAATCCTAATGCCGACGGCAAACCCAGTTTCGCAAAAGCAAATGACAACAACTCCACCTAAATAAGCGCCATCATGACGCCAAGCAGAAGAACAAAAAAAATCAGATGAACGGGGGAAAAATAATTTTTCATCGCGATATAGTAGGGGAGATATCACTGGATTGCATTATTTTGTTCAGGCTCTTTTATTTTTAGTGAGGAATGTATCTGACTTTGGAGCAGATCAAGTTATTTTTCCAGATGAGGTTGTGCCGTGTTTCTATATATTTCCAGTATAATTTACATATAAGGCTTTGCTAAATAGAATGAAATAACTTCTAAAAGGAAATTATGGAGGTAAAGAACAATCTCGCTGGTCGTCTGTACGATATCCTGAATGCTGCCCAGCAGCAGAGTCCACATGAAACTGCACGTAAGGCTTGGGTGGCAGTCTTCGAGGAGATTGAACCGGATGACACCGGTGCTCTTCTTAAGATGCTTGCTGATCTAATCGATCTAGTGCATGAAACAAAGAACTCCATCCAAAGACTCCAAGATGTAGATCAAACGCTTTATTTAAGACCTTTTGTTAGGATAGAATCATTATTATCGAGGATAGATCTCGATGCTAAATGGGAGTATTGGAGAAATCAGATTGATGATGCAACGTTGCAAGGTCTTCAGTTTAGTGCTGACAAGTTATCTCGCACCAGCAGCTTTACGCAGATACCCCATGGTGATTTAGCCGACCTCCGTAAAGATCTTGACGAATTGATCAATAGCGTTATAGATTCTTCGTTATCGCAAGATGTCAAAATTCTTCTTCTTAGAAATCTTGAAGAGCTTAGGCATGTTTTAATCGCATACAGAATTAGCGGTATCGAAGGTTTGCAAGCGGAAATTGAGAGATCATTAGGGTCTGTATTACTACATAAAGATCAAATTAAAGCCTCCAAAACGGAATCCGAAGAACATAGCGTATGGACAACTATAGTGGACCCTCCTTTCAGGACAGTAAATTAAGATGGTACCCTGCTAAGAAAGGAGCAGGAAATGACGGGAGTAAAGCGAAAGAATTTTACGGG
>CXWL01008972.1_pt1 | contig 14150 bp, 16 predicted proteins | sample 590931 | NCBI WGS metagenome assembly CXWL01 (sample SAMEA3498368, study PRJEB10139) | groundwater metagenome | biome: water well; material: biofilm material | place: Germany | collected 2015-04-27 | reverse complement strand
GCTCGGCAGTCCAGATCAGGAAAGCTGAAACGTCCTTCGCCATCTGGTCAACCGTTGGCTTGGGCGCGCCCTCACCATAGGTCACCTGCCCATCACCCGTCAGCGGCGGCGCCATTGAAAGGTTCAGATTGGCGAAATACGGATTGTAGTGGAGGCCTTCACCGGGACGCGAATCCTTGGGCAAGTTGGCTGGCGGATCCTGGAACCCTGTCAGCAGCGAGTAGATATAGGCAGCGCCGCCCTCGCGGGCCTTGGTGATCAGCGAAAGGTCAGGCGGCAGCGCATTGTTGTTGGCTGCACGCGCCGCAACCTCGTTGGCAAAGGGTGCCGGGAACTTGTCCGAAGTCACCGACTTGCGCGTTGCCGCTTCGCCGGTATCCGGATTGATCGAAGGCGTCTCGGTTGACCATTCGGCGGCAATCGTCTTGGTCTGTCCCGGCGTGTAGCCGATCCCCGTCAGATCGCCGAACGACACCAGCCGCAGCGAATGGCAAGCCGCGCAGACTTCCTTGTAAACCTGGAAGCCGCGCTGGAGCTGCGCATTGTCGAACTTGCCCAAGGGGCCATCGCTCGAAAACGAAACATGCTTGGGATGCTTGTGGAACATCGCCGTTACGGATTCTTCAGCCGCATCGCGCGGCATCAGGGCACCGATCAACAATGCTGCAACGAACCCCAGCCCAGCCAGAAAGGCAATGATGCGAACCATTTTCTGCTATCCCCTTACTTGGCTTTGGCTTTGCTGAGCACCGCTTCGGTGATCGAATTGGGAAGCGGCAGGGGCCGCTCGATCCGCGAAACGATCGGCAGGATGATCAGGAAATGCGCGAAATAATAGGCAGCGGCCAGCTGCCCGATGCGCACCCAGGGTTCTTCTGCAGGCTTCATGCCGCAAATGCCCAAGATGACGATATCAACCACCAGCGCCAAGAAGAACCATTTGAAGAGCGGACGGTAGGTGCCCGAACGAACCGGAGACTTGTCCAGCCAGGGCAGGATGAACAGTAGCCCGATCGATGCGAACATCGCGATCACACCCCACAGCTTCGCCGGAACCCAAAGGAAGTTGACGGTAAAGGCGCGCAGGATCGCGTAAAATGGCCAGAAATACCATTCAGGCACGATATGCGCCGGCGTCGAAAGCGGGTTGGCCGGGATGTAGTTATCCGCATGACCAAGCGCGTTGGGCCAGAAGAACAGCAGGAGGGAGAAAACGATCATGAAGATCGCAACAGCGAAGCCGTCCTTGGCCGTGTAATAGGGATGGAACGGCACCGTATCCTGTTCATCCTTTACTTCGACGCCGGTCGGGTTGGATGAACCCGGGATGTGAAGCGCCCAGATGTGCAGGATGATGACGGCCGCAATCACGAATGGCAGGAGATAGTGCAGCGAGAAGAACCGGTTCAATGCCGCGTTGTCAGGCGCAAAACCGCCCAGCAGCCATTGGCGGATCGGCTCACCCACCACCGGAATGGCAGAAAAGAAGCCGGTAATCACCTGCGCGCCCCAGAAGCTCATCTGCCCCCAGGGGAGGACATAACCCATGAACGAGGTTGCCATCATGAGAAGGAAAATGACGACGCCCAGCAGCCAGACCATTTCGCGCGGCGCCTTGTAGGAACCGAAATAGAGACCGCGGAAAATATGGATATAGACGACGATGAAGAACATCGACGCCCCGTTTGCGTGCGCATAGCGCAGGAACCAGCCAGAATTCACGTCACGCATGATGTGTTCGACCGAATCGAACGCAATCGCGCCGTTGGCGGCGTAGTGCATTGCGAGCACGATGCCGGTCACCAACTGGATCACCAGCGCAACGCCCGCAAGGACGCCGAAGCTCCAGAAATAGCCGATGTTGCGCGGCACCGGATAACCGCCGCCGATGGCATTATAGACCAGCCGCGGAAGCGGGAGTTTTTCATCCATCCACTTCATGAAGGGATGGCTCGGCGCGTATTGGTTTGCCCAGGGGAAGCTCATATTCTTCTATCCTCAACCGATCTGGACGAGAGTGTCTGATGTAAAGGCATATTCGGGAACCGCGAGATTCGTGGGCGCCGGGCCTTTGCGGATGCGCGCTGCGGTATCGTAGTGCGAGCCGTGGCAGGGGCAGAAGTAACCACCAAAATCGCCGCGCACTTCGCCAGCGGCCGCGCCCAGCGGGACACAGCCAAGATGGGTGCAAACGCCCAGCGTAATTAGCCAGTTTTCCTTGCCCGGCTTCGTCCGCTCGGCCAGAGTCTGCGGATCGCGCATGCTGCTGACATCGGCCTTGTTGGCCTCGGCAATTTCGGCCGGGGTCAGGTTGCGGATGAAGATTGGCTGTTTGCGCCAGCTGGTCTTGATCGCCTGGCCGGGCTGGATCGCCGAAAGATCGACCTCGATCGAAGCGAGCGCCAGGACGTCGGCCGACGGGTTCATCTGGTTGATAAGCGGCAGGACGATTGCAACTGTGCCCATACCTGCGAAGCTGACTGCGGCGATATTGATGAAGTCCCGGCGGCGTACGCCGTCTTCAATCCCCGCACTGGCTGATGGATCCGTCTCGACCGCTGCCATGAGAAAACCTGCCCTTGTTTCGACTCTATCTAACTATGCTTCCAGTGGCACAAACGGATGCCACTGCGAACCCCCCGATCGCCCAATTATGGACGATTGGCGAGGCCAATAGCGGCTTGGCCCAAAGTTGCAAACAGCCAATTTGCGGTTCTTGTGCACATTATGCCTGCTGTCCTATGCGGGCGCGATGCGGATCGCGCTTTATCAACCCGAAATCCCCGGCAATGTCGGCGCAATCCTGCGTCTGGCAGCGTGTTTCTCGGTTGGCGTGGACATCATCGAGCCTTGCGGATTCGTCTTTTCCGATGCCCGCATGAAACGCGCAGGGATGGATTATATCGATCATGTCGCAATCGTTCGGCATCGCGATTGGGACGCCTTTGCCGGATCCGCCAGGGGCCGCCTGATTCTCCTGTCCAGCAAAGCCACAACGCGCCTCACCGATTTTGCCTTTGCGCCCGACGACACATTGGTGATGGGTCAGGAAAGCGCGGGAGTGCCCGATGATGTGCGCGACCGATGCGTCGCGAGTGTGCGGATTCCACTCAACCCGGCGGTTCGATCCTTGAACATTTCGGTTGCGACGGGCATCGCGCTTGCCGAAGCGCTCCGCCAGACAGGACAATTGCCCGCATGATCCAGCTCGATGCCCAGCAAGCCGCATCCCGCCAGTGGTTCGAAGCCCTGCGCGACCGTATTTGCGCCGAATTCGAAGCGATCGAGCGTGATGCGGGCAGCGACGCAAAGTTCGGATACACGGCATGGAATCGCGACAACGACGCGCAGGCAAAGGGCGGCGGCGGTGTTCAGGGGCTGATGAAAGGTCGCGTGTTCGAAAAGGTCGGGGTCAATGTTTCAACGGTTGGCGGCGCATTCACTGGCGAGTTTGCCAAGACGATCCACGGTGCGGAGGATAACCCGGAATTCTTTGCAACGGGTATCAGCCTTGTCGCGCACATGGCGAACCCGCATGTGCCCGCCGTTCACATGAACACGCGCTTCCTCGTCACGCAGAAGCGCTGGTTCGGGGGAGGGGCCGATCTCAATCCGCCGCTTCCCTATGCGGAAGACACGTCGGATTTCCACACGCGGCTCAAAACGGCCTGCGACGCGCATGGGGCCGATTATTATGACCGGTTCAAGAAATGGGCGGACGATTATTTCTGGATTCCGCATCGTGGTGTTCATCGCGGTGTCGGCGGGATTTTCTACGATCATCTGGAAGGCGATTTCGACCACGATTTCGCTTTCACGCAGGCGGTCGGGGAAGCATTCCTCGACATCTACCCAAGGATCGTACGGCGCCGAATGAATATCGCGTTCACCGAGGCCGATCGCGCAGCGCAACTCGAGTGGCGAGGGCGCTATGCCGAATTCAACCTGGTTTATGATCGCGGAACCTTGTTCGGCCTAAAGACCGGCGGCAATATCGACGCGATCCTGATGAGCCTCCCGCCGCTAGCGACCTGGAGCTAGGTGGTTGATGCCAACTGGCGGTAGAGAGCCGCGCTCAGCAGCGTAATGACAAGCGCAGCTACAGCATTGATCGCGGCCTTGAGCAAAGCGGTCATGACCACCTTGATCGTGGCGGGCAGAATAAGGGCAAAGACGATGCCGGCGACTGGTTGCAAAGCCGCGCCCGCGACAAAGAGAATCAAGGCAAACAGAAAGAGGATGCCCGATGTGCGCCAGCCATTCCCCTTTGTGATCGCAAAGGACCGCGTGATCGCTGCAACCGGATTGAACAACCGCTCCGCCATCTGGGCCGGGGCCGCCAGCGCAAGCCGACCAATGATGTAAATCCCGGGGATGAGCAGAAGAAACAACCCCCCAAAGGCGATCAATTGAGTCAGCCAGTCAAGCAGGACAAACCCGATCAGGAGGCTGAGCGCACCAGAAAGGGCTTCACCGACGGTTGGCCGACGCGGGTCGAGCAGCAATGAAAGCATGCCGGCCGTCCCCAGCCAAACCGGAAGTTTGCACAGGATCAGAACGAGCATGTTTTCGCGGAAATATTCGTTGAATGCCTTAATTGCGTTCCAGTCGAACGTTTTAGGCTCAGGCATTGGCGCCAGCAGAAGTTGCGCGAAGTTGGGAAGGAACAGAAATGCGCCCGCAAGAATGATCAGCACACTTGCATTTGCCCGCGTCATGGCCACCAGATCGGTCCATGTCGCATCATAGGAAAGTTTGTTCATCGCCGCCAAATGGCCGTTTCGTGCCGGGCTGGCAAGAGGTGCTTGATCCCCAGGCCTGTCGGCGTCACGAGGGGCCATGAATGACTTGAATGCTCCCGAATGGACGGTCAGCGATGGGCTTACGCCTTGGCCCAAGGCTTTCGATGTCATGGAAGCGCGTGCTGCGGCGATCTTCGACGGGACGGCGGCCGAGCAAATCTGGCTTTTGGAGCACCCGCCGCTCTACACTGCCGGAACCAGCGCCGATCCGGCAGAGCTGCTTGACCCGCGCTTTCCCGTATATGCGGCGGGGCGGGGGGGGCGCTACACCTATCACGGACCGGGACAGCGGGTTGGTTATGTCATGCTCAACCTTGCACAGCGGGGCCGCGACGTGCGCCGTTTTGTCCATGCGCTTGAGGGCTGGATCATCGACGCACTTGCCGCGCTCGGGGTCGAGGCGTGGCGCGCTGAAGGGCGGATCGGTATCTGGACCGACGATGCGGGGCAGGAGGCAAAGATCGGCGCGATCGGGGTGCGGGTGCGACGCTGGGTCACATTTCACGGGTTCAGCGTGAACGTCAATCCTGACCTCTTGCATTTCGCCGGGATCGTTCCATGCGGCTTGCCTGATTTTCCCATCACCAGCCTCACAAAACTGGGAGTTACGGCGGATATGGCGGCGCTGGATGTCGCGCTGGCGCAGACCTTAGGACGCTTTCTTGACGCCACGAAAGGCGGCTGAAAAATCTGCTTGAGCGAGGAGGCAAAAAAGTCTAATGTCCACCTCGATTTGGGTATTAAGCGCAAAAGCCATCCAGATCTCTTTCACTTGGGAGCTTATTGATATGCGTAAGATCGTTTCTCTTTCTATGGTTGCTGCTGCTTCTCTCCTCGTCGTCGCTTGCGGCGGCAGCGAGCCAGCTGCGACGGACAATGCCGCCGTCACCGAAATGAATGCTGCTGACGCGATGGAAGGCACCACCAACGACGCGATGACGAATGTCGACGCGGCGACCGGTGCGGACGCCAACATGGCGGCTGACGCCAACACGGCTGCTGCCGACACGATGGCGCCTGCCGCCAACGCTGCGGACGCTGCTGCCAAGTAATCGCCTTTTTGGCATTACTGGTCGAGATTGGGCCGTCCGGGAGACCGGGCGGCCCTTTTCCTTTGTCCATTTCCGGTTAAGGTTTGGAGCTTAAGCACCGCCAGGATGGACAGGATGACTATGCGTTTCAAGCTCTCGATCGGCCTTGCCCCAGCGGCAGCCTTATCGGCGTTCTTCTTTTTTGCTGCTCCCGCCCAAGCACAAGGTTATTGGGTGCCACCCAATTTTTCGGACCTGCCGATCAATGGCTACGAAGCCGGCATGGGTGTCCCGCTGCCGAACGCGACTGCTCAGGAGCAGAAGGCGGCTATCGTCTGGAACATGCGCGCCGGGTTGAATGTTGCCGCTTTGCAGTGCGCGTTCGATCCGACCTTGCGGACGCTGCAAAATTACAATGCGATCCTGAACGACCATACCTCCGAACTGGCTTCGTCGTTCAACGCGCTTGCCGCCTATTTCAAGCGCACAAACAAGACAGGCGCAGCCGGGCAGAAGGCGCTCGATACCTTTAGCACCAAGACGTATAGCGGTTTTTCGACCGTGCGGGCACAGGTTGGTTTTTGCTATGCGGCATCCCGCGTCGGGCGGATCGCGCTGTTCACCCCAAAGGCGCGGTTCCTTGCCATGGCCGAAGCGCATCTGCGCGAATTGCGCAACAGCCTGATCGCGCAGGGCGAACAGCAGTTCCGCTATCGCGTGCCGCAACGCGTGGCATCCTTCCCCAATTTTGCCGACGAACGCTGCTGGAAAAAGAATAACTATATTTCCAGTTGCGGGTTCCGATCCTGATCAGGCGATACCGAGAATCTTGTGTGTCTGCGTCGAAAGGCGCCAGCGCGGGTTCCGCATAACGAAATCGACCGACGCCGCGCGATTGGCCGCTATGTCCGGCCCGTCCATCGGCTGGATCAGGAAGTGCGAAAAGTTCCAGTGCTCCATGGCCTTCCAGTCGCTTCCGGGCTGCGGCCAGACGAGCTTGAGTTCGTCGCCCGAGCGCTGAACCGTTTTGCTACCGGCCTTGGGACTGATGCATAGCCAGTCGATGCCCGGCGGTGCCGCGATCGTGCCATTGCTTTCCACGCCGATCTCGAAGCCGCGGGCATGAAGCGCGTCGATCAGCGCTGTATCAAGCTGGAGCATCGGCTCTCCGCCAGTGATGACGATATAGGATTTTGAACCTGCCACGTCGCCCCAGCAGCGATGAACGGCGTCGGCCAACGCATCGGCATCGGAGAACTTGCCGCCGCCCTCCCCGTCAGTGCCTATGAAGTCGGTATCGCAGAAGCGGCAGATCGCGGTTTCGCGATCCAGCTCGCGCCCGGTCCAGAGGTTGCATCCGGCAAAACGCAGGAACACGGCCCGCCGCCCGGTTTGGACGCCTTCGCCTTGCAGGGTCAGGAAAATCTCCTTCACGCTATAGGTCATGCAATCGCCGGATCGATCAGCCCGGCCTCCTCGAAACCCTTGGCGCGCAAGCGGCAGGAATCGCAAAGTCCGCAAGGCCGCCCGTCGCCGGTCGGGTCGTAACATGACCAACTCATCCCGGCATCGAGCCCCAGCCGCATGCCCTCGGCTGCGATCTGGGCCTTAGTCATCGCGATCAACGGCGTGTGGACGCAAAAGGACGTGCCCTCGACGCCGGCCTTTGTCGCTTGTGCGGCCATGGCTTCAAATGCTGCGATGAAACCGGGGCGGCAGTCGGGATAGCCCGAATAATCGAGCGCATTTACGCCAATCACGAGGTCGGTCGCTCCGACCGCTTCAGCCCAACCCAGTGCCAGCGAAAGGAAGATGGTGTTGCGGGCCGGAACGTATGTGGGCGGGATGCTGCCATCGACGCCCGCCTTGGGCACGGCAATCGCCGTGTCCGTCAGAGCCGATCCGCCGAATGTCGAAAGATCGACCGGAAGGACGATATGCCGCTCTGCGCCCAATGCCCTGGCAACGCGCCCCGCCGCCTCCAGCTCTATCCTGTGGCGCTGGTTGTAATCGATGGTAAGCGCAAACAGGCGGTAGCCGGCGTCACGCGCCAACCCTGCGGAAACCATCGAATCGAGCCCGCCCGAAACAAGCACGACGGCGGCGGCACCGGCAGGGGCGGGAGGCATGGTCATGGGGCAAAGCCGCTATTCCTTGCGTCGCTGCGTTTCAAGTCCCGCGCAGAAAAGAAGCGGGCCGCTCCTGAAAGGAGCGGCCCAGTGAGGCCAAATGGCCTGTTGGGAGGAAAGCGTGCCACCAAACATGGTCGGGCACGAAGCCACTGATAGCGGACGTTGGTAAACGAAACATTAACGCGATGGCGCGGCTATCGCGACCTTGCATTCGCCGATTCGCCGGCCTTCGAGTTCGACGGCAAAAGGTTCGCGATCGGCGATGCCCTGCGACTCGATCTGGATCAGGCGCGGAGTTTCGACCTTGATCGTGGTGCGGCCGTGCCCGCTGCCAGGGCAGGTATAATGGACTGTGGTTTCGCGTGGGGTGTTGGCAATGACGAAGCGGTTGCACATTGCCCCGCCATGACGAACCTGGAGCAGCGCGCGGACATCTCCGACGCAGATCATGCGGTTTTCCGCCCGATTTTCGCGTGATTTCAACAGCCACTGCCCCGGTTGCACCAACGACAAAGCGGGCATGGTTCCTGGTTGCGCAGGCTGCGTACGGCCCGGAGCGGCAAGCACCGCGAGCACAGCTATTGGCAATAGTCCCAGACGTCTCACGATCATGCCCCCATTGTGGCGGTCGTATTTTCCGATCGCAGCAGCAGCCTACACTTGCTCGCGACTCGCGTATTGGACGTTTTGGATAAGGCGAAATTACGTCGGAATGAAGGTAATTTGGAGTTAACGCAGGAAAACGGGGAAGGCTCGCGCGCAGAATTCGCAATCGACCGAGACAATCCCGGCCTCATCGGCCATTGCCGCGCGCTCTTCTTCGGGAAAGCGGAATATGACGTCGCGGATATGGTCGGGATCGCACCGGCAACCGCGCGAAAGCGACGCGCCGCCGAGCACCCGGACTTCGCCTTCATCATGGTAGAGCCGCCAGACCAAGGTCTCGAGCGGTAGCGCTGGATCGGTCAGTTCTTCCGGGCGTATCGAGTGAGACAGGATTTCGACATGCTCCCATTCGGGGTGGTCGAGCCGGGTGTGGATCCGTTCGCGGCCATCCTCACCCTCCGCCAGATGCTGCACGAGAAGGCCACCCGCGACACGGCCGTTGACGCCGATGCGGACAAGGCTGGGTATCTGTTCGGACTGGCTGAAATAACTCTCGACAGCATCAGCCAGCGATTCGCCCGCCAAAGGCACGATCCCCTGATAGCGTTCGCCCGACGTTTCCTGATCGAAGGTAATGGCGAGATAACCTTTGCCGAACAGTGCAAACAGGCTCGGATCGGCGGGGCCTTCGGCGAGCCTGTCCGCATCATGCTTGACATAGCCGCGCAACTCGCCACCGCGATAGTCGCAGACCAGCAGGCTGACCGGCCCACCCTCGGTCTGCGCCTGCATCGTCAGCTGCCCGCCCGCGTCCTTGAGCATCGCGCCGAGCAACGCAGTGATCGTCAGCGCTTCGATCAGCAGCCGTTCGATGACAGGCGGATAACCATGGGCTGAAAGGATCGTCTCGATCACCGGGCCAAGCCGAACCAATCGCCCGCGGGCGTGGCGCTCGACAAGGATGAAGCCGAGCGCCCGATCCATGTCCGCGTCTGCGTCTGCGTCGATCACCCGACCAGCCCGAACGCCCACAGCAGGACAGATTTCTGGGCATGAATACGGTTTTCCGCCTCATCCCAGATCAGCGATTGCGGGCCGTCGAGCACCGCATCGGTCGCTTCCTCGCCGCGATGCGCGGGCAGGCAGTGGAGGAACCGTGCGTCGGGCTTTGCGCCCGCCATCAGCCGTTCATTGACCTGATAGGGCGCCATCGCCGCGAGCTTGTTGTGGACATGCTCCTGACCCATAGACACCCAGGTGTCGGTGATCACGACATCGGCGTCGCGCACCGCATCGGCCGCGTTCTCGACAATCTCGATCGTTGATCCCGCCGCGCGCGCAGCTTCGACGAAATTGGGGTCGGGCTCATAGCCTTGCGGACAGCCCGCGCGAACGTTGAACTTCATCAACCCCGCCGCCTCGATGATCGAGGACAGAACGTTGTTGCCATCGCCCAGCCAGGCGACGTTGAGCCCGGGCAGAGGCTTGCCATGTTCGATCAGCGTCAGCAGGTCGGCGACGATCTGGCAGGGATGCGAAAGGTCTGTGAGGCCGTTGATCACGGGTACGCTGGCAAAAGCGGCCATGTCCTCGACCTTGGAATGGTCATCGGTGCGGATCATGATCGCATCGACCATCCGCGAAAGGACGCGCGCCGTATCCGCTATCGTCTCGCCGCGGCCGAGCTGCATCGACCCGGCTTCCATGATGATGCTCGATCCACCCAGTTGGCGGATCGCCATATCGAAGGACACGCGGGTGCGGGTCGAACTTTTCTCGAAGATCATCGCCAGCGTGCGCCCGGCCAGCGGCGTGTCGCGATCCGCCTTGCCCTTGGGCCAGCCCGTCCGCGCCGCCTTCCGGTCGAGCGCATCGTTGATCATCGCCGCAATCCCGTCGGCACCTGCGTCCGACAGGTTGAGGAAGTGGCGGATCACGCCGCCTGCGGGATCTGGTAATCCCGCGCGCCGGCCGAGAGCCTTTCGATGCATTCCGCGATTTGCTCCTCCCCGATCACCAGCGGCGGCAGGACGCGAAAAACATTCTCCCCCGCCGCGACGGTCAGCAGCCCGTGATTGTCACGCAGGTGCGCCACGAAGTCGCGCGACACGGCAGGCTCTTTCAGCTTGATGCCAAGCATCAGCCCCTTGCCGCGTATCTCCTCGAACAAATGGTCGTGGTTGGGCAGCAACTGCTCGAACGCCTGGCGCAGCCGCTGACCCATCTTGGCGACATGGTCGAAGAAACCAGGCTCGAGCATCACGTCGAGGATCGCCTGCCCGGCTGCCATGGCAAGCGGGTTGCCGCCATAGGTCGAGCCGTGGGTGCCGATCACCATGCCCTTGGCCGCTTCCTCGGTTGCAAGGCATGCGCCTAGCGGGAAGCCGCCGCCGATACCTTTCGCCACCGTCATGATGTCCGGCGTGATGCCGTAATGTTCATGCGCGAAGAATTTGCCGGTGCGCCCATAGCCGCACTGGATCTCGTCGAGGATCAGCAGCAGGCCATGCTCGTCACAGGCCTTGCGCAGGCCCTGGATGAACTCCATTGTGCCCGCGGTCATCCCGCCTTCGCCCTGCACCGTCTCCACGAGGAAGCCTGCAGTCTCGTCGTCGATCTTCGCGAGCGCGCCTTCCAGATCATTGAACTTCACATAGTCGAAGCCCGGCAGGAGCGGTTCAAAGCCTTCGCGCATCTTGGGCTGGTCAGTGGCACTGATCGCGCCGATCGAACGGCCGTGAAAGGCGTTCTTGAAGGTGATCAGCTTGTGCCGCTGGGGGTTGCCGTTGACGTAGTGGTAGCGGCGTGCGGTCTTGATCGCGCACTCGATCGCCTCGACGCCTGAATTGGTGAAGAACACTGTGTCGGCAAAGCTGTTATCGACGATGCGCTTCGCCAGCGCTTCGCCCTGCGGGCTGCCGTACAGGTTGGAGACGTGCATCAGCGTCGCCGCCTGCTCCTGGATCGCCTTGGTCAGGTGCGGATGGCCATGGCCCAGCGCGTTGACCGCGATGCCCGCCGCAAAATCGAGATAGCGTTCTCCGCGTTCGCCGATCAGATAGCAGCCCTCGCCTCGGACCGGACGCACCCCACACCGCGGGTAAACGGGCATGAGCGGGGTGATGGTCATCGGGAAGGTCCTTTCGAAATGTTCCAAAACGCAAAAAGGTGGCCCGACAGGCCACCTTGACGCGGAACCGGCTTATATCGCCCGCAAAAGGGCGCGACAACCCCCGCTCAGCTCTTCAGTTTCCACCCCGAACTCAGCAGCTTGTAGCAGGTCAGGCCAAGCGCAACGTTGATCGCCAAGAGCAGTGCCGATCCCCAGAGCAGGGGCGTGTCCGACGTCCCGATAAAGCCGTAGCGGAACCCGGAAATCGCGTAGTGGAAGGGGTTGGCAAGGCTGATCGCAACAAAAGGCGGGGCGAGGCTGTCGATCGAATAGAAAGTGCCCGAAAGCAGCGCGAGCGGGGCGACGATGAAGTTGCCGATCGCGGCGGCGTGATCGAATTTTTCCGCCCAGATCGAGGTCAGAACACCCATCAGCGCCAGCATCGACGATCCGAGCAGGCCGAACCAGGCGACCGCCCAGAGATGTTTGGGCATGATATGGACGCCCGGCCAGAGCAGCATCGCCAGCCAGATCGTAGCTCCGACCATCAGCGCGCGGGTGATCGCTCCCCCCGTCAATCCCACCAGCAATTCCGCGCTCGAAAGCGGGGGCATAAGATAATCGACGATCGTGCCCTGCACCTTTCCGACCAGCAGCGAGAAGCTCGAATTGGCGAACGCGTTCTGCATCATGCCCATGATGATGAGGCCCGGCGCGATGAAATCAGCAAAGGGCACGCCCAGCACGAGTCGCCCGCCACGGCCCGTGGCGACGGTGAAGATCACCAGATAAAGCAGGGTGGTCAGCGCCGGTGCCCAGATAGTCTGGAGGTGCACCTTGAAAAAACGCCGCACTTCCTTGATATAGAGAGTTGAGAGGCCGCCCCAGTTGACCCGTTTGATAACGGGAACGCCGGGTTCGGCAAGGATGGCAATTTCGGACTCGCTGTTCATCGCCTGATCGCCTATCGGCACGGGGCAATGGCTGCAAGCACGGTTTTGAAAGAACAAGGGTAACGCATGTCCTGGACGGATGAACGCATCGATAAACTGAAATCGATGTGGGAAAAAGGAATGACCGCGAGCCAGATCGCGGAAGAACTTGGTGGCGTCAGCCGTAACGCCGTGATCGGAAAGGCCCACCGGCTTGACCTCCAGTCGCGCCCGTCGCCCGTAAAGGGTGCAGACGCGGATGGCACCAAGGCCGAACCGCGGAAGGCCGCAGCGCCCAAGGCCAAGCCAGCCGCTCCTGCACCCGCGCCGCGCGTGTCGGTGCCTACGGCATCTGCACCGCGCACAACGGCTGCGACCAACACACCCCAGCCCGTCCCGACCCAGCCCAACGCCCCGACCGGCGCGCAATTGCGGTCGATCGGCCCCGGTGGCTTCCTGCGCCAGGGGCCGGGCGATCAGGCTCCTCCCGCGACGCCGGCACCGGCGCGCCGCCTTGTGGCGGCCAAGATCGCGCCCGAATTTGCGGACAAGACAGGCTTGCTCGATCTCAACGAGAAAATCTGCAAATGGCCGCTCGGCCATCCGGGCGAGCCCGATTTCCATTTCTGCGGCGACAAGGTGAACCCCGGCTTCCCCTATTGCGTCGCGCATTGCGGCCATGCCTATCAGGCGCAAATGCCCCGCCGCGACCGTCGCCCGCCCCCGCCGCTCCCCTTTGGCGGGCCGCGCGTCAGGTAGGAATCTCGGTCCTATAAATTTCCTATTTGGATCTTTTTTCTTGACTGAGCGGGCGTGTTCCGCTAGTGTTCCTATCAATTGAGGTTGTATAGGAATTGAGGCGATGGAAGCGGGAAGGTTTTGAAACAGTTTGTCAAGCGTCGGCGCTGGCACACATCCCGACATGGCATCGCGTGTCGGAGTGTCCTCGCATGATCCAGATCCTGCTCGTCAACGCCGCGATCCTGATCGCGGCCATCATGATCCTGTGGGCCGTTTCAGTGCGCATCCGCGATGTGAGCTTCATCGACAGCTTCTGGGCGTTTGGCATGGTGATGTTGGCAGTCTCGACTTATGTGCAGGCCGAGGATGGATCGCCCCAGCGCAAGCTCCTGATCCTTGGGCTCACGACTGTCTGGGGGTTGCGACTCTCGATCCACCTCTTCACCCGCTGGCAGGAGGAGGGAGAGGATCCCCGCTACAAGCGCATCCTTGGCGGCGCGATGGAAAAGAAGGGCTGGTCATTCGCCAAAGCGTCGCTGGTCATGGTCTTCCTCATGCAGGCGCCCTTGCTGTTCTTCGTCTGCCTGCCTGCACAACTCGGCCAGCTTGCCGCCGAACCGACCGAGACCGGATGGCTCGCCTTTGTCGGCAAATGCCTCGCGCTGATCGGGATCGGGTTCGAAACGATTGGCGACTGGCAGTTACGCCGCTTTCGGGCCGACCCGGCGAATGCGGGCAAGGTGCTCGACACCGGGCTGTGGCGCTATACGCGGCATCCCAATTATTTCGGCGAT
>CXWL01109426.1_pt1 | contig 14159 bp, 15 predicted proteins | sample 590931 | NCBI WGS metagenome assembly CXWL01 (sample SAMEA3498368, study PRJEB10139) | groundwater metagenome | biome: water well; material: biofilm material | place: Germany | collected 2015-04-27 | reverse complement strand
CCATTCATCCTTGCTGGATACAATCATTGTCCAGCAGTTTACAAATGCCCTAAGTCGATGATCGTAAAGATGTAAACAGACTTATCCACAAATATAAGCCCGTTTACTATTACTACTATTTTTGTATACATACTTACTATGTAAACCAAAAGAACAGCGGAACTTCGGGGACAACGCACTATTAGCCCACCGTAAACCGCAAAACCCGGTCTTCAGGACTGAAAAACACGGACAAAATATGCGTTTAGGTATCATCAGCGCGCTCCACGAAGAACAGCAGGGGCTCGTGGAAGCCATGCAAGGGGCCTCCAGGCTCATCCATGGCATGCGGGACTACACCCGCGGGACACTCTTTGGAATCGACGCTGTGTGCGTCCTGTCGCGTATTGGGAAGGTTGCCGCAGCCACTACGGCCACGATGCTTGTGGAGAAGTTCGGAGTTACCCACATCCTGTTTACCGGGGTGGCTGGTGCTGGAGACGCAGGGGTGGCAGTGGGCGACATCGTGGTGGCGGAATCGCTGGTGCAGTACGACATGGATGCCAGTCCCCTGTTCCCAAGATTTGAAGTGCCGCTGACCGGCTTGTCGCACTTCCCCTCCGATGTGCATCTCAGCAATATCGTCGCGGTTGCCGCACAGCAGTTCCTGGCGCATGACTTCGAAACCGCGATCGACTTCCAGGAACGCGCGGTGTTCCGCCTGGCGAACCCACGGGTCCACCGTGGACTCATCGGCAGCGGTGACCGTTTCGTCAGCTGCGGTGTGCACATGTCGCAGCTCAACGACTCTTTATCGGGTTTGCTGGCTGTGGAGATGGAAGGGGCGGCGGTCGCCCAGGTCTGCTTCGAGCTGGGCGTGCCATTTGCGGTGATCCGCACGATTTCCGACAACGCAAACGAAGACGCGGCGACCGATTTCATGCGATTTGTGAAATCGGTCGCCGCGCGTTATGCGTTTCACATCGTCAGGCGCTACTGCCAGGCGACGGTTGAAGGGTATCAGCCCAGCATGGAATCGGCTGGCGCGTAGTCGTAACCCAGCGCCTGCGCCACAGCGGCGTAGGTGACCTTCCCTTTGCAGACGTTCAGGCCGTTCTTCAGGTGTGGATCGTCCGCCAGCGCCTTCTGCCAGCCTTTGGTCGCCAGCGCCACCGCATGGCCGATGGTGGCGTTATTCAATGCGAAGGTGGAGGTGCGGGCAACCGCGCCCGGCATATTCGCCACGCAGTAATGGACGACACCATCGACGATGAAGGTCGGATCGGCATGCGTGGTCGGATACGAGGTCTCAAAGCAGCCGCCCTGGTCGATGGCGACGTCGACGACGACTGCGCCCTTTTTCATCCGCGAGATCATCTCGCGCGTCACCAGCTTCGGCGCCGCGGCGCCTGGCACCAGTACGCCGCCGACGACCAGGTCTGCCGAGAGCACGGCTTCCTCGATAGCATGGGCATTCGAATACTGCGTCGAGATGCGGTTGCCGTAGATGAGGTCAAGCTGGCGCAGGCGATCGACGTTCTTGTCCAGGACCGTGACGCGCGCGCCGGTACCAACCGCCATCTGCATTGCATTGGCACCAACCACGCCGGCGCCAATGATCACGATATGGCCTGCGGCCACACCAGGAACGCCGCCAAGCAGCAGCCCCATTCCGCCCTTTGATTTTTCGAGGTGTGCGGCACCGGCCTGGATAGCCATGCGGCCCGCGACTTCGCTCATTGGCGCGAGCAGGGGCAAGCCGCCGCCTGCGCCAGTGATGGTTTCGTATGCGATGCAAACGGCACCCGACTTGACCAGCGCCGCGGTCTGCTCGGGGTCAGGAGCGAGGTGGAGATAGGTGTAGAGGATCTGGCCTTCGCCAAGCATCGCGCATTCGCCAGGCTGCGGCTCCTTGACCTTGACGATCATTTCGGCGCGCGCAAAAATTTCCGTGGCCGTGTCCACCATGGTGGCGCCTGCCGCGATGTACTGCTCGTCGGAGAGCCCGATCTCGCCGCCGGCGTTTTTCTGGACCAGCACCTGGTGCCCGCGCTGTGTCAGTTCGCGGACGCTTGGCGGCGTGAGGCCAACCCGGTATTCGTGATTCTTAATCTCTTTTGGAACGCCTACTATCATGTGATCCTCCAAGTTAACAACGCAACGATTCGGGTTGTCCCCGTTTTTTTACATCTTCATACTATTACAAGCCCAGCGTCATCAGGCTTGCGTTACCGCCAGCCGCGGTCGTGTTGACGCACACCGCGCGCTCCGCCACCAGTCGCCACAGCGGGATCGCCGTGTCGTCCAGGGTCTCGATAACGCCGACAATCGCCCAGTTGTTGGCGGCAAGTGCAGGACGCAGGCTTGGCGCCAGCTGCGCTTCGACCAGCGCAACCTGGTAATCGTATTTGCAGTTCTCGACGCTGCCCACCAACTCGATGCGGTCTGCTACTTCCGGCGGCAGACCTTCCGGAATCAGCTCCTTCGACGATGCTACAACGACGACGCGGTTACCTGTCGCCAGCGAAGCGGCAAGTTGATTGATCAGCGCGCCGGTACTGGAAGCTGCGCACAGCACCACGCCGCGCGGGACGAAGGCCAGCGAATTGCGCTCGCCGGTCGGACCTGGCAGCGCCAGGGTTGAACCGAGCAAGGTAGTGCGCATGTACTCGGCGCCCAGCTCAACGATGCGCTCGTGGCCATTGGCTTTCGCCCACACCAGCAAGGCGTCGAGTCCCGGTGTTGGCTGGCGCTCATGCTGCAGCAACGCAGGCGCGTTGCGCTGAAGGCGCTTGACGTACAGCGGACCGCCGGCTTTCGGGCCAGTGCCCGATTTGCCTTCGCCGCCGAACGGCTGCACGCCGACCACGGCGCCAACGATATTCCGGTTCACATAGATATTGCCAACGTGGGCGCGCGACACGATGAAGTCGATCGTCTCGTCGATGCGCGAATGGATACCGAGGGTCAGGCCGTAACCGGTAGCGTTGATCGAGTCGATCACCTTCGGCAGGTCGGCGCGGCGGTAGCGTAGTACGTGCAGCACCGGGCCGAATACTTCTTGCGTCAGTTCNNGGCGCTGTCGAAGGCCGACGTCATCACGTCCTGCACCACCTGCTCCGGCAGCGCGGACGAATCGACGATCAGTGCGTTCTGGCCGCCGGTTTCAGCGATCAGGACGATGTCGCAGGACTCGCGCACCGAACGTTCTGCCAGCGTCTTGTTAATCAGCTGCGCGACTTCGGTCGAACCGGTGAAGATCACGCCCTTGACGCGGGCATCGTTGCACAGGCCGGCGCCGACGACTTCGCCGCGGCCTGGCAGGAACTGCAGCGCCGCCTTAGGTACGCCAGCTTCATAAAACAGCTCCACGGCGCGGTGCGCGATGATCGGCGTTTGCTCCGCAGGCTTGGCCAGCACCACGTTGCCTGCCGCAAGCGCAGCCGCTACCTGGCCGGTAAAGATCGCCAGCGGGAAGTTCCATGGGCTGATGCAGGTGACCGGGCCAAGCGCAAGGATGTTCGTCGAACCGTGAACCTGCGCGGCGTAATAGCGCAGGAAGTCGACCGCTTCGCGGATCTCGGCGATCGCGTTCGGCAGCGACTTGCCTGCTTCGCGCACGGCCAGCGCCATCAGCTCGTCGCGGTTTTCCTCGAACAGGTCGGCGACGCGCGCGATGATGTCGGCGCGTTCGGCCGGAGGCGTCGCTTGCCAGTCCATCGCAAAGGCGTCGGCCCGTGCGAGTGCCGTTTCGACGTCGGCAGCAGTGGCTTCACTGACGCGGCCAACGATGTCCTGGTGGTTGGCCGGGTTGACGATATCGGCCCAGCCAGACCCGGCGACTGCGCCGTCGATCAACGGCGCTGCATTGTAGTTGCGCGCTACTGCAAGCGTTTCGCCTACCGCGCGCAGCACGTTTTCGTCAGTCAGGTCGATACCCGCCGAGTTCTTGCGCTCCAGGCCGAACAGCTCCTGCGGCAGAGGAATGCCGGGGTGCGGTACGCCGCCCTGCTTGCGCGACGCGTCGAACGGATCGGCGATCAGCGTGTCGATCGCCACCTTGGCGTCGACGATCTGGTTGACGAACGAGGAGTTGGCGCCGTTTTCAAGCAGGCGGCGCACCAGGTAGGCCAGCAGCGTTTCATGCGATCCGACCGGCGCGTAGATGCGGCAGGCCTTGCCCAGGTTTTCAGCACCGACGACCTGGTCGTACAGCGTTTCGCCCATGCCGTGCAGGCACTGGAACTCGTAGTCTTCGACGCCCTTCTCTTTCGCCCAGGTGTAGATGACCGACAGCGTGTGCGCGTTATGGGTCGCGAACTGCGAGTAGATCGCGCCGGACGCGCCGAGCAATTTCTGCGCGCAGGTCAGGTAGGACACGTCGGTGTAGACCTTGCGGGTGTAGACCGGATAGCCAGGCATGCCGTCGACCTGTGCGCGCTTGATTTCGGCGTCCCAATAGGCGCCCTTCACCAGGCGCACCATGAACTTGCGTCCACTGCGTTTGGCCAGGTCGATCAGGTAATCGAGCACGAACGGGCAGCGCTTCTGGTAAGCCTGCACCACGAAGCCGATGCCGTCGAAACCTGCGAGCTCCGGATCGAAGGCCATCGCTTCCATCATGTCGAGCGAGATCTCGAGGCGGTCGGCTTCTTCGGCGTCGATGTTCAGGCCGATGTCGTACTTCTTGGCCAGCAGGACCAGGCTGCGCACGCGCGGCAGCAGTTCTTCCATCACACGGGCGTGCTGGGCGCGGCTGTAGCGCGGATGCAGCGCCGACAGCTTGATCGAGATGCCCGGGCCATCCTTGATGCCGCGACCATTCGACGCCTTGCCGATCGCGTGGATCGCAGCCTCATAGGACGCGTAGTAGTTCCTGGCGTCGGCTTCGGTCAGCGCGGCCTCGCCCAGCATGTCATACGAATAACGGTAGCCGCGCGCTTCGTTGTCGCGGCTGTTCTTCAGTGCTTCGCCGATGGTCTGGCCGGTGACGAACTGGTTGCCCAGCATTCGCATCGCCATGTCCACGCCTTTGCGGATCAGCGGCTCGCCGCCCTTGCCGATCAGGCGGGTCAGGGCCGAGCCGAGGCTGTTTTCGCTGCTGGTCGAGACCAGCTTGCCGGTGATGAGCAGGCCCCAGGTCGCCGCGTTGACGAACAGCGAAGGCGATTCGCCGAGGTGTTTGCGCCAGTCGCCCTTGCTGATTTTGTCTGCAATCAGGCGATCGGCGGTCTGACTGTCGGGAATGCGCAACAGTGCCTCGGCCAGGCACATCAGCGCCACGCCTTCGTCCGACGACAGCGAAAACTCGTGCATCAGCGCATCGACGCCGGACGAACGGGTGCGTTTTTCACGCACTGCGGACACCAGGCGATGGGCCAGCGGAGCAGCCTCAGGCGTAGGTGTCGCACCCTGGCCCAGCAGCCACTCCACAGCCTCTGTTTCATTGCGGCGATAGGCGCCCGTGATAGCGGCGCGCAGCGGCGTTTGCTCGCGTTTGATTTCAGCCTGGAGGGAAGCGAAGGGGGCGGACGGCGCAGTAGACATTGGCAAAGCTCTTTACAAAAGAATCGGAAAAACTTGAACGCGCGCAGCCTCCGCCCCTGCTTTTGATCAAAGAAGGAGGACGAAGTTGCACGAAAAGATGATTCGATTGTAGAGCGAAATCTTCTGGATTAATTCTGGTAATACAGAAGGCTAGCCATAGATTGTTTTTGGTGAGAGAATTTAACCAAATAATATTAATTTGGGGACAATTCACATGCTGGATAAGATTAGCAAAAAAATTCTTTCAGAGCTACAAAATGATGGCCGCATCAGTAATGTGGAACTTGCTGCACGGGTGAATCTGTCGCCCGCCGCCTGTCTGGAGCGGGTGCGCAAGCTGCATGAGTCGGGTTACATCATGGGGTATACGGCGCAGCTGAACCCGCAGCTGCTGGATGTGTCGCTGCTGGTGTTCATTGAAGTTGTGCTCGACCGTACGACGCCGGAAGTGTTTGATTCGTTCAAGAGCAGCGTGCAGATGATTCCGGAAGTGCTGGAATGCCACATGGTCGCCGGCGGCTTTGATTACCTGATCAAGGCGCGCGTGAAGGATATGGCGGCGTACCGTGAGTTTTTAGGCAAGACGCTGCTGCAGAAGGGTGTGCGTGAGACGCACACGTATGCGGTGATGGAGGAAGTGAAGAACTCGACTAAGCTGCCGATCAAGTAGTTCCCGGCTTGTGGATTGCCGCCTACGCGGCAATGACGATGGTAGATTTGACTCTTTGGACCGCCGCTTTCGCGGGAACGACGGATCGAGGTCGTGCTTAGTCGCTCTCCATCCCCGACTTGATCGAGGTGGCGTTCATGCCCTCCAGATGCTTGCGCAGCCACTTGTGTGCCGGGCTGCGCGCGTCGCGCTCGTGCCACAGCATGTCGAGGTGGACCGCAGGCATCTGGAACGGCAGTTCGCGCCATACCAGCGCATTCGTCATGCCCGTCGACGCGATCAGGTGCTTCGGCAACACGGTAATCAGATCCGAATTCGCCACCACCTTGCCCGCGGTGAAGAACTGGTTCACGGTCAGCCAGATCCTGCGCTCACGTCCCAGCTGGGCGAGCGCCTCGTCCACCAGGCCGTGCGCGCGCCCCGAGAAACTCACCAGCAGGTGATTGGCCTTGCAGTAATTGTCCAGGGTCAGCTCGCCCTTGGCCAGTGGGTGATCCTTGCGCATCACCGACACATACTTCCCTGAATACAGGCGCTCATGCCGGATCGGCGAGCTCATGTCGCTCGACAATTGCGCAGCGACACCAGGGAAGAATCCCACCGCCAGGTCGATATCGCCGCGTAACAGCATCGGCCGCGGCTCGCGCGTGGTCAACGGCACCATGCGCACATTGACTTTCGGCGCCTCGCTTTCGATCGAACGCATCAGGGAAGGCAGCCACAGCACGGCGGTCGCATCGGCCATCGCCATCCGGAAGGTGGCGTGGGCCTGCGACACATCGAAGGTTTCCGGCATCACGGCCGCTTCCAGCCCGGCAAGGGCGGACCTTACCGCTGGCCACAGCGCCTCCGCGCGCGCGGTCGGCTTGACGCCGTAAGCGGTGCGGATCAGGAGCTCGTCCCCCAGGCTTTCGCGCAAGCGCTTGATCGCGTTCGACACCGCCGGCTGGGTCATCGCCAGGTGGCCGGCGGCGCGGGTGAGGTTTTGCTCGGTCATCACTGCGTCGAAAACGCGCAGCAGGTTCAAGTCAAGCGTCAGGAAGCTCATGGGAAACCGAAATAAAGGTGATTACCAGATATTACTCCATTCCATTCACGATTCGCATGATGGTTATCGAAAATTGGAATTGGCATTATATGTTGCGCCGCACTATAGTTCTATATAACGAAATTGGCTTTAGGAAATAACGTGTCAACAACTGCTACACTACTTCAAACCGCTGCCGGCGTGCAGATTTTTCCACTGGTGCGTGGTGTGTTCAGCTTCGCCGCCATTGCTGGCCTGCTGGTGTTTTTCAAGCCGCTGCTGGTTGGCGTCGCCCGTGCGCTGTTCCTGGTTGTGTGTCCGCGCCTGACCAAGGAAGAACGCCTTGCGCGCCGCCACATGCGCGACGCACAAATGCTGCAACGCATGATCAACGCCTCGCACGGCCCAAGCCATGCGGCTGAGCTGCGTGCCCTCGCCGCGCGCGCCTAAACCACAGCACCTGCGAAGAAAAACGCGGCATCCGCAACTTCGGGGTCCGTCCCCGGGGACGGACCCCAGGGACAGACCCCGAAGTTCCAGCCAACAAAAACGCGGCGTCCGGATTACCGGCGCCGCGTTTTTTTATGCGCGCGCAATTAGCTGCTTGCGCCCAGCAGTGCTGGCTTGAGGGAGCGGTCGGCCGGCTTGTCGCCGATCCAGATGCGCAGGATCGCGTTGTAGAAGGCCAGGTCTGGCACGGCCTCGCCGACCTTCTTGCCGTTCAGTTCGGTCTGGGTGCCGGTGCCCGGAATCCAGTCGATGTGCAGCACGTCGCCCTTCTTCAGGCTGTCGATGCTGGCGAAAATTTCGCCGAACTTGCTGATCTGGCTGACGATCTTCGATTTCTCAGCCTGGCTCAGGTTGTTGTTCAGGCCGGTCATGAAGGCCTGGCCGAAGTCTTCCGACGTCAGGTCGCGCATCATGACCAGGGTAACGCGGCGCGGGCCCGGGACAGTCATGACATCGGCCGGCGTGGTTTTCTTTTCCGTCAGGTAGAGGCCGGCCGCATACACCTTGAACACGACCTTGGTACGCATGCCCAGGCCGTTGAGCTTGAGGTCGCTACCGCCGACCTTGATGGTATCGGCGAACCTGACGCCGTTGATCTCCGCAGCCGCAGCCGGCAGCGCCAGTGAGCAGGCAATCGCCAGGCCGGCCAGCAGGCCCTTGATACCGAGGTTTTTCGTAGCAATCATGGTGTCTCCATTGTTGAAAATATTATTGGAACTAACATTAACACTCTTCAGTAGCGGTCAGTTCAGGTTCCTGCTTTACTACCCGTTTGGCCTTTTGGGACAGGGCAATCTGTTTCCTTAACGCAGGCGGAGGCCGAACGGTAGACACGGGGGCCGCAATCTCCATCGGCTCCACGCCCGCCTCGACCTTGAAGATGCTGACCACCCGTGCCAGGTTCGCGGCCTGCTCCTGCATCGACGCAGCCGCTGCGGCCGCTTCCTCGACGAGAGCCGCATTTTGCTGGGTTGTCTCATCCATTTCAAGTATCGTTTGCTTCACCTCGGCAATGCCGGTGCTCTGCTCCTGGCTGGCCGCGGTGATCTCAGCCATGATATCGGTCACCTGGCGGACGCTGGCGACCACTTCCTGCATCGTCGCCCCGGCCTGCTCGACCAGCGTGCTGCCCTCGCGCACCTTGTCGACCGAATCTCCGATCAGCGACTTGATTTCCTTCGCCGCTGCGGCCGAGCGCTGGGCCAGGTTGCGTACTTCCGACGCCACCACCGCGAAGCCGCGGCCCTGCTCGCCTGCGCGCGCCGCTTCGACCGCGGCATTCAGCGCCAGGATATTGGTCTGGAACGCAATGCCGTCGATGACCGCGATGATATCGACGATCTTCTTCGACGAGTCCGTAATCGAGCCCATCGTGACCACCACGCTCGACACCACCTTGCCGCCGCGCACCGCAACTTCCGATGCGTTGGCCGCGAGCTGGTTGGCCTGGCGCGCATTGTCGGCATTTTGCTGCACGGTATCGGTCAGCGCGCGCATCGCGCCGGAAGTCTGGCCAAGCGACGCCGCCTGCTGTTCCGTGCGCGACGACAGGTCGAGGTTGCCACTGGCGATTTGACCCGATGCCGAAGAAATTGATTCGGTGCCCAGCCGGACATCGCCCACGATCTTGATCAGGCTCGCATTCATGTGGTTGAGCGCCTCCAGCATCTGGCCCATTTCATCCCGGCTGTTGACCTTGATGACACTGGTCAGGTCGCCCTCGGCGACGCGGCGCGCCACCTTGACTGCATAGCCGAGGGGCCCGGTGATGCCGCGCGTGGTGACCACGGCGATGCCGACCGAGATCGCCGCGGCGATCGAGGCCAGCACCAGGATCATGACCTGGGTGCGGCTGCTGACGGCAGCTGCCTCGGCGCCGGCCTTGGCCATCACGCCATCCTGGTAGGCGATGAACTGGTCGAGCTGGGCGAAGTACTTGGCCTGTTGCGGACGCAGCGAAAACATGAACTTCACCATCGCGTCATCCTTCAGGTCCTCATTGATGAGCTTGATGAAGGCGGCCTGGGCGGGCAGGAACCTGGCGCGGCTGGCGGCAATTTCCTTGAGGATTTCCTTACCGTGCTCGTCGGTGGTGCTGTCGGCAAGGGCCTCGATCGCCGCCGTGGCGCTGGCATTGCGCGCTTCCACGTTCGCCAGCTCCTTGTTGACCTGGCCCGGATCGCTCATCACCAGCACGCTCAGCATGCTGCGCGTTGCCTCGCTGACGTCGGCCTTGACCTGGTTGGCCGCCACCGTCTTTGGATAGCGCTGCTCGACCATAGCCGACACTTCCTTGTTCAGGCTGGCAATCCGCTGGTAGGAAATCCCGGCAAGCATCACCAGCAGGGCGATGACAATACCAAACCCGACGGCCAGGCGCTGGCCGATACTCATGTCTCTGACTCTCATTTTTCTGTTGGCCTCTAAAAAGAATGGGCGTGCTAATTTTTTAACAACAAATATAGCATTCATTAATTCAGAGAAAGTAACCAAGTTGCATTATTTCCATGCTGCACAGCCGCAATTACCCAATAGGCCACAGTGCATCTGCGCGCCCCCTGCAGCCGTTTTCAGGCACATTATTTGGCACAAGGAGGACAACCATGCCTTACAAATCGCTAGCCGACTTGCCCGACAGCGTGCGTGACAACGTGCCCAGGCACGCGCAGGAAATCTACAAGGAAGCGTTTAACAGCGCTTACGACGAGTACAAGGAGCGCGGCGCCGAAGGACGTGAGGAAACCGCCCACAAGGTCGCCTGGAGCGCGGTGAAGAAGAAGTACCGGAAGGATGAAACGACCGGCAAGTGGGAGCTTGCCGACTGATCGCGCGGATGCTTACGCCGGTTTGTCGGAGGTCAGGCGTTCGTACTTGGCCTGCAGTTCCTCGCGCGTCTCGCGCCAGGCCGGGTTGAACGGAATGCACGCGACCGGGCACACCTGCTGGCATTGCGGCTCATCGAAATGGCCGACGCACTCGGTGCACTTGTTCGGATCGATCACGTAGATTTCCGGGCCCATCGAGATGGCCTCGTTGGGGCACTCCGGTTCGCACACGTCGCAGTTGATGCAATCGTCGGTAATGAGTAAGGCCATATGCTGCTTTGCTTACGCCGTTGGCGGCGCCATTGTTGCGATTTTTTTCTGCAGCCAGCGGTCGACCGACGGGAACACGAACTTCGACACGTCGCCGCCCAGCATGGCGATCTCGCGCACGATGGTTCCGGAAATAAACTGGTACTGGTCGGACGGCGTCAGGAACATTGTTTCGACGTCCGGCAGCAGGTAGCGGTTCATGCCCGCCATCTGGAACTCGTACTCGAAGTCGGACACCGCGCGCAGGCCGCGCACGATGACGCGCGCATCATGCTTGCGGACGAAATCCTTGAGCAGGCCCGAAAAACTCTCGACCCGTACGTTCGGATAATGGCCCAGTACTTCGTTGGCGATTTCGAGGCGTTCGTCGAGGGAGAAGAACGGTTTCTTGTTCTTGCTGTCGGCCACGCCAACGACCAGGCCGTCGAAAAGACCGGATGCGCGGCGCACCAAATCTTCATGACCGCGGGTGAGCGGATCGAACGTTCCCGGATAGACGGCTACAACCATTTCGGCTCCCTTGCGATGCACCAATTTAAACGCGCATTATGCCTGAATTCGGCAAGCCTACCCTTGTTGGGTCATCGGCCACGCCGATAAGCACTCATCTGTGGCGTTCATGCGGACTTCTCGTGCAGCTTGAGCAGATGATAGAACACGATGCCCGCTTTGTCAGCGCGTACCTGCTCCCAGGGCGCCAGCCAGGCCGGGGTTGCGCCCTCTTCTGGTGAAAACGGCAAGGGTTCGCCCGCCTCGGCATACACCAGCCCGCCTTCATTCAACAAGCCTGCGCACAGCGGCAGGGCCTTGGCCAGGAAGTCCTGGCCGTAGGGCGGGTCGAGGAAGATCAGGTCGAAACGCTGGCCGCGCTGGGCCATGCCTTGCGCGGTAATGAAGGCATCGCCACGCATGATGGACACGGCGCCTGCCTTCAGTTTGTCCTTGATGACTTCAAGCTGCCGCACGACTGGGGTATGGCTGTCGAGCATCAGTACCGAACGGGCGCCGCGGCTTGCCGCCTCGAAACCGAGGGCGCCGCTGCCGGCGAACAGGTCGAGCACGGTGGCGTCGTTCCAGTCACCCCCGCGGAAATGGTTGATCCAGTTGAATACCGTTTCCCGCACCCGGTCAGGGGTCGGGCGCAGGCCCAGGGCGTCGAGCACCGGCAAAGGCGTGCGTTTCCATTCGCCCCCGATGATGCGCACCTGCTGCGGAGGCGGGGCGCGGTGGACCGGGACTTTGGCGGGCTTGGCTGGTTTCTTGGGCATGGGATATCAGGTGAAATTAACGCGGCGCGACTATACCACGCGACATCCGGCCCAGCCGGCCACGCTACTCCTGCCTGGCAGCCGCCAACACGTTGAAGTCATCGATCCAGCCCTGCATCCGCTTGTGCGCATGGGCTTTCTGCTTCGGCGTGGCAATCTTTACTGCGGTCAGGATCATCTTGGTGGTGGCATCGGTCGAGGCATCGTAGAACGCCTTGCGCTCAGGCGATTCCATGCGCGCGAAGACATCGCGCACCAGGGCTTGCACCAGCGGTATCGTTGCCTCCCGGCTCAGTTTCTGGTCGTGCACCTTGCGCAGCAGCGACAGGATCATCTGCTGGCGGCGCATGCGCTCGTCCAGCCAGACTTCATTGTCCAGTGGACGCGCATCCGATGCCTTGCGCAGCACCGCCTCCTGGTCACGGCTGAAGTCGCCGAACCACAGGTCGAACTGCTCCATGGCCTTCTTGAAGCGGACCTTGTTGCGCGCTTCCGTATCGCCGCGCAGGAACTTCTTGCGGTACTTGTCGTTGTTCGATTCAAACTTGCGCGCCAGGGTGTTGATCTGGTCAGGCTTCAGCGAGATCGCCAGCTCGGCCAGGTCGGGTACCGCCTTGTTGGCCAGTTTTTCGGAACGGGTGCGGATCTCGCGATAGTCGGCCAGCAAGTCGGCCTGGGTCAGGTTGCCGGCCAACTGGCGCTGCCCCTTCTGGAGCAACTGGACATAATCCTTCAGCTGGGTAGAGCGGTGCCACTGGAACAGATTGTCAATATCCTTCTTGACCCAGTCGGACTGGTCGGTATCGATATCGACATAGGCGTTCAGCCAGTAATATAGAAGCGTATCGCCGTTGTTGTAGGTAAAGCGGACGCTGCTGCAGGCAGCAACAGTCAGCATGAGCGCGATCAGGCACAGCAATCGAAACCGGTGGAATAAGGAGTCTTGCGTGTTAAACTTTTTCATCTTATTAACTTTTCTAAACGACTGCTCATGAATGTAGTGATACTCGCCGCTGGCATGGGAAAGCGGATGCAATCCGCGTTGCCGAAAGTACTGCACCCACTGGCCGGCAAGCCGCTGTTGGCGCACGTGATCGACACCGCGCGCGGGCTGTCGCCGAGCAAATTATGCGTGATTTACGGACACGGCGGCGCTGCGGTGCCGGAGATGGTTGCCAAGCAGAACAACGGCGCCCACGCACACATTGATACAGTCCTGCAAGAACCGCAACTCGGCACTGGCCACGCGGTCATGCAGGCCCTGCCCCAGATCGACGAAGATGCCCCGACCGTGGTGCTGTACGGCGACGTTCCGCTCACCACGCTCGACTCGCTGCAGCGACTGGTTGAAGCCGCTGGCACGGACAAGCTGGCGATCCTGACGGTCGAACAGCAAAACCCGTTCGGCCTGGGCCGCATCATCCGCGAAGGCGGCAAGATCGTCCGCATCGTTGAAGAAAAGGATGCCAGCGAGGCTGAGCGGGCCATTCGCGAAATCAACAGCGGCATCATGGTGGTGCCGACGCGCCACCTGAAGCAATGGCTGTCCTCGCTCCAGAACAACAATGCCCAGGGCGAGTACTACCTCACCGACATCGTCGCCCGTGCGGTCGCGGACGGCGTGCCGGTCGTGTCAAGCCAGCCGTCGGCCGAATGGGAAGTTGCCGGCGTCAACAGCAAAGTCCAGTTGNNCCCTGCTGGAAAAAGGCGTGACCCTGATGGACCCGGCCCGGATCGACATCCGCGGCGAGCTGATCTGCGGCCGCGACGTCACGATCGACGTCGGCTGCGTGTTCGAAGGCCGGGTTGAGCTGGCGGACGGCGTATCGGTTGGCGCGCACAACGTCATCGTCAATGCAAAGATTGCCGCTGGCGCCCAAATCAAACCGTTCTGCCATATTGAAGATGCGGTGGTTGGCGCAAAGTCGATGATCGGTCCGTACGCAAGGCTGCGTCCGGGAACGGAACTGGCCGAAGACGTCCACATCGGCAACTTCGTCGAAATCAAGAACAGCCAGATTGCCGCGCACAGCAAGGCCAATCATCTGGCCTACGTTGGCGAC
>CXWL01009360.1_pt1 | contig 14165 bp, 12 predicted proteins | sample 590931 | NCBI WGS metagenome assembly CXWL01 (sample SAMEA3498368, study PRJEB10139) | groundwater metagenome | biome: water well; material: biofilm material | place: Germany | collected 2015-04-27 | reverse complement strand
CTGATCAAGGAAGTCGGGCTCGATCCCAAGGCGTTTGAAGAGGGTATGGCCAGCGGCAAGCCGGCCAAGGCCTTGGAAGAGAGTAAGAAATGGGGTGAGCGTATCAAGGTGCAGCAGACGCCGACGGTGCTGATCGACGGCAACATCAAAGTCGAGCAGATTGATCCGGACAATCTGAAGCTGGTGATCCACAGTATTCTGGATGCAGACAAGAAGAAGTGATCTTGAAAGTCCTGAGTTCTGAGTGCTGAGTTTGGGAAGGGCTGAAATCTGAGCACTCAGCACTTCAGGCTCAGTACTTTTCGAGGGAAGATGGCGATTGATCCGATCTGCGGAATGACGGTCGATCCGGCCACGGCTGCCGGCCGGTTTGAGTACAAGGGCCAGACCTACTACTTTTGCGCGACCTCCTGTCTCGATAGGTTCAAAGCCGATCCAGAGAAGGCTCTGAGTAAGGCGTCAGCCCCTCTCATCACGACGCCCCTCTCTCCCACTGCACGGAAACCGCTACCGATGATGATGCCGGCGGCGCCTGCCGCCGCCGGTGCACTCGACCCGGTCTGCGGCATGACGGTGCAGCCGGAGACGGCGGCCGGTTCGCACATGCACGCCGGGAAAACGTATTACTTCTGTGCGACGAGTTGCCTGACCAAATTCAAAAACGACCCTGCCTATTACCTGCTGCCGCCGGATCAGCGCCCGGCCCGCGAGGTTGCCGTTCCAGCCGGTGCGGCAGTCGAGTACATCTGTCCGATGGATCCCGAGATCCTTGAGACGAAGCCCGGCGCCTGCCGGATCTGCGGAATGGCGCTGGAGCCGAAGATTGTGACGATGGAAGAGGGGCCGAATCCGGAACTCGACGACATGAGCCGGCGGTTCCGGTGGAGTCTCGGGCCCGCCGTTGCGGTGATGATCCTGGCGATGTCGGACATGCTTCCCGGTCAGCCGCTGCATCAGTGGCTGGGTGGCGCGCGGCTCAACTGGATCCAGTGGCTGCTGGCGACGCCGGTCGTGCTCTGGGGCGGGTTCCCGTTTTTTCAGCGCGGGTGGGCTTCGATCGTCAATCGGGCTCCGAACATGTTTACCTTGATCGCGATCGGCACCGGGGCTGCCTATGGATTCAGCACCGTTGGGACGGTCATCCCGGAGTGGCTGCCGGCCTCCTTCCATCAGCATGGCGGCGGCGTGGCGGTGTACTTTGAAGCGGCCGCAATGATTACGGTGCTGGTACTGCTCGGTCAGATCCTGGAACTTCGTGCGCGGAGCCAGACCACGTCGGCTATCAAGGGACTCTTGCGATTGGCCCCCACAACGGCGCGAATTGTACGGGATGGCCGGGAGATCGATGTATCCCTCGACCAGGTGCAGGTCGGAAACCGGCTGCGGGTGCGGCCGGGTGAGCGTATCCCGGTCGATGGCATTGTAGTCGATGGAGGTTCTGCCGTCGATGAGTCGATGTTGACAGGTGAATCGATGCCGGTGGAGAAGACGGTTGGCTCGATGGTGACCGGCGGCACGATGAATGGTACCGGCAGCCTGCTGATGCAGGCGCAGAAGGTCGGTCGAGACACGCTGCTTGCACGTATCGTACAGATGGTCAGCGACGCGCAACGGAGCCGGGCGCCGATTCAACGGGTGGCTGATACGGCGGCCGGCTACTTTGTTCCGCTGGTCGTGGCAGCCGCGGTCATCACGGCGGGTGCCTGGATCTGGTTTGGCCCGGAACCCAAGCTTGCCTACGCGCTGGTCAATGCGGTGGCCGTGCTCATCATCGCGTGCCCTTGCGCATTGGGCCTGGCGACGCCGATGTCTATTATGGTGGGGACCGGCCGCGGCGCCACGGCCGGTGTGCTGGTCAAAAAAGCGGAGGCGCTGGAAGTGCTCGGCAAGGTGGACACGATCGTGTTCGACAAGACCGGCACGCTTACCGAAGGAAAGCCGGTGCTGGCCTCCGTCCGGTTTGTGCCGCCCTATAGCGATCAGGATGTATTGCGGTTTGCCGCCAGTCTCGAACAGGGCAGTGAGCATCCGCTGGCCGAGGCTATTGTCTCCGGTGCGCGGGCACGCGGCATCACGTTGGCTCCGGTGAAGCAGTTCCTGGCCGTCACCGGAAAGGGTGTGACCGGCACCATTGACGACCAGCCGGTGGCGATCGGGACCGCGGCGTTTTTGAGCGAGAGCGGCGGTGTAGCCGGGCGGACTCTGGAAGTGCTGGAGGAAGAGGCGGCCGCGTTTCGTGAGCGGGGGCAGACGGTCATGTTTTTGGCGGTGAACGGGAAGGCGGCCGGTTTGTTAGGGGTGGCCGATCCGATTAAGGTCTCCTCGGCGGACGCCGTCAGGCGATTGAAAGCCGATGGTCTCCGTTTGGTCATGGTGACCGGTGACCATCAACGCACGGCGGATGCCGTCGCAAAGCAACTTGGGATCGATGAGGTGAGGGCCGGAGTGTTGCCGGAACAGAAAGGGCACATCATTCGTGAGCTCAAAACCGGCGGTCGGATCGTGGCAATGGCGGGAGACGGCGTGAACGACGCACCGGCCCTGGCGCTGGCCGATGTCGGAATTGCGATGGGTACGGGTGCCGACATTGCGGTGGAAAACGCCGGCGTGACCTTGCTGAAAGGCGATTTGCAGGCGCTCGTTCGGGCGCGCCATTTAAGTGTGGCGACGATGCGCAACATCCGGCAAAATCTTTTCTTTGCCTTTGCCTACAATCTGTTGGGTGTGCCGATTGCCGCCGGTGTGTTGTATCCGTTCACCGGGTTGTTGCTGAGTCCGATGATTGCCAGCGCCGCAATGACCTTCAGTTCAGTATCCGTGATCTCCAACGCACTCCGGTTGCGGCATATCGAATTATAAGTGCGCTCGTTATTTCTGCATGGTACCCTGGCCACGGCATTTCACAGATTCCAAGACAACCGGTATTCTCGCAACACGGCTATGAATCGAACGACTGTTATCACGATTTGGGCTCTGAGTCTCTGCCTGGGAAATCTCCTGGTAGCCGGACCTGTCCCTGCTGTGACGCATCTGGTGCCCGTCGCCAATGGACACGACTTGCAAAACCAGGTGAAGGCAACGGCCATCAAGGTCATTCCCGCGGTCGTGAGTATTGCCTCCACGGTGATGGTGCGCGATCAGGCATTCAGCGACGAGACGCTCCCGTTCGGTCTGTTCAAGGAACCGCCGGCGCGTCGCCAGTACGGGCAGGGCTCCGGCGTGATCGTCTCTCCGGACGGCTACATCATCACAAACAACCATGTCGTGGCCGACGCGGTGGATGTGGAAGTGATTCTGGCCGACCGGCGGCAGTATAAAGGGAAAGTCGTGGCCACCGATCCGAAGACCGATGTGGCCGTCGTCAAGATCAACGGGACGAATCTTCCGACCGTGCCCTGGGCGGACTCCAGCACGCTGGCCGTCGGAGAGTTTGTGCTGGCCATCGGCAATCCGCTCGGCCTGAGCCGGACCGTGACGTTCGGCATCGTGAGTGCGGTGGGGCGGGCCGATGTCGGTGTGGCCGACTTCGAAGATTTCATTCAGACCGACGCGCCGATCAATCCCGGAAATTCCGGCGGAGCACTCGTGAATGTCAACGGCGAACTGGTCGGGATCAATACGGCCATCGCGAGCCCGACCGGCGGCAGCGTCGGGGTCGGGTTTGCGATTCCGAGCAACATGGCGCGGGCGGCGATGCAGAGTCTGATTAAGACCGGCCGGGTCGTCCGTGGATTTCTCGGCGCCTCGACCCAGGACGTCAGTCCGTCGCTGGGGAAGATTTTTCGCCTGCCGGACGTCAAAGGCGCGATCGTGACCGATCTGCAAGCGAAGGGATCCGCGGAACGGGCCGGGCTTAAGCGCGGGGATGTGGTGGTGCGATTCGACGGCCGCGATGTAATGGATAGCGGGCAGCTACGCAATCTCGTGGCGCAATCGCCGATCGGCAGCAAGCATCGCCTGGACCTCATCCGCGACGGCAAGGCCTATCAGGCGGAGTTGACGGTGCAGGAAGCTCCGCGGGAACGGGCGAAGAAAAGTCAGACCGCATCCGCCGCTGCGTCAACCTCGCATCCGTTGACCGGTGTCGTGTTCGACGATGTCACTCCGCCGTTGGCCCGTCAGATGGATCTGGCTGTGAACAGCGGCGTGGTGGTGACCGATATCGAAGAGGGCAGTCTGGCCGAATCCTCGGGCCTGCAGCCGGGTGATGTCGTACTTGAACTCAATCGCCAGGCGGTCCACAACTTCGCCACCTTTCAACGAATTGCCGACCCGCTCAAACCGACCGACCTCGCGCTCCTGCTCGTCAACCGGCAGGGCAATGCGCTGTACATCCCCATCCAGGGCGAGTAACTCCCTCTCCCTCCGCCATTCAGGAACAGGCCGATCACGGGCTCTGCCTTGTCTTGACGCGCGCGTTCCTCCAGTGCTACGTTCTGAGAAATCGTAGCACTGGAGGAGCATGAAAAAGCTGGTTCGTTTCGGTGTCTCTCTCGATCATCATCTGCTGAATGCGTTCGATCAACATATCGAGCGGCGAAAGTACACCNNTAATCTGGTCGGGCAGGAGTGGGATCAAAATAAGGAAACGGTCGGCACGATCACCTTCGTGTACGATCATCATGTGCGCGATCTGACGAGCAAGCTCACCGATATTCAGCACGACTATCACGGGAAAATTCTGTCCGGCATGCACGTGCATTTGGATCACGACCATTGTCTGGAAGTGCTGGTGGTGAAGGGAAAAGGGTCGGAAATTAGGAAGATCGCCGATGCGCTGGTGAGCGTGAAAGGCGTAAAGCACGGCAAGCTCACCATGACCACGACGGGAAAGAGCCTGAGTTGAGCCGCGCGTGATGACCCGGACGGTGTTCGTGGCGGTGTGCTGTTGGACGGCGTTCGCCATTTGTCCTGCCCGGGCCCATGATCCTGATGTGTCTGAACTCGAAATACCGCAAGTCTCTGTGATCGGCGAGCGGCCGGTGGCGGCTTCCTCTCAGCAGTTTATTCCCGATAAAGAGTATTTGCTCCAGCCGCAAGGCCGACCGGCTCAAGTGTTGCGATTGATCCCCGGTTTCCTGGCCGTGGAACATTCCGGCGGAGCGGGGAAAGCCGATCAATACTTCCTGCGCGGCTTCGATGCCGACCACGGAACCGACGTCGCCTTTTTCGCCGATGGCATGCCGATCAATCTGCGCTCGCATGGCCATGGCCAGGGCTACACGGATCTCAATTTCATCATTCCTGAAACCATTGAAGGCCTGGACGTGAACAAGGGGGCCTATCTACCCGAGTACGGCGACTTTGCGACGGCGGGGGCCGTGAACTTTCGCACCCGCGATGTGGTCAAGGAAGGTGTGGTGCAGGCTGCGGGCGGACAGTTCAGTACCACTCGAAATCTTCTGATGTTCTCGCCGACGACGGAGAAGGTCCGCACGCTCATTGCGGCGGAGGGCTATTACACCAACGGTCCGTTCCAGAGCGACAACCGGTATTTCCGTGCCAATCTCTTCGGAAAACTGACGACGAATATCAGCGGGCGTGATGAGCTGAGCATCACCGGCACGTTTCATAAGGCGCAGTGGAATGCGTCCGGTGAAATTCCGTTGCGCGCCGTCCATGATGGCAGACTCGATCGTTTGGGGGCGATCGACCCGTCGGAAGGCGGAAAAACTATGCGCAGCACGGCCAAGCTGAAGTATCACTATGACACGATGTCCGGCGGGCAGTTCTTTGCGAATGCCTATGCCCAGCTCTATCAGCTTGATCTCTATACCAACTTCACGTTCTTCCAGAATGATCCGGTCAATGGCGATGGGATGGTCCAATCCGACCGCCGCGTCATGTACGGCGGCGATCTTGGATACAAGCAGCGCGGCGAAGTATTCGGCCTCCCCAGCATCGGAACGATCGGTTTTCAAGCCCGGGTAGACGACATTCATGCCAAGCTCGGTACGCAGACGACACGCGTGATGACCGGCACCACTACCGACACCGATATTCTGGAAGCTTCCTATGCCCCCTTCGTCAAAGCCGAGGTTCAACCGACAGACTGGTTGCGGCTGGCCGGCGGTCTTCGGGGAGAAACCTTCACGTTCGATGTGCGAAATCGCTGCGCCACCTGTGTGGACCAACCGGCCGGTCGGAAAAGTTCCGGTGTCGTCCTGCCGAAGATGAATGTGATTCTGGGTCCCTGGGCGAACACCGAGTTTTTTGCGAACTATGGCGAGGGGTATCACAGCAATGACGCCCGGTCGGCGGTCGCGCCGGGCTCCTCGCCGCTCGCGCGGGCCAGGAGCTATGAAGTCGGCGTACGGTCGAAACCCTTCGGCGCCGACGGCGTGGAATTGATCGCGACGCTGTGGCTGCTGGATCTGAAATCGGAACTCGTCTTTGTCGGCGACGAAGGCACAACGGAGATTCGCGGGGCGACCAGACGGGACGGCGTGGAAGTCGCTGCGCGAGGCCAGGTGTGGGGGCCGCTGTACTTCAACGGGAGCGTGACCTGGACCAAAGCGGAATTCCGCAACGGCGATGCCATTCCGTTGGCTCCTGAAGTGACGGCCTACGGAGCGCTTCTCTTGAAGTGGCCGGAAGGCCTGACCTCCCAACTCCAGGCGACCTATCTCGGCGTGCGGCCGCTGATCGAAGATCGCAGCATCAAGTCTCCGGCCTGGATCGACTTCGACTTGTCGGAGCGCTATCAACTGCCGATCAAACTGCCTCATGGACGAATGGAGGCCTTCCTGTTTATCCAGAATTTGTTCAATACTAAGTGGGAACAGGCGACCTTCGCCTTCTCTTCCCAGTTGCGCAACGAAGCGGCGGCCATCAACGACATTCACTTCGTGCCGGGCAATCCGCGGACTTTCATGGGCGGCCTGGCCTGGTACTTTTAACCGCCACCTCAAAATAACCTCCAGCTGCGTTCTCGGTCGCGCGTCTTCCTGCGACGTACCGGAACCGTACGTCTCAGTCGTCGAGTTTCCTGCGGCCTTGCTGGATGTTATTTTGAGGCGGCGGTGTGAGAGTATTTGCGAACGGATTCATATGAGCAAGGTTCTCTCTCAGCAATACTTCTCTCGACCTACCGTTCAGGTCGCTCGATCGCTGATTGGCAAGTATCTTGTCCGATCGCTTAATGGGCGTGAGGTGGCCGGGCGAATTATTGAGGTTGAGGCCTATATCGGCCCAGGTGACAAGGCCTGCCATGCGTCGAAGGGAAGAACGCGTAGAACCGACGTCATGTTCGGCCGGAGCGGTATGGCGTACGTTTATCTCGTCTATGGCATGCACCATTGTTTGAATGTGGTCACAGAACAGGAGGAGTTTCCTGCCGCCGTGTTGATTCGTGCGATCGAAGTCGATGGCGTGCTGATCGATGGCCCCGGGCGGCTTTGCCGCGTGTTGCAGATCGACCGGAGTTTGAACCGGATTGATTTGACGACTCAGGAGTCTCTCTGGTTTGAGGATCGAGGAGGCCGGATCTTGCGAGGGCAGGTTGCAGCGCTTCCCAGAATCGGTGTCGACTATGCCGGTGCTTGGGCGAAGAAACCCTGGCGGTTTCGATTACAACCGGATTTGAATACGAGGCCGAGGAAAAGCAGGGAGTAGGGTCGAGGCGACAGGGGAAAAGAAACGGGGCCGCCGTATTGCTACGACGACCCCGTTTCGTGACGCACTAAAAGCCGACTACTCGATCTTGCGATCGGCGCCAATCTTGGTGGCTGAAGTCACCGGCGGCGCAATTTGAATCTGCGGACCTTGCACCTTCGGGAGCCGTCCGGCTCCGGCGCTCTCAACGATTCTGGCGTTGTCGGTCTTGCTCAGGTTCTGCTGGGCGCTCTTAATGGAGTCCGCGGACTTGAGCAGAGTTGCTTCGCCGCGGGCATCGGATTGACCTGGATCATTGGCGGTGGGCTGGCCAGTGACGGGGCTGCCGCTGTTCTTCATCGGATACCCCTCATGCTTGGGTAGCAGCGCGGGGTTGGCCGAGGCCAACGACAACGTGAAAAGCACACCGGACAATGTCGCAATAGTGCCGAGTACGAGCTTCATACCCTACTCCTTTGAAAATGGTGACTGGGAAAAATACGTTTAAAAACAGTGAATTTCTTAGGCCGAATCAAGTGGCCGAGATCATAGCGATGGGGGGGTACCCCTGTCAAGCGAGAAAGCGAGGACGAGGCGTTTGGCCTGGTTAAACCTATCCTATTGAAAAGATTCTCATGAATGGTACAGAAGCCGTCTGTCGACGAAGAGAGTCGATGGCGGCCATGAGAAGTTAGGCCGTGGGGCGGCGAGCCGGTCGTCGTCCCCGCCCGCGGTGGCGGAAGGCCGGACCTCGGCTGACCCCGGGGAGGCGAATCGTCAGCGTGGTCCCTTCGCCCGGGGCGCTGGCAATGGCAATCGATCCGCCATGCTCTTCGATGATCTTTTTAACGGTTGCGAGGCCCAGACCGGTCCCGGAGCGTTTCGTCGTAAAGAACGGCTCGAAGACCTTGTCGAGAATTTCAGCCGGAATAGGGGCGCCGTCGTTCTTGATCAGGATCTGCACTTCAATGCCGCGGCCGGCGCGATGTTGCGTGACCTGAATGTGCAGGTGGCCGCCGGGAGTCATGGCTTCTCCGGCGTTCTTGAAGATGCTCAGGAAGACCTGCTGGAGCTTTGCTTCATCGCCGCGCACCGGGGCGATCTGCGTCGCGTAGTCTTTCGTGACCTGGATGCGGGTCACTTCTAAGTCGGTGCCCACCACCACCAGCGCACTCTCGAGCACTTCGGGAATGCGGCAGAGGCGCCGGCTCAGTTCAAGCGGTTTCGCGAAATCGAGGATTTCATTCAGGATGGCTTCGACCCGGATCAAATCACGCATGGCATTTTCGACGCGGGTTTGCGGGTCAAAATCAAGAATGCCTTCGGCCGTCACTTCTTCCAGCTGGGAACGGATCGCTCCGATCGGCTCCCGGATTTCCGTGGCGAGGAAGGCGCTGAACTCTCCGATGGCGGCCTGTCGCTCCTGTTTACGGATCACCGGTTCCAGGATCGTCGGCGCTGCCGCGGAGACGACGGCGTTATCGGATCCGGCTTCGGGCTGGGCCACTTGGGCTGCCACCGGTGCGGGTGGTGCCTGAAGGAGGTCGGCCAGTTTCAGAATGATCGGTTCCAATGTGCGGGCGTCGGTGGCCTGGTAGCGTCCCGCCTCTTTCGACCCGAGAGTCAGCGTTCCGCCGACCTGTCCGCGGACAAAGAATGGAACCACGAGCGAGGAGACAAACCGCTCTTTATAGAGGTGTTTATGGTCGAGGAAGCGCCCTTGGGTCGACGCCAGGTCATGGTCGACACGCGGCTTCCGGTGCCTGACGGCCCAGCCTGAGGCCGAGCTGTCGAGCGTGAGCCGGTGCCCGGCGCGCATGTCTTTCTTGCTGTCTTTCTCGCTCTTTTGATCGCCGGCCACGCCGAGCACTTCCATGCTGCCTGCGAGGGGATCGTAATAACAGGCCCAGGCCCGGTCGTACGTCGTGTACTGGCTCGCCTCTTCCAAGACCTTGATGATTTTTTCTTCCAATTCAGGCGTGAATTGCGCGGTCGGTGCGGCAAACATTTCCGAGACTGCCGGTGCGGCCGGCGCCGGTTCGCGCGACACATAGGGGCGGCTCAGCACCACGTTCATGTCGAACAGACCTTCGCGTTCCAGCGCTTTCGTGATGTCGTCGCTGGCCTGCTCCATCAGGCTTTTTTCCTTCTTGGCGAAGGTGGCGTTTTCCTTGCGGGCGATGATCAGAAAGCCATACGTACGCTGCCGATGGCGAAGGGGAATGCCGAGCAGCGATTTGGCCCCCGGCGTGATGAGACGCAATCGGATGGTGCGGCTGGATTCTTGATCCTGCGGAGCCGCCTGGACCGCGGCAGCCTGAGTTGAGAGTGTCCGAAGGATGGCTTGTACATCGCGCGGGGTAAAGCCGCGTGTTGCGTGGCTGACGAGCGGCCCTTGATCCTGGTGGAAAATGGCGGCGAGCGCCGAATCCGTCCCCAGTTCATTCAGGGCGGTATTCAACGTCCGTTGCAAATGGGTTTCGGCGTTCTGTTTGGATTGCGTCGCAGGCATGGTCATGGGTAGCATTCTCGATTAAGGGATCGCATTCTAGCAACGATGGAGGGGTGATGCAATGACACGGGGTCAGATAGTTTAGTCCGGATTGATAATCTTCGGTGCGCGGCGTTCGATGATGACCTGCTCGACCGGCGGCGGTTCGACTCGCCGCATGTTCAAGATGCTGGTGACGATGCTGATCACCAGCGCGCCGCCGACGGCGGGCCAGAAACCGGAGACCGTAAAATCCTTCACGAGATAGGCGGTGAATTCGAGGAGCAGGGCATTTACGACCACGAGGAACAGCCCCAACGACAGGACAATCAGCGGGAGCGTGAGGATCAAGAGGATCGGTCGCAGGATGAGATTCAAAAATGTCAGCACCAGGACGGCGGCCGCGCCTGCCGTCAGGGTTGAGGCTTCGATGCCGGGCACGATGGCCACGGCGAGAAAGACGGCAATGCCGGTCGTGACCACACGGGTGAAGGCGGCCTGTAGTCCTCCGTGGAAGGGTGAGGCCTGCGCGAATCGGGATATCTGAATCCTCTCCATGCCGGACGGAGCCTCTAAGGTGCTGCGGGCGCCTGTGGCGGCGCCGCTACTTTCTTCGCCGCGGAGTAATGCACTTCCGTCGCCGTCAACGTCTTTTTGTCCTTCGTCGCTTCGATCACCACGCGGTCACCGATGGCGGGAAGCTCTGTCGATGACGGATTGCCCTTGGCTTTGAAGTGGGTCTGCTTGGTCAGCATCACCGAGACCACTTTTCCCTTGGGAGTTTTGACTTCGATATGGGTGCCATCGATTGCGGTGACAGTGCCTAGCACATGCTGGCCCGAGCCATGGGCCCAGGCGGCGGAGGATGTGAACACGAGCGCGAAAGCCAGTAGAAGGTGTCGAACCATAGTAGGTGCCAGCTCCTTTTGAAAAGTACTAATGATGATGACCTGACCCTGCTGTCGTGGCAGCCGAATCATCGCCCTGCAGGAATTTATCGAAGGCCGCCTCCTCGTCCGCCGCATGCTTGGACTTCGGATTCAGCGACTTCATCGTGTCTAATTCCTGAGGTGTGAGTTTGGGCAGATGGCGAATGAAATGTACCAGCTTCCAGCTATCAAGATCCTGCTCCGGATCGCCTTCACCCCAGGCCGGCATGGCTGTAAAACGAATGCCGTTGTGAATCACCCAGAAGAGTTCGCCGTCCGACATGGTCTGGGTCGGTGATTCGCGCAGATCCGGCGCTTTCGGATAGACGTTCTTGCCGATCGGTGTCTGGCCGCTGCCGTCGTTCGCGTGGCAGGTCGCACAGTGATCGGCAAAGTGCGCCAATCCATCCTGCAACACTTCCGGGGTGACCGGCACAGGATTCGGTTTGTTGCGGTGCTCAAGAGGGATCGCCAGATAGCGGACCTGCCGTGCCAGCAACACTTCAAGCGCATGGGGCTCGGCTTTGGCGCTGAATCCGGTCGTGAAGGATTGATAGCCGAACCAGCCCAATAACGCCAGTCCACTCACGATCAGGATGACGATGCCGCCGATGAGTTTAGCTTTCATACGTGCAAATCACTATACAAAGTCTGCCGAAGAATTGCCAACCGCTACGAAGCGACAGGGCGTTGCGATGTCACGCATACACGAGAGGCGAGCAGGATAAGCACCGGCAGATGCATAAGGAGGCCGCTCAGGGCCATGAAGGATTCGTTGATCCAGAAGGTCATCGCGAGGTTGAATGCCAAGACTCCGTAGTAGAGGCCGACTCCAAGTAGGATCCTGGGCGTCGTGATGGTTGAGGGGAGGGAATTCAGCGCGGGTAGTCGGCGGTCGATCGGAAAGTAGATGGCGAGGGAAATCAGGCCGACGACGGCCCAGCCGACATAGTTGGCGAAGGGAACGCCGAAGTGCCAGCCGGGGTCGGGGTAGTAGTAGATCTTGCCGAGGAACCAGCGATCACCGCGGAGCGCAACCGGATCGATGACCATATCAATGAAGGCGAACAGGCCGGCCGTCAGGAGCCACAGGCGCCAGTCCGTGCGTGCGGTCAGGTCGAAACGTAGCGATCTGAGCGGAAGGGAGGAGGTCGCTGCGCGATCGATCGGCAGCAACAGACAGAGCGCTGCGCAATAGGCGGCGTAGAGCAGAAAACTGAACGAGATCGAATCCATAAACGGAATGTTGGAGAAGTACAGTTCCTGCCCGATCGTTGAGCCGTTGTAATGATACCAGCCGAAGGGGATGCCGTTGCGCGTCGACGAGTATTCGCAGACGAAGGCCGTCACCCAACTGATCAACCAGAAGCGCCAGGTTCTCGGCCAGCCGATCAATTGGATTGCGGCAAAAAGAAAGGCGGCAAGAAAGACGAAGACGTAGGGACGAAAGAGAATGGTTTTGAATAGAAGGAGGAGTTGTTCCATCTTGGAGCGTTACCAGATGCTCAAAAAGGCCATCCAGCAAGGCCGCAGGCGACGACAAGACCGGAGGCGTACCCTCGGGGGTACGTTGAGGATCTTGTCGAGCCGAGAACGAAGCTGGGGGCGTTTTTCAGCATCTGATTAGGCGTAATGGTGGTCGCGGAACCATCTCACCGCTTTTTCAAGCGCAACTTCCGGCGGTGTTTGCGGGATACCGAGTTCGCGGATGGCTTTGCTGCAATCGTAGTGCATCTTGTACTTGGCCATCTTCACCCCTNNGCATGTTGACGCCGGTCAAGCGGCTCAAGATCTCGAAGATATCCCGCAGCATCAGATTTTTCGTGCCGAGAATATAGCGCTCGCCGATGCGGCCCTTCTGCATGGCGAGGAGATGGCCGGCGGCCACATCGTCGACATCGACGATGTTCATGCCCGTTTCAATATAGGCCGGCATGCGGCCTTTCATGAACTCGACGATCATCTGCCCGGTGGGGGTCGGTTTCACATCGCCTTCGCCGACCGGTGCGCTGGGATTCACGATTACGACCGGCAGCCCCTGCTTCGCCAGCTTCAGGACTTCCTGCTCGGCCAGGTACTTTGAGCGTTTGTAGTGGCCGGCCATCTGCTCCAGCGACACCGGCGTAGCTTCCGTACCGAGGCCGCCGCCTGGGGGCAGTCCGATAGCCCCGATGGTGCTGCAGTAGACGATGCGTTCGGTGCCGACATCCCGCGCGGCTTCCATCAGGTTCTTCGTGCCGGTCACATTCACATCATAGAAGATCGCCGGATTGCGGGCCCATAGGGCGTAGTGCGCGGCGACGTGGTACAGCTGCCCGCAGCCGGTGAGGGCTTTGCGCAGCGATTCCTTGTCACGCAGATCGCCGTAGGCGCCGTCGATCTTAAACTGCTGCAGATTGGAGAAATCGCTGTCCCGGCGAGCCAGCACACGGACCTCGACGCCGGTCTTGATCAATGCGCGGACCACCGCCGCGCCGACGAACCCGGTTGCGCCTGTGACGAGAGCTTTCATGGGAAAGAGCGCATGGCGAATAGCGTATAGCTAATGGCAGGAAATCCGAATCCGAAGTTCGTGCCATAAGCCATACGCCATCAGCTCTCTAGTTTCGTCGGCTGGTGATATATCGCGCGATCTCGCGGAGCGGATCCGCCGAGGGGCCGAATGATGACAAGCGATTGATCGCCCGCGTGACGCAGTCGTCGGCCAGTTTCTTGGCTCCGTCCACGCCATAAAAGGTCGGGTAGGTTTTCTTGCCGCGCTCGGCGTCCGTGTTGGGATTCTTGCCGAGCTCTTCGCGGGTGCCGGTCACGTTCAAGACATCGTCGGCGATCTGGAAGGCCAGACCGATATCTTCGGCGTAGCCCGTCATGTCGTCCAGCTGCCGGTCGGTCGCTCCGGCGGCGATCGCGCCCATCCGCACGGCCGCGCGCATCAGCATGCCGGTCTTGTGTTTGTGAATGTTTTGCAGCGTCGGCAGATCGATATCTTTGTTTTCCGCCTGAATGTCGAAGACCTGGCCGCCGACCATGCCCGCGTTGCCGGATCCGTAGGCCAGCTCTTGAATCAAGCGGACCTGCCGCGCGGGATTGCAGCCCTTCATCAGATCGGGCCGGCTGCAGAGATCGAAGGCCATGGTCAGCAAGGCATCGCC
>CXWL01113298.1_pt1 | contig 14166 bp, 15 predicted proteins | sample 590931 | NCBI WGS metagenome assembly CXWL01 (sample SAMEA3498368, study PRJEB10139) | groundwater metagenome | biome: water well; material: biofilm material | place: Germany | collected 2015-04-27 | reverse complement strand
GCGCTGGCCGGCGCCGTGATCAGCCTGCTGGCGACGTTCCCGCTGGTGAGTAACTTCGACAACGCCGCGCACGGCATGCAGTTCGTCGAAAGCGCCCCGTGGATCGGCCGCTTCAACATCTTCTACAGCCTCGGCATCGACGGCCTGTCCTTGTGGTTCATTCCGCTGACCGCGTTCGTGACGGTGATCGTCATCATCTCGGCATGGGAAGTGATCCAGCGGCGCGTGGCGCAGTACATGGGCTCCTTCCTGATCCTGTCGGGCCTGATGATCGGCGTGTTCTGNNTCGGTATCTGGGGCGGCGATAACCGCATCTACGCATCGTTCAAGTTCTTCCTTTACACCTTCTTCGGCTCGCTGCTGACCCTGGTGGCGATCATCTACCTGTACAACGCCGCTGGCGGCAGCTTCGACATCCTCGAGTGGCACAAACTGCCGCTGACGATGAGGGAGCAAACCTTCATCTTCATCGCCTTCCTGGCGGCGTTCGCGGTCAAGGTGCCGATGTTCCCGGTCCACACCTGGCTGCCCGACGTCCACGTGGAAGCGCCAACCGGCGGCTCCGCGGTGCTGGCGGCGATCATGCTGAAACTGGGCGCGTATGGTTTCCTGCGCTTCTCGCTGCCGATCACGCCGGATGCATCGCATTCGATGGCGCCGTTCATCATTACCTTGTCGCTGATCGCTGTTATCTACATCGGCCTGGTGGCGCTGGTACAGAAGGACATGAAAAAGCTGGTCGCCTATTCGTCGATCGCCCACATGGGCTTCGTTACGCTGGGCTTCTTCATGTTCAACACCATGTCGGTGCAGGGCGGTATCGTCCAGATGATCTCGCACGGCTTCGTGTCGGGCGCGATGTTCCTGTGTATCGGCGTGCTGTACGACCAGATGCACTCGCGCCAGATCGCCGACTACGGCGGCGTCGTCAACCGCATGCCGAAGTTCGCTGCGTTCTTCGTGCTGTTCTCGATGGCTAACGCGGGCCTGCCGGCGACCTCCGGCTTCGTCGGCGAGTTCATGGTGATCCTGGGCGCGGTGGAGTACAACTTCTGGATCGGCATGCTGGCAGCAACGGCGCTGATCCTCGGCGCGGCGTACTCGCTGTGGATGGTCAAGCGCGTGATGTTCGGCGAAGTCGCCAACCCGCACGTGGCCGACCTGGTGGACCTGAACCGCCGCGAGTTCTTCATGCTCGCCGTATTGGCCATCGCTACGCTGTACATGGGCCTGTACCCGGCGCCATTTACCGACACGATGCAAACCTCGGTTGCGGACCTGCTCCAGCATGTCTCCGTATCGAAGCTTCCGTAAGAAATGACTATGAACGAATTCACGAATCCAAACCTGGCCCCGGTCTACGCCGAGATCTTCCTGGTGGTGGCGGCATCGGCCATCCTGTTGATCGACATGTTCCTGCCGGCGGCCAGGCGCAACATCACCTACTACCTGACGCTGCTGGCATTGGGCGGCTGCGCGGTCTTCTCGTTCGCCGACTTCAACGGCGGCGCGACCGTGTACACGTTCTCCAACATGTTCGTGTCGGATCCGATGTCGAACCTGCTCAAGCTGTTCACCTACCTGACCGTCGCCATGACCCTGGTGTATTCGCGCCAGTACACGACCGAACGTAGCATGATGTCCGATAACCTCGGCGGCGAGTTCTACGTGCTGGCACTGTTCTCGATGCTCGGCCAGATGATCATGATCTCGGGTAACAGCACCTTGTCGATCTACCTCGGCCTCGAACTGATGTCGCTGTCGCTGTACGCACTCGTTGCGCTGCGCCGCGACCATGCTGTGTCGACCGAAGCGGCGATGAAGTACTTCATCCTCGGCGCGCTGGCTTCCGGCTTCCTGCTGTACGGTATCTCGATGGTGTACGGCGCGACTGGTTCGCTCGACATCGGCGAGATCGCACGCGCTGCCGAATCGGGCGCTGCAAGCCGCACCATCCTGGTCTTCGGCCTGGTGTTCATCGTCGCCGGCCTGGCCTTCAAGCTTGGGGCGGTACCGTTCCACATGTGGGTGCCTGACGTCTACCAGGGCGCGCCGACCGCGGTGACCCTGCTGCTTGGCGGCGCGCCGAAACTGGCGACCTTCGCCATCGCCGTGCGCCTGCTGTCCGAAGGCCTGGGCGCCATGGCCTTCGACTGGCAGCAGATGCTGATGGTACTGGCCGTGATGTCGCTGGCAATCGGAAACCTGACCGCGATCGCGCAGACCAACATGAAGCGCATGCTGGCCTATTCGACCATTGCGCAAATGGGCTTCGTGCTGCTTGGCCTGATGTCGGGCGTGGTTGGCGCGGATGCCGCCAACGCGGCATCGGCTTACAGCTCGGCGATGTACTACGCGATCACCTACGTCCTGACCACGGTCGGCACCTTCGGCCTGATCATGATGCTGGCCCGCTCCGGTTTCGAAGCCGAAGAGATCAACGACTTCAAGGGCCTCGGCAAGCGCAGCCCGTGGTTCGCCACAGTGATGATGCTGATGATGTTCTCGCTGGCCGGCGTGCCGCCTGCGATGGGCTTCATGGCCAAGCTGACGGTGCTCGAATCGGTGCTGTCGACCGGCGCAATCTGGCTGGCGCTGCTGGCGGTGCTGTTCTCGCTGATCGGCGCGTTCTACTACCTGCGTGTCGTCAAGGTCATGTGGTTCGACGAGCCGTCCGACGTGTCGGTGATTGCCGCACCGATGGACATGCGCGTTGTGATGTCGCTGAACGGCATTGCGGTGGTGGCGCTGGGCGTGTTCGCCGGTCCGCTGCTGACCGTCTGCACCAACGCAATGATGACCACGTTGTCGACGTAATCGATGGATGTATCCCTCGCAAGCTGGTTGGTGATCGCGCTCGCACTGGCGGCTGCCAACCTGCCTTTCCTGACCGAGAAAGTGTTCGGCCTGATCCGCCTCAAGCAGCGCGAACCCGGCGTTGAACGACCTAAGCATGCGTTCGTGCGCGTGTTCGAGCTGCTTGTCTTATACTTCGTTGTCGGCGCTGTCGGCTACCTGCTCGAGTCCCGTATCGGCAACGTCTTCACCCAGGTGAAGGAGTTCTACATGATCACGGTGCCGCTGTTCGTGACCCTGGCGTTCCCGGGCTTCGTCTACCGTTACCTGCGCAAGCACCGCCGCTAGTTAGCCGTTTTTCCGACGCTGTACTAACAACCGGAGCTGCGCATGGACTCACCCCTGAAGGAAACCCGCCTTGACGGAGAAGTGGCGTTCGACGGCCGCTTCCTGAAGGTGGCGCGCGACCGCATCCGCCTCCCGGATGGCAAGGTCACCGACCGCGAATACATCAAGCACCCGGGCGCGGTGGTTATTCTTCCTTTATTCGACGACGGCAGGGTACTGCTGGAGCGCCAGTTCCGCTATCCGCTCGGGCGCGAGTTCATTGAATTCCCGGCCGGTAAAATCGATCCGGGTGAAGATCCGCTGGCCTGCGCCCAACGCGAACTGGTCGAGGAAACCGGCTACACCGCGGCTCGATGGCAGTTCGTCTGCACCATCCACAACGCCATCGCCTATTCGGACGAACACCTCGACATCTACCTGGCGCGCGGCCTCACCGCGGGCGAAGCAAGGCTCGACGAGGGCGAGTTCCTCGAGATCTTTACCTCGACCGTTCCGGAGATGCTCGGCATGGTCAAGGCCGGGCAGATCAGCGACGTCAAGACCATCATCGGCGCGTTCTGGCTCGAAAAGATCCTGAACGGCAGCTGGCAGCCGGCCGCATAAAACGGCGCTCCGCCTGCAAAGTTTGTGCAGGTGAGGTACAGTCTTTTACCGGACTGGCCCGACCAACAAGATGACACCCATGAGACAGCAAGCCCCCCGTTATTTCGCCCTGATTCCGGCCGCCGGCGTCGGTGCGCGGATGGCTGCGGGTTCGCCCAAGCAGTATCTTCCGATCGGCGGCAAGCCGATGCTGCGCCATACGATCGACGCCTTCCTGTCGAGTGCGCTGATCACCCATACCTTTGTGGTGGTCAGCCCCGACGACGGCCATATCGACGCGGTGGCGCCGGAAGGCGCGGTCACTGTATTGCGCTGCGGCGGCGCCACCCGCATGGAATCGATCAGGAACGGCCTGCAGGCGCTCGCTGGCGCCATCGCAAGCGACGACTGGGTGCTGGTTCACGACGCCGCGCGCCCGGGGCTGGACGCGGCGCTGATCGAGAAACTGATTACCACGGTCGGGACCGACCCGGTTGGCGGCCTGCTGGCGCTGCCGGTGGTCGACACCGTCAAGCGCGGCGGCGCCGGACCGGTGCAGACGGTTGCGCGCGACGGCCTGTGGCTCGCGCAGACCCCGCAGATGTTCCGCTACAAGCTGCTCGGCGAGGCGCTCGCCGCCGCGACCGACCCCAATCTCGTGACCGACGACGCCAGCGCCGTCGAGGCACTGGGCCTGTCGCCCAGGCTGGTCGAAGGACACCCCCGCAATTTAAAAGTGACGCTGCCGGCCGACATCCGGATCGCCGAGATGTACCTGGCTGCGTCATGACGACCTAACTTTGGAATGTGAACGAACCATGGCACTTGCATCCTACAATCCAACACCACCGTTTCGCATCGGGACCGGCTACGACTGCCACGCGCTCGCCGAGGGCCGCAAGCTGATCGTCGGCGGCGTCACCATCCCGCACAAGACCGGCCTGATGGGCCACTCTGACGCCGACGTGCTGCTGCACGCGATCATCGACGCGCTGCTCGGCGCGGCCGCACTGGGCGACATCGGCAAGCACTTCCCGGACACCGACCCGATGTTCGCCGGCGCCGATTCGCGCACCCTGCTGCGCGAAGTGGCGCACCGGGTGGTGGCAACCGGCTACACGATCGGGAACATCGACGCGACCATCATCGCGCAGGCGCCCAAGATGTCGCCGCATATTCCGCAGATGGTGTCGCGCATCGCCGAGGACATCGGCGTGTCGCCGCAGCAGGTGAACATCAAGGCCAAGACCAACGAGAAGATGGGCTACCTTGGGCGGGAAGAGGGAATGGCGGCGGAAGCGGTCGCGATGTTGATCCGGTCCGCGACCGCGTAACGCAAGCTCTGCATGGGTTCCCGTGCAAACGGGGACCCATACACAACAAGAAAGACGGACAGTCCGATGCCTACCCAACCCGCAATGACCCCGCGCGCCGCCTGGGCGCTGATCCTCACCGCCTCCGCGATCCTGATGATCACCATGGGTGCGCGCCTTACTTCGGGCCTGTTCCTGTCGCCGATTAACACGTCGACCGGCCTTGGCATCGCCACGGTCAGCTTCGCGCTGGCGATCGGCCAGTTCATGTGGGGCGCGGCGCAGCCGGTGTTCGGCGCGGTCGCGGACAAGTACGGCTCCGGCCGCGTCATCGTGCTCGGTGGCGTGATGCTCGCAGCCGGCCTCGCGGCCACGCCGTTCGTCTCGTCCGAATGGGGCCTGATCCTCACCATGGGCATCCTCAGCGCCGCCGGCGCGGGCGCTGGCAGCTTCTCGATCCTGATCGGCGCGACCGCCCAGCGCCTGCCGGTCAACAAGCGTCCGTTCGCGGCGGGCTTCATCAACGCCGGCGGCTCGTTCGGCCAGTTCGTGTTTGCCCCGCTGATGCAGGCGATTATCGCCAGCACCGGCTGGATCGCCGCGATGTTCACGATGGCCGCCGCTTCGCTGCTGACCATTCCGCTGGCCTGGCCGCTGCGTTCGCGCAAAGCCAGGCCGGCGCCGGAGCTGGTGGTGACCGAGGACGCGCCTGCAACTGCGCCTGCCGAGCCTGTCATCGGCCTCGGCCAGCAGATCAAGATCGCCATGCGCGACCGCAGCTACCTGTACCTGCACCTCGGTTTCTTCACCTGCGGCTTCCACATCGCCTTCCTGGTCACCCACCTGCCGGGCGAGGTCGCGCTGTGCAACCTGTCGGCCGGCGTGTCGGCGACCGCGCTTGCGCTGATCGGCCTGTTCAACATCGCCGGCAGCCTGAGTGCCGGCGCGCTCAGCACCCGCTACCGCATGAAGTCGATCCTCGCGCTGACGTATGGCGCGCGCGCCGTCATCATCGGCCTCTACCTGCTGGCGCCAAAGACGCCAATGACCTTCTATGTGCTGGCGGCGGCGCTTGGCTTTACCTGGCTGGCCACCGTGCCGCCCACAGCGGGCCTGGTCGGCAAGCTGTTTGGCATGCGCTACCTGTCCACACTGTTCGGCCTGACCCTGTTGTCGCACCAGATCGGCGGCTTTTTCGGCGCATGGCTGGGCGGCTTGTCGTTCGTCACCTACGGCGACTACACCTGGATGTGGTACGCCGATATCGTGCTGGCCCTCGGCGCCGCACTGATCAACCTGCCGATCCGCGAAGCACACGTGGTGCGCGTTCCTGCGGCCGCGAAGGTTTAGATCATGGCGCGCGACGTTCACGCCTACCGCGAGGTGGCCGTCGAATCGGTGGCCGATCCGCGCAGCGGCAGCCTGTCGATCCGGCCGATGGCCGGCCAGGCCTTCGCGCCGACAATGCGGGTGCAATGCGCCCGCGCCATGCGTGACCCGGCCTGCTATCGGCCCGGTACCCGCTTCCTCATCAACGCCAGGCTGACCGACCGTCTTGGGGGGACACCCTTCCTGTATGCCTTCCACGGCGACCCGGTCGTGGTGCTCAGCAAAGCCCAGGCACAGGCCTTCGTGGCGCATTTCCGGCGCGGCCGCATCTGACCCGGCTTTGCGTGCGGCGGCACGATGATGCAAAAATGGTTACTATTAACGTTCTTTCCAGACATAGAAAAGGAACGTCATGGCAACCAGAAAGATCGCCGTTATCGTCGGCAGCTTGCGCAAGGAATCATTCACCCGCAAGGTTGCAAAGACCCTGATGCTGCTGGCGCCGCCCACACTCGACATGGAAATCGTCGAGATCGGCCAGCTGCCCATGTACAACCAGGACGACGACGACAATCCGCCTGCCACCTATGTCGAGTTCCGCGAAAAGATCAAGCAGTTCGACGGCGTGCTGTTCTGCACGCCGGAGTACAACCGCTCTGTGCCTGGCGTGCTGAAGAACGCCATCGACGCCGGCTCGCGCCCGTACGGCCAGAGCGCGTGGACCGGCAAGCCGTGCGCCATCGTCAGCGTGTCGCCCGGCGCGCTGGCCGGTTTCGGGGCCAACCATCACCTGCGCCAGTCGCTGGTCTTCCTCAACATGCCGGCCATGCAGCAGCCGGAAGCCTACCTCGGCAACGTCGCCGGGCAGTTCGATGGCGATCAGCTGAACAATGACTCGACCCGCGGCTTCCTGCAGAAGTTTGTCGATGCTTTCGACAGCTGGGTCGAACGCCATGCCGACTGAGCTGTGCACGGAGGCACCATGATCCGGATCCGCCACATCGACCATATCGTCCTGCGCGTCGTCGACCTGGACGCGATGATCCATTTCTACTGCGACGTGCTTGGCTGCACGATCGAACGCCGCCAGGACGACATCGGCCTGGTGCAACTGCGCGCCGGCAGTGCGCTGGTCGACCTGGTGCCGGTGGACGGCAAACTTGGACGGCAGGGCGGCGCCGCGCCAGGCAGGGAAGGGCGCAACGTCGATCATGTGTGTTTCCGCGTCGAACCGTTCGACGAGGCCGCCATCCGCGCGCATCTCGGCGCATTTGGCGTTGCTTGTGGCCCTGTCGAATCGCGCTACGGGGCCGAGGGCGAAGGGCCATCGGTCTACCTGGACGATCCCGAGGGCAACACGCTGGAGCTGAAGGGGCCGGCCTGGGCGCGCGGCGCACAACGGCCATGACGGCGCAAGCAAAGCAGGATCCCGCCGGGACCGAGGTGCTGGTCGATTTCGGCAAGCCGGAAGAAGGCTTGCGGCGCCGCATGTACACCATTATTTTCGAAGCAGACACCACCGCCGGCCGCCGCTTCGACATTGCGCTGGTCATCATCATCTTGCTGAGTATTGCAATCGTGCTGGCGGACAGCATGCCATCGATCGGCAAGCGCTACGGCACCACGATGAGCCTGCTCGAGTGGGGCTTCACGCTGCTGTTCTCGGCCGAGTACATCGCGCGCCTGGTCTGCGTGCGCCATCCGCTGCGCTATGCCACCAGTTTCTTCGGCATCATCGACCTGCTGTCGGTGCTGCCCACGTACTTCGCCTTGCTGGTGCCCGAAGCGGCAGTGTTCCTGGACATCCGCATCCTGCGCCTGCTGCGCATCTTCCGCGTCCTGAAGCTGACCCACTACGTGGCCGAATACACGATGCTGGCGCGCGCGCTGCGCGCCAGCGGGCGCAAGATCCTGGTGTTCCTGTCGACCGTGGTGATGGCCGTGCTGATTTTCGGCACCATCATGTATGTCGTCGAGGGCCCGAAAAACGGCTACACCAGCATCCCGATGTCGATGTACTGGGCCACGGTGACAATGACCACCGTCGGCTACGGCGACGTGGTGCCGCAGACCGCGCTCGGCAAGCTGATCGCCTCTTTCATGATGCTGCTCGGCTGGGGCATCCTTGCCGTGCCGACCGGCATCGTGACCGCTGAAATGACGTCGCTGCGCATGGGGCGCAAGCTGCCGACCACGCGCACCTGTCCCGCGTGCCTTTCCGAAGGCCACGAACCTGAAGCAAAGTATTGTTCCGATTGCGGCGCGCCCCTGCCGAACTACCAACGCGATTAGCCGGCGCGCCTGCAGGCGTTTTCACCGGTGCCCGAACACGTTTGATATTTGTCAAACCGCCGCGGGCTCACACGCCTAGCCTTGCAGTTCGTGCTGAAGACGACCTGCCGCGGCCGACCCCGACCGACAGGCAATGCAGTTTTCTCACTTTCCACTGCGGACGGCATGCGGCGCGCCCTCACTGGCTGCGTGCATTCCCCCCGCAATCATGTTCAAACTAACTAAATTGAGGCGACTCTCATGTTTCCATTTTCCCAGTCCGTTACCCCAGCAATCCGAAGCCACCTCGACGCACAGATGGCGTTCATGAATGACATGTCCAAATCGCTGTTCCGGTCGTTCCAGCAGCTTTGCGACCTGAACATCCAGCTGACCCAGACCATGCTTGAAGAGAGCACCCTGGCCAGCAATTCGATGTTCACCGCCGACCGCCAGGCCGATGTGATCAGCGCTGCCGCAGCGCGCGCCCAGCCCGCCACCGAAAAGCTGCGTGCGTACCAACAGCATATTTCGCGCGTCACCGCCGACGCCCAGGTAGAACTGGCCCGCGTCACCGAGCAGCACGTGCAGGAAACCACCCGCACCGCACGGGCGCTGGCCGATGAAGTCGCACGGGTGGCATCGGAAGAGACCGACCGCAGCATGCGCAACCAGCAGGAAACCATGCGCAAATTTACCGATCCGTTCCATACCGGCGACGGCCAGATGCGCGGCAACGGTGGCGACCAGGCGCGCAGCGGCGCCAGCATGCAAAGTGGCGGCTCCGGCAGTGCCCAGGGCAGCGGCGGGCAGGCTGACATGCAGGGCAATATCCCCGTGCAGGGCGGCAAGTCTGGCGGTAGCGCAACGGGCGCACGCCGCGAGAGCTGAGCGTGCGCCGGCTACGCCAGGCTACTGGCGTACCATGCCGGCTGAGGCGGCCTGGCGCAGCGTTGCCCGGTCATGCGGCAGCGTCAGCGCCAGCTCCGCGCGCGCCAGGGCTTGCGCAGCATGGGCCCACGCCGTGTCTTCTCAGCCGCGCCGCGCGCGTTTGGCAGGCTTCGGCGGCGCTGGCGGCGTGAGCTGGACAAGCCGCACATTGGCGCCGTCCAGCCTGATTTTCAGGCCGGCGCGGATCCGCTCCAGCTCAGTCTCGGGCAAGGCCGGCGAGGCTTCCACCGTCACCAGGGTCAGCTGCTGGACAGCGGAATCGGCCTTGGCGGCGCTGGCCCCGGTAGTCACCGAAACCTGGGTGATGGATGGATACTGGGCCATGGTCTCGGCGATGATCCGGCCTTGCTGGGATTTTGCTTCCTCCAGCTTGGCCAGCCGCAGCGACATGGCGTCGAGCTTGGAGGCGCGGTCCTCCAGTTGCTCGACGGTATTGTCGTACAGGTCGCGCCGCAACTGCTCGCGCAGCGAGACCATGTCGACCTTTTCGTTGCCGACATGACGCACGACCAGTTTGGCATTCAGGAAGCCTGACTTGTGCAGGTCGTGCGACAGGCGGTCCTGCACGCTGGCGGCCAGCGGGTCGCCGCCGATCGTGACGGCGACCCGGCGCAGCGGCACCGACACATCTTTGGTCAGCAAGATCGCCCCCGGCTGGCTATCGAGTTCACGCAGCACTTCCTTGCTGGCTGCCAGGAAGACCTGGTCCTGCACCAGCCGGTAGGCCAGGAAGCCGCACGGGACGGCCAGCGCCAGCACCGCCAGCGCGATCGCAAAGTGGGCGCGCCGCTGCAGGCGCATGTCGGCCTCTTCATGCTCGGGAAACCCCATCAGCTTGACAAATACATAGGTCGACAGCGCAATGAAGAAGGCGTTGATCAGGAACAGATAGCTCGCGCCGAGCAAATAGTCCCAGTTGAGCGTCGCAAGGCCGTAACCGGCGGTGCAGAGCGGCGGCATCAGCGCCGTCGCGATCGCCGCGCCAGGAATGACGGTCGATTCATCGCGCCGGGTCTGGGCGATGATGCCGGCGCAGCCGCCGAAGAAGGCGATCAGCACATCCCACAGGGTCGGCGTGGTCCGCGCAAGCAGTTCGGACTGGGCGTGTTCGAGCGGACTGGCAAGGAAGTACAGTGTCGACGTCGCGATGCTGAGCACCGCGAAAATGGCCAGGCTGCGCGCCGCCGCGCGGATCAGGCGATGGTCGCTGATGGCGGCGCCGTAGCCGATACCCAGGATCGGCCGCATCAGCGGCGAAATCAGCATGGCGCCGATAATGACCGCGGTGGAGTTGACGTTCAGCCCGACAGAGGCGATCAGGATCGCAAAGATCAGCACCCACATATTGGTCCCGCCGATACGCACGCCGGAGCGGATGGCGGCATCGATTACAGGGAATTCGCATTGGTCCTGGCGCAGGTCGAATAACTGCTTCATCTTGTCGAGCATGGTGCTGGCTTTCTTGATAACGGTCGTGGGCTTCGCGCGGATAATAGCACTCGGGCATCATATAACGGGACAGCGATGGCCAGCCAGGGAAAGGCCGGTTTGCCTGCAAAACCTGGCAACCCGGCAAAAATCGCGCACCGCTGCTGCGAGCTGTTGTGCTGCTCGCGTCTTGCGCCAGCCCTGGACACTTATTTCTTGACCTTGCGGTCCAGGAAATCCAGCATGGCGGCCCCGATCTCGTCACCATGTGTTTCCAGCGCAAAGTGGCCGGTGTCGAGGAAACGCACTTCGGCGTTCGGATTGTCGCGCTTGAATGCTTCGGCGCCCGGCGGCAGGAAGAACGGGTCGTTCTTGCCCCAGATCGCCAGGGTTGGCGGCTGGTAGCGGCGGAAGAACTGGTGCACCTGCGGGTATTGCTTGAGGTTGCTGCCGTAGTCGGTCAGCAGGTCCACCTGGACGTCGACACCGATGCGCTCAACCGCTGCGACGGCAAGCAGGTAGGCTTCCGGGGCGATCAGCGAGGCGTCGTTCACGCCGTGGGTGTACTGCCATTTGGTCATGTCCAGCGAGTTGTACTTGCGCAGCGCATCCCGGTTGGCGGTGCTGGGATCGGCCCAGGCGGCGCGGGCTTCGGCCCAGCCTTCGCTGAGCCCTTCTTCGTAAGCGTTGCCGTTCTGCGAGATGACGGCCGTGATCTTTGCCGGATTCTTGACGGCCAGGCGCCAGCCGACTGGCGCGCCGTAGTCGAACACGTACAGGGCGTAGCTGTCCATGCCTTTGGCGACCGTAAAGGCGTCGATCACTGAAGCGAGCTTGTCGAAGTTGTACTGGAATGGCGTGCCTGGCAGAACCGTCGTCATGCCGAAGCCTGGCAGGTCGGGGGCGATCACGTGGAAGCGGGCCGCCAGTTGCGGCATCAGGTGGCGGAACATGTGCGAGGACGCGCCGAAGCCGTGCAGCAAGAGGATCTTGGGTGCGTCCGGCGAACCGGCTTCACGGTAGAACACGCTGACGCCCTCGATCTCCATGCTGTTGTGATGGACCTGGTTGAGCGGGTTAATGGCGCTGAAGGCTGCGCCAAGGGCGGTCGCTGCTGCAGCGGTGTTGGTGGTGCTGTTCATGGTGTTCTCCTCTGTGGAATGGGCCGTGGCGCAGGGTTGGGTTAACCTGTATAATTTGATTAAACAGGTTACTTGAATCCAGTATGGTGCTGGCTACATAACCTGTCAAGCTTAACATTAACGGTTATTAAAGGGGGGCATGGCCGTGCAAAAAACCGAGGTGGATACTGGTCCTTTCCTGTGGCTTGGCGACCATGTGGCGCTGGACTTGCTGAACACGCAGGCCGGTACCGGCGCCGGCGTTGTCGACTTATGGAAGACGCCCGGGGATGTGGTCGACTGGTGCCGCCGCGCCGGGGTCGCCCCGGTCCCGGACGCATCCCTGGACGATCGGGCCGGTTTGCTGGCCGATGCCAAAGCCATTCGGACCATTGCGCGCCACCTGGTCGAGCAGCGCAAAAAGGGCGAGGCGATCGATCCGGCGCCGTTGAACCGCTATCTCCACGACAACTCCAGCGCGCCCCATATCGGCCTGGACGCCGCAGGCAAGGTGGTGATGACCCGGGTCTCGCACGTGAACGCCGCGACCCAGGTGATCGGCAACCTGGCCGAAAGTGTGGGACAACTGCTGGCGGAGGGCGACTTCAGCCTGGTCAAGCAGTGCGAGCATCCCGACTGCGTGTTGTGGTTCTACGATCGCACCAAAGCCCATCGCCGTCGCTGGTGCAGCATGACCCTGTGCGGAAACCGGGTCAAGGCGGCCCAGTTCCGCAAGCGCGCAACAGCTAGCGCCGCGTAAGGTGAACAGCGGTGAAGTGCAACGCTGCGCCTGGCCCGCGCTCTTGCTGCTGCCCTAGCCCGAACAGTGGCCGCAGCATGGGTACGCGCCGAACCAGCTCGAATGTGCCGAAGCTGATGGACAGCGTGAGCACGGCCAGCACGGCGGCCTCGGTGACAGGCGCCAGTCCCGCAGGCTTGAACGCATGCGCCATCACGACGATCAAGGTCTGGTGCAGGATATAGACCGGGAACACCGCCTCGGTCAGGTAACGCCGGGCCTTGTTGTCGACATCGAGGTGGCGGTGCCCGAAGCCACATGCGGCGACGATGGCGCTCCACCCGCACAGCGTGTACACCACGCGCTGTACCTTGTACACCTGTTCCAGCACGGCGCGGTCAATCGCGCCCTCGGGCCACGCGAACGACACCAGCATCGCCGCCCAGCATGCCAGCGCAATCCCGAATGCGGGCCAGCGGATCGCCTCGACCCGCGCCCAGAACAGCGGCTGGCGCGCCAGCAGCGCCCCCAGTGCGAACAGCACAAAATAATGCGCGTGGTTGAACCAGTCATCGATCAGCGCGTGGGTCGTCTCGAAGCGCGGCTGAAGCACCAGTCTTGCCACGGCCAGCACCGCGACCGGGAGAACGATGACCTTCCAGCCCGTCAGCGACCGTGCCACCGAGTCCGACCATGCGGCAAAGCGCGGCCCCGACCAGTGCGCGATCGCTGCAAACACAACGGTGTACGCCCACAGGTACGCCACGAACCAGAGATGGTTCCAGGTCGGCATGATCATGCAGTCGGACCCGCGGCAGAAGCCGCCGTATGAAGTGACGTAAAGCCGCATGAACTCGACGTAGCTTCCCGCATAGGCGACCTTTTCGACCACCTCGAAATACGCTTGCGGCGGCACCACGATGAACATCCCGAACAGCAGCGGCACCAGCAGGCGCCAGCTGCGTTTGCGCAGGAATCCAGCTGTGCCGTCTTTGCCCAACATGAAGGTGGCGGCAACCCCGGACACCATGAACAGCAAGCCCAGTCGCCACGGCGACGACAGTAGCATCAGCGGCTCGATGGCAGGTCCCGCGTGCGGGCTTTTGACGTGCCAGTCATCGCTGACGTAGTACATGCCCACGTGATAGAAGATCAGCACGAAGAACGCGAGGATGCGGATCCAGTCGAGGAAGAACAGGCGCGAGCCGGGGCGGTCGGTTTGCATGGCAGGAGTCTTTGAGTTGAACACCCGCCAACTTTAGAATGTGCCGGCTGCGCCGGGAACCGG
>CXWL01000466.1_pt1 | contig 14168 bp, 11 predicted proteins | sample 590931 | NCBI WGS metagenome assembly CXWL01 (sample SAMEA3498368, study PRJEB10139) | groundwater metagenome | biome: water well; material: biofilm material | place: Germany | collected 2015-04-27 | reverse complement strand
CGAACAACCATGGGCAGTTCACGGCAATTGGCGCAAGCTCGGGGCGTCACGACGTTGATTCCGAGCGGTAACAAGCAAGAACTTGGAGCCAAGCATGAGATCTTCTCGGTTTTTTGCGCGGTTGACGGTCATGCTGAGTGTCTGCGTGACGGATACCGGCTTGAATGCGACAGAGACAACCAATAAGGCGACTTGCTCACGCCCTATTCTGATTGCAGCCAGCCCGATCGGCCGTGCAATGATGATCGCGCCCGACGGCAATATCTCAGGCACGATTCGGGACGTTTTTGACCTTGTCGCGAAGGACACCAGATGCGTGTTTTCTTACGTCTCTGTCCCACGTGCTCGGGCCTTTCTGTTATTGAAACAAGGCGAAGTGGACATCGTTTCAAGCGCGACACGCTCACCGGAACGAGATGCGGTTGCACGCTTCGTGCAGGTCGACAGCGTCTCACCAATGTTGATTTCCCTAAACAGAAAGAAACTGGAGATAGGAACGGTAGAGCAACTCGTGGATAGCGCCGCAACATTGCTCACGATAAGAGGCTACGATTTCGGGCCAACCTATCGCGCGCTGCTTCAGCATCCGAAAATGCAGGCCAGGGTGGCCGAGACATTGGCGCCAGATAACGCTGTGGCGATGCTGCTTGCGGGGCGCGCCGATGCGCTGTTGATGCCGCCGTTGGTGATCGTCGACGCGTGGGAGCGACTGGGTGGCGACGACCGGATCACGGTGCGTGAGATCGAGGGCATGGCGACTCTGCCGTACGGGCACTACCTCTCGACTTCCCGGATGTCGGCCGCCGACCTTGAGCTTGTGGAGCTCGCGATCCGTTCCGTGGTTGACCGTGGCGAGACGCGGCGGCTGTTGCTGCGCTACTACCCAAGATGGGCTTTGGACCACGACAAGCGCGCGACTGCAACGCAGTGAAAACAACCTGTGCGCTCGCCGAGCGCATGAAGGCCTATACCGCTGGGTAGCGCAGCACGCCAATTGTGGCGTTCATGTTGCGCTTGTAGGTACCACAAGCCAAGATCAGGTCACCGGCCAGTTCAAAATAGGCGGACTTCACCATCGATTGTTTGGTCAATGGGTTACTCCACTTGTATTCCATCCATCCGGCACCGTCGCGCTTGGCAATGGTCATGATGTCTTTGACGAAGAACTTGCCGTCCAAGTCCTTGATGGTGTGCGTCGCAACACCGAGCAGGCGTCGGTTGGTGCCATGACCAACAACGCATTGGCCAGCCACACTGTAGATACTGAGGTAGAGATCGCGATCAATAAATCGACCCCGATTCAATTTGTTAACTTCTTCAATGAAGGCATCGCGCCCCCGACTGTCCATGAATGCACGAGCCGCGTGCACCATGCCCACGGCTTCGTCGGCATTGCCGAATTCGCGCTCACCAAGTTTGAAAATCGAGACAGCTTGTGACAACGACACCGCTTGCTCCTGCAAGCCCGCCGCGGTGCGGGAAGCCTCTTCAACCAGCGCCGCATTCTGTTGCGTCATGGTATCTGTTTGAATCACGGCGAGGTTGATTTCATCGATACCGGTGCTCTGCTCCACGCTGGCCGAGGCGATCTCGCTCATGATGCTGGCCACCCGCTTGATGCTGCTGACAACCTCGTTCATGGCCGTGCCCGCGTCGTCGACGAGCTGACTACCGGCGTTGACCTCTTGCACCGACTCGCCAATCAGCAGTTTGATTTCCTTGGCGGCGGTGGCGGAGCGCTGCGCCAAGTTGCGCACTTCGGCAGCAACCACGGCAAAGCCGAGTCCCTGCTCGCCAGCACGCGCCGCTTCCACTGCGGCATTCAAGGCCAGAATATTGGTTTGAAAAGCAATGCCGTCGATGACGCCGATGATGTCGCCGATCTTGCGCGAACTGGCGCGGATCGAGCCCATGGTGTCGACCACCTGGCCGACCACCTGGCCGCCTTGGATCGCGCAGTCGGTGGCGGTGTGCGCCAACTGGCTCGCTCTCTTGGCGTTCTCGGCGTTTTGCCGCACCGTCGCAGTCAGTTCTTCCATGGTGGCGGCGGTCTGTTGCAGGGCGCTTGCTTGCGACTCGGTGCGCGAGGACAAGGCAGTATTGTCGGCAGCAATTAATCCGGAGGTGGCCGCCACGGCCACGGTGCCGTGCCGGACATCGGCGACTATTCTGAACATGCGAGCAGTGGTCTCCTGCAGTGCCAATTGCAGCTCCCCAAGTTCGCCGTGGGCTTCCGCTTCGTACGGTTGACTCAGATCGCCAAGCGCCATGCGTTTTGCAATCTCAATGGATTGCTTCAGGGGTGCGCCAATCCCGCGATATAGCCACAAGGCGATCCCCGCTCCCAAGGCCAGCAACAAACACCCGAGGATCGTCATGACTTTGGCAGCACTGCTATCCAACTCAATCAGCTTGGTCACGGCGTAGCTGGTTAGGCCAGCAATCAGGAACATGAGAACGCCAAAGCCGATGCCGATACGGGCACCAATTCCGAGTTGGTTAACGCTCATGCGTTTGGTCCCCGCGCGCGCCTGCCATCAGGCCCGCGCTGGCCAGGGCACAGATGACTGCCGAAGCGACGCTGAGGGTCGAGCCCGTGACAGGAAGGGTGGGGCCTTGGTACATTTCTCGCTACTTCATCAGCCTGCCCGAGCCACCAATCACGGTGACCTCGACCGAGCGCGAGCCAATGCGGTTGCTCGCCGAGTAGCCCACGCTGGTGCCGCCCAAGTCAAAACGTTCCATCGACTCCAGCGCCTTGACCACCTTGGCGCGCGTCGGGTTGGGTCCAGCACGACGCAGCCCTTCGACCAGCACCTTGGCGCCCAGAAACTCCTCAAAACTGGTGTAGTTGATGGCTTCGTTGGGGGCGTACTTCTTCAGTGCCGCCTGGTACTCGCGCACCACCGCCAGATTGGGTGAGTAGGGATAAGGCACCACCTGGCTGATGCCAAGGCCGTGCACGTTTTGCAGACCGGCCAGCTTGACCAGTTCGGCCGGGTCCACCACCGAGATGTTGTAGAGCTGGGCGCCGCCACCGGCTTCGCGGTACCGCTTGGCAAAGGCAGCGGTGGAGCGGTTCACCGAGATCATGATCACTGCCTGCGCGTCAGAGGCGCTGATCAAACGCACGGCTTCCTCGACCTTGTCGGTGTTGCGCTCGTACGGCGCCGCCACAACGAGTTTGAGCGTGCGAACCGTCAGCGCGGCTTCGACTCCGGCCAGCCCAGCCTTGCCAAAGGCGTCGTCCTGGTACATCACGGCCACGCGTTTCATGCCCAGCGTGGTCACCTGTTTGACCATGTGCTCGGCCTCGTCCGCATAACCGGCTCGCACATGGAAGATCCAAGGGTTAAACGGGTTGCGCAACACCTCGCCGCCGGTATAGGGCGCCACCATCGCGGCGCCACCCGCATCGAGCACCCCATCACTCAGCAACTTGCCCACGTTGGCTGTGCCGGCAAAACCAAACAGGGCAATCACGTCGCCGCGCGCCAAGACCTCCTTGGTCAGCCGCACGGTCTCGTCGACCTTGCAACTGTCGTCCAACACCAAGTGTTTGATTTTGACCCCGTGCACGCCACCTTTGGCGTTGACCGAATCAAAATAGATCTGGCCACCGAGCACCATTTGTTTGCCCGTGCTGGCGAGAACCCCCGACAGCGGGGCGATCTGCGCCACCACCAGTTCGGCCGCCTGCAACGGCGCCCACCCGGCGCCGACGGCGCCCAGCAACGCCAACACACCCATCCGACACCGCTTCCAACGACTTGTATTCATGATTTTGTCTCAGGTTGTTCTCAGAATCACCGCTCGATCCAGACCCCGGGCGGTCTCGGGCCGCTTCGTCAATCGACTGACTGGCGCCGGCGCTCCAGATAGGCCTGCAGCTCACCAACGACGCCCCTTCGGAACGCCAGCACGCACACGACAAATATCACGCCGATGATCACGTTCACCCATGAACCCACCTTGTCAGCCAGCGTGTCTTGCAGCGCGATGACGATGCCCGCTCCCAGCACCGGCCCGAAGAAGGTGCCAACGCCGCCCAGCAGCGTCATCAGGATGACCTCGCCCGACATGGTCCAGTGCACATCCGACAGCGTGGCAAACCCCATGATCAGCGTCTTGAGCGAACCCGCCAGTCCCGCCAGCGAGGCCGACAGCACAAACGCCAGCAACTTGTAGCGGTCAACCTGGTAGCCCAGTGAAATGGCGCGCGGCTCGTTCTCGCGGATCATCTTGAGCACCTGGCCGAACGGGGACTTCACGATGCGCGCAACACCGAGGAAACAAGCCACGAACATGGCCACCACCACGTAGTACATGGCCGTGTCGGACTCCAGCGACAACAGGCCCAACAAGGCGCCGCGCGGCACTGCTTGCAGGCCATCCTCGCCTCCCGTGAAGGGCGCTTGCAAACAGATGAAATACACCATTTGGGCGATTGCCAGGGTGATCATCGCGAAATAGATGCCTTGGCGACGGATCGCCACCAGGCCGACCACCAGACCGATCAGGCCGGACCCGATGGCGCCGGCCAGGATGCCCAGCTCGGGTGTGAAGTGCTGCGCCTTGATCAACCAACCGGTGATGTAAGCGGCCGAGCCAAAAAAGGCGGCGTGACCGAAGGACAGTAGCCCGGTGAAACCCAGCAACAAGTTGAAGGCGCAGGCAAAAATCGCGAAGCACAGCAGCTTCATCACGAACACCGGGTACAGACCGATCATCGGCGCCAATAAAGCCAGAACGAACAGACCGATGTAAGTGAAGCGAATCAGTTGGGCGGCTTTGGTCATGGATAGTTGCATGGGGGTGGAAGGGGTCACGTTGGGCATGGTCTAAGCCTCCTTGCCGAACAGACCGGCGGGCCGGACCATCAGCACCAGGACCATCACGACAAACACCACAATGCTGGACGCCTCGGGATAGAAGACACGCGTCAGACCTTCGATCACGCCCAGACCCAGGCCGGTCAGGATGGAGCCCATGATCGAGCCCATGCCACCTATCACCACCACCGCGAACACCACGATGATCAGGTTGGAACCCATCAAGGGATTGACCTGGATGATGGGCGCCGCCAGCACACCAGCCAGCGCGGCCAACGCGGCGCCGGCGCCATAGGTCAGCATCACCATCACCGGCACGTTGATGCCGAAGGCCTGCACCAGTGCGGCGTTTTCGGTGCCCGCGCGCAGGTAGGCGCCGAGCCGGGTGCGTTCGATCAGGTACCAGGTGCCCAGGCACACGCCCAGCGACACCGCCACCACCCAGGCGCGGTAGTTCGGCAACACCATGAAGCCCAGATTGGTGGCGCCCTTGAGCAACTCGGGCACGTCATAGTTCTGGCCCGACACCCCATAGATCTCGCGAAAAACGCCTTCCGCAATCAAGGCCAGACCAAAGGTCAGCAGCAGCCCGTACAGCGGATCGAGTTTGTACAGGTGTTTGAGGAACAAGCGCTCAATCACCACGCCCAGCGCACCCACCATCAGGGGCGCCAGCACCAGTGCAAACCAGTAATTGAGGCCGAACTTGTCTAGCATGATCCAGGCGGCAAAGGCACCCAGCATGTACAAGGCGCCGTGCGCAAAATTGACGATGCCCAACAAGCCAAAGATCACCGCCAGCCCAAGGCTGAGCAAGGCGTAGAAGGCGCCGTTGACCAGACCCAGCAGCAGTTGCCCTAGAAACGCTTGAAGCGGAATACCAAAGATGTCCATGCAATCCTGTCAGTTCATACTGGTTGAAGTGGCCAGCCACGCGTCATCGCGAGGCCGCAGGCCGCGGCGATCCATGTTGACGTGCCAACACCATGGATTGCCGCGCTTCGCTCGCAATGACGGGACTACGGGGTCCGCCCGATAACGCGCGCAGTTGCCCAATGCCTTACTGTTTGGTCAGCAGCGGGCATTTGGATTCCGCCGGGGTGGTAAAGGCCTGTTCGCCCGGAACCTTGGCGATGGTCTTGTAGTAGTCCCACGGCGCGGTGGATTCCTTGGCCGACTTGACCTCGAACAGGTACATGTCGTGGATCATGCGGCCGTCGGCGCGGATCTGACCCTTGTTGTAGAAGTCGTCGATCTTCATGCCCTTGAGCGTGGCCATGACCTTGTCGCCATCGGTGGTGCCAGCGGTCTGCACGGCCTTCAGGTAGCTCGATGCGGCCGAGTAGTCGGCGGCTTGCAGGCTTGAAGGCATGCGCTTGTACTTGTCAAAAAAGCGCTTGGCAAACTTGCGCGACGCGTCGTCCTGGTTCCAGTACCAGCTATCGGCCAGTTGCAGACCCGCCGTGTTGGCCAGGCCCAGGCTGTGCACGTCGTTGATGAACACCAGCAGACCGGCGACCTTCATGCTCTTGGTGATGCCGAATTCATTCGCGGCCTTCATGGCGTTGGTGAAGTCGCCACCGGCATTGGCCAAGCCCAGGATTTGCGCCTTGGAGGACTGCGCCTGCAGCAGAAACGACGAAAAGTCGGAGGCATTGATCGGGTGGCGGACCTTGCCAACCATGGTGCCGCCATTGGCTTGCACCACTGCGGCTGCGTCCTGCTCAAGCGAGTAGCCAAATGCGTAGTCCGCCGTCAGAAAGAACCAGTTCTTGTTGCCCGCTTTGACCAGGGCCGATCCCGCCACTTTGGCCAGGGCCACAGTGTCATAGGCGTAGTGCACCATGTACGGGGTGCAACCGCCGTTGGACAGGCGGGCGGTGCCGGCACCAATCACCATGAAGGGTGTCTTCTTCTCGGCCGACACCACCGACATGGCCAGGGCGGTGCCGGAGTTGGTGCCGCCAATCAACATCGACAGGCCTTCCTTGTCGATCCACTCACGCGCTTTGGAACTGGCGATGTCGGCCTTGTTCTGGTGATCGGCGGTCAGCACTTCGATGGGGCGCCCCAATACCTTGCCACCGAAGTCCTGCGCCGCCCACTTGATCATCTCGCCGCCAGCCGGGCCATCGAGATCGGCGTACAGGCTGGACATGTCCGTGATGAAGCCAATTTTTACCGGGGCGGTGCCTTGCGCCGATGCGCCAGTGGCGAAGCCAAATGCCAAGACGGCAACGAGTGGTGTGAGTTTCATGATATCTCCAGGTTTACGGGGTAGAAAAGGGGAAGCGAAGGCGAGAACAAATGGGAGGAACGGCGGTTGTCCATGCGCGGCGGCGCCGCTTCAAACACCAAGGTACTCCTGCAACATGGCCATGTTCTGGCCCAGCTCATGCTGCGCAAACTGCTTAACGATAGTGCCGTGCTCCATCACGTAGAAGCGGTCCGCCAAGGGTGCGGCAAATCGGAAGTTCTGCTCCACCAGCACAATCGTGTAGCCACGACTCTTGAGGGCCAGGATCATCTCGGCGAGCTTTTGCACGATCACTGGCGCCAGGCCTTCCGAGATTTCGTCGAGCAGCAGCAGGCGCGCGCCGGTGCGCAAGATCCGCGCCACCGCCAGCATTTGCTGCTCACCGCCCGACAGCCGCGTGCCGGGACTGCTGGCGCGCTCCTTCAGGTTAGGAAACATCGCGTAGATTTCGTCCACGGTCATGCCGCCGGGTGCCAGCGTGGGCGGTAGCATCAGGTTTTCCTCGGCGCTCAGGCTGGCAAAAATGCCACGTTCTTCGGGGCAATAACCCAGGCCCAGGTGGGCAATCTTGTGCGGCGGCAGTTTGATGGTCTCGACGCCATTGATCCGGATCGAGCCCTTGCGGGTGCCAGTCAGGCCAACGATGGCGCGCAGGGTGGTGGTCCGCCCGGCGCCATTGCGACCCAACAGTGTGACCACTTCACCCTCATGCACCGACAGGTCCACACCGTGCAGGATGTGCGACTCGCCATACCAGGCGTGCAGGTCGTCGATGCGCAGCAGTTCGGGTGCGATCGAGCCCGTAGAAGCGACAGGTGAGACAGCCATATCAGTGTGCTCCCTGCAAGGCGGTGTTGGCACTGCCCATGTAGGCCTCGATCACCAGGGGGTTGCGTGACACCTCGGCGTAGGGCCCGTCGGCAATGATGGCGCCGCGCTGCAGCACGGTGATGCGATCGGCGATCCGGGCCACCACGTTCATGTTGTGTTCCACCATCAATATGGTTCGCCCGCTGGACACCTGCTTGATCAATTGGGTGACGCGGTCCACGTCTTCGTGGCCCATGCCCTGCGTGGGTTCGTCCAGCAGCATCAGCTCCGGCTGCAATGCCAGGGTGGTGGCCAGTTCCAGGGCGCGCTTGCGGCCATAGGGCAGGTTCACTGTCAGCTCATCCGCGAAGTCCTGCAGGTCGACCTCGGCCAGCAACTGGCGCGCCCGCTCATGCAGGTGGAACAGCGTGCTCTCGGCCTTCCAGAAATGAAACGAAGTGCCCAGATTGCGTTGCAGCGCGGCGCGCACGTTTTCCAACACACTCATGTGCGGGAACACCGCCGAAATCTGAAACGAACGAACAATGCCGCGACGCGCCGTTTGCGCCGGCTTCTCGGTGGTGATGTCGACGCCGTTGAAAGCAATAGTGCCGGAGGTTGGATGCAGGAACTTGGTCAACAGGTTGAAGAAGGTCGTCTTGCCTGCCCCGTTGGGGCCGATCAGAGCGTGAATGTGCCCGCGCTGAACGCGCAGATCGACATTGTTGACGGCCACGAATCCCTTGAACTCTTTAGTCAAACCACAGGTATCGAGGATGAACTCATCTGACAAATTGCACCCCGCCTAAACGATTGAACGGACTCGCGCCAACGCACGAATCAAGGTGATGGAGGTTAACGAGCCCGCACGCTTTGAGTAAGCGGGTTAGAACTTAGGTAGTACTACGTGCCGACCGGGACCGGGCATTCACCGCGTCGATAAACGCGCTCACCCGCTCCAACTGATCGGGCACATTGAGCGCTGGCGCGTGGCCACAACCCTCGATCTCGACCACCTGCACCCGCCCCGCCGCGCCGGGTCCACGGCGCTGCATCTCGTCGGTGGTCTCGCGCAGCACCAGGTCGGATTGCGCGCCGCGCAAGCACAGCACGGGAATGGTGAGCGCGTCGTAGTGGTCCCAGATCAGGTAGTCATCGGGGTGGTCGATGAACTGGCGCACCATCGCCGGGTCATAGTGCGGTGTGACGCGTCCATCAGACAAACGGCGCGTCGACGTTTCGGTCAGCCGGCGCCACTGCGCATCACTGAGCCAGCCATAGGGTGCATAGACCTGGCGAAAGTAGGCCTCCAGTTCACACACGGTGTCAAAAGCCGGCGGCTCTCCGGCATAGGCACGAATGCGCGCCAGCGCGGGGTCCGCCAGCTTGGGCGCGTTGTCATTGAGCACCAGGCTGCGAACCCGGCCCTGCATGCCAGGCTGCATCAAGGCGGCCGCTGACACCGTGCCGATCGCGCCACCCATCGACGTGCCGACCCAATGCGCGCGGTCAATTTGAAGCTGGTCAAACAACTCGGCCGCAAGCCGCGCGTAGAAGTCCAGGCAGTACTCGGCGCTCGGGTTGGGGCTCCACTGGCTCAGGCCCCGACCGATGGTGTCCGGGCAGATCACGTGGTAACGCGCGCTCAAGTGCGCGGCCAGTTCGTCCATGTCGCGCCCGGTGCGCGCCAGACCGTGCCAGGCGATCACCGTGTCGGCATGCTGCGCGCCCCACTCGGTGTAGTGGATCTCGCGCCCGGCACAGGTCACGTAATGAGATGTGAATGACATGGCTTCCTTCCTCCTGTTGTTGTGGACTTGCTCAATTGCGGGACGAGCCCGCAATGGCAAGCCATCACGCCGGGTGCGTGCCCACCAAGGCACCCTAATCAGTTGGGGTCAGAGCACGTTTGCCGCGCAAAGTGGTCTGACCCACAAAGTTTCAGTTCGGCACGCTGACCGAGTTACCGCTGAAGCCGATTTGGTCAGCCGCCACCGGTGACGCGCTGATCGCCGGCACCTGCGCCGCTGTGATAGCCGGCGCTGCGCCAGGTGCGCCGCCGCGCGCCGCGGTACGCACCACCTGACTGGCTGGCAATGCGGCGCCGGTCTTGAGGTGGGCATACATCGCATTCATGGCCTGCGTGAAGTAGGCATGCAAGGGCACGAAGCGCGTGTCAAAACCCGAGAGCGGAATGAACGCATCAAAGTGCTGGGCATTGGTCACTTCGATGTAACGCAGCTTGGTTGGCGCGCCTTCGACCACACGGTTGTACGCGGTGTAGGCCCGCGCGGAGTGGTTGACTGGCAACAGCGCGTCGCTGCGACCGGCCACCATCAACACCGGCTTGGCGCGCAAGTTGCCGCTCAATTGAACTTCGGCAATGCCGGCACGCACCGCGTCGCTCTGCGCCTTGGTCGGCGTGGTGGCAGCACCCAGTGCCGCGTTGGTCACGGTGTCCACACCGGTGGCCAGCGCGCGTTGGCACAGGGCCGAGTCCAGCGACAGGTCCGCCAGGTTGCTCGACGGCGACACACCCAAGGCCCATGACTTGGCGCCACCCACTGAGTCGTTGTAAACCACGGTAGCCGGCGTGCCGTTGACGGTGCCGTTGCCGGTGGCGTAACTGGCCGCCTTGGCATTGACACTGACGGCCACGGGTGAACCAGTGGCATCCACCGGCGCCGCGCTCACGCCGCAAACGTTGTCAGTCAGCGAAAACCGCCCATAGGTGTTGGTGTACATCATGCCGATGATGGGTGCGTTGCCCAAGCCATAGTGGGCGTTGTGCATCTGGTCCTGGTCGGCGTTCCAGCCGTAGGCACGCAATTTGGCCAATGCATCGGCGGCCTGCTCCGCCGTGGTGGCGCCGGCCACCAGACCCTTGGCCGCCAGCGCGGTACAGCGGTTGGTGGCACGCGGGTTCATGCCGGTGAGCGACATGAAGTTAAAAAACGACACCTCGGCCATCACCGCCGAGCTGGCAAGCGCCGCGCAGGGTTGGTACAGGTTGGCCAGGGTGAAGTAGTCCAGCAGCGACTTGCCGTAACCGCCCACCGCCGCGCCGCCAAACTGCACGCCGAAGCCGCTGGTGCTGGCGGGCTGGGCGCTGGGCTCGAAGGCCACCACACCATCGATCAGGCCAGTGCTGTCCTGCTCGGCCGCACGCAGCACCGCCGCGCCGCCGTTGGACACTGCGCCGCCGATGATCATCGTATTGGCAGCGGTGAAGCGCACGCCCTTGCCCGCTCCCACCGGGTCGGCGTACTCCTGGTTCAAGGCGTACAGCGCGTACTTGGCTGCGGTCAGGGTGTCATTGCCCCAATCCTTTTCGGGATTCTGCTGGGAGTGCACCTGTTTGAGCGCCAGGCGATTTGGAAAGGCCGCGTTGAATGCCGCGCGCGCCGCGTCGGTGAGGTTGGCGGCGAAGTGGGACAAGGTGCCGGCCGCACTGCGTGTGGCGCGCGTGCCGTCGATCTTGTGCACGCTGTCATCGCTCGGGTCGTACAGGCCCATGCCTTTGCCGGCGTCGGTCAGTGCCACGGCGCAGCCGCGCTTGAAACCCCATTCGCTCGCCGCCGCGAGCGCGCCATACACGCCACGCGAGCCCGAAGACGGACCCAGCACCACACAAGGGGCAGCCAAGTCGAAGTTGTCCGGGATCTGGATCGCCATGGTGACGTTCTTCTTGCCCGTGCCATCGTCGAGCACGCCAACGTACTCCAGACCCGGTACCAGGCCCTCGCCCAGCGTATCCTTGCCACTGAGGTCGATGTTGGGACCGTACAGCACGCCGTAGCCACCTTTGACGGTGTTGTCCACCAGGCCTCGGTAATTGGCAATCAGCGCGTTGCGGCGCAGTTCTTCTGCCGTAGGGGCCGCTGGATTGGCGTAGGCCGGGAGCGCAGCCGTGTTGACGATGCCGCTCTTGCCAACGCCTCCGGTCAACAGGTCTTGTGTTGCCGCCGTGCTGCCGGTGCCGACCGCCGTGGCGCGGTAGGCCACGCGGCTCAATTGCGTGACCCCGCTGGGCAGCACGTTAACCTCCGGGTCCGAGTCGCCACCACCGCAGCCAATCAGCGTGGCACTGCCCAGCAAAGCCGTCAACAGGGCCGGCACGGGCCGGGAGTTGAATCGCATGGTCTTCTTCATCACGGGTTCCTTCAGGGTTCTTGGGATATACAAAGAAGCACGCATCGGATCAAATCCGGCGCGCACGCAGACGCCCCACCACACCGGTGGGAAAGTAATAGACGGAGAGCACAAACAACACGCCGAGCCAGAGCAGCCATCGGTCCGGTGAGAGCAACGCCGACAACCAGGGCAGCGCCGATGTGGCCTCGTGCCCTAGGCGCAGCAAGTCCTGCAGATAGCTCTGCGCCACCAAAAACAGTGCGGCGCCGATGGCCGCGCCGTAAATCGTGCCCATGCCACCAATCACCACGATCAGCAGCACGTCCATCATGATTTCGAACGAGAGCGAGGTGTCCGGTCCGTTGTAGCGCAGCCAGAGCGCCAGCATGGCGCCGGCCATGCAGGCAAACAGCGCCGACAGAACGCTCGACGTAGTGCGAAACACCACCACCCGGTAGCCAATCGCCTCGGCGCGGAACTCGTTCTCGCGGATCGCCTGCAGCACCCGTCCGAACGGCGAGTTGACGATGCGCAGCATCGCCAACAGCAATACCAGCGCGGTGACGAACAGCAGGTAGTAACACAGCAGTCGGCCGTCGATGGTGACACCCAGCAGCGGTTGTTCCAGCAACTCGAAGCTAGGCGACAACACCTCGGGCACCTTGAAGCTCAGGCCGTCTTCGCCGCCGGTGAAGTCGGACAACTGCGACGCCAGCGTCAGGAAGGCCGACGCCACGGCGAGCGTGATCATGGCAAAGAAGATGGCCCGCACACGCAGTGAGAACAGGCCGATGAGCAGCGCCAGCACCAAGGACAGCAGCAAGGACATGCCAATCCCCGCAGCCAGCGCGGCCCAGCCGGCGCCCATCTGCGTGCTGGCGATCGCCACGCCATAGGCGCCGATGCCAAAGAACATGGTGTGGGCAAAACTGACGATGCCGGTGTAGCCCAGCAACAAGTCAAAACTGGCCACCAGCACGATGAACACCAGCACCTTGGCCGCCACGTTGAGCGCCTTCACGCCGGGGAACAGAAACGGTGCGAAGGCCAGTGCGATCAGCAACAGCACCAGTACCACCGCCAGCACGCGGCTGCGCGGAAAATCGTTGGAGAGAAGTCGGGTCAACATAGGTACTCGTTAGCGGTTGGCCACGGGGTAGACACCTTGCGGGCGCCAGAGGAGGATCGCCACCATCAAACCGATGTTGGAGAACATCGCCACCTTGGGCGCCAGGAAACCGGTGTAGTTGGCCATCAGGCCCACCATCAGCGCGCCGATCAGCGCACCGCCGGTCGAGCCCAGGCCGCCGATGATGATCACGATGAAGATCAGCACGTTGACCTGCGCCCCCATCTGCGGTGTCACGCTCTGCTGGTACAGGCCCCACATCACGCCGCCCAAGCCCGCCAGTGCGCTGCCCAGCACAAACACGCCGACAAACAGGCGACGGATGCGGTAACCCAGCGACTCGACCATCTCGCGGTCCTGTACGCCAGCGCGGATCAACAGGCCAATCTTGGTGCGCGTCAGGGTCCAAGCCAGCGCGGCAAACACCAGCAGGCCAACGACCACCGCCAGCAGGCGGTACTTCTCGATCGCGGCGTCGCCCCAGATCACCGAGCCGCGCAGCGCCTCGGGCAAGGGCAGCGGGATTTGCGCCGGGCCCCAGATCACCTTGATCAGTTCCTCGCCGATGATCATGCCGCCCATGGTGATCAGGATCTGCTTGAGGTGCTGGCCGTACACCGGCCGCACGATGAATCGCTCGAACGCCAGGCCGACAGCGCCCGCCACCAGCATCGCCACCAGCATGGCCGGGAAGATTGCCACCAGGTTGCGCCATAACTCGCCCGAGCCAGTCCAGTCACCCATCAGGCCGAGCACGGTGGTGGCAACAAACGCCCCCAGCGCGATGAACACGCCATGGCCAAAGTTGAGCACATCCATCAGGCCAAACACCAGCGTCAAACCAGAGGCGATGATGAAGATGATCATGCCCATCGCCAGGCCCGCCACCGTGAGGGTGAGCCAGGTCGAGGGCGAGCCAATCAGTGGCAACACCAGCAGCGCCAGCACCGGCACCAGCGCCAGCGGTTTCCAGTCAAGTTCGAGTGATTTCATCGGGGTACACCTA
>CXWL01010824.1_pt1 | contig 14172 bp, 17 predicted proteins | sample 590931 | NCBI WGS metagenome assembly CXWL01 (sample SAMEA3498368, study PRJEB10139) | groundwater metagenome | biome: water well; material: biofilm material | place: Germany | collected 2015-04-27 | reverse complement strand
GATATAGTCCCGAAGTTCTTTTGCCGTCATATCTTCCGCACGTGGCTTCTTAGGTTTGGCAGCGTTAGTCATGGTAGTTGTCCTCCTTTGGGGTTACGAGCGTTGTTTGAGGCTGGCAAACAGTCTCTGCTTGGCGTTCGTCTTATCGCGGGCCTTCATTCCAGGCACCTCAGCAGGGATGTTCAGGCATGTGGTCGGAACTCGTGCGGGGTTGGCCGTGATTCGTCCAGCAAAGATCATGTCCCGAAAAAACAAGCGGAGAATGGACAGTGCCCGATAGGCCTCTTTCAGGTAACCGGCCTGTTGCATCGGAATGGTCACCCTTAAAATATCCAACCGATCGAGCGAGCCGAGTGCCCGTGGTCCAAATGTCGGCATCCATACCGTCGTCATAATGGAGACGCGTTCTTCCCGGAGCAGCTTGTCAGTAGTGNNAAATTGGGCGGCGAAGTAGGTGCGCGTTCCCGAGCGGGAGCGGCGCTCGAATCCCAGTCCAGCGAGGATTTCTGGCAACGGGCGGGTTTGGAGTGCGTGCGTCGGTAAATGCCGTCTCCTGACCGCCATGTCCAGGAGCTTGCGCATGAAGCCGGTGATTGGCAGGACCTGGGACGCCGGCTGATTCGCGATGACTTCCTTGAGCCAGTTCAGCACACGGCTGTCATCTAAATCCTTGACGTTAACATCGCCTAAGGTGGGACGAATGGCGCGGTCGTAATAGCCCCAATAGTCGCGGCCTGTGTCAGCGGTAAATGGCTGGTTCTTAATCATTTTCTCTGCGAGCGTGGTCAGGGTCATGTGTTGGCCTCCTGCGTTGGTGAGAGGGAATGAGTGGCAATTGCCACAGGGCGCGGGCTCGTTCGCTGAGCCCTGGGGGTGGAGTCTTCCACCCCATGCACGGTCCTTCTCTGGTCGCAGTCCCTGATTGACCTGGGTTCGAGTGTCCGTGATGAATGCCTCTCGTGATCATCCATGCGATTCACTCTAGTGGTGGAGGAGGCTGTTGTGCGGCCAGGACGCGGCCACCGTGGACGCGTTCCTGGCAGGGTAGGAATGCCTTCGAGGAGCCTGTCCTTAGAGGGGGTAGTGCGAGGCTGATGCGATGACGCGTGAGGGAGGCAGACCTGGTCACAGATGCTGGGGCTACTTGCCCTCGATCACTCTCTGGTTTATGGCAAATCAGCTGACGGGTTTACAGCAACAGACCGAGGACGACTTCGCGAGGGCTTTCCACCGAACGGGGCGCGCTTCATTCTGGCCTTNNGGCGGCGCCGCAGCGGTAGCCAGGCCATTGTTTGGACGCGAGTTGTGCTCGGATCGTGCGTTCGCTGATCCGTAAGAACTGGGCCGCTTCTTTGACCGTCATCAGTCCAGGGGATGCAGGTTCCAATCGTGTCAGCAGGAGAGCTATGTTCTCATCAAGCCGGCTCAAATGGGCTAGGAGCCTGATTGAGTCAATTGGAGGTGGTACCCCCTCGCAAGGCGAAGTGCTGTGGTGGCTTCGTTGAAGTCCATGAGGGGGATTGCGGGGCGCTTCACTGGGAGGGAGGGACTGGGTATTGTGCATCATGGTGCGGTCTCCTTTATACGTGCTGGTCAACGGCGTGAGTTAGGCTGCCTGGGAAGTTCTCAGTAATCTGAGCATGGCAGCCTGGAGTTCGTGTCCCAATCGTCCACGTTGGATCTGATGATAGGGGATGAACCATTCAAGATCGTCACCGGGCCGGTTGCCTCCGGCGATCGTCGCCCGAATACAAGCAGGATTGTCGGCTGGCGATAGCCGAAGGACCGCGTGGAGGGTGTTCACGCGGATGCCGACCGCAAGATCGCTCTCATCAGCGGGAAATACTTCGCAGTCGAGCCCCCCGTCTGTCAAAACTGCTGAGAGTCTCCGGAGTTCAGGGAGGAGCATCTCTTGTGCCGTTGTCAGAAAGTCGCGAATGATGGTGGCGCTGACTGCATGTACGTGGGGCTCGGTTTTCCAGACGTTGAGCTGCTCTTGTAAGTAGGCGTACGAGTTGTGAGGTGGTCTGTGCATGATTGATCTCCTTTTGATGGGAACGGTGAGCGATGGGTGAGCGGACAGGATGGGAACGCTGATCGGGGGCTCCGATGCTACAGTGGCGGGCGAATCAGGAGGCGATCGATGCAACGTTCGAGCGCCGACGCACATACTGCGCGGGTGCATTTCCGATAGAGCAGCACATGGGGCTCCTCGACGGGCGGATCCCACCCGAACCGCATGGTTAACTGCATCGATGCGGCATCGAGTGGCTGAAGAAAGAGCCCCACAGTCCAGGTCTCGTCCAAAAATACGCCGAACCACATGGGGGTCTCGTCCAATTTGACCACTGTTTGGGCAGGGATTCCGGCTTGTTGTAGGAGCGTCACCAGGCGTCGGATCAGCGGGATGAGGTCGATTTCCGCGAAGGCCAGAAAGCGCATCCGTGCGGAATCTGGATCCGGGATGAGCAATCCGTGTTCTTCATAGCGTCGCAGTTGTCCTTGTAGCTTCGGATAGGCGTCGAATAGTTGCATGACTTCTGTTTCCCTTCATGAATGATGAGCGTTGGGGGGCTGTGGCGTTACACAAGCATGGTGTCGCATATGCCGGCTGAAGGTCCTTAGCTCATTCCATCCCAAGATTTTCGCTGGCTCGTCTGGGCCCCAGGATCCTCAGGACGACATCTTCGACGATTTCCGTGACGTGCCCGAGGTCGAGTTCCAGGTCCAGGTCCTCATAGGCGATCAGTGCTGTGCACTCATCCTCTGGGTTGGCGCGGCGACAGGCGGACAGGTGAAAAAGGTGAGGGTTTTTGTCAGGACCGAACGTAATCGCGATGTTAAACGGCTCGATCAGTAGGTGCACATCGCGTCGTTCTTCGGACAGGTTATATACCGTCGCCCGAATCCCCTCCGCCTGAAGTGTTTCCTGAAGTGCCGTCACAATGGGAGTCAGCTGCAAGGGCGCCACCTGTTGGAACCGTTCCCAGCTCTGCTCTCCAGCCGGGAGAAGATCCCCGGCTTTCCACTCGCGGATCTTGTTACGTAAGTGATGGAATGGGGGTTGTGGTGTGGATGGCATAGGGGCTCCTTTTGTGGATGTCGTATGGTGGGCAGGCACTGCGGCTGTCATAATCTTTCTGCCCGGTCTGTTCAGAAGCTCGTCTCTGGCTGGCTCGTTTCTTCTGGTTGGTGGAGAGAGGACCCGGCAGGGTATGAACGGATGAAACTCGGGTGTAGCAATCGGGTGGTGGGAATTCTCAGGTGAAGGGGAGAAGTGCCTGACCGATCAGGTTATGGTCGAGAGACAGATTCGGCGATGTTGCGATGGCTACTGGACCCTTCAGGAAATGATCAGGGCGAGGCCTGGGCGCACATAGGGGACAACAGGGTGAATAAAAGCGAGGAGAGAAGTTGCCCGCGACGGTCTTGATGAGAGAGGGGCTTACGAAAAGAGCGTTCGAAGGTCTTTCAGGAGCATGAAGAGATGCAACGGATCGCTGGGGGAGGGGAGGAAATCGAAGCGTTCGTAGAACTGTTTTGCTCCCTCGTCTTTGGCATGGACCACCAAGGCACGGATTCCGGCAATATCCGCAGCCTGTAGAGTCCGCAGGGTTGCATCCTTCAGGAGCGCGGCACCCACTCCTTGCTTCTGCCAGTGAAGGTCTACGGCTAACCGGGCAAGAAGCATGATTGGAATGGCATGTTTGGCGAGCCCTTTCTTCACTCGTTCCGGGGCAATGGCTTGCTCAACCGATCCGACCGCGAGAGCGTAATAGCCGACGACGGTGTCATCGACTACCCCCACATAGGTTTGTGATCCCCCGCTCTGTTGATTGGGGAGGGCGTATTGCCGGAGAAAACGATTCAGATCTTCTCGGCCACAGTCGAACGCATCAACGGCGTGATGCCGCTGAAGCTTTTCGATCGTTCGAGTCAACGCTGTTCCGTTGTGCGGTGAAGATGGGGCGCGTCAAAGAATCCTGGCTCAGTCAGGAGGTCTTTCATGCGAGTGAGGGGGCGAGTCGGAGCATCGAGCGCCGCCTGAAACTCGTCCCATTTGGCTTTGCTCAGCGGGAAGGTGCGACGATCTGACAGAGTTTCATCAGCACGGGCCAGCGCACTTTCACGGACAAAGTCACTCACTGATCGACTGGAGACGGATGCCGCTGCTTCCAGTATCCGTTTATCTGAAGAACTCAGCCGAAGATCCAGCTTCTCACTGCGAACGGCGCGTACGGCCATCGTGTCACCTCTCATTGTTATTGAAGGTAGCTCAAGAATGATTCATTGTCAAGACAGTGTCATGACGTATTGTTGTAGCTATTTCAATGTCTTAAATGAATTGCGCTTCAGCGTGCGTCCAGAGGTTTGCCTGCTCGCCGTTGTATTTTGCCACCAGGACTTCTTTTTGGTGGACAAATGACATAGAAAAAATGGCCACAATTACCCTAGACCAAGTATGAGAGGCGGTCATGGCCGAAGGGCAGAGTCCAACCGGGCAGCTTCTTCTCGCTGGCTCCCTAGAAGAGCTGAAGCCCCTCCACCAATTGTGTCGTGATGGACGTCTGTATGACGTTGAGCGCTGGATCGCGGAAGGAAAACCACTTCAGGTTTCACCGGAAGCCCTCCGCAAGGGCACACGACCGAAGACGGCGTTGCAGATCGCTATTGAAACAGGCCAACACTCCCTCATTGAACTCCTGTTGAGAACAGGGTATCGACTCGACCTTGAGCGGTACACACCCTTAGACCTTGCCTTGAAGTTGCGCCGCTGGGATCTTTTTGATCTCCTCCTCCGCTGGGGAGCAGCTCTCAAAAGCGTCGATGTCTATACGGTGCTGGAGACTTACAATGTTGAGCTGTATGAACGCTTCAGAGCATCAGGATACGACCTCACAGCGCGCCACGAAATGGGCTCCATTCTTGGACATGGGACCTCAAATCGCCCCCTCTTGGGGTTTATGAAGCGGCACCGAACAGAGGATCCAAAAATTCAACAAGAACTCAACATTGCCCTGAGCTGCCACGCACGCAATGGGAATGAAAAAGGCATCAATCTGTGCCTGTGGGCTGGGGCGGATCCCCATGCGCCCGCTCCAGATCCCCAGTGGGGGGATTCGAGTGACACTGACACCGAGGAAGGAGATGAGCGCTTTCTCGGATGGACCGCCATTGAAGAAGCCGCGCGAGAGGGGCATCTCACAATCCTCAAGCGCCTTGGTCCTGATCCTCAGCGAGACAACTTTGATGATCTCTACCAATACACAAAACACGGGTTTATCGTGACGTTTCTGGCCACTATTCAGTCACCAAAAGATCTAACGGCAATCCTGTCCTCACACCTCCGGTGGGTCGCGAGCCCGCTCCCCTGGGAAACTCGTGCGGGGACGAGCATCATTGAGGCGATTCTTGATTGCAAAGTGTTGTGGAGAGAATCAGATCAGAAACGGCTCACGGAGATTCGTAAGTTTCTGTTGCAGCTTGCCGAATATGACCTGAAAAGGATCATGTCACGCCTGAAGCGCCCGGACATCTGCGCGCCGGAGACATTCCAGGAACTGACCCGTACCCTTAATATGCAGGCACGGTTGCTTGCACTAGGAATTCTCAAGAAGCCCAAAACCGAGAAGGAAAGGCGAGCGGAAGAACTTGCGCGGCTTGTGGTGCGGTACAACCGTTCGACGCTCTATGAACAGATCTGGTCCCAACCGGTCCAAGAAGTCGCCAAATTATACGGCATCTCAGATGTCCGGCTGGGCAAGATTTGTCGCGTACTGCAGGTGCCGGTCCCTCCTCGGGGTTATTGGGCCCGAGTGCGAAATGGGTATACTGTCGAGAAGCCGTCCTTAAAGAAGTTGAGCGGGAGTTGATTGCCAGTGCATCCTGCGCACTCACTGCAAGCTATCGGTTGACTATGAAAGTCCGTCTCTATGCACAGCGAGAATTTGGGGTTGAGGAACTTGGAGCTATTGTTCTGAGAGGCGATCAGCTTGTGGCAGAACCAGAGACCACGGCATTGGTAAACCTTCTGAGCGAGCCGCTCGTCGTGTACCAAGGAACAGAGCCAGTTGAAATTGATCCCAAGAAGGAACCCCAGGGGTTTTTGAGAGCCTTGCCACGAGCTGTCCGCGGCTCATATTTCTGGGCAGGGCAATTGGAAGAATGAACGAGGACGTAATGAAACCACTTGCTGATCTACTCGAGCCGGACTCATATCTTAAAAACCTAGTCATTATTAACCATGAGACTCATGAAAGTCGCCGGTTTACCGTGACTGATATGCACCGGAGATTGTCACAGATCAAGCTGAACTCAGAGGTGCCCGAGGAGATCCAGCGACAGTTTGCTACTGTCCAAAACCTATTTCTCTATGGTTGGTTCGTTGAGGACTTTCTTTCAATCTCCGCGTTTCAGGCGCTTTTACTGGCGGAGATGGCTCTACGTCATCGTCTTGGATATGTTGAGCGGAAAGCCGGTGATAAGAATCCTCCGGGATTAAAAGGTTTGTTAAAAGAGGCTCAGCAACGAGGCTTGCTCGTTGACGAAGGGTTCTCGGTTGTCGTAGCTCAACAGGCACAAGCTGAGTCCGATCCGCTAGTCGCTGGAACCTCGGGCAAGTATGTTTCAATTCTCGTTGATGCGTTGCCGTATCTTAGAAATGGATTCGCGCATCCCTCTGGCCCTATGGGAATTGGTGGCTCCAGCATGAGTATACTGGTGATCATTTCCGAGCTGATCAATCAGCTATTCCAGGAACGCAACTCTTGACGAACAGTGAGACCCGTCGTTGTGGCAGTGAGTTCCTGCCGAGAATCATTCGGTGCTCAACTAGCTATTAGGGTTGTTGCGGTTTAGCTGAATCGCTAGGTCCTTCAGTTCCTCCGGTTTTACTGGAGCGACGGCGATGTTCAGCCACTCAAAAAGCAGTGCAGCGCAGCCCTGCTTGATCCGAATAAACACCTGTTGCATGTTGTCATAGGGGAGGAGAATGGGTTTCTCTGGGACGAAGAGATCTTGCATCGTCTGTAACGCTTTGTGCCGACCGAGGGGAATGATGCTTTTCGTATGAAGAATTGCGTGTCTTAAAATACGGAGATCTCCCATCACATCCGAACGGATATTGTCCCGTTCCACCTTTTGCGAAGCGGCGAGCCGTGGTCTGATTTCATCTTCCCAATAGGTGTAGAGGAAGATGACGATAGCTTTCGCATGTTGTTGCTCATTGGAACCACCATCGGCATTGGCTGCCATATAACCTTCTGCGCGAATAATCCGATTATGTATCACGTCAGGCTTCGATGGGTCTTCGTAGCTCGCCCACACCATCACTGGCAGTCCCTGGGCATCAGTGGATGAACGTACTGGCCGATTGACACGATGTACCTGTCGTTCAACGCGCGTGCGGTTCCCAGCAAACCCAGCTAGCGCATCCATATATACACCCACCTGCTGATTCACGAAATCGATGTATTCATGGATGATACTGTCGAAGGATTCCATGTGGCACCAGCTACTTGCTGCTGAGATGTTCGAGGGCGGCTTTGAGGGACTCAGTAAGGACTTTCCATTTTACGGCTTGGTTTACGATTTCATTAAACCGCCACAACAATTGTTTAATCTGATCATAGAGGCTTTTCGCTTCAGGCGAAGATGGCTCTCCATTGGCTCTGCCATGCAAAACAAGGCGCCCCACACTGTTCTCAAGCGCTTCACGTAGGGATCCTGCACCTCGGATTCGATATTCTGCAATGGCTCTTCGCATCCTCTCCAGCAAAGCGAGAAACAGTTCCTTGAGATCACTGTTTAGCGGTGATGTAGCGATCTTATCGAAGAGTGTGTCAATGTCGGCAGCGAGTTCTCGAAGTGTGGCTTCAGTGATCTCTTGCTCGGGAAAATGTTTCGCGATGCGTTCGGCACAAAACGACAGGTGAGCGAGCGACCGCTCTGAGAAGTACGGCTTTATACCTTCCCATGGGTTATTCAGATTCAGGTAGGATAGGCCTTCCCTTATTTGTGGGAGGCCGGAGAGATAGTGATCATAATCCAGATCAGGAATCTTTCGGACAAGGGCTTCGGTTTCCTCTGCGAGGTCTAGCAAGTAGCCGAGCCGCCTAAAAACACCGGGGGGATCAGGATCCTTTAGATCGAAAACCTTGCACCATACGGAAATTGCAGTCCGAGAATTATCCTGCCGTTTCGCTGTTTCAATCCAGAGAAGAAGTCGTGCAGCTGGGTTGATGTCTTTTGCCATTCTAGCCCTCCGGTTTTTCCTCGCACTCAAATTGTACAGTTAGACGGCCAATGCATGAGTAGCACATAGAATAGCTCCAACTGCTCAAGGGCCATCTTGCAATCAAACAGACGAATCATCCAACTGGCAAATACAAACATACCCAGAAGCCAAGTCATGAAGCGAATATCTCTATAAGGGTGGCTAGTGAGATCTCGATCGGAACATTCTTCGGTACAGTTCACTTGAGATTGCAGCCTTTCGTAAGAGCTCAGAAGGTATTCCGACTTCCCTGAGTACAGAGAGCTCAACAATCATTCGAAGTACGTGGGTGTAATACAGGATTGTTTCTCCGCTGATCGCAGTCCGTTCATGCTTGGGCGAAAAGTGTGTGAATTGATTTCTGGCCTCAACAATAGCTCTGAGTACGTCTTTAATGTCGGGAACGAACTCGACAATGATTTCTTTGTTTTCAGCAGCGAGCTCTTTCAGCCGTTTTCCCAGGGAATACTCATTCAGATATTCAAATCGTTGTTCCATCACCTCAGCAAGGTCCCCAGGAAGGTCTGTCGGTATCCGATCAATCATGAGAGGCAAAACCTCATTGTCATACCGTTCAGAATCCATGTACTCACCGAGGCGAAAATGTCGATGAAACACCTCAGCAGCTTGGCCCATCGAGAGAAACCTATTTTCGACATAGGGATGGTCGCCATAGAGGGCTGATAAGTAGAGCACCCGAACACTCTTTAGCTCAGCAGAAATTCCGAACCAGCGAGCCAGGAATGGTTCAAATTGATTAGATAAGTCAGAGTGTTTCAGAAGCACATCCATAGGATGAGGCGTTTTCTGCTTCTTTGGGCTATACACTGGCATATAGTGGAAATGAGCTCTGGGGTAAACCATTGCGCCATTTGTTAATGTTCTGGGGTGGAAATCCGCTTCAAATTGGATGTCTTCAGCAGAGCAAAGGCCCATGCAGGCGAATGTAAAGAAGTCGAACGCGACGTGGAGAGCATTGAGGAGATCGCTGTAGGGTTGTGGCTGCTCAGGCTTTAGCGATAGCCAAATGTTCTCGCGAATCGTGACCCCTTCTCCAAACACTCCAGCAATGGGAATGCTGGCAGGAAGCACCGAGACTTTAAGTTCCATCGATGAGGCAATTCTGGCTATGAGTGGCGGAAGTTGTCGGTAGGCGATATCAAAGTCTTTCAAATCTTTGTCGTGCGTAATATCAATCCCTGTGGTACCGAGCCACGAACTTAGAAATGGTACCGTTGCCGAAATACTCCTGATGTTTGCATTCTCTGCGGAGGGCAGATGGAATCCGTCGAGGGCTAGGTGTCCGAATATCGTTTGAGTCGTGATGCCGACGTGTGACCAACGATCGTTGATCGTGTAGCAATTGATCAAGGTAATGTCTCGACCGCTATTCGTTACCCCATGAACCAACGGGTAGGCTTCGATAGCAGGTGTAAAGGAAGGGGTATCTTTCTCAATCAAGAGCTCGAGTCGTGCACCATCTTTGGGGTCATAGCTTAGTCGTCCAGGATAGCGCTGAGTGGGATCTTCTGGGATCCACCAATATCCGGCCTCATCCGTTAACGACTTCATGCATCTCTCCTGAGATTTGGATGTCTCTACAAGGAAGTTTGGTTAGAGTATTCGTAATGCCAACATCTCAGTTGAGTGAACCGAATGCTATCGAGTAGCCTTCTTCATTGCATTCACAATACCTACCGTGCGGACGCTTACCGTAGTTACGCGCATCAGTAGTTCGATGACCTGCTCTTTGTAGTCGGCGAATCGGTAGGTATCGAACTTCTCGCGGATAGTCGGATCCTTGGGTTTCTTTTCTTTGTATTGGTCGAGAATCCATTCAAGAGCTGAACGGTTGCCGAGCATGTACGTCCAGGCCTCCCTTGGAATGCCGGAGAGCGTGGTTTCACTGTCGAGCACAATGCAACCCGCATCTTTGTCGGCTTTGAGCATGGCTTTTGGCGCTACACCGGCCTTGCGAGATTTCTCATCGGGAATGTCAGTACGTGTGAGCTTCGCTGGCATAACCTGCTCGAAGCCGATGTGTAGGTCCATCAGCTCTTTCCCCCAGTTGGCCCACTGCCAGAAGTCGGCATAGAACGGAATGCGGGGGAATTCCCTCTTTAAATTCTGCGCATACTTCTCGCGGTAGACCGGGTCATGCAATACACCGTAGACGTAATGGAAGATTGCTTCTTTCGTAATGGGGCGGGTCTGTTTGGCTCGACCCGGTTGGTAACGCTTCTTGAATTGGTCGAGAGCCCAGTTTGTAATGTTATCTTCGCAAGATCTATGTTCGTCAAAACGCTTGTACGGAATGTAAAAGGTTCCCCCATTGCCACGCTTTAGCATGTTCAAATCTGGAACGGCGTCTCCGATCAGGCAGCAAAGCTCGTTGCTCGAAGATATGCAATGAAACGCAATGTATATATTCTCGCCTCGAACGGCGTTCGGGAAAGTTCGGTCTAATCCTCCGCGCTCATCAATGTATAGTTTGCTGTTATAGATCCATTCGTGCAGGAATGGCCTTCGGTATATAGGTGCAATTGCTCCTTGATCAAATTTCTCTACACGACCTTGAGCAAATCTTCGCTTCAGATTCCTTGACCACTTAATATTGATGTGATTAGCGTCACCGCTTGACGAGCGGAGTGCTTCATACTGCTCGATGAAATAGCGCATCTTCTTGCACAAAGTCGCAACATCCCCATCAGTCACCCACTCGTCTCGATTCGTCGAAAGACCAAGGGAAAAGAGTTTGAATATTGCCCGTTCTTTAATAGCTGAATTCGCGGCCATTGCTGTCTTGCTTGCAATTGGCACATGGGTGTCAAAGTCATTCACGGACTCGTTTATCCATACGCCCCCAGATCTTGGCTTTATCGTTTCAACCTGGAAGCTTTGCAGCGATGAGTTACTCAAAGCTGTGAGTTTGTTCTCTGCCGTTTCTAGTTCTGGCCGACGAGCATAGTTGATAGTGCATCCCTGCGATTTCTGGCGCTTGACGAAGAAGCTGATGGCCACGCCGGTCTGAATGCCAAAGACGTTGTGTCTGGTCCCACTTAATTTGGGGTTGGCGCGCACGTCTCCGCCGAGATCAATCAGGTAGATCTCGCTGAACTCACTCTCAACAGTCTTGCGAAAACCGTCGAAGGTGCGGCTGTCGATGAAGCTTCGATTGGTGATGAAGGCTAGTACGCCATTCTCTGCTAACCGGTCACTCGCCCATCGGAAGAACCGAGCATACATGTCGTAAAGTTTTGTTTTCTGTGCCGTACTCTTGGCAATGTAAGTGTCTTTTATTCGCTTATCGATGTCGGGATATTCGCGGTTCTTGTTGTTATCGTTTTCGTTCAACTGATTTGCATTGTAAGGCGGGTTGCCGATGATGACGCTGATCTTCCGGCCATTTTGCCGTTTGATGCGAGCCACGTTCTCTTCGCTCACACTGCCGAACAGGGCTCCTTGCGAGCCATGCTTGGCTGTATGAAGGCCGACATTGTCGAGCGTATCGACGAAACAGAGGTTCGGGAACTCAAGATACTGCCCGGTGATGGCTGCATAGGTCGCTTCGATGTTCAGATTGGCGACGTAGTACGGGAGAATCGCAACTTCGTTCGCATGCAGTTCTTGTTGATACTTGTGCTTGAGTTTGGCTGGCTGGCCCCTGAAGTGTTCAAGGAGTTCGGTAATGAATGTGCCTGTCCCTGTCGCAGGATCAAGAATCTCTACCTCGCGATCGATGAGGTTCTTGCCGAAGTGCTTCTCGCAGAGCCAATCGGCGCTCTCGATCATGAAACGGACAATCTCATTGGGTGTATAGACCACGCCCAGCCGGTCGGCGGCTTTCTTGTTGTAGACCTTATAGAAGTTTTCGTAGATGACCTTGAGAAAGGTCTGCTTCTCCTGGTGGCTGCCGATCTGGGCAGCGGCTGACCGAATCGCAGCATAGTACGCATCAAGGCCGCGCAAGGTACGCTTCTTCAGATCGCCGGTGAAGAAGGTTCCCTCCAGCTTGTAGAGTTCTTTGGCAACGTTGTTCTGATGATGAAAGTCGTCTTCGCCGAAAACCTTGGAGAAGATTTCTTCGGTCAAGACATGCTGTATGAGCATTTCCCGCACATCGGCTTCCGTCAGAGTCGGATTGATCGCTTCCTTAGCGTGATTGAGGAAATGCTGGGATGCGGTGCGGAACGCGCCATTCTCTTTATGCGCCTGCTCGATCATCTCTCGTAGCGCTTGCAACACCGCCGGGAGGTCGGTCTTGAATTGCTCGACGGCCTTGCGGAACTGGGATACCTCGGCCCGTTCGTAACCGAAGAAGAGTGTGAGCAATTTTTCGAGCTGGGCGACGTCGTCGACCGGGCAGCGCATGATCTCGCGCTTGCTTTGTATCAGGACCGCCTGGGTGGAATCCTCAAAGATGATGTTGTCTTGGGGATAGCCCCGGCGCAGTTTGAATTCGATCTCAGCATCCAGGTCGTCTTTTTCGTCCTTGGCTTCCCAATAGCCGAACGGCATGCGAAGGGCATGGAGCAACGCGCCATCGACGTAACGCCGGTCTTTGGCCGGCGTGGTGATTTCGTATTCCGGAACGAAGACAAGGTCGTGTTGGCGAGCCCAGCCCTTCAGGAGGTCCTTAAAGGCCTCTCGAACGACGGATTCTCGATGGGTGCCGGAAACCTTGCGGAGATCCTGCAACTGATTGAGGTATTGCTGGATGAGTATGTGGCTCAACGGAGAATCCCATTATCGTTACTTAGGGTTGGATATAGTCCTCAGAATACCCCTTTCCCAGCGAGAAATCACCCCAAGTCAGTAGAGGGCACGACGTTGGTCCGAGCTAATGGGGACGGGGCTATTTTAGGGCGAAGGCTCTGGGGTAAGTCATGGTGGGCTACTTATGCAGGAAAGTCGGTAGGAGCTGTGAAATGCCCTGCTGGGAAGGCGGAAAGCCTTCGCACCTCAACCTTCTGGCTTGTCGATAGCATTCGAATCTGGGTCTGGTCTTGGACAACTACTTGGACAACCAATCGGGCGAAACAGGCTGAAAAATGCTAAAAACGAGGCTTTTTGTGTAGGCGGAAAGAAGTGGAAAATCGGTAAGTTTTTGAAGGGGATGTGGTGCCGAGGGACAGAATCGAACTGTCGACACCAGCCTTTTCAGGGCTGTGCTCTACCAACTGAGCTACCTCGGCACGACACGGGGACTCACTTCAGGAAAGTGGTGGACGATACCGCAGAAGCCGTGATTGGGTCAAGGCCAATTGAAGGTATTGTGTGATCTTTTCGCGAAGATGAAGGGGGCGGTGACACATGTTTTGCGTCACCGCCCCGGGGGATCTGCACGCCGTTATTTCGCGGCGACGATTTCGAGTAACTCAACTTCAAATACGAGCGTGGCACCTGGCTTGATGGCGGGTGGTGATCCGCGATCTCCGTAGGCCAGATTGGCCGGGCAGGCGAGACGGCTTTTGCCGCCTACCTTGATTTGCTGCACGCCTTCCGTCCAGCACTTGATCACCTGGCTCAAGGGGAATGTGGCCGGCTCACCGCGCTTCACGGAGCTGTCGAAGACGGTGCCGTCGAGCAGTGTTCCATGATAATGCACCTTGACGGTATCGGTCGGTTTTGGAGCGGCGCCGGTTCCGGGCTTGATCGTGGTGATGACGATTCCGGACTCCGTCTTTGTGGAGCCTTTTTCGGCTGCGGCTTTCGTGAGATAGGCTGCGCCGGATTTCTTTTCCGCGTCCGCAACCACGGCTGCCCGTGCTTGCTGGAGCTGCTGGATTTTCGGGCCGAATGTTTGGAGGTCGGCTTTCGGTGTGCGCTTCAACGCTCCATCGGTGAGGCCGGACTTGACGAAATCCAACTCCGATTCGGACAGCGCGAAGGTGCCA
>CXWL01111798.1_pt1 | contig 14177 bp, 12 predicted proteins | sample 590931 | NCBI WGS metagenome assembly CXWL01 (sample SAMEA3498368, study PRJEB10139) | groundwater metagenome | biome: water well; material: biofilm material | place: Germany | collected 2015-04-27 | reverse complement strand
GCCGACGCCGAACAAGATCCGGCGCGAAAACAACTCGCGCCGCATCGATGTCCATGCCAACGTCAAGGGGCGCGATCTCGGCTCGGTGGCTGACGAAGTCGCGCAGCGGCTCGAGAAAGTCAAGTTCCCGATCGGGTACTACCCGCAGCTGCTGGGAGAATACAAGGAACGCCAGGCTGCGCAACGAGGCCTGCTCCACTACTCGCTCGCCTTCGCGGCCGCGATCTTCATCATTCTCCATGTGTCGCTGCGAGACTGGCGCCTGGCCAGCCTGATCTATCTGGCGCTTCCCGCGGCGCTGGTGGGCGGCATCCTGGCAGCTTTCCTGGGAGACCGCGTCATTTCGCTCGGTACGCTGGTCGGGATGCTCACGGTGCTCGGTATTGCCGCGCGTAACGGGATCCTGCTGATCCAGCATTATCGGCATATCGAGCAGGTCGAAGGCGAACCGTTCGGTCTCGGGCTCGCCTTGCGCGGGGCCGGCGAGCGCCTGTCGCCGATCCTGATGACCACCGCGTGCACCGGCCTGGCGCTGCTGCCGGTGATTGTTGCCGGCAGCATTCCCGGGCATGAGATCGAGCACCCGATGGCGGTGGTGATTCTGGGCGGCCTGGTGACGTCGACCTTGCTGACCCTGTTCATCGTGCCGGTCCTGTACCTCCGGTTTGGGGCCGGCGCCGGCAAAGCGTTCGCGGGCGGAGCCGCCCAAGGTGCATCGTTTTAAGAAGCATGGTTGTGCTGGTGTTGTCGCTGCAGACGAAAAAAAAGAAGGCTGGGGTAATCATGATTCGCGCTCGCTGGCACTGCGCGTTGCTCGCTTCGTCCGTCATCCTGGCGCTCGGCACACCTGCACCCGCGCAGGACGCACCGGACCGGCGGCAGGCCGCACCGCCGTCCGCGCAGGACGCGCCACCGGACCGCAAGGCACGGACCAGCGAAAGGGACGCGCAGGCAGACACCCATACCCCGGTACCGGCGCAAGTGGCGGAGCCACAACATTTCCGCGGTGAAATCACCAAAGTCGAGAATCCTTCATTCATCCTGAAGACGCGGGATGGCAAGAGCGTGCGTATCGGGGTGTCGGATGCCACCACGACGATTAGCCTGAGCAAGGGAAGCTTTTCGAACGTGGATTTCGGCACCTACGTCGGCGCCGTCGCGGTGCGGCTGGATGAATACAGCCCGATCGTGCGCGATTCCGCGGTGTGGCTCCACAGGGGGTTCGAGCTGCGCATCATCGACGAAGAATTGCGCGGCATCGCACTGGGGCACAGGAAGTGGGACCTGACCCCCGACAGCATCATCTCGCAGGGATGGGTGGACGACATCGAGGTGCGTGTCCTCTCGATCAAGTGGGGTCCCACCGACTACGACGAAACGGATGTGGAAGTTCCGCGCGACGTGCCGGTCCTCAGGATGTCGCTCGGAGACAAGAGTCTGATTAATAAGGGTGCGCACGTCATGGTCGGGGCGAACCGGAGCCCCGACGGCAAGTACGAGGCGGCCTTCATTTTCGTTGGCAAGGACGGCATCGTTCCGCCGTTGTAAGCGGCGACCGCCGGTGTGCGCTTTATCGATCCAGGAGGCACCCGAATGAAAGTCGAATCCATGGTCGCCGTGAGGCCGGATCGTCACGGCGCAATGTTGGTTGGCGGGTTGCGCGCGCTGGCAGCGGCGGCCACGCTGGCACTTGCGCCGGCAGCCGCGCATGCCGCGGCCGCGGCAGGATCGGGGCCGGATGGCCAGAGCCCCGCGGTCAGGTTCGAGAGTATCCCCGGCAGCACCGTCACGCGCGTGATTCTGGTTGCCCGGGCGGCCGAAAGGCTGGGCATCCAGACCGCCAGGGTGAGCGAGGAGTCGGTCGTGCGCAAGCAGATGGTTGGCGGCCTGATCATCCCCCCAATGGACAAGCAGCCGGAGTCGAAGCCCGCCGGTGGCGCGTTTGGCGGTTTCGCGCGGCCCCCGGCAGCACCGCAATCGAAGGCCGGCGCGGCGGCGACACCGGTGCCGAAGGCGGGCGCGGCGACGGCGCCGGTCCCGAAGGTGGGCCGTGCCGGGCTTGCAGGCTACGCTGTGGCGGCCACTGTAAGGCCGCAGCGGCCGCCCGCTGCGGACCTACCGCCGCCTGCGGCAGCGGCGACAACGCCCGCTGGCGGCGAGGTCTGGGTGCTCGTGACGCTGTCGCCGGGCGAGTGGGACAGGCTGGCCAAAGACAAGCCGGCGCGCCTGCTGCAACTGGCCACGCGCGACAAATCGGGAAAAGAAGTCCTGGCGCAGCCGTCCGGGATGCCGCCGCATGAAGACGCCAAGCGCTCGATGTTGTCGGTGTACTACACGGTTCCCGGCATTGATCACGGACTGGCGGTGAACAATCGCGTGCGCGTCGAGCTGCAGATGTCGGGCAGCGACGATAAACAGAAAGTCGTGCCGTACGGCGCGGTGTATTACGACGCGAAGGGAACCGCCTGGGTATACGTCAACCCGAAACCACTGACATTCGAACGCCGGCGCGTCGTCGTCGATCGTGTCGTAGGCGATGTGGCGATCCTGTCCGAGGGGCCGCCCCCGGGCACGCCGGTAGTCACCGTCGGCGCGGCACTGCTGTACGGCGCCGAGATCTTCAAGAAATAGGGAGCTAACCATGTTTCGCTGGATTATTGGCTCGAGCCTGCAGTTCCGCTTCCTGGTGTTGGGCGCCGCCGTGGCGCTGGTGCTGTTCGGCACCACCCAACTCGCCAGCATGCCCGTCGATGTCTTCCCCGAATTCGCGCCGCCGGTCGTGGAGGTTCAGACCGAAGCGGCCGGGCTGTCCGCCGAAGAGGTGGACAGCCTGATCACCCTCAATCTGGAGGAGTTGCTGAGCGGCGTGCCGTGGCTCGATTCGATCCGCTCGCAGTCGGTGACCGGTCTCTCGTCGATCGTGCTCACCTTCAAGCGCGGGACCGACCTCATGAAAGCGCGCCAGATGATGCAGGAGCGTCTGACATTGGCGTACACCCTGCCGAACGTCGCGCAGCCACCGGTCATCCTGCAGCCGCTGTCGGCGACCGCCCGCTTCATGATGATCGCGATTTCGTCGGACAAGGTCGACCCGACCGAACTGTCGCTGCTGGCCCGCTGGACCGTCAAGCCGAGGTTGCTGGGCGTGCCCGGCGTGGCCAACGTGGCCATCTGGGGCCAGCGCTTGCAGCAAATGCACGTCCAGATCGATCCCAACCGCTTGCGCGAGGCCAAGGTGACGCAAGACGACATCATCGGCGCCGCCGGAGACGCGTTGTGGGTGTCGCCCCTGACTTTTCTGAAGGGCTCGGCGCCAGGCACGGGCGGCTGGATCGACAATCACAATCAGCGGCTCACGGTTCAGCACTCCATGCCGATCTCGACGCCGGAGGACATGGCAAAGGTGGCCGTTGCGCCAGCCTACTTGCTGTTGAGCGGCAAGACGATGTCGCTGGGCGAGATTACCGAGGAGACGCTCGCGTATCCCCCGCTGATCGGCGATGCCGTCATCAAGAACGGCAACGGCCTCATGCTCGTCATCGAGAAGTTCCCGGGTGCTAACACCCTGGAACTCACGCGGGGCGTCGATCAGGCGCTCGCCGAGCTCAGTCGCGGGCTGCCCGGGGTCGACATCGACGCCAACGTCTTCCGGCTGGCGTCGTATGTCGGCGATTCGATCTCCAACCTGACCTGGGCAATCGTCATCGGCGGCGTCCTCGTGATGCTGGTCGTAGGCGCATTCCTGTTCGACTGGCGCAGCGCGCTGATCAGCTTCGTGGCGATGGCGCTGGCGCTATTGACCGCCGTGATCGCCCTTCACCTGACCGGCGCGACGATCAACACGATGGTGCTTGCCGGCCTGGTTGTCGCCGCTGGCGTCGTCATCGACGATGCCGTCGTCGACGTCGATACGCTGCTGGGACGGCTGCGCGCGCGGCGCGACGGCGGCGCCTCGACCATGCGCATCATCCATGAGGCGACGCTGGCGTCGCAACGCGACGCCCTGTACGCCTCCTTGATCGTGCTGCTCGCCGTCATGCCGGTCTTTTTCATGGGTGGGGTGTCGGGGGCGTTCTTCGAACCGCTGGCCCTGTCCTACCTGCTGGCGGTGGTGGCGTCGATGGTGGTCGCGTTGACCGTCACTCCTGCGCTGAGCCTGATGCTGCTGCGAAAAACGTCCAGCGCCGATCGCGAATCCCCCATCGCGGTTCGGCTTCGCGCCAGATACGATGCGGCTCTTCGGCGTGTCATCGGTGCGCCGCGCAAGGTGGTCATTGCCGCCCTGGTCGTTGTGGCCGCCGCCGCCGGGATCTGGCCGCTGCTTGGACAATCCCTGCTGCCGGCCCTCAAAGAGAGGGAACTGCTGGTGAATTGGGCGACGCCGCCCGGCACCTCCCATCCCGAAACGTACCGGATCACCACCCGGGTCAGCAATGAATTGCGCGCACTGCCCGGGGTGCGGTCGGTCGGCGCCCACGTGGGACGCGCAGTGACGGGCGACCAGGTCGTGGGGATCAATTCGAGCCAGATCTGGGTCAGCATCGATCCCGAAGCGGACTACCAGAAGACGCTGGCCGCAGTTCGCGAAACGATCGACGGCTATCCGGGCGTCGCCCGCAGCGTGCAAACCTACCTGCGCGACAAGGTCGGCGAAGTGCTCACGGGCGAGAGCAAGGCGATCGTCGTACGCATCTACGGCCAGCAGCGCGAAGTCCTGCGCCACAAGGCCGAGGAAGTCAGGCAGTCGCTGTCCGCCATCAAGGGGATCGTCGATTTGCACGCCGAGGGCCAGGCCGAGGAGCCGCAGGTGCAGGTCAAGGTGAATCTCGATGCCGCCGGCCGCGCCAGCGTCAAGCCAGGCGACGTGCGGCGCGCTTCGGCAACCGTGTTCTCCGGATTGGTGGTCGGCTATCTCTTCAAGGACCAGAAGATCAATGAGGTAGTGGTTTGGGGGACCCCGGAAGCGCGCCAGAGCCTGACCAATATTGGCGATCTGTGGGTCGATAAATCGGATCGCACCCAGGCCCGCCTGGGCGACGTCGCCGACGTCAGCATCGTGTCGACCCCGACGGTCATCAGGCACGAGCGCATCGCACCCTACGTCGATGTCGTGGCCAATGTGGCGGGGCGCGATGCGGGCTCGGTGGTTGAAGAAATCGAGGACCGGCTCGAGCACATCAGCTTCCCACTCGAGTATCACCCGGAAATCCTGGGGGAATATGCCGAGCGGCAAAGCGCCGAGCGGCGCATGCTGGGTGTGGCCGGCGCCGCCCTGGCCGGGATTTTCCTGCTGCTGCAGGCCTGCTTCCGAAGCTGGCGCCTGGCGCTGATCGCTTTCGTGGCGCTGCCGGCATCCATCGCAGGTGGCATCCTGGGGGGGTTCGCCAGCGGTGGCGTGATCTCGCTGGGCTCGATCGTCGGCTTCCTCGCGGTGCTGGGCATTTCCGCCCGCAATGGCGTCGAACTGATCAATCATTATCAGCGGCTCGAGCGCGAAGAAGGCATGCCGTTTGGTGTTGACCTGGTGCTGCGCGGAACGCGCGAACGACTGTCGCCGATCCTGGCGAGTGCCGCGGCGATTATCGCCGCTTTGCTGCCGATCGTGATTTTCGGCTGGCGTCCCGGTCTCGAAATCGTGCAGCCGACGGCGTTCGTCATCATAGGCGGCCTGATCGCCGCTACCCTGGTCACCTTGTTCGTCATTCCGGCGCTCTATCTGATCGCCGGGGCGGGCGCGGCACGCCAATCCGACCTCGACTTGGCTGACGCATAAACGCAGGAGGGGCACAATGACGAACCAGGCCAGCCACCGCCGCAACGGCTTGACGCGCATGTTTCGAACAGCAGCAGGCGGCGCGGCGTGGTCTAGCGCGCTCGCCGTCGTGTTGGGTTCCGGCCTGCCGGTTGTTGCCGCGGAGCTGGACGGCGATGCGGGGAAAGGCGTCCCCACGCATGCATCGCCGCAGTCGCCCCAGGAGGATCAAAGGCCGGTCGACGCCGACCCGCCACCAGATCCTGCTCCGGCGGCCGCCACCGGTGCGGCGCCGTCATTCGGGGCGCGTCCCGCGAACAACGCGGGCTCCGGGTCAATGGCGCTATTCCAGTTGCCCCGCGCTGCCGAACGCATCGGCAGGCCGGAAAGGCCTGTGACCCGATTTCTGACCTACCAGTATTCCTATGGCAGCGAGTCGGACCTCACTTACCGCCGTGACCGCGATCTCGACAAGCGCCTGCGGGACAATTCCCTGATCCTGGCGCCCCAAATCAACGGCTACATCATCTATCGACCGATCGACCATCTGGAAATGATGGTGGAGATGGTTTTGGAGAAGGAGATCGCGGCGCACCAGGAGAAAATCGTCACGCTTCCGGGCGGGGAGAGACAAGCTGCGGAGAACAGGGGCGCGTCGCTGACTGTCGACCAGTTGTGGCTGAAGTTCAAGCCCGCTGGCCCACTCGACCTGACGATCGGACGCCGGAATTTCGAGGACGACCGGCATTGGCTGTATGACACTTCGCTCGATGTCGCCGTTTTCAAGTTCAAGCACGCCAACTTTAGTGCCGAGTTGAGTTATGGGCGCAAGGATGCGGTCAACCTGGACATGCTGAAACCGGTCAAGGAAACGCGCATCGACAACTACATAGCGTACCTGGAATACCGCGGAATCGAAGACATCAAATTGGCCGGCTACAGCATCATGCGTGATGATCGCATGGGGCAGGAAGGGAAACCCCTGCTCATGGGATTGCGCGCGTATGGCATGCCAACCGACAAATTCAACTTTTGGAGCGAGCTTGCTTTGTTGCGCGGCGAGGATGAGTCTCAGCGGAAATTCAGGGGCCACGCCGTGGATGCCGGCGCGACCTATCGGTTCCCGGCGCTCCCGCTCAAGCCGAGCATTACCCTGGGCTACGCAACCGCGAGCGGCGACGCTAACCCGCACGACAACAAGAACACAGAGTTCCGCCAAACCGGCTTGCAGTCGAATGAAGTGAAGATGGGCGGCGTCTCCAAATTCAAATATTACGGCGAGGCGCTCGACCCGGAACTGTCCAATCTCCAGATTCTGACTGTGGGCGTCGGCTTCCGGCCGGCACCGACCATCCATGTGGACCTTGTTTATCACAAGTACCGCGCGAACGAGTTCGCGGACGAGATTCGCAATTGGGCGCTCACCGCCAAGATGAACCAGGATCCGGCGCAGCCACCGAGCAAGGATGTGGGAACTGCGTTCGACCTTGTGGTCGGGTTTCGCAACTTGTTCGGGGTGCGGCGGCTCGGCCTGGATGTGAGAGCGGGCTGGTTCCGTCCAGGAAAAGCCTTTCGTAACGAGGTGACCGGCGCCCCTGACAACCCGAAGTTCCGCAATGCCGACAAGGGGATCAGCGTGCTTGCCAAGTTCTGGTATTGAGGTTCAGGATTTTTGTCTTTTGCGAAGGAGAACATGCAATGAATACGCGAACGGTTCGATCTATCCTCGCCGCTGCGGCGATCCTCATAGTTCCCACGGCATATGCGGAAAGCAAGAAAACGCCCTCGCCGTGGCAGACCGAGTTCGGCATCAAGAATTGTAATCTTCAGACGACAGGCCGCAATCCATACTTCATCCTGGAGCCCGGCTACCAGCTCGTTCTGGAAGGGGGCGATACGAAGCTCCAGATCACGGTCCTCGATGAAACCAGGCAGGTCGACGGGGTCCTCACCCGCGTCGTCGAGGAGAAAGAATGGAAAGACGGGAAATTGTCCGAAATCGCACGGAATTACTTCGCCATCTGCCCGCAAACGAAAGACGTCTTCTATTTCGGGGAAGACGTGGATTTCTACGAAAACGGCAAGGTGGTCAAGCACGACGGCTCCTGGCTCGCGGGCAATGGCAACAGCGCCGGCCTGATCATGCCCGGAACGCCAAAATTAGCGATGAAATACTATCAGGAGATCGCTCCCCGTGTGGCGATGGACCGGGCCGAGATCGTCAGTGTGAACGACACATGCAAAACACCTGCGGGGACGTTTGCCAACTGCCTGAAAGTAAAGGAAGGTTCGGCCATCGAGATTGCTGCAGTGGAATACAAGTATTTTGCTCCATCGATCGGGTTCATTGGGGACGAAAGCTTGCGGCTGACCAAGCACGGCTTCATCAAGAACAAATAGCCCGGCCGGATCATGCGCGGGGGAGAGTCTAGAAGTCCATCAAGACGCCGACGCCCAAGGATTTCTGGGCATAGTTGTAATCGATAAGGCTTTGGCCGTAACCGGAAAACAGCTGGACGTAGCCCTTCAGGTTGACCGCGAGCGGAAACGCCACACTGGCTTGCATGGCGCCGTGGCGGGTGTCGAAATTGCGCCGGACCAGCGCCGCATACTCGTAGCCGTTGTCGCGGTAAGTTATTCGTGCGTCGCCATGGCCGAGGAAATCGGTGATGTCGGGATTGTCGTTGTTCGACTTGGCGTTGTCGAGCCGTTTCCAGACGCGGGCGGTGACGCCAAGGTTGCCGCTTTCCATGCCCAACTGGCCATAAAACCGGTTCCAGCTGCGCGAGAGCGTCGATGACTGGCCGTTCGACTGGTGCACCAGGCCCAGCGAGGCGAAGCGGACCGTCACGTCGCCGATTCTCTTGTTAATCGGCAGCACCGCCATGACTTCAGGCTGATAATTTGTTTCGCGGAACGGGCTCGATTCCGCACGCGCATACGCCTGCCAGAAACTCTGCTGCGTGTAGCCGGCCCACAAGTCGATCGGGGTATTCGCGACGCCTTCAAGCAATTTCGCCTTGAAGCTGAGTTGGTAGGTCAACTCGACGTGCTTCGACTCATACCCGTCCGGCAGGTAAGCGCGAAACGGGCGGTCGTTGGTGGCGTTGCTCTGGTTGGCGACGAGCAGGTAATTGTCCAGCAGCTGGTGGACGGCGTAACGGCCGCGCTTGGCTGCTGCGTTCAGCTCCCACTCCTGCGACATGCGCGAAATCGGCGTATCGGGCTTCATCACCTGTGCTGCCGGCGCTGCCGCCACAAGCGCTTCGGCTGGCGTAACGGGCATGGCGCCGTCGGTGCCGCCTGTGAATTCCGGGCCGGCGCCGGTCGTGACCAGCGCCGGAGTGGCAGTTGCCGCCTTTTCCACCTGCTTCGACAGCGCGTCGAAACAGCCGAGCCGCGCGCTGGAGTCGCCAAGGACGGCACAGCGTAACAAATGCTGTTCGGTTTCACCGGCCTGGGCAGGCGCGATGGCAATCAACATAGCTGAAAGCAGTACTTTGTGTTCGAATTTCAAAACGGTGAGCCTTTTGCCTGACGGAATCGAACGAGTATATCGACATATCCGATACGACGGCGCAAACGGCGTCACAGGTAAATCCGGCTTCCCGCCCCGGCGAGAAATGAAGACAGCGGCGGGAATTTTCGCTCAGGGAATCGGCCCACAGACAAGCCGTGCGCCTCCGCCGCCAAGCATTGCCGGATGATCGGCGTGGTTGTCACCGCCAACATGGACCATCAGCGAACGGCCCTTGAGGTCCGCCAGTTTCAGGCGCGGCGCCAGCACCGGATTGCTCGCATTCCCGGTGCCGTCAACCGCCAGCGCAGGCAAATCCCCCAGATGCCCGTCACCCCATGGCAAGCCGTGACGCTTGCTCGACAAAGGATCGTAGTGCCCGCCGGCGGCTAGTCCCGCCACCGGTTTGCCGTCTTTTTGGCCGGCAGCGCAACTTCCATTTTCGTGGACGTGAAAACCATGCGAACCTGGCGGGAGCCCAGCCAGGGACGGTGTGAACACGAGCCCGTACGGCGTTTCGCTGATGACGACCACACCCGCCGCCGCGCCATCGCCGGATTCGGTCAGCATCTTCATTGGGACCTTGATCTCCGCCGCTGTTGCCGTTCCAAATGCACTCGCAAGCGCCAGGACAGCCGCGCACCTCATTGTCAGTCGAGTCTTCATCTTCATCCTTTCGAAGTCATGCAGGTCAGGGGGGAAAGACACTTGGGCAACTAATAATAAAAATACAAGTTTGCGCAGAGTTCCCGCCACTGTCAACAAGCCTGATTAAAAGCCCTTACGCAAACGACACGGTCATCCGGCGAACACGAAAAAACGGCACCGGGATCGCCTCCGGTGCCGTTTTCGCTTGGGCTGCGTGAACTACTTCGCAGGCTTTTTCATCATGCTCGCATGCCCTGCAGCCAGCTCTTCCTTCGACAAGAAGCCGTCGCTGTCGGCATCCATTTGCGCGAACATCAGCATCGACCCGGTAGCGTGTTCCTCGGCGGTGAGGATGCCGTCGCCGTTCGAATCGACCGCCTTGATCTTGTCGGCGGCAGACATGTCGGACTTCTTCGCGGCGCGGCCAGTCACTGCCTTGTGCGCCGCCGTCATTTCGGCAGCGGTCACCTTGCCATCCTTGTTGCGGTCCATTTTCTCGAACATCGACTTGGCGGCCAGCGCATGCTCGGCGGCTGAAATCTTGCCGTCCTTGTTGGTGTCCATCATCGCGAACTCCTTGTCGGTGCCGCCCGGAGGATTGCCGCGCGCCATTGCCAACGAGGCGACAAGGGCCGCAGATACCGCGATGCCGCCTAGAACAAGCTTTTTGACTGCTACCATTTTCTTCTCCTTGTTGTTAGCCACCGACGACACTGAGGATGTTGCCGTCAGGGTCCTTGAACCACGCGACTTTCATGCGGCCGCCGACGTGCACGTTGCCCTGCAGCGTCAGCCCGGGCATGTCATAGTGTTCGAAGACCACGCCTTTCGATTTCAGCGTCGCGACAATGGCCTCGATCTCGTCGCCGACATTCCAGACGACTGCCGTCGCCTTGTTGGTGCCTGCATACTGCGAATGGTAGATGTTGAGTGCGGAATTGCCGCTTCGATAGGTGATGAGCTCTTCACCCTCGGTGGACAACGGCTCCAGGCCAAGCGTGCCCTCGTAGAATTTCGCAGCGTCCTTCACATTCCTTACCGCGATCATCGCGATCGCATCCTTGTCGCTTAGCATGATTCGCCCTCAGGATAGTGGTGAATGACCCGGAACAGGGTATACCGCCAGGCGGGCACGGTCCGTACGTTGGCACACGCCCGAACGATCAGCCCCTTTCCCGTACGGCCTTGATGAGATTGTTGCGAAGGGTCACGACAGCGACCCACATCCTGGGGAACTCTTCGGGCGTCAGGCCGGTGGCCTCGACAAGGTTCAGTTTCAAGCCTTTCTCCCGCAGGCGCCGGCCGGCATCCGTCAGGCTGACCAGCACCTGGCGCTCATCCGCAGCGGCACGTTGCCTGCGCAGATACCCCATCGCTTCGAGCTTCTTGAGGATAGGCGTGAGCGTATTCGACTCGAGAAACAGCTTCTCGCCCAGGCCGCTGACGGTCTGATTGTCTTCCTCCCATAGCGCGATGACCGCGATGTATTGCGTATAGGTGAGGCCGAGCGCCTCGAGGATTGGCTTGTACGCCCTGCCAAAGGCAAGATTGGCCGAATAGATCGCGAAGCAAAGGAAGTCGGCGAGTTTCAGGGTCGCTGGTTCAGCGGATTTTCTCCTTTCTGCTGGTTTTGGGTCGTTGTGTGCGCAGCGAATCGCCGGTCAGCGTGAAGCGGTGGCCGCTTCTACCGCGCCACTCACACTATCCTTCAATGAGAACGACCATGCATCCCATCCCCGAACTGACTCCCCTGCTCAAACAACTGCGCCTGTCGGGCATCGCTGGACCGGTTGCGCCACGGCGCCTACCGAGTGGTGCTGGATAGGGAGAGCTACCGCGCCTTGAATGCCGGGAAGTTCACGCCGCCGGCCGAGAAGGGCATCAAGGCCGCCGCGCCGTGACTGCCGATTCCGGCATCGTGACCGGCTGTTCCGGCGCAACGTGACCGACTGCCGGCATCCCCCTCGCCGGGCAAGGGCTGCCACCGGCACCTACTGGAGCCGGCGCAGCCCGATCCATGGCATTTTAGTCCACCGCTGCTGCGTTGCCACTCCGGTTCGGCAACATGGCGGCGGCCCCGCCTTCCGCACTTAAAACGACGTTCTCGAAACAGGCAAGCCCTTTGATAGGTTCTGGGCCGTACCCGTACTGGCGAAATGCAGACGCGAAGCCGCAACGATGAATGTTTCCCACTAAGCCTGCCAATACACAATTCCTGTCGGAAATTCTTACAGTGGCAAATCATCAATCACTGTTAATTTTTGTAAGCCTTTGTTTCCAAATGGAATTATTTATTTGGCACGTTTATTGCTAATAATAAAATACACACGTAAGTGGAACCCTGAAAGGAATACAATGAAACATCTGCTGAAGTTTTTGGCGCTCTCGATTTCCTTTGTAAGCAGCTGCGCTCTGGCTGCCCCAACAACCATGACGTTCGACGGTACGTTTGGCCTCGCACCCTCGTACTCCGAAAACGGCTTCACCGTCGCGTCTACCGTCGGTCATATTCACTTGAACGGCGATAACCAACTGAATCTGCACAACGGTGGATGCTGCTCCGACCCGTATATGTTCACCGCAGATAATGGCTCAGCGTTTGATTTCTCCAGCTTCGACCTTTTGTCGAGTTCTGGCGACATGACCTTTACCGCAAGCAATGGCAATGTGTTTAACCTGGCTGCTGGCGTAATCGGACATTTTGATCTCTCAAGCGATTTCGCCAATATCACATCCGTGATGTGGCATGTCGAAGACAATCTCGGCTTTGGCGAAGGCAATATCGACAACGTGACGTTCAACGCGGCATCCGTACCGGAACCAGGTAGCCTCGCCCTGCTGGGCCTGGGTCTACTCGGCGCTCTCGTCGTACGCCGCAAGTCAGCGAATCAGTAACGAACGTTGTAGCTCATTGGTCTAGCCGTATCTCGGCTACCGGGTGGTGCTGGATAGGGAGAGCTACCGCGCCTTGAAACCGGCCGCCGGGAAGTTCACACCGCCGGCCGCGAAGGGCATCAAAGCCGCCGCGCCGTAACTGCCGATTCCGGCATCGTGACCGGCTGTTCCGGCGCAACGTGACCGACTGCCGGCATCCCCCTCGCCGGGCAAGGGCTGCCACCCCGGCACCTACTGGAGCCGGCACAGCCCGATCCATGGCATTTTAGTCCACCGCTGCTGCGTTGCCACTCCGGTTCGGCAACATGGCGGCGGCCCCGCCTTCCGCGCTTAAAACGACGCTCTCGAAACACACGCAATTGCGGATGAATTCGCTATCGCAAAAACCTCCAAAATCGCGCATTTTTGCACCCCAGTTCGAACCTCCGAATTGACGGGTCAAAGTGGCGCCATTGCGCCGAAAATGGGTGGCGTCTTAATGCCGCAAAGTGACACCGCATTGCCAATCCAGAATCGATGTATATTTATGACTCGATCCGTCATCCAGGAGCAAGCCATGGATCTCCTTTCAAGTCCTCGAATTACCGTCGAACCTGGCAAGTGCGGCGGCCGCGCTTGCATACGAGGCATGCGAATCAGGGTAACCGACATACTCGCGCTACTTGGTGCTGGCGCATCGTTCGACGAAATCCTCGCAGACTACCCCAGCTTGGAAACCGATGACATTTTGGCGGCCTTGAACTACGCAGCCGAACAATTGGACAGAACTGATTTGGCTGCCAGTTGAATCTGCTAGTCGACAGCCAATTGCCGATTGCACTTGCGCGACACCTGAGCAGTATCGGAACTTCCTGCGTTCACGTTGCCGACATAGGCTTGGACCGCGCTACAGATATCGCGATATGGGATTACGCCAAGTCGCACGACATGACGATAGTTTCAAAAGACCAGGACTTTCACGCATTGGCGAACGCCAAAGGCACGCCGCCGCAGATTATCTGGATACGCTTGGGAAATTGTCGAAGCGCCGACTTGATCACCGCATTCGATAGGCGTTGGAAGGCAATGCAAGACCTGCTGGCAGCAGGAGTACCTGTCGTCGAACTTCGGTAGGTCTTCCAAATCGGAACCGAACGAGACAAAGTCGCTTGCTCCCAATATGGATGAAATCGGCAATTTTTATTGCAAAAAAAACGGCACTGGGATCTCTCCTCGGTGCCGTTTTCGTCTGGACGACTAGCTGATTACGCGTCGTCGCCCTGATGGGTTGCTGCTGCGGTGCTGTCTTCCATCGCTTGCAGTTCGGAAGCCATGTTGGCCTTCTCTTGCTGCAGCAATGCTGCACGCTCTTCCACTTCCCACGCT
>CXWL01027592.1_pt1 | contig 14178 bp, 13 predicted proteins | sample 590931 | NCBI WGS metagenome assembly CXWL01 (sample SAMEA3498368, study PRJEB10139) | groundwater metagenome | biome: water well; material: biofilm material | place: Germany | collected 2015-04-27 | reverse complement strand
CATTCTTCAACAGGTTGTGGCTGATGGTAGGTAGTAAGTGGGAAGTGGTCAGTAGGAAGTAGAGAGTAGAACATGAAGAGAGGCAAGCCACACGAGCGGCTCGATGCTTGGAAGTTCTCGATGGAGTTGGCGAAAGCCGTGTATCAGATGACTGCTCATTTTCCGGCAGAGGAGCGCTATGGACTGGCGCAGCAAATGCGACGAGCAGCGGTCTCTATTCCAAGTAACCTCGCAGAGGGTGCAGGGCGGAATGGGACGAAGGAATACTTTCATTTCATCGGTATGTCGCGTGGCTCACTCGCTGAGCTAGAAACTCAGATGCAACTTGCAGTCATGCTCGGTCTTACAACGGCCGACCATGTCGCATTCGATTTCGCTGATCGCGCCGGGAAGCTGTTGACCGGTCTGCATAGAAAATGGAGCTCAGCATGACCCCACGCCCCACTCCCCACTCCCCACTTTCCAGAAAAGGCATCATCCTCGCCGGTGGAACAGGGAGCCGCTTGCATCCGGCCACACTCGCGATCAGCAAACAGTTGCTGCCGGTGTTTGACAAGCCGATGATCTATTACCCGCTCAGCACGCTCATGCTGGCGGGAATTCAGGACATCCTCATTATTTCTACGCCACAGGACACCCCACGCTTCGAGCAGCTTCTTGGCAACGGCGAACAGTGGGGATTGGATCTGCGCTATGCCGTCCAGCCATCACCCGATGGTTTGGCGCAAGCGTTCATCATCGGAGAATCCTTCATCGGAGAAGATCTTTCTGCCCTGGTATTGGGCGATAATATCTTTTACGGCCATGACTTTCATCGCTTGCTGGACAATGCGATGATCCGCACCGAAGGCGCGACCGTGTTCGCCTACCACGTCCAAGATCCTGAGCGCTACGGAGTCGCCAAATTTGATTCAAGCGGCAAGGTGCTGTCGCTGGAAGAAAAGCCTAAGCAGCCGAAATCAAACTACGCCGTGACGGGACTCTACTTCTACGATCGACAGGTTGTCGAATTGGCGAAGAGTCTGAAGCCTTCGGCCCGCGGCGAACTGGAGATTACCGACTTGAACCGGTTGTATCTGGAGCAGGGTTCGTTGAACGTCGAAATCATGGGGCGTGGGTATGCCTGGTTGGATACCGGTACACATGAGTCGCTGCTTGATGCCAGCCAATTTATCGCGACGTTGGAGCACCGCCAGGGGCTCAAGGTGGCTTGTCCTGAGGAGATCGCCTACCGGCAACAGTGGATCGATGCCACCCAATTGGAACGGCTCGCCCAGCCCCTGGCCAAGAATGGGTACGGGCAATATCTGCTGCGGGTGCTTAAGGAAACACTTCTTGGGTAAAAATAACCTTTTCCGTCGTCCATGACGGTTTGCCGATCGAGCCCGAATGTTCATTGATGAGCACTGGTTTGTATAAGGGCTTCAGTCAGGATGAGGCGTAACCAGGCGCGTCATCAGCAGGTAGTGCGCAGTGGTGTCTTTTCACCATCTCCAAGATGATGCATTAGGAAATGGGTAATAAAGTGGTCATTGGTTGGAAGGTCGCCTCCTTAGACTCTAATATTGCCTCGGTCCGCTATCGTGCGATCTTGCCGAGTACGCTATTGGAATCAGTTGGCATTCAGTCTAAATGGATTTCCCGTTCGTCGATAACGTATCTCCAGGGCATTGATGTACTTGTTATTGTCAAGAGCTTAACGGAAGACGATGTTTTCCTTGCTGAACAAGCAAGGCAGCGAGGCATTCCGGTTATCCTGGATTTATGTGACAACATTTTTGTGCCAGGCTATCTGGGGCACGGGAAAGTGCCTCCAGCCGACAATTTCATAGCGATGGCTAAACACGCAGTTGCCATCACAGCTTCCACGGAGACACTTGCGGGGGAAATCGTACGTCGTGTTGGTCAACAACCACGAGTGTTCGTGATTCCAGACGGTCTCACAACCTTGGAGCAAGTGCGTGGCAATAGTGCGTTGCGTTGGGAGAAGTTTTGCGAAATGAGCAGAAGCGCCTTGGCAAGCTTGCGTCCGGACCAGATTGCCCACAAAGTGGCTACGGCTATGCCTGGTCCATTTCTGAGGAGCTTGATGCATCAAGAAGTGAGGAGGCAGATTAAAACCCGGTTAATAAAGTTTGCCTATAATCGTCTCGATAGCCTGCGTCGGAGAGATCGTCCCGTCGAGTGTCCTGCTAAATTGCTATTAGCCAAAAGAGCTGTCTTACGGTCGGTGCCAGTCAAACGGATCTTATGGTTCGGAAACCATGGGGCACCGTACTCCAGTTTTGGCCTGTTGGAGCTGCTAACAATTCGCGATGTGCTGGAACGCATTGCAGTGGAAATTCCGGTTGAGCTGTGGGTGGTGAGCAATAACCGCGCGAAATACTGTAACGATATTGCGCCCCTGGCGATTCCCTCATGCTATGTCGAATGGTCGCCTCATGCCATGAAGAAGGCGTTTTCCCTTGCGGATGTGGTGGTATTACCGAGTAGCGGGGATTCTTTTAGCATCTGCAAGTCCGCGAACAGGGCTGTTTTGGCCCTGAGTAACAAGGTTCCTGTTGTAGCAACTAGTACACCGGATTTGGCCTCGTTAGCAGGCTGTATAGAGACGGATGATTTTTATGCCGGGATAAAGCGTTATCTAACTCAACCCGACCATGTTCGCTCTCACTTGCATTTGGCCGCCAACCTCATCGAAGCCAATTTTGGGAAAGCGGTGATCACTACCAAGTGGATGGAAGTATTGAGCTATGTGCGCAAGCAAGCCGTGTCAGTGCCAGTGAACGATTTTCAGATAATTGTCTGTCTCCACCTCGTTCAGGACCTTGATCTCGCGCTGCCCATTCTCGCGCAATTATCGCGGAAGGGTATTCGTTGTCGGGTTTGGCTAAGCGCTTCGCTTAGGGGAAAGTCGTTGCGGGTAGTTGAGGCGTTGCAGCATATAGGGTGCGATTGGCAGGTGCTACCAGATTCTTATCCGGAGTCTCACAGTTTTCATTTTCCCGCTTCTGTCAAGGCCGTGCTAGCCGTCGCGGAAACCAACCTAGGGCCCCATCGGTTCACGCATGAGATCTTACGACACGCAAATAAGGCAGGCCTGGCTACGTTCTGCATGCAGCATGGTTTTGAAAATGTGGGGCTGACTTATACCGATGATGTGCATTCGATCGAAAAAGTTACCTTTGCCGCGAAGCGCATCTTTGTTTGGGGTCCTGTAGATGCACTGCACCCTAAGTGCGCAAGTCAAACAGTCTCGCGATGTATCTCGGTTGGTTGTCCCAAGCCTGCATGGCAGCCCCCAGCTCCTGAGTTGGATGACCTGCTTCCCCGAAACCACAAGATCATCGGCGTATTTGAAAACCTGCACTGGCACCGGTACAGCGCGGCATACCGGGAGTTCTTTTTGGAAAGCGTCCGCGGATTGGCTGACGAATTCCCGGAATATGTATTCTTGATTAAACCGCATCATGCGGGTATGTGGCTCACTTCGAGGTATAAAGGAGAACGGCCACATGGGGCGAACATTGTGATTGCCAATCCTGATAAAGCACCTTGGGAGCGCTTTACGGCAGGACAATTTCTCGGCCGTCTTGACGGGGTGATTACGACACCATCTACTGTAGCGTTAGATGCGGCAAGAGCGCATGTGCCAGTGACGGTCATTGGGTACGATCTTGATGTCAGTTATTATGCTCCTCTCACGGTTGTTTCAACAATTGATCAGCTGCGCGAGTTTGTGCAGTCAATAAATGAAAAATCTAATTGCGAGGATCTTATGAAGTTATCTCGTCTGTTTGTGGAAAGACGTGTATTGAATGGCGATGCTGCGCAACGAATTGTGGCCGATCTTGTTCGGACGCTTGACTTTCAGGATGTCAAATAACTGTCGGTATTCAGGTCGATTTCTTCCGTGTTGGGGAAGAGAACTTCTATGGACCACAATGGAGTGATACGAGTATTTGTTGGTGCTGATCGTTCGCAACAGTTAGCAATCAACGTCCTGGAGTATTCGATCCAACGTCACACCACGGCACCAGTTGAAGTGATCCCGATGATTGATCTGCCCGTTCCTGTGCCGAAAGATCTGCGTAACAGCCAGCGCACTGGTTTTTCCTACAGCCGTTTTTGCATTCCCAAGTTGGCAGGCTATTCTGGCCGAGCCATATACATGGATGCCGACATGCAGGTTTTTAAGAATATTATGGAACTGTGGGAGCTTCCATTCAATGGAGCGAAGGTGCTGGTGCAGCAAGATGTTAAGCATCTCGATGTCACTATGGCTAAGGATAATGCGCCAAAGACGCGCATCAAGCAGTGCGCAGTGATGTTACTCGACTGCAGTCGGCTGGACTGGGACATTAACACTATTGTCAGCGACCTAGACGAGAGACGGTACACCTATGAGCAGTTGATGTACGAAATGTGCATCCTCAAAGAAGACGAGGTGGGCTACGCTGTGCCATTTGAGTGGAACAGTCTTGAGTATTACGATGACAATACCAGATTAATTCATTACACCGATATGGGGACCCAGCCGTGGGTGTCCACAAACAATTCTAATAGTCACATTTGGTTCGCAGAAGTGCGCGAGATGCTTGCCGCTGGCAGTCTCGATTGGGGGACGCTCGAAACCGAAGTGCGACTGGAGTATTTTCGCCCGTCGCTTCTAAGCGAAATCCGTTATGGTCATCTCGTTCCAAAGTTTCTATATCCGCTGTTCAATCACACGAATGCAATCCTTGACAAGCTTAAAGGTTACGTTCCGCATAAAGCGATTTACGAAGCCAAGCGCTTGCGCAACAAAGCCATTAAGGCCTACGCGCATACCGCGCAGTCGCAATCATCTGTGACGGGGTCGCAATGAGCGCATTGAATATCGGATGGTATGGGTTGCGGCGCCTGCGGACATTGTGGCGGTATCAGAAAACTGTGGCAGGAGCGTCTCAAGCGCACGGTAGTAGAGGGGCACCTATGCGACTGTTGGTTGTCGCCAATGCAATGATTCCGACCGTGCAATTGTCCTTGCTAGCGCCACTGGAAAAACTTATCAAAAATGAGGAATGCTTCGTCGGTTTCCTCACTGAGCAGCAGCTCAAAGATCGATTTGGGGGAAACATAGAATCCGTAGAAGCATCGGCATGGATCGAAGAGCGTTGGCGCACGGTAGATCCGACAGGCCTCATCTTTTGTCGCTACAGTGGCCCTCATGCGAAGGCCATGCTCGCCCTTGCCAAGAGTCATGGAGTTCCCTCGGTGTATTGCATAGACGATGATCTATTGAATGTCCCGCTAGAGTTGGGACAACTTAAATATCAGTTTCACAATAATCCATCGCGTCTGGAAGCAGTACGCCATCTGCTTGACAACGTCGGCTTGGTTTATTGCTCGAATGCCAGGCTCGAACAAAGACTGCGCGAAAACAATATCGCCGGACACCTCCATGCCGGACAGATATTTTGCGCTGGCGAAATTATCTCGCCCGCCGAACTGCGACCGATCCGAACTGTTGGATACATGGGCTTCGATCACGCTCACGATTTTGAAATCGTATTGCCTGCGTTGGTCAAGATTTTGCGGCGATTTCCGGATTTGCAGTTTGAGCTATTCGGCAGGATTCCAAAGCCCGTAGCGCTCGATGAGTTCGGCGACCGTATCGTGGTATTGCCGGTCGTCCCGGACTACGGAGAATTTTTGAAAGCTTTAGCCGCTCGACGCTGGGATGTAGGAATTTGTCCTCTGGCACCTACCGATTTTAATCGGGTGAAAAATGTCAATAAATGGATCGAGTACACCGCAGTCGGAACGGCAGTTGTGGCTTCGAAGGGTATGATCTACGACGAGTGCTGTGCACATGGATGTGGGCTGCTTGTTGCCCCTTCCGAATGGGAAGATGCGATGACAACTCTAGCGGTAGATCCACAGCGTCGCTTTGAACTGGTACAGACAGCGCAGCGCAGCTTGGTCATAAATTATTCCATTGAACGTTTGCGCGAACAGGTGCTTGCGATGCTCACGCAGGCAAAGATGATTTCTGAAAAACGGAAAGCCGTGCGCTGTCCCGCCTAGTGGAATTGTGTCCTAGCTGTCATCTATTTGATGTCCATTACTTGCTTGATAGTTTCAAGCTCTGCACTGCTAAATCACACTGCTTACTATCCGGATTTCCGGGGCTACTTTAAGGAGATGGGGCATGAAAGTATTTCTGAGAAATCTGTTTGGTAAAGGACGATCATTGCTTTCTAAGGATGTCTCGCCTCTCGTACCTCAGGGAAAGGCCCCCGAGGTATCTTCGCTTCCATTTAGAGGGTTTGATGTGGACCGCGTCAAATCCGGGTTTGTGGAATTCCTAAGCGATGATGATCTTGCGCGACTTAACGAGATGCTTCCTTGGAAATGCTTTACGGCTGATTCCGTAGGTAGACGATTTGGAAGTTTTGCGTGGAAAGGTAAAAGAGATACGCCACAACAAATACCTGACCAGCGCATAGTGGAAATGAATCGATTGTTCGATCTGAAGAATCGGTCAGTTCTCGAGGTTGGTTGTTTTGAAGGTATACATACGATCGGCATTGCGCAATGTGGAGCCAAGGTGTATGCGATCGATTCTCGGGTCGAAAACGTTGTGAAGACGATTGTACGAGCCTCGATGTTCGGGTACACACCCCAGGTTTTTGTCTGTAATCTGGAAGAAGAATCTGATGTTGCCAGGCTGCCGGTTGTGGATTTTGTTCACCATGTGGGAGTCCTGTATCATCTGAAAGATCCCGTGTCGCATTTGTTGAAGCTTGCAAATATAGCCAAGGATGGTCTGCTTCTTGATACACACTATGCCTCGAGTGAAATGGCGAATTCCTGCTATGTCGTGAATGGCAAGGAGTACCGATACTTCGGCTATCGAGAGAAAGGCCGGAATGAGGTGTTCTCCGGTATGTACGATCATGCCAAATGGCTTCTTCTCGATGATATTAAAGAGATCCTGGCCCATGTTGGGCTTACAGAGTTTCGGATTGTGAAGGACTCGCAGCAAAGAAATGGCCCACGCTTTACAGCCTTGGTAGCCAGACCAGGCACTATGTAGGATGCTGACATAAGTTGTGCGCTAACTGCTAATCGTAAGATTGTTGAGCAGTAGGAGGGAAGGAGTAATGTGATCTCGAAGGCATTTGGCTCGAAATGGATGGGGAAATGCGGTAATGGCTGCTGTTAGCATTGCAACTTTTCATGTTGAGATAAATCGAGACGGGGGTGGCCCCCATCCCAATGCGAATCTGAAGAGCGAACAGTATCTTGATATGGTCGATATGCTGTTTATGTCCGCGCAGCAATTTCACCCTGAGAGTAAATGCATCGTCCTCACTGATGAAACTACTCGATTAGGGGCGGTGTCATCTTATTGTTCGCGGATGAACTATGCAGTGAGGCATGACAAAATAATGTTAGATCGCATGGGTGCGCAGCGTGCATTTATCAAAGAATATGATTTCTCTCGCCCATTAGTTCTGGCCGATTCTGATGTGTTGATTAATAATTCGTTGGACTCAGTTTTTCAGCAGGACTTCGATGTTGGTCTGACATGGCGAGATAATTCAGAAATGCCGATTAACGGCGGAATAATTCTTGTGAATAATAGGCGGCGAGACGCGAGTAGGCGGTTTTTCACCGTTATGCATGAAATTTACGAAAGTAAATATGCCGACCGGGCCGAATGGTATGGCGATCAGTACGCCATTCGTGATTTCATTGGCATGACGGTCGAGGAAATCGCCAGCCATCATGGCATGGTTGAAGCACAAGGTTGTCGGATTCTGTTGTTGCCCTGTGAACAGTACAACTACTCCCCGAAGAATGCCGTGACGTCGATTGCCTCGCGATTCCCGGACAAGTACGTGCTGCATTTCAAAGGGGAACGCAAGCCATTGATGAAGTTGTACTGGCAAGCCCATCTGTTGTCGCTCAAGTCCTGGAACCCATTCGTTTGGCTGTGCGCCCGGCGAGCGAGGCGTGCTATCTGTGAAGGTGTATCCAGTGAACAAGGTGGAAGGCTATCAATATCTTGACCGTGTTGCCGGAGCTAGTAATCCGATTTGTTCGCGAGATGGCGGATGCGGTTGTTTTGTCGTGGAGATTATTTACTTCTTCCATCGGAGCGAAATACCGCCAGTCCTTTTTGGGCTATTTCTGGATGCTGCTGCCTGCGGTATTGATCACTGGTGGCGTTTCACTGGCTTCTTATGCTGGAGTTGTCGATCCTGGTGACACTAAATTGCCCTATCCGTTGTTTGTATTTCTGGGAACATTGATTTGGCAAGTGTTCGCCGAGACGCTGGAAGTCCCCTATCAGGCCTTCGAGGAGGCACGCTCGTACATTACTCGGGTTTACTTTTCTCGTGAGGCGATCATTCTTGTCCGGCTGTATGAGACATTGATTGGAGTTCTGGTTCGTTTAATCATCGCCCTTATACTGACAGCGATCTTTGTCGGCTTGAGTGTCAAGGGTGCTGTGCTAGTTGCACTCTGCTTTGCTGGCGCTGCATTGCTCGGTGTTGGGCTTGGAGCAATTCTTGCCCCATTTATGTTGCTCATCGCAGATCTTTATAAGACTGTGAAGCTGGTCAGTACCTATGGACTGTTTCTGAGCCCCGCCTTTTATGTGCCGCATAGTGATGATGTGTTTTCTTGGATAATCCGTTGCAACCCAATTTCCCCGCTGATGGTGAATGCCCGTGAAGTTGCTGCAACTGGTGCGCTCTCGAGTGGCATGGAACTCGCTCTCGTCCTTGTGGCTAGTTTAGTTCTTGTCATCGTGGGGATGACCTTGGTTCGTATCTCGGCGCCGATCGTAATCGAACGCATGCTGCTGGGGGGGCGCTGACAATGAGGAGATCAGATCTATGTGTTTCGGTAAATCATCTGTCAAAGAAATTTGCGCGTTCTCTGAAGCGTTCTTTTATCTATGGTGCTGAAGACATCGTGCGCGCAGCAATAGGCCGGTTGGGTTCGAAACAACTTCGACCTTCCGAATTCTGGGCTTTGCACGATATATCTTTTGATCTTGTACGTGGACAGTCGATTGGCATCGTTGGTCTTAATGGAAGTGGGAAAACAACACTGCTGCGTATCATTAGTGGGATACTGCAGCCCACACTCGGTGAAGTGCATGTCAATGGGAAGATTGCGCCGATGCTGGCGCTCGGGGCAGGCTTCAAGCCTGTACTTTCTGGGCGGGAAAACATTTTCTTGAATATGTCGCTGCTCGGTGTACCTCTCAAAGAGATTCGACGGCGGTTCGACGAAGTGGTTGACTTCGCTGAGCTATGGGAAGCGGTCGAAGCGCCGGTCGGCAACTACAGCTCAGGCATGCGCATGCGCCTGGGCTTCTCTTGCGCTGTTCATACGGACCCATCGATTCTAGTTGTCGATGAGGTGCTGTCGGTCGGAGACATCAAGTTTCGTGTCAAGTGCCGGAACAAGATCAACGAGTTGCGTAAATCAGGCACGTCCATGCTGCTGGTTTCACACAGTTCGATCAGCATTGAAACCTTGTCGGATGCCTGCCTCTATCTGAAGAAAGGGAGAGAGGCCGCTCTAGGAAGCCCGAGGGAGGTGCTGCGTGCCTATGAGGCGGACAATATACAAGACTCGACACATAGCAATGCCAAGCAGTGGGCTACAGTCGAGTCGCAGCCGCCTACATATAGGATCGGAGGAAAAGTTAGAGTGCGTGAAGTCCGTTTTTGCATGCCAGAAAGTTCCGAGGCGGGCTACTGGGTTGCAGGAAAAGCGGGAGTATTGGAGATGCTGCTCAGCAGCGAGGAAGCTGTACGCGATGTGAGTGCCAATGTGACGATCATTGACATTGGTCACCATCAGGGTGAAACGGTGCAGTTTTTTACATCTAGCAAGGAGTCAGGCTGGTTCCATCTTGGAGTTCCTCAGACAATCGTTTCGATAAACCTCAACCCAGTCTGTCTTCGCCCAGGCATCTATCGGGTAAAACTCAGCATTTCACAAGGGGAATTCCATGATATTCTCGATGCTGTCGATAACATCAAGCTAGTGATAAGTGATTCGGGGAAGTTGGTAAGCTGCATGTTCTATCAGCCACGGGAATGGCTACTTGATGGAGGGCAGATTTCAGGCTTATCTGTTGATCAGGAGCTTTCTGATATTGCGGAGGCGGAGAGCTTTTGATCCCACTTAGCGCAAGGCGAGCATTGCGCAATCAAGGCGCCGATTGTGTGGTGAAACGTAACACCACGTTCCGTCGGATGCAATCATGAAATTCATGTTTGCAAGAAAGGTGTTTGACGTTGTTTCTCGATTGCGTGGCAGAGATCGTGGAAGCAAGGGCGGACTGCCTTTTAATCGCGATAAAGAGCTTTCCGGGGCATGGATTGAGCGATCTATAGTTGCCGCCAAGTTGGTAAAAGAGCATGTTGTTGATCACTACTCAAGACCTCTTCAAATAGCTGATATCGGATGCGGAGATTGTAAACTGAAGTTGGCCTTAGCAAAAGCAGAAGTGCGGTGCGAATATGATGGCTACGATATATGTCCTGCCTCTCCTCAGGTTGCGAGATTTGACGTCAGGGCTGCAGATCTCTGTAAGCCGTATGACCTAGTAGCGATGTTAGGGGTGGTCGAATATCTGGAAGAACCAGCCAAAGTTCTTTCGCGGCTATCTGGTAACGCACGCTACATACTGTTCAGCCATGTTGTGGCAGATGAGTACCAGTATTCACGCGAACAAATGAAAGAGCTAGGCTGGAATACCCATCTGTATTCTAGCGAGATTGAGCAAGTAATCACAAATTCTGGGATGAGCTTGGTTGTCACTAAAAGTATCGACAATGGTAAGACCAGGCTCTGGCTTTGGTTGAATAGCTCCAACGGTTAGATTAATGAGCCCAAAAGTATTCGAAGCGTTTAACCGGATTGCACATAAGCGATTCTTTTCGGAAGCTCCGGAGAAGGTTCTGGAGGTTGGGGCGGGCGCTTGGACATTGCTTGATATCAGCTGCTTTCAGCGTTCTGAGAAGTATGCATTAAACATGAGGTTTGATCGAATGTCACAAGGTTTGGCAGGAGTGAACAGAGTACTTGGGAATTGTAACTCGATGGAATTCTTGGATGATGTATTTGATTGTGTTATGAGTTGCTCAATGCTCGAGCATGATCGGTATTTCTGGAAAAGTATTTCAGAAATTCATCGGGTGTTAAAAAAAGGAGGGGTCTTTATCGTTGGTGTGCCGATTTATATGACGCTGCCGACGGATTTGCAGCTGACAACTCTAACCTATGCAAGACATGGATTGGCTTATAATGCCGACTTTTATCGCTTTAGCGAGCAGGCGGTCCGTGAAGTGTTTTTTGATAAATATTCCCAAGTGATCGATGAGGTCCTGGTGCGTCGCTATCCGAATCCCTATGTGGTAATGGCGGGCCGCAAGTGATTCCAGTCCTCCTTTTCGTAATCGGACCTGATTCGTCATGGCCGACAGCGCCTGCGCGGTATTAACTCCCTACCTCATTCCGCCAGAACTCCAGGGACGAAAAGTTCTGAATATTGGGGATGGATTTATTTTGCGTGCTATTGAGCGCTTGATCGGTCGTTTCTCTGCAGGGCGCTGTTTTTCTTCACGGGTGCCACCGTCCCCTGATGTGGCGAAGGTGCTGGAAGCGAGCACAGCAATCATTCTAGCCGGTGCAAACCAACTCAATGATCATTATTCAGTGTGGCCTGGCCTGACTGCTAACCGTATTCGTGCTAGCCGTTTTCATTTTGTACCATTCGGGATTGGCCTTCATGGTGCTCTGGGGCAAAACGATGGTCTTACGGATATTGCTCGAGAGGTATTGGAAGCAATCCACGAGCGTATTGAGTTTTCGTCCTGGCGCTGCCCGAGAACAGTAGCCTATCTTGAACGTGAACTCCCACAGTTGAGAGGACGCTTCCTTATGACGGGTTGCCCGGTGCTCTACGATTCCCCGTTGCTTGATGGTGAACGATTTCATGAGGATGTTGGTAGTGTGGCAGTTACGGTGACAGAACGGGATGATTTCTGGAATCGTGAGACATGCACGTTGGACTTTGTTGCTCGTCGCTTTCCACGAACTCGACGCTATCTTGTTCTTCACCAGAATTATTCTCCGCCTGGGAGGTTTGAGTTTGTCCGGCATCGGTTGTTGCCGTTTTCGCAAGATTGTGAGAATGCGTATGAGCGACTACGCTGGTATGCGGTGAAGCGTGGGTATCGTGTTGTGGCTCTGAGTTCGGCAGATGCTTGTATTAAGTTTTATCAGGGCATCGATTTACATGTGGGGAGCAGGCTGCATGCCCATTTGATGTTCCTCAGTCGGAATAAACGGAGCTTTCTTACGCAGGTTGATGGTCGCTCCCTTGGGATGGCCGAGTTTTTTGGCTTCCCTCTGTGTGACCCCAATCGATTTGATGATTATCTCGATTTCGATTTTGAAACCGTACGCAGCCGTGCGCGCACCAGCTTCCAGGTCATGCGGAAATTTATAGATAGTCTTTCTCGTTGATTAGCTTGCTCGGATATCTTCGTATTGTTATCGCCCCGCTTGTAGTCTTGAGGTCTATGCGAGCTGAGACGTAAGTTGTGCAGTTGATTTCTTTCCATGAATCACACAGCTAAGTTGCTCCTAGTGGCAGTAACGGGATGTTATTTCCGGTTGGATGCGAATCGATGGGGCTGGCTTGCTTAGTGAATACAGTTTGACTTGATAGAGATTGAACAATATGAGTCAACCATATGAGTCTGTAGCCGAGAATGGGATTGTGCGTATTTTTGTGGGTGCAACACCTGCCGAATGGTTACCTGTGCGGGTTCTTGAGTTTTCGATACGAGAAACAACCTCATTATCCGTTGATGTTGCGGCTTTATACCAATTTAAGAGAGCCTTTCCCATACCGCAGGCGTTGGCTAACAGACCAAGGACGCCATTTTCATTTCAGCGAGTTTTAATCCCGGAGCTGTGTGGGTTTTTCGGCAAGGCGATTTATTTGGATGCGGACATGCAGGTCTTTCAAGATATCGGTGAGCTGTGGGCCTGTGATTTTAATGGCCACGACCTCCTTACTGTAGGGGAAGGCGGACGAGGGCGACATGGACAATTTAGTGTAATGGTGCTTGATTGTGCGGAGCTCAGTTGGCGCATCGAGGATATCGTGCGTGCACTGGACGACGACTCGCTTGATTACGCCGAGCTGATGTACGAGATGAAGGTGGCACGCCGGATCGGATACATTATCCCAGCAGCATGGAACTCGCTTGAACACTACGGCGCTGGCGATACATGCCTTTTGCACTACACCGATATGCCCACGCAACCTTGGGTGTCCTGTCGCAATCCATTGGGCCATTTGTGGTTGGCCTGCTTACGAAGGGCGATTGCCGCAGGATTCATAGTTGATAGCGATATTGCACGAGAAATATCATCAGGGCATGTGCGACCATCCTTGGTAGAAGAATTATCCAATCCCAGCTGCACGAGAAGCGTGTTATCTCGCTTAGATAAAGATTTCTCTCCGCCGTTTAGATCGATTCAAAGCGGCAAAGGAAACCCGTGGAAATCATGGGTTGCAATGCTTAATTTCTATAAGAAGCGTGTTCTCTACCGTTTGACGGATCGATAAATACTTTGGCCGGCATTCATCAGGCTGCTTTCCAGTAAAGCTTCTCTGGTTGCGTTCCAACTCCCTGGATTGCGGCATTGTGGTGATCGGTAAGTGGAAGATGTGGCCTAAGGTAACCGTAGCCATCGTCAATTGGAACGGGGAGCGATTTCTCGATCGGTGCTTGTCTGCAGTGCTGGCACAGACGGTTGTTCCGAACGAGATCATTCTGGTGGATAATGCGAGTTCCGATGCATCCCTCAACATGGTCCGGCGTTATCCTTCAGTGCGGTTGCTGGTGCAGAACGAGAATCTTGGATTCGCACGAGGCAATAATGTGGCAATTCAGGCTGCCGCTGCCGAGTCCGAATGGATTGCCTTGCTGAATCCGGATGCCTTTCCCGAACCACATTGGTTGGAGGCGTTATTGTCGGCGGCGCGGGAGAATTCTGAATTCGATGTCTTCGGGAGTAAGCTAGTAAATGCCGCTGATCCGTCTGTCTTAGATGGGGCGGGTGATGCCTATCATATCAGCG
>CXWL01004776.1_pt1 | contig 14178 bp, 14 predicted proteins | sample 590931 | NCBI WGS metagenome assembly CXWL01 (sample SAMEA3498368, study PRJEB10139) | groundwater metagenome | biome: water well; material: biofilm material | place: Germany | collected 2015-04-27 | reverse complement strand
CCATCGCGCAGCGCGAAGAGCGTCCAATCACGTCCGGTGCCGACACCCTTGCCGGCGTGGTGCTTGGAGCCGCGCTGGCGGACGATAATGCCGCCGGCGAGGACCTTCTGACCGCCGAAAAGTTTCACACCGAGGCGCTTCGACGCGCTGTCGCGGCCGTTGCTGGAGGATTTCTGACCTGTTTTATGTGCCATGGTGGTGGTTCCTTAGGCTTTGATGGACTCGATCTTGATGACGGAGAGTTCCTGNNCGCTTGTTTTCGAGAATCTTGGCCTTGACCGAAGCCCCGGTGAGGAAGGGAGTTCCGACCTTGAAATTTTCGCCTTCCCCCACGGCGAGGACTTCATTGATTTCGACCGTGGAACCGGCCTCCGTCTTGGGATAGCGGTCCACGATGAGGATATCGCCCTCGCTGACCGAGAACTGCTTCCCCTGGGTTTTGATAGTGGCTTTCATAAGTTCAAAGGGGCGAAATAAGGGGAGTCGGCGATGGGTGATCAAGGCTTTATTTTACTTTCCGGTGCGAATCACCCGATGCGGGCTTCACAAACAGGTAGTTGACGAAAAAACTCAAGCCCAGCACCCCGCTCAGGGTGCGGATGTTGCGCATGGCGCCGACCACGCTGATCAACGGACTGGAAGCGGGCTCCTCCATGCGCAGCAACAAGATACAACTGAGCAGGCCCACCACGGGTTGCACCAGGAACACGAGATGATAGACGTCGAGCGGGGCATAGCCTTGGGCGAGGAGCCGGGCCAGGACTTCGCCGCCGAGGATTGGGGAAAGGGCGGCCACGGCGGAGGTCACGGCCAGGTTGAGGGCGATGGACAGGCTGCGGGCCTTGCCGGGGATCAGTTTGAGCAGGAGGGTGAACTGCCCGAGGATGAAGCCCGCGCTCAGGGCGCCGCCCCAGAACCACATGCCGTAGAGGATCGCGCTGTTGGCCGGCGTGATGATGCACCAGAGGAAATTCTGCGCCTGCCACAGCCACAGCGCGACAGCCATGCAGGCCTTGTTCCCGTAGCGATCGAGCAGGCCGCCCCAAACGGGCAACGAAATCATGCCCCCGCACGCCGCCAAGGTGGCCAGGATGCCGACCTGCAGGCCGGAGAAGTTCAACTGCTCAAACAAGAAGACGTGGTAGAACGGTCCGAAGCAATTCGCCGCAAACGACCACACCGCGCCAAAGGCGATGAAGAGCAGCAACGACGACGATTGCCGCGCCACGGCCATCTGCTCCCGCAGAGGCGGGCGCGGTGCCTGATGCCGGCTTGCGGCCCGTCCCTCCGGCATCCGCCAAAAATACCAGAGCGAGGCAAGGCGGCAGATACACGCGGTTGCAATGATCACCTGGAAAGTGCCGGCGGAATAGCCCCCCCAGGACAGCACCGCACCGACCCCGAGCACAAAGACGAGGGTGGCGCCCTGGCAGAACCGGTTGCGCCGGCCGAAATATCGGCCGCGCAACCGGGCCGGCACGAGGTCGTGCATCCAGCCGCTCCACACCACTCCGAGCACCGCGTTGACGAGCGAGGCGAGAAACACCCAAAGCAGCAGGAAACGGCCGGTGGCGAGGGGGTCGGCGGGCGAGAGCGACGGCAGCTTCAGCGCCAGCCAGGCCCAGCAGCCGGTGTGGAGCGCCGCCGCGATGATCGCGGTCGGCTTGGCCCGGGCCCACCGGGTCACGAGGGGCGTGATGAAGACTTGCAGGAAATTGCACGCGAACGGGAGCGAGCTGATCCCGCCAATGACCGGTTGGGTGAGGGGAAATCCCTTGGCCACGAGCGCCGTCATGAAAATATTCACCGGCAGCGACATCGTCACGATTGGCGTGGCAAACATGCCCTCGATGGTGCTGGCCCGCATGCCCTGCCGCAGCATCTCGCGGTATTGGGTGCGGGCAGTTTGAAGGGAAGTTGCGTTCATGCGGCGGGCAGCCACATATCAAGGCATGACGCGGGTCCTTAAAGCGAAATCGCTGCATACGACGCGGACCGTGGTGCTGGCCCGCAGTCTGGTGGGGAAAGTGTTGGTCCGGCGGCACACCGGCGGCGCGGTCACCCGGCACCGCATCACCGAGGTGGAGGCCTATGACGGAGAAAAGGACCTGGCCTGCCATGCCAGCAAGGGCCGCACGAAGCGCACGGAGGTCATGTATCGGCCGGGCGGCGTTTGGTATGTCTATCTTTGCTACGGCGTGCATGAGATGCTAAACCTCGTGACCGGCCCGGCGGATTACCCGGCGGCGATCCTGATCCGCGGGGTCGAAGGCATCGCGGGGCCCGGCCGGCTGACAAAGCGATTGGACATCGGGCGGCAGTTGAACGGGGCGGCGGCGGCACGGGCATCCGGCCTGTGGCTCGAGGACGACAGTTTCAAGTTGCCGCACGGAGCACTGATGATCAGCGCCCGTATCGGCGTGGACCATGCCGGTCCGGTCTGGGCGCGAAAGCCGTGGCGGTTCTATTTCGAACCGGCGGACCTGCCGGGAGCGGAAGCGACGGACTTGTAGCCGCTCAGCAGGAGCGTGGCGGTGCCGAAGTTCAGCTTGAGCTGCATTTTGACGGGCAGGCTGCTCGCGTCCTGGGATATCCAGACCTTGATCTCACCGCCCTTTTTGAAAAGTCCCTTGGCATTTTTCTCCATCCGGGGCACGAGCAAGAGGGTCTTGTATGTGCCGAGCGGGGTGCGCACTTCCTCATAGGCCTCGGCCCTGATGCTCAGCGGATAAAAATCGCGGCCGAACTGCACGACCACGTCGCGCTTTTCCCCGGGTTTCAGGTGCCAGTCCCGGGTCTGCACCAGAGCGCTGATCAAATCGACCGGATCGCCTTCCGGAATGGAAATCTCGGCTGTGCGGCCGGTGCGGACCCGGTCGGTGTATTGGGCGAGCCGGGTCTGGTAGTTGAAGGTGATCTCCGTGTCCGTGGAGCGCTTGGGGTCGGCGCCGCTTTCCTTGACGTGCAGCATCCGGCCGGAGGCCTTGTCAATGAGGACTTCCGCCTTGTTGTCGAAAGCGTAGAGGCCGCGGACGATGCCGCGCGACCGGGTATCGGTGGTGACGCTCATCACGTCAGCCCCGTTCAATTTCTGGTCACGGGCCGAAATGCTGATCTCTCCGGCGCGGCCGAAGATGGCAAACCCGACCTTGTAGGTGAAAACCTCGCCGTCGCGAAAAGCCGTGAAAGGTACGGCGGCGGCCAGTGCCGGGAAGCATAGGAGTAGGGGCGAGAGCAGTTTCACGGGGAGACTCAGAAAGGCACTGTGGAGAAAAGTGCGTCTGGCGTCGAGTGTTTGCCGGCGCCAAATAATCAGAGGGCCAGATCCATCTGATTCTGCTGACCGATGGCCCAGGCCTCGATGCCGCGGGCCCGCAGCGTGGCGGCAAATTCCCTGGCAAAACCGTGCAACGTGTAGACGACCCGGGGTTGCACGCGATCCACAAAAGCGAGGAGATCGGGGAAATCCGCATGATCGGACAAGGGGAAAGCGGCATCGCAGCCGTTCCGATAGATGGCACCGTGATCCATCGCCCAGCCGGTGGCGACGGCGGTGCGCTTGGGGTGGATCCACGTCAGGGGCTCGGTGTGGCCTTGCAGCGGCGGGCTGATGATGACGTGACCGGCATGGTCCTGGGGATCGAGCAGGGCGTAGGCCGGAAGTTTCATTCCCAAATCGGCATAGCGCTTGGTCAGTTTGTAGGCGTGCGCATGCAGCATCACCGGCAGACCGGCCCGGCCGACAATCTGGAGCAGTTCCTGGCTCTTGCCCAGGCTGTAGGCCAGCAACACCGGCGTCACCCGGTCGGCCAGTGCCTGCCGGCAGAAATCCACAATGTCCTGCTCGATTCTCTCCTGCGGCGGAAACACATAGCGCGGCAATCCAAAGGTGGTCTCCATGATAAGGACGTCAGCGCGGGGTGTCGTGCACGGCTCGGCGGCGAGACTGGGCCGGAGCTTGAAATCCCCCGTGTAGAGCAGGCGGCCATGCTCGCTGGTCGCGTGCAGCATCGCGGAACCGAAGATGTGCCCCGCAGGATGGAGTTTCACCACGCAGCCGGACTCCATTGTCCAGGGTTGCCCATAGTCGAGGATTGTTTCCTGCCGATTGCCGCCCAACCGCATCCGCATCAGACTGGCCGTCGCGCGGGTCGAGACGGTCTCGCGGTGCGCCGCGATGTGGTCCGAGTGGGCGTGGGAAACAAAAGAGCGGGTCTGGGCTTTCTGCGCGTCCAGCCACCAGCCGGTTTGTGGCAGGTGGACTCCTTGCTTGAAACGAACTTCCCAGGACATGGTTTAGCGATAAGCTTTAAGCGATAAGCCTTAAGCTCAAGGCTAGGGTGACGAAGTTTGTAGGGGCTCAGACTAGCTGCGCCCGCCTGATGTTGAAACTCCTGGGCGCAGCAAACTGCGCCCCTACCTGCTCGCTTCCGGGTTGAGCGGAAACTGCCGGTAGTCGGGCCCGAGTGGAATCAGCCAGTATTTCCGGCCGTTGTATTCCCACAATTTCGAACCGGACGGCATGTTGTCGGGCAGGACGTCCGGGACTCGGTAGTTTGGGGCGTCATAGAGCGGTCCGGGTGAACGCGGTGAAGGCAGAATACGCGGGGTGCCGTCGCGTTGGGCACTCTTCCGGAACGGACGCTGAGGTGGCAGATTGTCCGCACGAAAGATGCGCTCCAATGGGGTGATAGTCAGGGCATCGCTTTGCTCCCGCAGGTTGTTCAGGGGAACTGACGGCTCGCTGGTCTGCTCGACGGCTTGGTTCCAATCGCGGGCGACCACGGCAGGATCCTTGAGGTCGGCGGCAACAGCGGTGGAAGTCACCGCGAGACAGACAAGCAGGGTCTTCATGAGGCGGGAGATTGGTCTGTGACCCGGCGACCGGAAAAAGGTTCGCTTAGCTGGCGAAATATTTGCGGCGGACGAAGCGCCAAGCCGTGACGAAGAACGCCGTGAGCGGCACGGCCAGCATCATGCCGAGCACCCCGCCCAGGGCGTTGCCCCAGAAAAACACGGCCACGATGATGGCCACGGGGTGCAGACCGGTTTGTCGCCCCATGATGCGCGGCGTCAGAAACCAGCCCTCAACGGCCTGCACGGCGGCAAAAACCCCCACGCAAATCGCGACCAGGGTCAATCCGCCGCCCTCGGGTTGGAGGTAGGCGAGCGGCAAGGCCACACTGAGACCGAGAATGCTGCCGACGTAAGGCACGATGTTAAACAGCCCGGTAAGGAGACCGATCACGAGGCCGAACTTGAGGCCGGCCACCGAGAAGCCCGTCGCGAGCAACACGCCCATGATCAGGCCGATGATAATCTGGCCGCGGAAAAATGCCACCAGGATGCCGAGGAATTCACGAACGAGGAACACCACGTCGTCCCGGTGTTCCTTCTGCAGAAAAGGCAGATGATCAGGCAGAGCGCGCGTCGGGTCGCTGTTCGAGAGGAGGAAGAAAAACAAATAGACGGGTATGACCGCGAGTGAAGCCGCGAAGCCGAAAAGGCCAAAAATACCCGCGCCGGCCGACTTGAGGGTGGGGGCCAGATGGCCGAGCACGTCTTGGGCCTGCTGCGCCAGTCCCTCGAGCGCGGCCTTGACCGTGGGATTGTCGAGATAGGGTCGGGCGACCGCCAGCCATTCGGGGAAATGCTGCTCGCTCCACGCCACCGTCTTTTGCCACAAAGTCGGGAGGTAGGCGACAAACTCAAGCAGCTGCGAGACCAGGGCCGGCAGGAAGGTGACCAGCAGCCCGGCGACCACCAGCAGGAAGAGGATGTAGAGCAGCACGACGGCGAGCGGCCGCTTCACCTTGAGCCGCTGTTCGAAGAACGTGACCACCGGGCGCAGCAAGAGCGCCAGAATGCCCGCCACCGCCAGCGGCCAGATGACGCTGGAGAATGCGCTGCTGAACCGCGCCACACCGGCCAGCAGGAGGTAGAGCAGCCAGCCGATGGCACAAATCGAGGCGAACCCGAGGGCGAAGCCCACAAGTTTGCGCTGGGCGGGGGTCAGGAGCGGAGTGGAGTCGGATGACATCGGAGTACGGATGACAGAGAACAGAGGACGGATGAAGCAGCAAGCCCGCAGCAGCGCAGGCGACTCGATGGTTGCCTTGCGGACGGAGTGAGGCAGAAGGAGTGGAGTGAAAGTGAAAGTGAGAGTGAAAGTGTGGTGGGTCGTAGGGCTGCTTCCCCTGAGCTCTTGCCGGCATGTGCCTGCGGACACGGGGACGAGCTCATTCGCGGTTGTGGAGGCCCAGCGCGCGGCCTCGAGCCAGGTGATCGTCGGCGACGTGGGTGAGCCCAGCGCGGCGAAATACACGGAGGATTTTAAGCAGGCCGTGCCGTTGAAAAAGACCGTCGTGCTGCCGGTGTATCCGCCTAAGGCGCTGTTGGCGAAAGCCGGCCGGGCCACCGTCGGCGTGCAGGTGACAGTCGACACGGAGGGCCGGGTGACGGACATCGGGACGAGTTTGCTGACCTACAACACGCCCGGACTGTTTGCGGGGGATTTCCTCGAGGCGGTGAAGGCGGCGGTGCGGCAGTGGCAGTTCTCCCCGGCCGAGGTGCTACAGATGGAGACGGCGAAGTCGGGTGACTTCACTTACCAGCGGATAGCGCGCACCACCAAGACAGAGACCAAGCTGGATCTGACGTTCACCTTCACGGCCACCGGGCAGGTGCTGCCGTAAAGAAAGCACATCACACTCCCGGCTTGTCGGCGGGTTTGAGGCGGTGCGCGAGCTTGCTGTGGAAGAGCCAGCGGCCCATGGCGGGCATCAGCAGCATGGCACCGAGCATGTTGAAGAAAAAGAGAAACGAGAGGAGTATGCCCATATCGGCCTGAAATTTCAGCGCCGACAAAGCCCAGGTGCCCACGCCGACGGCCAGCGCGCTGCCGGTGAACATCACCGAGGTGCCCATGGTGGCAAAGGCGAAGCAGAGCGCGTCCTCGAACGTGTCGCCATGCGCCAGCCGCTCCTGGATGGCGGAGAAGAGATAGATGCCGTAGTCCACGCCGATGCCGACGCCAAGGGCGATGACGGGCAGGGTCGAGGTCTTCAGGCCGATATCGAGGTAGAACTTCAAGGCATAGCCGAGGTAGGAAACAACGATGAGCGGCAGGATGACACACACGGCGCCGCGCCACGAGCGGAATGAGACCACGCAAAGCACAATGACGGCGGCGTAAACCCACATGACCATCGGGGTCTGGGCCGCGGAGACAACTTCGTTGGTGGCGGCCATCACGCCGACATTGCCGGTGGCGAGTTTGAATTTTGCCCGGTCGGTATCATTGATGGCCCGAAATTCCTTCACGGCCGTGACGACGCGCTTGATGGTCTCGGCCTTGTGATCGCGCAGATAGATCATGACGGGGATGACACTGCCGTCGTCATTGAGCAGGCCGGTGGCGGTCTCGACGGGTGAGACGGACTGGGCCAGCACGGCCGGGTTGCGCGGGATGATGCGCCATTTGAGGCTGCCTTCGTTCCAGCCGGCGTTGATGGTTTTCGCAAGGTCGGCCAGCGACATGGTCGACTGGACGCCCTCGACGTTGCGCATGTGCCAGCCAAAACGATCCACCAGCGCCATGATATCGTGGTCGATGACACCGTTGGGAACGGTCTCGACCAGCACCGTGATCACATCCACGCCAATGCTGAACTCACGGGTGATGACGGCGGTGTCGCGGTTGTAGCGCGAGTCCTGGCGCAATTCTGGTACCCCGGCGTGCAGGTCGCCAATCTTGACCTGATGCGACTTGAGCCAGCCGAAAACAAGCAAGGCGGCGGAGATGGTGATGATGACGATCGAGCTGCGGGGCGCAGTGGTGAAATTGACCAGCCGGCGCCAATAGGGCTGGAGGGCAAAGCGGCGGAAATTCACCCTTTTCCGGAATCCCGCGGACATCTTGGTGTAAGAAACCAACACCGGCAGCAGGAAGCGGTCGGTGAAGATAATAAGGAACACGCCCAGACTGGCGGTGATGGCGAGCTCCTGGATGGTGGGCACACTGACGAGGTAGATCGTGCTGAATCCGACGGTGCCGGTCAGAATGGCGATGCAGCCCGGCACAAACAGATTGCTGAAAGAGGCGCGGGCCGCGGCGGGCTCGTCCTTGCCCATGTTGATCTCGTAGCGGAAGGAGCGCAGCATCTGGGTCGCATGGCTCAGGGCGATGGCGAAGACGAGGAAAGGAACGAGGATCGAGAGCGGATCGATGCCGAAGCCCAGAAGGTTGAGAACGCCGAACTGCCAGATGACGGCGCANNGCCGAAAAAGACCAGCACGCCCTTTGCGCCGTCGGTTATGTCGCCGATGACCTTGGCGAAGCCGATGATATGGATGCTGATCCGGTCGCTCTGATATTTGTCGCGGATGTTTTTCTCCAAGGCGGCGGCGACCAGTGTGTAGTCGAGCCGCTGGCCGGTCTGCGGGTCCACTTCAAGGAGAGAGGCGATGACGGCGGCGCCGGTGAAATCATTGGCCACGAGCATGCCGACCCGGCCGGACTTGATGACATTCTGCCGCACCTGTTCCAGTCCGGCGGCATCCGCCGTGAAATCCGCCGGGATGACATTGCCGCCCGCCAGCCCATCCTCGACGACCTCGATGTAGCGGACATTGGGGGTGTAGATGGAGGTGACCTGCGCGCGGTCCACCCCGGGCAGGTAATAGGCCTCGTCGGTGACAGCCTTGAGGGTCTTGAAAAAGTCCGCCGTGAAAATGTCGCCTTGCTTGGCGACAAGGGCGATGACCACACGGTTGGCGCCGCCAAACTGGGTGCGGTGCTTCTTGAAGCTCTGGATGTATTCGTGGCCGGTGGGCAGCTGCTTGTCGAAGCTGGCGTCGATCCGCGTCTTGGCGGCAAACCACCCCAGCACGACGGTGATGAGCACAAACACCGCGAGGGTGACCGGGCGGTAGCGAAAGACGAAATCTTCAAGGCGCTTGATCATGGCAGTGTAACGCGCACCGCGCCGGCTTCACCAACGGTCAGGAGGCTGCCGTCGCCGGCGTCGATCACCCCGGCGACACTGGTGCCAAAATCGNNCCCCCCTGACCCGCCAGCACCACCTGGCCGGTGGCGAGGCGCGTGCCGCCCATGATGAGCACCTGCACGGCGCTGTTCTCTTCCGCCCAATCGGTTCCGTGGTCTTCCGAGCGGAGGATGTGGCCGCGCAGGCCATAGACCACGACCCGCCCATTATCCAGGGGGAGGGCGCCGAAAAAAGAACCGTCGTAAGGCAGTTCTGCCTTGGTCCAATCCTCGCCCCCATCGCGGGAGACCAGCAACAGGCCGCCTTCTCCCGCCAGATAAAGATAGCCGTCAGGACCGGCGGTGATCCGGTTGTAATGCACTTCGTCCGGGGCCGGCTTGGCGGCGGTCCAGTTTTTGCCCCCATCGGCCGTCACCAGGAATTTGCCATACGCGCCGACCGCAAACCCATGGTTCAGGTCGCGGAAATACACGTCGAGATAAACGGTTTCGAGATCCCGGCCATCATCCTGGCGGGTCCAGGTAATGCCGCCATCTTTGGTGGCGAGAATCACGCCGTCGTGGCCGACGGCCCAGCCGTGATTGGCATCGGCAAACGACACCCCCGTCAGCAGTGCGCGGGTGGGGGTGAGGCTCTGCGTCCAGGTGCGCCCTTGATCAACCGAGAGCAACACATGTCCGTGATCGCCCACGGCGACCAGTTTGTCCCCGACCCGGGCGGCGGCGAGCAGGAGTGACTTGGACGCGAGCGGCGCCGCCACGGAGTGCTCGGCCGCGCCNNGCCGCATCAGGCTATAATCAGCGGACACCTTCCTGGCGCAGAGTGGACGGCGTGTAGTCCTGCGGGCTGCGCGTGAGACCGAAGTTATACATCGCGGACTCGTTATCCAAGCCGATGGCGAGGTAGCGGCCGGCGAGCAGGTCGGTGTGGACCTCCAACGTGCTCCAGAAGATCTGGGCATCGTAGTAGTTGATGCAATGGGCCTCCGAAATACGCCAGAGCTGACCGCGTCCGTCGTATTGGTCGACGGCGAGAATCTGCCAGCTGTCCTCATCAATGTAGAAGGTGCGACGCGAATAGACGTGGCTGGTGCCGGCCTTGAGGGTGGTGTCCACGACCCAAACCCGGTGCAATTCATAGCGGGTGAGGCTTTGATTGATGTGCAGCGGGGTGAGGATGTCCTTATATTTCAGGCTGTCGCTGTGGAGCTTGTAGGAGTTGTAGGGCACATACATTTCCTTCTTGCCGACGAGCTTCCAATCGAAGCGATCAGGCGCGCCGTTGAGCATGTCGAACTGGTCGGAGGTGCGCATGCCGTCGGCCGCCGTGCCGGGATTGTCGTAGGCGACGTTGGGCGCGCGGCGCACGCGGCGCTGGCCGGTGTTGTAGAGCCAGGCGCGACGGGGTTCCTTCACCTGGTCCATCGTCTCATGGACCACGAGGATGGATCCGGCGAGCCGGGCCGGCGCGGTGACGGCCTGCTTGAAGTAGAGCAGCACGTTTTCAAGGTCACCTTCCACTATGCCTTCGCGGGCATAGTTGAAAAGGAACTCGTCCTCGAAATNNAACGGCGCGCCGATGACCGAGCCGGTCACGCCATTGCCGCCCTCGGCGAGGGCCGCGGTGGTGGCGTTCTGTTTGGTGGCGTCGTAGACGCGCTGTGGATTTGAGGCGCTGCGATGGGTCGCGTAGACCGGCATCACGTAGGTGGGGTAGGCCTTGAGCAAAGCGACGTGGCCGGCGCTGAGCTTGTCGGCATACTGGTCGGCGTTGGCTCCGGTGATGGTGAACTTCACCGCATCACTCGAAAACGGATCAGGGTGATGCTGGCCCACGGTATAGCCGGCCGGAGCGGCGGTGATGCCACCATCCCAAGCCGGGATCGAGCCGTCGGCGTTGCCGGCTTTTTCGCCGCCGAGCGGGGTGAGATCGTTGCCAAGACGGCTGGCATCGGCAGCGGAAAGGGCGGCCGAAGCCCAGAGCCCGGTGGTCAGGAAACAGAGGAGAGCAAGAAGGGATTTCGTGTTCATGGGGTGGAGAGGGGCGCGGGGTTAGAACGAATACTTCAGGTTGCAGGAGACGTAGTCACGGTCGCTGAGCAGGTTGTAGCGGCCGGCGCCGAAGAAGTTCACGTAGCGGATATCCAGCGCCCAGGCATTCTGGAAGGTGAATTCCGCTCCGAGGGTCAGCGTTTTGCGCCCGTGCAGGAAGTTGCCCAGCGGCAGCGGTGTGTTGCCGCCGACATCGTGCGAATAGACGATCAGCGGTGAGACGTTCACGCCCTGGAAGGCGTTGTTGTAGTCAAGGCGGCCGACCAGTTGATAGCCCCAGGAGAAGCTGTCGGCGAAGGCCGAGGCGGGCTCCGAGAGAGGGAGAATGCCGGATGCATTGTTGCCGGAGTTGTTCATGGAGGCGAGGCTGCCGCCGACAAAGGTGCCGGGGCCGTCGAAGCGCAGCGTGCTTTTGGCCGGCAGATCGGCATTAACAAATCCCACCTCCGCCAGGAAGGTGGTCTGGTCGGCGCCGAAGTAGCCCTTGGTGACCTTGGTCGCGGTCATCTGGCCGGTCCAGACTTTGAGGCGACGGAAGCCCGGGATATAGGTGCTGAGACCGAAGGCGCCAATCTGGTTGTTGGCGCTAAAGCGTGAACTGAGCGGGGAGAGCGCGGCGAAGAGCAATTCCACGTCGTCCAACTGCAACGGCTGGCTGCTGCGGTAACTGAACTCACCTTGGAGGGCGATGCCCTTGAGGCTGGTGTTGAAGCTGGCACCCACCAGGTGGATGTCCTTGGGGAATTCGATCAAATATTGGCCGGTCGCGGCGGACTTGAGGAGTTCCCGGGTCGCGAGCTGGCTGGTGACACCAGCGACGGTGGCGTAGAACGGCTGCAAGGCGGCCGGCAGAGCGCTGGCCGGAACGCCGGTCAGGGTGGCGCCGATCAGGGTGCCGAGGGCGCCGCCGATCACCGCCGGGTCAGCCGTGCCGAGAGCAGCACCTAAGCTGGCGCCAAGCAGCGGGCTCAGGATTGCACCGGAATCGGAGGCGGCGAGCGCGCCGTTGACCGGCACGACCGGGGTTCTGGCCGAGATCACCGGCAGGCGGCTGTGGTAATTCATGTAATAGAAGCCGAACTCGGTGTCGGCCAAGCCGTGGGCCAGCCAGCGCAGATTGATGCCGTATTGACCGGCATTGCCGGGCACCACGTCGGTGCCGCGGTTGATCGGTCCCAGGGCGGAGGTGTCGGCGATGGCGCCAAAGCCGAGGTAAACCTTCTTGCCGCCCTTGGCCACGAAGTCATTTGAGCTGAAATAGGTGCCGGGCGGGTCCACGCGGGTGCGTTCCCAGTCAAGAAGGACAAAAGCCTCGAGGCTGAGCGTCTCGCTCATGTTGAGCGAACCGGACACCATCATGAGTGGCCGCAGGGCTTCCTTCAATTCAGAGCCGGGCGTCCGGAGCTTGGCGACGTCGATGGGATTGATCGAATTCACGCCGTTCGGGAAGAAGGTGCTTTCCCCCCAGCTCAAAACCTGGCGGCCGATGCGCACCGAGGCAGGCATTCCGCCGATGGTCTCATTGAAGTAAACGTAGGCATCGAGCAGCTCAGCACCTTCGGCGACGACCTTGCGCGCATCATCGCTGAGCGGGGTGCGCAGGCGGTTGCCACTGGAGTTGACAAAATCGTTGAAGTAAAAGCCCCGCACAAACACGCCGCTNNTAGTTCCGATTGCCATCGTCCGCGTTGACGGAACGTTGGCGACCGCCGGCGGCGAGGCCGATATAGTCAAGGTCGGCATCATTCACACGGTAGAGGCCGCCGATGGAGACCGTGGTGTCGAAGTTGCCTTTCGCCCCGGCAAACTCGAACACGAACGCCCGGGCGGCGGGCGCGAAGCCGAGGGCAAGAACGAGACCGGCGACTGCCTGGCGACGCAGACAGGGAGGGATGACTTTGCGTAGTTTCATAATGCGGGTTTACACAGAGCGCCTCGGTGTGAGGCGGGGTGGGTTAGGGGTGGTGAACAAGCCAACGGCTTGGGATTTGCTGGAGCGTATGTAGTTGATCTTCCGGGGGGACATCAAGTGCTAAACCGCAGTCTGGCAGAGGCTTTCTTTTTGCATTAGCCTTTTGACGCCTGCACCAAATCGACAACCGTGGGCGCATGGACGCGGCATCGCACATCCACATCAAGGGAGCCCGGGAGCACAATCTCCGGGATTTGGAGCTGCGCTTGCCGCGAGGCAAGCTCGTCGTGCTCACCGGGCCCAGCGGCTCGGGAAAATCCTCCCTGGCGTTCGATACCATTTACGCCGAGGGCTACCGCAAATACATGGAAAGCCTTTCGGCGGCGGCGCGGCAGGTGCTCGAACAGCTCAAGCGGCCGGATGTCGACTTCATTCACGGCCTGTCCCCGGTGCTGGCCATCGAGCAGCGCACCGGCGGCGGATCCCCCCGCAGCACCGTGGCCACGGTGACGGAAGTGGCGGACTACGCGCGCTTGCTTTGGGCGCTGTGTGGCGAGCAACGCTGCCCGAAGGATGGCGGCCGGGTGGAGAAACGCGCGCTGGACGATTGCCTCAATCAGCTTTTTCGCGACGCGCCGGGCGAACGCGCCCTCATCCTTGCCCCGTGGTTGCAGGCCAAACCCGCCGTGCTGCGCGACGAATTGCCGCGACTGCAGCAGCGGGGGTTCCAGCGGGTGCGCATTGCGGGGGAAATCAAGTCGCTCGATGACCCGCGGCTCGTGCCCAGCGGCACGGATGAATTGGTGGTGGAGCTCGTCGTGGATCGGGTGCAGATCACGGACGAACAGCGCAGTCGGCTGGCCGACTCGCTCGAGCTGGCCTTCCGCGAGGGCCAGAACCGCGCCGTCATCCTGACGCAAAAAGACCCCGAGGCACCCTGGCGGGTGCGCAACCTCAGCCAGAACCTCAGCTGCGTGCTTTGCGGTGACGTTTTCGACCCGCTCGCGCCGAGGCATTTCTCGTTCAATCACGCCGAGGGTGCCTGTGAAACCTGCGGCGGCCTGGGCCGGCAGATGAGATTCCACGAAGAGTTGATCGTGCCGAAGCCCGCCAAGGCGGTGCGCGAGGGAGCGATCAAGCCGTGGCGCATCGGCGGCCGGAATCTCATCATCCGCCACAGCACGATCCTGAAGCAATTGGCCGAGCA
>CXWL01029454.1_pt1 | contig 14179 bp, 19 predicted proteins | sample 590931 | NCBI WGS metagenome assembly CXWL01 (sample SAMEA3498368, study PRJEB10139) | groundwater metagenome | biome: water well; material: biofilm material | place: Germany | collected 2015-04-27 | reverse complement strand
TTCGTCGCCGACGAAGCGGTGTTGTTCGGCGCTGCCGCGCTGGAGCGGGCGGAGGCTTATGCGCGCCATGGACGCATGGCGCTGCGCTCGTTCAAGACTCTCCTGAGCGTCAGTGACCTTGACCGCGCACTCAAGACCCGCGCTCCAACCGCAATCGACCCGCACCGGCTCTTCACCATGCGCGATCTGATCGTGCTCTATCTGGCGTTCTTGTCCGCCGCGATCGGGCGCGCGCAAGCGGAAGACCCAGAACTCGCTGGCGAGCGCTTCACCAATCGTCGTTATGCAGCGCCCGCCTGGCGCAGCGGCGACAGCGCTGGCTTGCACACTTCGATCGTGGCGCTGTTCTCCGAAGCAGAGGCGCTGGTGGAGAAGGCGGGCGTGCGCCTGCTCGCGCCGGAAGGCCTGGAGATCGCAGCGGTGGAACAGCTGTTGAGCGAGGCCAGGAGCGCTGCACGCCCGCTGCAGATGGGATTGATCTTCGAAGCCTCAGCGGCGGCGGCTTACACGTCGATCGGGCTTGAGCGCAGCGCCGCGCACATGGTGGTGGTCGATGTCGGCGCCGGCACCACCGATATTGCGGCCATGTTCCGCTCCGGCGGACGCATCTACGAATTGCCACAGGCGCGGGCGACGCTAAAGCAAGCTGGTGAGTTCATCGACCGCGTGATCGCCAATCTGGCCACCGAGGCCAGCGGCTCGCAGCGCTCGCTGCAGAAGCAGACGGCGCTCTGGAATCTGCTGATGCGGCAAATGCAGGATATCAAGGAGAGCCTGCTCTATGATGGGCGGGCGCTGTTGCGCTACGGTACGCGCACTTTGGTGCTCAAATGGAGCGATTTGGAACGTGACCGCGATTTTGCCGAGTTTCGCCGCAATCTGCAGCATGCGTTCGATCACAGCCTGGCGGTAGCCTGCCGCCACGCGTATCTGGAAAAGCGCAGCGAGATCCAAGTCATCGCTGTCGGTGGGGGCTCGGGCGCGCCGTTTGTTCAAGACATGCTCCGCCACGCGCGCGTCGACGCAAAACGCTTCAAAGTGGCGGCGCGACCGGCGACGCCCGATTGGGCGCATGCGGAAGAATTCTCAGGCAATTTGGCCCCGGTGTTCCCGCAGCTGGCGATCGCCATCGGAGGCGCAATCGCCCCCGATATGATGCTCGCGGCGGGGGGCGAGGACTAACTCGGCCGAAGTCTGCCAAACCGATAACCGTCAGGCACGCCGACGACGAAAACGCCAACCCGGGCGCCACCGGCGCGAAGCGCGCGGCTAGCGTGTTTCAGGGCGGCGACTGCAGTCTGGTCCCAGGTCGCCACGAGGACGACATGGTCGGGCTTGTGGCTGGCGAGGCTGTCGATCGCGCGTGCGTTTGCTAATGGCGGACAAGCGACGACCACGAGATCGTATTCAGCCTGCAATTGCTCCAAAAGCGCCGGCCAGCCTGGCGCATCAAGCAAGCTGGGGTAACGCGCGGGTGTTGCTGGCAGAAAGGTGAGCGCCGTTTCCGGCTCCTCGACCACGTAGTCGCACCAGCGCTCGGGCGTCAGCATTGCTTGCGCTGCGCCATGGTCCGGCTCGATACCCATTGCCCGCGTGCACGAACGGCGGTGCGGGTCGCAATCCACCAGGATTGTGCGCCGGCCCTGTTGACGCGCGCTCGCTGCCGCACACATGGCCGCAAGGCCCGCGCCGTCGTCGCCTGCGCAACAGGAGAATACCGTCAGTCGATCGTTCGCGAGCGCGCCTTGTAGATCGCGAAACGAGGTAGCGAACGGGGTGGCGGGCATGAAAGCAAGGCACCCGGCAGGCGTGCGGTGCTCAGGCGGCAACTCGCGTAGACTCGCAGCGTTGAGTTCGGGCGCGGCGCCGAGCAGCGGAAAGTTGCGTTGCCCAGAAAGCGCCGAGGCGGAAGTAATGGTGCGCCGCGTCATCTCGCGCAACACGCCCAACGCCGCACCGAGGCATGCGCCGACCCCGCTCCAGAATACGTAGCCGTCGAGGCTCGGGGGGCCGCGCATGATCGCCGCGCCGCCGAGCGCCACCGCCACGGCGAGCGCCAGCGCCAGCGGCCATTGCCGCGACAGCGCTGCGGCGAGCCGACGGCGGGCTTTGGAAGCCCCGCTGCGGGTCCTCGGCACATAACCAGCACCCAATCGGCGGGCATGGCGGAAAAGTGCCTCAGGCGTGTTCACGACAATTCTCCACCGGCCCGGTTCGGTCCCGCGCCACATCTGCCAAACCGCAGGCCGGTATGCTGTCAAGCAAGGATCGCATCGGCGGGACCGCCTTGCGTTCACTTCGAGCGGTCGGGCGCGACTTGTTCCAGGCGGCGGCGCGGTCTACACCCCCGGCGGATTGGACCAAACCAGGGAGCAAATAGCTATGGCGCAAGGCGGCGCAAACGGGGGTATGGAAATTCAGGAGCAGCGCGAGACCTTCGGCGCCTTCCTGGGCGCCACATTGTGGACGTGCGTGCTGCTCGCCCAAGGCGTAGCGCTCGCCACGCTTGCGTTTGCGATGGGCTACGGATGGTGGTCGGGATTGCTGGTGTTTGTAATCATCGGCGTGGTTGCTGCCTTTTTGTTCCGAATGGCCGGGGCCTTCTGGGCGGTTCAGATTGCGCTATGGGTTCTTCTCGCGATTGGCGGCGGAATTGTCGGCGCCGTCAGCGGTATGGCGGGCTGACGCTTGCGCATCGCCATCCTCAAGGAGAGTGCGCCCGGTGAGACGCGCGTGGCAGGTACACCCGACACGGTCAAGAAGATCGTCGCCGCAGGCCACCAGGTCGTGGTGCAAACCGGAGCTGGGTTGAGCGCCAGCGTCACCGACGAGGCGTTCAAAGCAGCGGGCGCTGAGCTTGCAAGCGATGGCGGGCTCGCTGGCGCCGATCTAGCGCTCAAAGTGCGCCGCCCCACCGAATCCGAGATCGTGACGATGCGCGCGGGTGCGGGTTTTGTGTCTCTGCTGGAGCCCTACGCCGATCGCGGCGTGATTGACGCTGTGGCCAAGGCCAAGATCGATGCGCTGGCCATGGAATTCATTCCTCGCATCTCGCGCGCGCAATCGATGGACGCGTTGTCGAGCCAGGCCAACCTCGCCGGCTATCGCGCGGTGATTGAAGCCTCGGCGCTCTACGGGCGCGTGTTTCCTATGATGATGACGGCCGCCGGCACGGTGGCGGCGGCGAGGGTGTTTATCATGGGGGTGGGCGTCGCCGGCTTGCAAGCGATCGCCACGGCGCGGCGCTTGGGCGCGGTGGTCAGCGCCACTGATGTACGCCCGGCCACGAAAGAGCAGGTGGCTTCCCTGGGCGCGAAATTCGTAGCCGTCGAGGACGACGAGTTCAAGCAGGCCGAGACAGCCGCCGGCTACGCCAAGGCGATGAGCGCCGAATATCAGGCCAAGCAGGCGGCGTTGATCTCCGAGCACATCGCCAAACAGGACATCGTCATCACCACCGCGTTGATCCCAGGCCGGCCTGCACCAGTGCTGGTGAGCGAAGCGCAGGCGAAGTCGATGCGCCCCGGCTCGGTAATCGTCGACCTTGCCGTCGCGCAGGGCGGCAATTGTCCGCTGTCGAAGCCCGATCAGCTGGTCGAAATCGGCGGCGTCAAAATTATGGGTTTCACCAATCTGCCCGCGCGGCTGCCCGCCGATTCCTCGGCGCTCTATGCACGCAACTTTCTGGCGCTGTTGCCGCTGCTGACTGACAAAGACAGCAAGGCGTTTGCCCCGCACTGGGACGATGAGATTATTCAAGGCGCGATGTTGAGCCGCGCCGGCGCGTTGGTGCATCCCCATTTCGCGCCGAAGAGTGCGGCATGAACGACGCCGATTTCGCCCGTCGCTATTACGAGGCTTGGAACAAGCGCGACCTTGAAGCCATTTTGGCGTTGTACGCCGAGGGGATTGAGTTCTCTTCGCCCTATATCGCCGCGCTCGGTTTCTCGCCCGATGGCGTCATCCACGGCAAGCCGCTGTTGCGCGCCTATTTCGAGAAGGCGCTGGAGCGCGCGCCGCAGCTGACCTTCACGCCCGAGGCGCTCTGCGTCGGCGCACGCGGACACACTTTGATCTACCGCAACCATCGCGGCGAACGCGCAGCGGAGACTCATCAGCTCGATGCGTTAGGCCTGGTGATCCGCGCTGACGCCACATACTCGACGGAGTAAAAAAGCCGATGATGAAACGTTTTGCCGGAATGGCGATGGCGATGGCGATGGCGGCGGCCCCCGCCCAAGCGCAATCTCCGGAGGCCAGCCAAGCGCAGGATTTGTCGAATTGCGCTGGCGCGGTTGCGGCTTTGGCGAACCTCGACGTGATGAGCCGCCAGCACGTTGGCGGCGGCGCTTGGGCGGTCGTGCTCGACGAGATATTGGAGGCGCTCAACCGTGAACCGGGCGTCGAAGGCATGACCGGCCGCTACGCCGCGAGCGCGGCGCGCGCTTATTGGGCCGAGCGGCCCCGCGCCGAGCAGGAAGAAGCGGCCAATCGCTGCCGCACTCGTTACGGAAGCCAATAAACATGACCGATCCGTTTGTCTTTTACCTGGCGATTTTCGTGCTGGCGATTTTCGTCGGCTATTACGTGGTGTGGTCGGTGACGCCGGCGCTGCATACCCCGCTGATGGCGGTCACCAACGCGATCTCCTCGGTGATCATTGTCGGTGCGCTAATCGCGGCTGCGGCAAGCGCCGAACTGGCCGGTGGCTGGACCGCGAAGGCCGCCGGCGCGTTGGCGGTGGCGCTCGCCAGCGTAAATATTTTCGGCGGCTTCCTGGTTACCCAGCGTATGCTGGCTATGTACAAGAAGAAAGAAAAACGGTGAGCGAGTTCGCTCTGTCCACCCTCTCCGCAAGGGAGGGGGGGAAGTGACTGCCGCCGAATGGCGCGCGCTTCTTGAGGCTTATCTTGATGGCCGCCTCTCCGCCGAAGCGTTTATGCGCCGCTTCATCGAAGGCTGGACGGCGGGTGCGCCGCTGCCGCGCGCGATAGTAGATCTCCAAGTCGCCGTGGAGGCGTTCGAGGCGCGCGTCAATGAAGCGCGCGAGGAGGGCGCGGTCAACGATGACGAATTGCGCCAGGCGTGCCAGCGCGCGCTGGCGCGGTTGCGCGACGAGCCGCGCGTCGGGCCACAGACATTCGATCGCACCCGAGCGCGCGAGGAAATGCGACGCTTCCAAATTAGCGCGCAGCGTGTTCTCGGGCTTGGCTGTCTGATCGCGCTCGCCTGGGTGGCGCTGTGCGTTGTGCAGATCACGTTTGTGAGCGACTGGATTCGCGAGACAACCGGGTGGCCGACATGGCCGGCGGCGTTCGTCGGTTTCTTTCTGGCATTCGTGCCGTTTGTGGGCAACGTGCTCGCGTTTCTAGGGGCGACGGAAGTTTGGCATTGGCCCGGCTGGGTGGCTGCCTTGGTGTTTTTCGCCGCGCCGGTTTTGACGATGCTTTCGGGTTGGTCGCGCTGGCGGCGGCGATGAGCTTGACGGCGGAACGGGGAGGGCGGATTCTACCTTTATGACGAGCTTGCTTGCCACCGTTCTGGAAACCATCCGTGCGCGCCGCGACGAGATTGAGGCGCGCTACGGCATCCGCTTGCTTGGCGTGGTTGGCTCGGTGGCGCGCGGCGAGGAGCGGGAAGACAGCGACGTGGATATTACCTACGAGGTGCCACGCAGCACCACGTTGTTCAGGGTCGCCGCCGCCATCAACGCGCTGGCGGACGAGTTTGGTCGGAAGGTCGATCTGGTCGATACCAGCGTCATGCGGCCGCGCGCACGCGTCTATATTGAACGGGATTTGGTGCGGGCGTGATTTCCGAGGTGACTTGGCTGCTTCTTGAGGACATGCTGGCGCATGCAAGGGAAGCGGTCGAATTCCTGGCGGACTTTGACGCGCGAGAGCTTGAAGCTGACCGAATGCGTCGGTCGGCGGTCATTCGCGAAGCAGAAATTGTAGGCGAGGCAGCTTCGAAGGTGAACTTGGAACAGCGCAAGTTGCTGCCGGCGATTCCCTGGCGTGAGGCGTCCACGTTTCGCAACCTGCTGATTCACGGCTACCGAGAAATACGCACTCCCGATCTCGTGGACACGATACGCAATGATTTTCCTCCGCTGATCGTTGAACTCGAGCGCATCTTGAACACCGATCCGCAAGGAAAGCCATGAATTCCGAACTCGCGACGCTTTTGTATCTCGTCTCCGGGGTGCTTTTCATTCTGGCGCTGCGCGGGCTGTCGAGTCCCGAGACCAGCCGCCAGGGCAACATTTACGGCATGATCGGCATGGGTGTGGCGGTGAGCGTGACGCTCGCGCTCAAATGGGATCAGCTCGACCAAACCACCTTGCTGCTGATCCTCGGCGGGGTGGCCCTTGGCGGCGGCGCCGGCGCTTACATTGCGCGCGCAATCAAGATGACGGAGATGCCGCAATTGGTGGCGGCGTTCCACTCGCTCGTGGGCCTTGCCGCGGTGGCGGTGGCGGCGGCTGCGTTTTACGCGCCGGTTAGCTTTCACATCGCCGACGGCGACGCCATCAAGATGCAGTCCTTGATCGAGCTTTCCTTGGGCGCGGCCATCGGCGCGGTGACCTTTACCGGCTCGGTGATCGCGTTCGCGAAACTCAACGGCAATATGAGCGGCGCGCCGATCATGCTGCCGAACCGGCACACGATCAACATCGTCATAGCCGCCGCGATCGTGGTCCTGATTTTCATGATGCTCGCCGACGGCGGGCGCACCGACTGGCATTTCTGGGCGATCGCAGGCTTGTCGCTGCTGATCGGCGTGCTGCTGATCATTCCTATCGGCGGCGCCGACATGCCGGTGGTGGTCTCCATGCTCAACTCGTATTCGGGGTGGGCGGCGGCTGCGCTTGGGTTTACGCTTGAGAATGTGGCGCTGATCATCACCGGGGCGCTGGTGGGCTCCTCGGGCGCGATCCTCTCCTACATCATGTGCAAGGGCATGAACCGGAGTTTTATCTCGGTGATCCTCGGGGGTTTTGGCACGGCCGACGGCGCAGCTGTGGCCGCAGGCAAGGAGACGCGGCCGGTCAAGCAGGGCAGCGCCGACGACGCGGCTTTCATCATGAAGAACGCGAGCAAAGTGATCATCGTGCCTGGCTACGGCATGGCCGTGGCGCAAGCCCAGCACAGCGTGCGTGAACTGGCGGACATGTTGAAGAAGGAAGGCGTCGAGGTGAAATACGCCATCCATCCGGTGGCGGGCCGCATGCCCGGGCACATGAACGTGCTGCTGGCGGAAGCCAATGTGCCCTACGACGAAGTGTTCGAACTCGAAGACATCAACAACGAATTTTCCCAATGCGACGTAGCCTACGTCATCGGCGCCAACGACGTGACTAATCCGTCGGCGAAAACCGATCCCAAGAGCCCCATCTACGGCATGCCGATCCTGGACGTGGAGAAAGCAAAAACCGTACTGTTCATCAAACGCGGCATGGGCAGCGGCTATGCAGGCGTGGAAAATGAGCTCTTCTTCCGCGATAACACCATGATGCTGTTTGGGGATGCGAAGAAGATGACGGATGAGATCGTGAAGGGGCTGTGAGATGGCAGCGCGGTCGCTGCTCATTCGCTTCGTCGTCTACCGTAAGCACTGGCGTTCTGGCGAACGGTCGGGCATATTCAGGCACTCAACGAAATCCTGGATGGCCAGGAACCGCCGGATCATCTGCGACCCGCTTTGCTCGAAATGGCGGGATGGGTCAACGCAAACCTACGCTCGCCGTTTCGACCGGAAACGATGCGCGCAGAGTCGCGCTGGTGGCGAGAACATCAGGCCTCGCGGAGCCCCGACAGGAAAATTGAACCCGAAAGCCGTGCTCTCAGTTGGATCAAAGAAGGCGCGACAGAGCATGTTTCTAAACTCTATCACCTCAAAGCACTGATCGAAGAGGCGGGCTGGGTGGTCGAGGAAATTCGCACTACGAAGGCTGGTGAATTACTTTACGAAGACGAGTTCCAGGTCGTCGCTGTTCCGTATGCTGACACGCCCACCTGACGCCTTGCCCTACCCAAGTACTGTTCTCTGGGTTATGATCGCTGCATGTCCACCACTCTAACCCCCGACCTCGAAGCCTTCGTCCGCGATGAAGTCGCCGCTGGCCGTTATGCCGACGAAGCCGAGGTCATCCGCGACGCCGTTCGCCGGCTCGCCGACCTGCGCGAGGCGGTGGAGGCGGGCAAGCTTGATGCGCTGCGCGCCGCGCTCGCGCCGGGTCTTGCCGATGTCGCCGCCGGCCGCTTTGCTTCTGGCGGGGTCATGGACGCCGCCGCGCGAGCGGCGGCTGAGTGAAGGGTTATCGCCTCACCGAGGCGGCCGATCGCCAGCTGCAAGAGATTTGGCGATATTCACGCGAGCGGTGGGGCAACGCCCGTGCGAATGCGTACCTCGCGGAGATCAACGAGGCCCTGGCCCAAGCCATCAAATCCCCAGCTTTGCTCCGGCCGCGCCCGGAGCTTGGCGACGGCGTCTTGGCGCGCAAGGTTGCGTCGCATCTTGCGTATGGCGTGGTCGAGAGTGACGAATTCCTGGTCGTGGCCGTGTTGCACGGGCGCATGGACCCAAAGCGGCATCTCATAAAAGTGTGACGGCATGCGCCAGCCCTTCACCGCCTGCGCCGATCATGCCAAGTTCCTGAGGCCAGGGGAAAGGATCGCGCCATGCCCGACGTTTTCATCTCCTATAAAAAAACCGACGCTGACCGCGTGCGGCCGTTGGTGGCGCATCTGCGCGCGGCCAGCCTTGACGTGTGGTGGGACGAGGGCGTTCAGCCTTCGACTTCGTGGCGCGCGGAGATCGCCAAGCAGCTCGCCGCGGCGAAATGTGTAGTCGCGGTGTGGACGCAAGACAGTATCGATCCAGAGCAAGGCGCATGGGTGATGGAGGAGGCCACGCACGGGCTTGCGCGCAAGGTGCTGGCGCCTGTGCGGCTTGATATGGTTTCCCCGCCGCTCGGCTTCGGCGAAGTGCAATACGCCGATCTCGCGGCATGGAGCGGTGGCGCGGAAGACCCGCGCTTTCAGCACTTCGTAGGCGTCGTGCAGGCGATCGTGCGTAGCGAGCCCGTGCCGCAAGCGCCGCGCCCCACCCATTTCGAGGCGCCGGGCATTAAGCTGCAGGGCGTGACTATGGAGAATGTCAACATCCATGTCGGCGGCGGCGGGGCGCCGCACCAGGTTCGCGTTCCTCCGGGCGGAAGCCTGCATATTGGCGGTGACGGCGATGAAGACGCAGAAGCGGTGAGCGCTGCGCCGCGCACGCGTCGAGAACGCCGACCGTTCTCGCTTTCGATGTTCATCACTCAGGCCATCGGCATCGTCTTCCCGCTGGTCGCCATCGTCATCTTCGTTTTCACCATGGGCGACATGGCCTGCAAAGCCGGCAACGCGCCTAGCTTTTTCTGTGACGCACTGGATACTCTCAGCGCGAGGGGGAAGTGAATGGCGCGTAAGGAGACCGCAGCGGCGCAGTATTCTGGTGCATGCACATCTCGGGTGCGGCGCAGAATGTAGGAAATGAAGACGTCGGCCGCCGGTCACGCTCCGAATCCGCACTCCAACTCGCGCGAAAGCGTCTGGTCTCATTAGACTCGGCATCGCACCAGATCAATGGATCGGTGTCACGCGAGTGCAGGTCGCTCCGTCCGCCAAGCGTGCCGCCCCCGTAGGGCGCGCCCGCCGGGGTGGGGCGGGCGATGAGGGCAAGCTCAAAGTGAGCTACTTCGCCCCCTTCTGGGGCGATTATCGGGTGCTCGAGCGCGCCGAGGATTATTCCCGGCGCATCGTGGCGAGCCGAGCGGGCGCTATCTCTGGGTGTTCACTCGCGCTCCGCGCAAGATCACGGCGCCCACATGTGGTCGAGCATGATCCTCGCCATGGCTCTCGATCCGATGGCGATCGCTTCCTCATCGGCGACATAGTCCGGCGAATGCGGCAGGCCAACCCAATTGCGGGTTGCGTTGCTGACGCTCAGAAAGAACATGGCGCCGGGAACAATGTCCTGCATGCGGCCGAAATCTTCGCTGAAAGCAGGCGATACGCCGCGTACTTGCACGAGCGCGTCGTCCCCAAGGGCGGCTCGGATGCTCGCCTGGGCCGCGCGGGTGATTTCGGTGTGGTTGGTGACGCCCGGCGCAAATCGAGCAGTATAGTCGATCTCGACATGCGCCGTCGGCGTTGATCGCGCGAGGTCGGCGATCGCCTGACTGACGCCATCGCGCAGGCGCTGCCTCGCTGCATCGGTAGCGAGGCTGAAATTGCCGCGGACTATCCAGGCGCCGTCCTCGCCACGGTCGATCTGGGCGTCGCCCCAAAGGAAATCAGCACCGATTGGTTGCAGCGCGGCAGGGGACTCAATGGTGCGCAATGCGAGCATGCGATCGCGAAGCGCATCAGCCGCCCCGCGCGCGCCTGGGCCAGACACGCTCGCTGTGACGCGATCGCGCGCGGACATCAGAGTAGATTCGGAGAAGGCAATCTTCCCAACCTCATAGGGCGCTGTGTGGTACGCGAATATCGCGTCTGGTCTCGGGTTGTCGAGCGCACCAGCTTGAACCATCAATCGGGCGCCGGTGACATTTTCCTCGGCGGGCTGAAAGACCAGAACGACCGTGCCCGGGAGATCTTCACGTATCGCCGCGAACACCTCGCCAAGCGCTAGGCCTATGGTCGTGTGAATGTCGTGTCCGCAAATGTGGCGAACGCCAGTATTCTCGGAGTCAAAATCGACCGGATCGGGAGCATCGGAGCGCACAGCGTCCATGTCGGCGCGAAACGCGACCGTGCGCCCCGGCCGCCTGCCGCGGAGGATGGCGACCACGCCATGGCCACCGACATTGCGACGGACCTCAAAGCCTAGCAGCTCAAGCCTATCTGCAACCCGAGCGGCGGTGCGCGCCTCGTTGCCTGAGGTTTCCGGGTGGCGGTGCAGATCGCGCCGAAAGGCGATCAGATCATCGTGCAGCGCCTCCAGGCGCGCTTCCATGCGGTCGGAAAGACCCTCCGCACGTGCGCGCGCCGCTACGGGGGGCGTTGGGGGTGTTCCTGAGCAAGCCGCCGACGATACGGCAAGCGCGGCAACCGCAAGAAGGCGCCAGCGCTCGATCAGCACTTTCATGGGGACACGGTCGCGATTCGAACGTCGGCGCTGCGCTGCGAAAGCCACCGGTTCAAGATCAGGATCGCAGCGATGAACACGCCGGGCGCGATTCCCCGGGGCACGAGCGCCATGAGGGGTGGCGCATTGGGAAAGTGCGACACCGTGAAGTACCAAAAAGCCGCGAACGCCAGCGCCGAACACCCGATCGCGCCAATGATCGTGAATAACACAAATAACGGAAACGGTCTCACCAGCCCGCCCGCCAGCCACATCGCAGCGAAGGGCAAGACCGCTGTGATAAACACGATCAATAGAACGACGCGCAGGTAATCTGGGACAAACGTCGGCGGTGCGGCTGCGGCGTATTTCTGCATGCCGTAGCCGGCTAGGAAAAGCAGGAACAAACCTATCGTGATCCAATGCCGCATAGCGCACCTCGCGCGGCAGCCTAACACTTCGCCTTCTGACGCGCGCGGGCGGTCGTCGATCTGCTCGGGGCGCTCATCGCTATTTCGGGTTAGCGACGCCTACTCCGCCGCCAACCGCGACGCGTCGATCTGTGGCGTAAGCTCTCCCTTGGCGTAGCGCTTCGCCATGGCGCTGAGCGGCAGCGGCTTGATCTTGCTGGCCCAACCGTTGGCGTTGAACTCCTCGAAGCGCTGGGCGCAGACCTTGCGCATCGCTTCCTTGGCGGGCTTTAGGTAAAAGCGTGGGTCGAACTCTTTCGGGTGTTCCGCAAACGCTTTGCGGATGGCGCCGGTGATGGCCATGCGGTTGTCGGTGTCGATATTGATCTTGCGCACGCCGTGCTTGATGCCGCGCTGAATTTCCGCGATCGGCACGCCCCAGGTCTGCGGCATCGTCCCGCCATACTTGTTGATGATCTCTTGCAGATCCTGCGGCACTGAGGATGAACCGTGCATCACTAGGTGCGTGTTCGGCAGGCGGCGATGAATTTCCTCGATCACGTTCATGGCGAGCACCGCGCCATCCGGCTTGCGGGAGAATTTGTAGGCGCCGTGGCTGGTGCCCATGGCGATGGCGAGCGCATCGACTTGTGTGCGCGCGACGAAATCCACGGCTTGATCGGGGTCGGTCAAGAGCTGCGAATGGTCGAGCTTACCTTCAGCGCCGTGGCCGTCCTCGGCCTCGCCCATGCCGGTCTCGAGTGAACCCAATACGCCGAGTTCACCTTCGACCGAAGCGCCCACCCAATGGGCCATGTCGACGGTGCGGCGCGTGACTTCCACGTTGTACTCGTAACTCGCCGGGGTTTTGGCGTCCTCCATCAGCGAGCCGTCCATCATCACGGAGGTGAAGCCGTACTGGATGGCGGTGGCGCAGGTGGCGGGCGAGTTGCCGTGATCCTGGTGCATGCAGATCGGGATGTGAGGATACATCTCCGCCAGCGCGTCGATCATGTGCTTGAGCATGATGTCGTTGGCGTAATTGCGCGCGCCGCGGCTGGCTTGGATGATCACTGGGGCATCGAGTTCGTCGGCCGCCTCCAGGATGGCGAGCCCTTGCTCCATGTTGTTGATATTGAACGCCGGCAGGCCGTAATCGTGCTCGGCGGCGTGATCCAGGAGTTGTCGAAGCGTAATGCGCGCCATGTATGGTCCCCGAGGCTGTTTTGGCGCTTTCTTAGGACAATATCGCCGGCTGGGGGAAGGGGCGGGAAGACCTATTCCGCGGCGTGGCCGCTTGCCTCTTCCGCCTCGCGCTCGCGCTTCCAGCGGCGCTCGTCCAGTTCGTGCCTGCCCGCGATGATGAGTCCAAAGAAAACCAGCACGGCAAGGGTGACATAAAACGGGTCTAGCTGCATGCCTAGTCCTCTACTCCGCGTGCGATGTGGAGCGCCACAATGTGTATCACAAATGCGCCGATTGTGGATAGGGATATACGAAGCCAATCCGAGCCTCGGCTGGTCGCGCCAAAGATCGGCTGAACCACCCCGACGACAAGGATGGCGCCGGAAATGCCGTTCACAAGCGTTGCGGAGATCTTGCGCCGCTCGTTGCGTGACGCCTTGCCGGGACTTCGCCTAGGCATGCCGCAACGCCTCCACCCCAGGCAGCTTCTTGCCTTCCATCCATTCCAGGAAAGCGCCGCCTGCAGTCGAGACGAAAGTCATGTCGTCGGCGACGCCCGCATGATTGAGCGCCGCCACCGTATCGCCGCCGCCGGCGACAGCGACGAGTTCCCCGGCTTTCGCCAGTGCGGCGGCGTGCTTGGCGGCTTCGACGGTGGCCTTGTCAAACGGGGGAATTTCGAACACGCCGAGCGGGCCGTTCCAGATCAAGGTCGCACTCTGATCCATGGCGGCGAGCAGGCGTTTCAATGTCTCTGGGCCGGCGTCGAGGATACGCTCGTCATGGTCGAGTTCGCCTAGCGCACGGGTGAACACCGGCGCGCCGTGCTCCATGCGCACTGATACGATTGTATCGACGGGCAGCAGCAGCTCGCAACCGGCGGCCCTGGCCGCTTCCATGATCGCGCGCGCGGTTTCGGCCTGATCCTTCTCGCAATAGGAAGCGCCGACTTCGTGGCCTTGCGCGAAAAGAAAGGTGTTGGCCATGCCCCCGCCAATGGCTAGGCGGTCGAGCTTGGCGACCAGATTCTTCAATAGGTCGATCTTGGTTGACACCTTCGATCCGCCAACAATCCCCAGCACTGGCCGTTTCGGCTTGCCGAGCGCCGCTTCCAGCGCATCGAGTTCGCGCTCCATCTGCTTGCCGGCATAAGCGGGCAGCACATGCGCGACGCCTTCGGTAGAAGCATGCGCGCGGTGCGCGGCGGAGAAAGCGTCGTTGACGTAGAAATCGCCGAGTGCGGCGATTTGCTTGGCGAGTTCGCGATCGTTCTTCTCTTCGCCGGCGTGAAAGCGCGTGTTCTCCAGCAGGATCACGCCGCCAGCGGGGAGGGCGGCGATCGCCGCTTTTGCCGCCTCTCCCACGCAACCGTCAGCGAACGTGACCGGCGCGTCGAGCAATTTCGCCAGCGGTTCAGCTACCGGCTTGAGCGACATTTCCGGCACGCGCTTCCCCTTGGGGCGATC
>CXWL01124341.1_pt1 | contig 14180 bp, 15 predicted proteins | sample 590931 | NCBI WGS metagenome assembly CXWL01 (sample SAMEA3498368, study PRJEB10139) | groundwater metagenome | biome: water well; material: biofilm material | place: Germany | collected 2015-04-27 | reverse complement strand
ACATTGATAACTACTAAACTTGCCGATATTGTTCCGTGTCTTGGCGCAGTAGTGGCTGCGTGAACGATTATTTTTTTGCTAATATAAGATTTTCAGCGGAAAAAAAGGCGAGTGGTTTATGGATTTGTAGATGTTGTGGTAAAACGTTGTTATAGGCAGGCATTTATTATTTTAATGGTTGACATCTTTCCAAAAATAAAGTATCCATTTTTCTTTTATCAAAAGTCATAACCATTTTGTTTTTGCTGAGAAAATAGATTGACGAATTTGAACCCGCAATACATAACCTTCCTAAACTTATTCCTTCTTCAGTTGGTTCCCAATGATAATCTACTATTGAGTCAAGATTATTTTCCCTAAAAATTTCTGCGCTTCCATTAGGATTTAAATGCATGATAAAATCATTCGTATAACTAGCATTTATTAATCGAACCGGTTTGTATGTTGCATTTTTTAATTGCCACCATCCTGACGCATTTTTGAAATCAAAGTTTTTGGTAATAAGATTCTTTTCTTCAGAGCTTTTTATGCGTTTTTCCTTTTTGCAAGAGCAAAAACACGAACATATAAAAATTAAAAAGATAAACCGCATATTATATTTTTTTAGTCATTTTTGGGCGCTTGCCTATAACGTTCCAGCTCTTGGTTGAGTAGCGGCTGCGTGAACGATTATTTTTTTGCTAATATAATATTTTCAGCGGAAAAATAGGCGAGTGGTTTATTGAATTGTTGGTTGTGGTAAAGTGGTGTTAATGGCTGATTATTTCTCATTCCATTCTTGAATTCCTCTTAATCGAAACATTTTGTTGTAAATTCTGATTAATCCATATGTTCCAATTTTTCCGTAATCATTTATTATTTTCGTCTTACCGTTGTTGTATGTGATTATTAGTTTGCAAGCTTGATCATCTGTCCAATTCACTTCATAGTTATTCTTCAAACTAGGAAAATCAATATAATTTAATAGGTCGATTATTGAATTATAGTCTTCAGTTTTAATAATCGAATAAAATTCACCTTGTAAATCATTGTATTGTTCTGCAATATAAGTTATGTTTTTATTTGCATTTATTATAAGCTTAAAGACGGGACAAGTTCCAAAACACATTGTAGTAGAATATTCAATTTTCTCAATATTATATTTTTTTGCGTTATAGTTTGGCTCAATAAAGTTTCCGTATTTAAAAATTAATTTTTTGTTTGTCAATTCTTTTTCAACACAAAATTCACAAATTTCAAATAATGATAAAATTGTTATGTTGTTAATAGTTTCAATTTTAGGAAAAAATTGTTTATTTAAAAAGCCTTTGTTAAATGAGTGAAAACCAAATTTTTTCCCATTTGACATAATTGCAATTAAACTATTTCGTCCACCCCAAATTCCATTTACCAATAAATCAGTTTCTCCATTATTATCAAAATCAACTTTCTCCCAAGTTTTTATTTTTAAAGAATCTGCAATTTTTTTTCCATTTTCACTTATGTATAAATCTTTTATTGAAACTACATAAAAATTTTTAAGATTTGGAACTTTCCTTTTTAGAAATTTTTGCACTTCAATGTCAGATTTTAAGTCATCAATTTTATTTGCAAACATACTTGTTTGAAAAAGGAAAAATAATAAAGGCAAAATTATTTTCATTCGGTGAGTTTTATTTATGTATTAATAGTGTTCAAAACTATCTGTTGACATTACGCGGCTTGGCGCAGTATCGGCTGCATGAACGATTAATTGATTGCTAATATAAGATTTTTCTATGGAAAAATAAGCGAGCGGTTAATAGTGAATGTAACTATTGTTTTAAAGCGTTGTTACCCGTTACGATATATTTTGTTTTATTTAGATTTCCAATACTCTCAAACATATTCAATTCGATTCCCTTTTTTAAATCTCTGCTTGCTGTGGCAGATGACAAATCTTTAAACACGATCATGTAATCTTTTCTTGTAAATTCTCTTACTCCAAGTTTTAAAAAGTATTCCAATCTATCAATAGCTGTAAAATTTCTATTATTGTAATTCAGTAAACTCTCCAACGACTTATCAATTACTCCAAGCATGTATTCCATAAAGTAAGTTGATTTACCTGATTTATCACTTAAGGCTAATGATTTATAGTATTCATCTTGAGTTTGGCTAATTAGCGTTTCGAATGGCAAAAACTCAAAGACTGGATATTCATTCATAAGGATTAAAGTTTGCCATAATCTTCCCATTCTTCCGTTACCATCTAAAAAGGGATGAATAAATTCCATTTCATAATGAAACACACAACTTTTTATTAATGTTAATTCATCCGAATCTTTAAGATATTCAAATAGGTCTTTCATTAGATGAGGAACATTTTCATGAGGAGGAGCAACGTGTTCTACTTTTGTTCCTTTAACTATCCCAACACCTCGTTTTCTATATTCTCCAGCACTTTCAATTAATCCACTCATTAACTGAAGATGCGCTTTTAGAAAACTTTTATCAGAAGAAAGTTTATATTCCTTTAGTTTTTCATAAACTTTAATAGCATTTAAAACTTCAAGTACATCTTTTTCCGGACCGATTATTCTTTTGTTATCAATTAATGCAGTAATTTGTTCTTCAGTTAAAGTATTACCTTCAATTTGTAAAGAAGAATGAATTGTTTTTATTCTATTTTGTTTACGAAGTTGGGGAGATTGCTTGCTTAGATAATTTGCATTTACTTCTCCTATTTTTTCTGAAATTGAACTTATCAATTTTAGAATTTTCGGAGTTATATCGTAAGGTGGTTTCATTGATGCTATCATTTGATATTATCAAAAGTAGTTTTTTTTCACTAGACTTCAAAATATTATTGCCGATATCATTCCGTGTCTTGGCGCAGTAGCGGCTGTGTGAACGATTATTTTTTGCTAATATAAGATTTTCCAGTGGAAAAATAGGCGAGTGATTTATTTTTATATTTACTCTAATGCTTTAATAAATTGTTTCATTTCTTTCATTGTACCAATTGTAATTCTCGACCATTTTCCTTTTTCTTCATAAATTTTAGTCCCTAGAATATTGTTCTTTTTTAACTGCTCAAAAAAGTCTTTGTTATAATTTTCTAATGAAAAATAGACAAAGTTTGTATGCGATGGAATACAACGTATTTTTAAATTCTCCAATTGTTCAATCGTATATTTTCTTACTTCTTCATTGCTTGAAATCGTATCTGTTACAAATTTATCATCTTTTAATGATGCTAAAGCTCCTGAGGCAGAGACCACACTTACACTACCATTTGCAGAAAATTGCAATTCATTTATTTCATTAATAGTTTCAGGATGTGCTATTGCATATCCAATACGTGAACCTGCTAAGGCATATATTTTCGAAAAGGTTTTGGCAATAATTAAGTTTTTATTCTCCGTTACGAGATTTGCAAGTGAGGGTTGGTCGGTAAAATCTAGGTAAGCTTCATCTACTAAAACTTTTGTTCTTTTTGTGGCTTCATTTATGAAATTTAGAAGTGCTTCACTTGCACAAATTGTCCCCGTTGGATTATTAGGATTACATATGTAAATCATTTTCGTGTTAGGATCAATTGCTTTTAGCATTGCGGATAAATCATGTTTTTTATCAGCTGTTAATGGGATTGCAATTTTTTTAAGACCTGCATTTTCAGCGGTTATTGTCCAATAATCAAACGTAGTTTCCGCAATAATTAAATTTCCTGATTTTTTAGAACAATATAAAGCAACTAAATTTAAAATTTCAGATGAACCTGCACCCAATATTATGTTTTGAGCAGTTAACTTATGTTTTTGTGCAATTTTTTCAATTAGTTCGTCTAACAATTCCCAATTATAACGATTGCTGACATTTATACTATTACTCATTGCTTTTCTTGCCAAAGCAGATGGTCCATAAGGATTTTCGTTTGACCTTAACCGAATTAGGCTTTCAATTTTTTCTTCAATGATGGTTCCTGTTGTTGAAATTGCAAAACTCTCCAACGGAATAATTCCTAAACCTGCAATACCTAAACTTGTTTGTTTTAACCAATTTCTTCGATTATTCATACTATTTTATTTAAAATGGAAAGCATAATATTTTAAGATCAAATTATATGTCAATTTTTTTTAGAATTGTTACAATTTTCTCTTTTAGTTTCAGTCGTAAGAAAATAGTAGACAGCGTTCTGAGGTTTGGAGTAGTAGGGGTTTTGTGATTGTAAGTGTTGTGGTAAACCGATATTAGCAGCTGTTTTTATTTTTCAATTTTCTTTAAAAAATATTTTTTTAGTTGCCAATTTCCTTTTTCAGAATATACTTTAGAATTTTTAACAAGTTTATTAGTTTGAATATGATAAACCTGTAACTTTTCTTTTAATATTTTATATTTGAGATGATATTCTATTTCGTCTTCTTTTTTTAATTCATAAGAATGTGAATTCATAAGTTTTACAAAATCCACAAGAGTATCTTTTCCAACAATTTTGATTGCATCATCATCTACTTCTCCTGTTAGTTTATTAAAACGCAAATAGAGTTTGTTTTTTTTAATTTTGTAAATTCCATCGAGTTCTATATGTTGTAAATCTCCTGAAAATTTATAACGAAATGTATTATCAGATTTTAACTCAATTTCTGTTATAAAAAAACCTAAACTAGCTAAGTTTGAATGATACTTTCCAATCACATTTTCATGAACTACACAAGAAGTAAATGATATTAGTATACTAAAGCATAAAATAATTTTGATTTTCATTTAGATTTCGTCTTTTTAATATAGCTAGTAACTCTTATATACTCATTACATAGTAGCGCTTTTCAAATATATAATTATTTTTTAGCAAACTTGTTATTGGGTTTTATTTGTTTCAACTTTTATAAATTAATTTCATAAAAATTATATTGAGGTCCTGAAACGATCCTGAAACAAGTTCAGGATGACAAACTAAGTAAAAAGCCCAAATTTCTGTACTGAAATTTGGGCTTTTCGTTTTAATAGATGTTTTCGGAAACGAAATTTATTTTTTTAAATCTGCTAAAAGGTTTTCTAAGTTGTCAATTGACATGGTAAATCCTTCTTTGAAGCCCATTTCAATCATTTTCTCTAAACGTTCTAATGATTCGTTGTAAATGCTAATCGATACTTTTGTAATACCGTTTTGCTCGCTGAAATTATAATCCCAATCTGAACCTGGTAATTCCATATTTTCATTTTCATCCGCAAACGTATTGAACATTTTGAAATTGGTTTTCGGAGTAATGGATTTATATTCCTGAATGGCCCAACGTTCAAATCCTTCTGGACTCACCATTGCATAAAATCGTTTTCCGCCCACTTCAAAATTCATGTACTTTGTTTTAGAACTCCAAGGTTTTGGCGCCACCCATTGGTCTAATAGTTCTGGTTTTGTAAATGCATCCCAAACTAATGGAAGCTCTGCATCAAATTCTCTGTTTATGAATACCGTTTTTGTTTCTTTGTCAACGGTGAAATCAAATAGCAAGTTGTTGTTCATTTTTTCTATTTTTTAAGTGTTGATAATAAATTGTCTAATTGGTTAAACTTGGTTTCCCAAATTTTTCTGAATTGGGTGATCCAAATGTCAATTTCTTTCATTTTTTCAATTTCTAATGAATAGTAAATTTCTCTACCTTGTTGTTCTTGCTTCACTAATTCGCACTCAGTTAAAATTTTAAGATGTTTTGAAACCGCTTGTCTGGTAGTGTTGAAGTTTTCAGCAATAGCATTTGGTGTCATTGCTTGTAAGGCAATTAAGGCGAGAATGGATCTTCTTGTCGGATCGGCAATTGCCTGAAATATATCTCTTCTCATTTTGTTTAATATTTAAATTGCGAAACTAATCAGTTGCAAATATACATGCAACTTTTCGGTTTCACAATTTTTTTGATGATTATTTTTTTGGTGCTCTTATAATTTTTTCTAAAACCATAAATTCTAAGGGTTCCGAATGTAGAACCACATCATCTAGATTAGCTGGAAAAGGTTCGCGTTTTCCGGAATCTAAATAACCATTGCGGTTGTACCAAGCAATAAGTTCTTCACGAATGGTAATTACGGTCATTACGATTTTTGGTAAACCTGAAGAAAGTGCAAAATCTTCGGCAGCTTGTAATAGTTTCTTACCTAAACCTGAATTTTGTAATTCGGGTGAAATGGTTAACATGCCTAAATACAACTCGGATTTTTTATTGGTTAATAAAACCGTTCCAATAATTTTGTTATTTTCTTGATATACTAAAATCGTGTTATTGGAATCGGAAAGTATTTCGGTAAGTTCCGTTTCAGTAATGCGAGTGCCTTCTAAAATATTGGCTTCGGTTGTCCAACCTTTTTTAGAAGTTTCTCCGCGATAGGCTGAATTTACAAGAGTTGTAATTTCGGTAACGTTTTCTAAAGTGGCTTTTGTAATCATATTATTTGCCGTGTTTTTTCCAATACGATTTTTCGTAACCAGTTAGCACGGATTGCAAATCCACGCTAACTGGTATTAAGTTGTAACTTATATTATAGTTTAATTTTCTTGTTCAGTTTCCAGTTGTTCAATGGTTTTCTTAGCTACTTCTAATCTTATTTTGTTGTTTTTTTCCACCAATTTGTGAATAGACCAATGTTCAATTTTGTGATGTAATGGAATAAGTATGGCAGCGATGCAAACCATTGTTAATAGCATGAAAACTGGAGAATGATGTGTTAAATCACCTAAATAGGGATGAAGTAATAAATTTAAAAATTCAAAGATGATAAGTAATGCAATTGTGCCTAAAAAGCTAATCAATTTTTGATTGACAATAATTGTTTGACTAACTAATAAGAATAGAATAACAAAACAAACCAATCCTATTGCAATGGCAGAATATTGTAAATTGTTTTTGTTTCTTTCTTTTTCTAATTCTCTTTTTTTAACGAGCCCATTTTGTCTTTCTTTTTCTTGCATTAACAAACTTTCCAGTTTTTTTGTTTTTTCAACACTAAACATACTGTCATTTGCAGTTTTGAAAATTTCATGATATTTCAAAGCATTGACAGCATCACCTTTTTCTTTGTATATTTCGTAAAGCATTTTTGAAGCTTGTGCTTTCGGACTAAATGAAGGACTTTTTTTTGCTAAATTATAATACTTGGAAGAATAATAAAAAGCAGAGTCTGTATTTTTGATATCTTTAAAATATGTTGCCAAGCCTTTGTAAGCAATCCTAAGGTCTCTATCTGTATTTGTTTTTCCGACAGCTTGTAATCCAAGTCTGTAATGAGTCAACGCCAAAGCCGGATTATTTAATTTCTTATAGACATGTCCAAGATTTGTCAGAATATCAACATCAACATCAAAACCTTTCTTTCCCGTTCGGTTTAACTGTAAGTTCATTTGATAAGCCTGCTGTAAATATTGTAACGCCAAATCATACTGTTTTGATTTAAGATAACGTTTTCCTACTCCTAAAGTAATGAATATTTGCCAATTGATTTCTTTAGTTTGTTTGGCAAGCGTAAGGGATTTTTGTAAATATTTAATTTCGTTTGCTTCATTAAAAATAGACATAAGAAGATACAAACGAAGCATAATCCTTGGGTTATTTCGTTTTTCACCCAATTGCATTGCTTTTAGGAACTTCTTCAGGGCTAGAGGATGATTTTGATTAATATAAAAATAATACCCTAAAAAACCTTGTCCAATGGCCTCAACATCCGTATTTTTTTCTTTTTGACCAATCGCTATGATTTGATTTGAATAAAAAGTAGAGTCATATATTCCAGTTTTACTTTGTTCAAGATTCATCCAAGCAAGAAGTAAGTTGGTTTGAAGGCTATCTATTTTTTGAGACCTTAATTCCTTAATAAATTTATCAGTTTCCTTATTTTGCCCAAAGCTACAAAGTGTTGTAATCAGAATAAATAGAGTAGTTAAAGTAGATTTCATGTTAAATATATTTCGAAGCATAATTTATTTTAAGTTTTTTGTATTGAAGTTTTGTGGTCAGCTAATTTCCCGTGTTTTTTCCAATATGATTTACCATAACTGCAAAATATTTCTTCACCTGATTTGATGTTTTTTAGTGCGATTAAGCATACATTATCCTCATCATCTAAAGCAATTTTGGCATTGTTTTTAAATTCGGAAATACTAAATCCAGAAGCGTCATTAGCATATTTGGCAAAACATTCCACAGGATTGGAATCTAGAATTGTACCATCTAATAAATTGATGAAATATTGATCGTGACCAGCTTTTGCAATAGTTTCGGCTTCCTTGTCGGATAATATTTTTCCTTTGAATAAGGTAATCACTTCATCTTTATAGATTTTTATAGCGGTAAACAATCCTTTTCCCGAATTCGGAATTTGAGATTGTTGAATGTATAAATAATCTTCTTCTGAAGCGTTGATGTTGTTATCCATATTTGTTTTTACCATATAAGTCATATAAGCTATCTTTAAAAAAACTTATATGACTTATATGTTTTTAATTCTTATTTAAACATATCCATTCCTGGAATGTTAGGCATTCCTGATTGCGCTACCGCAGCCATTTCCGCTTCGTTTACGTTGGTTGCTTTAGTGATAGCTTTGTTCAAAACCGTCACCAAATAGTCTTCTAACATTTCTTTATCTTGTAACAATTCATCAGCAATTTTGAAGTTTTTAATTTCTCTGTTTGCAGTTAAAGTTACTTGTAATAAACCGTCGTTACTTTGTTCGTCTACTAAAACATTGTTTAATCTGTTTTTAGTTTCTTCCATTTTTTGTTGGGTTTCTTTCAATTTACCCATCATTCCCATTAAGTCCATTTTTGTTTGTGTTTTAAATTTTATTTTTTTCTTGTTTCCATTTTTCAGAGTCGATACGATAAATATTTACTAACATATCTTTATATGTAATTGTCTTATCAATTGTCATCCCATTATTTTCGGCTACTTTTTCAGAATTACTATTTTTAGTATTTATGATTGAAATTAGACTTTTTGAAAAATCATTTTCAAAGGCAAAATCTTTACATTTTTTTGTAGCTTCTGATGCATACCCTTTTTGTCTATATTTTGGCAAAATGGAGTAGGCAATTTCTATTTCTTGTTGATCTTCAATTTCTCTTACTATAAGTCCACTTTGACCAACTATTTCATTGGTAGATTTATCAATTATAATATTTGCACCACCTAAATTATTTTCATATCTATCAAATGTAATATCAAACCAAAATTGACATCTTTCTTTAGGAGTTTCAATTTTGTCTACACCTAAAAATTCACAAATTTCAATATCTTCAAATAATTCAATCCAGATATCAAAATCTTCAATGTTTAGCAATCTAAATTTTAATCTTTCAGTTTCTTGACCATCAAGTGTATATTTCATTTATTTCAATTCCTTAATAAAAGTACAACGTTTCTTGTGATACTCAGGATCGAAATGCTTCCATAAATTATGAACCGCGTGATTGTCTTCTAATTCTGGCGTTCGCATACATGTTTCTACACCAATCTTTTTAAAACTAATATGGTTTTCATTAAATATGATAGAAGTTACACCTTTACTTTGGTATTCTGGCAATACACCAATTAGATAAAATACAGCCGTTTTACATTTGTTTTTTGCTTTTAATAAATGTAAAAATCCGGTTGGAAATAATTTTCCTTTTGCTTTTTGTAACGCTTCAGCAAAATCGGGCATAACGATACTAAAAGCTACCATTTTATCGTCTTTATCCATTACGAATTTTATAAATTCTGGATTGATAAATGAAATGTATTTCTTTTTAAAATATTCAATTTGAATGTCGTTAATTGGTACAAACGACTGCAAAGACGCATAACTTCCATTAAATAATGTAAACATTTTGTCTACATACGGCATAATGTCTTTGGTTTTGGTAAAGTTCAAATGTGTCAATTCGTATCTTTTTTCAATCATATCTGCAATACGTTGAAAATTTGTCGCATCAATGTTAGAAAAAGGGAATTTACTTTCTAAATATACTTTTTCTTTAGCAAAGCCTAATTGTTCGAAATGCGTTGCATAATAAGGGAAATTGTACCAAGTAATCATCAAGCCTCTTTCATCGAAGCCTTCAATTAAGCAACCTACTTTATCCAAATTTGAAAATCCCATTGGACCTTCAATGTTTTCTAAATTGTGTTCCTTTCCAAATGCTGTAACTTTTTCTAAAAGCGCTTTAGTCACTTCAATATCATCAATTACGTCAAACCAACCAAAACGAACTTTCTTTTTACCTAAAATGTTCACTTCGTCCCAATTGATAATCGCTACAACTCTTCCAACAATTTTATTGTTTTTATAGGCTAAATAAAAATGTGTATCTGCTGTTTGAAATACGGGGTTTTTGGTTTTGTCAAAGGTTTCTAATTCTTCTTGAATTAAGGGTGGCACCCAATTTTTATTGTCTTTATATAATTCGAAAGGAAATTTTACAAATTCCTTCATTTCTTTTTTAGAGAAAACTTCTTTTATTTCTATCATTATTCCACTCCGTCTTTTCGTTTTTGTTTATCGGCTTTTTTGTCCATTTTTTTGTCCATCTTACTTCTTTTGCCTGGCTTGTCCATTTTTACTTCTTTATAGTTTTTAGTAAAACGCCAAGTAAATCCAATTCCGCCGTAAAAAATACCAGGAGTTGATTTGATATTTGTACCAAATGAGGCATCAAATTGCATGTCTTTTTTATGTAAATAAGCGGCACCTAAACGCACAATTCCGTCACTATAATATTTACCGTTGTATCCTTGATTTTCTATGAATGCCGACCAGTTTTGGTTGATTCCACGAGTTAATGTTAAGATATAATCGATACTTGCAAAATCAGTTCCTATTTTATTATAAGCAATATTAGTTACTAAAACGGTTCTGCTTCCAAAATGATTTTGAGCAATTGCCATTACTTTTGGGCTAAATGAAGGTTCAACTATACTAGCTGGAGCGTAATTAAATAAATTATCTTTTACTAAATTAAAATTGGCACCTGCATAACCTGCTAAAGCAGGAATGAATTGTCTCCATTTAAAACGGTGATTGGCTTTCCAACTGTATAAGTTTGGTTTTTCTTCATAGTTTTTAAACGGATCATAAAATAAAAACTTAGCTCCTAATATAGTTTGACGTAAAGCGCTTCTACCTGTTGAAACACCTAATTGATTATAAGTATCTTTTTGGTATTGTAGTTCCCCAATAATTTCTAATTCTTCTTTGAAAAACCCCCAACGTAAGGCTAAATCGGCGTTATAACCTTTTGCATCATATTGCAAGTTCTGGTTTTTTTCAGAAATATAATTCACACCAGTTTCAGCTTGAATGACACTTTTACCTACTGAAAAAGCCATCATTGACTTTCCTGGTCGGTTCGAGTTTACTTCATCTGTAAATTGTGCATTACAAATTACTGACGCAAAAAGTGTTGCAAACAAAAATATATTAGTAGTTGGCCTCATAAAATTTATTTTAAAACCCAAATGTAAATATTTTATCATAATTTTAAGTATTTCATTTGTATTATTCCTTATTTTTGACAAAAAAAGTATGATTATGGATACAGCAAGTGTGCCGGGTTTTATTAGAACTTTAGCCTACATCATTTTGTTTTATTATTTATTTAAGTTCGCAATGAGATTGTTAGCGCCATATTTAGTGCAAAAAGTCGCGAAAAAAGCAGAAGAACACATAAAAAAACAATTTGAACAACAGCAACAACAATATCAATCGGCAACAGAAAACCAACAAGAAGTTCCTAAAAAGGAAAAGAAAGTAGTAGGCGATTATATCGATTACGAAGAAGTTGAATAAAAATTTCCCCCTTTCGGGGAATTTTTTATTTTTGTAGGATATTAAACTCAAGAATTAAAATGAAGAAATTAGAAAAATTTGCGCCACATTTATATGCCATTTTTGGTTTTATTGTAATTGCTGTTATTTATTTTTATCCAGTTTTATCTGGTAAAGAAATCTTACAATCTGATATTGCACAATATACAGGTATGGCTAAAGAACAAACAGACTTTAGAAACGAATACCATGAAGAACCATATTGGACAAATAGTGCGTTTGGTGGTATGCCAACGTATCAATTAGGTGCAAAATATCCGCATAATTATATTAAAAGTTTAGATGCTGCGTTACGATTTTTACCTCGTCCAGCAGATTATTTATTTTTATATTTTCTTGGTTTTTACGTCTTATTATTGAGTTTAAGAGTTAAACCTTTGCTTTCTTTCTTTGGTGCTTTAGCCTTTGGATTTTCAACATATTTGATTGTTATTATTGGAGTAGGACATAACGCGAAAGCTCATGCTATTGCTTATATTCCTCTTCTTTTAGCTGGAATTATTTATGTTTTGAGTAAGCGTTATTTAGTTGGTGGAATCATTACCGTTTTGGCAGCAGCCTTAGAAATTCAGGCGAATCACTTTCAAATGACGTATTACTTCTTGTTTTTAATTGCGTTTATTGTTGGTGTTTATGCTTTTGAAGCCATTAAAAATAAAGATTTTTCTCATTTATATCAATCATTTGGAATCTTTTTAGGAGCAGCCGTTTTAGCTATGGGAGTGAATGCTACAGGATTATTAGCCACTTCTGAATATGCACAAAACTCAACTCGTGGTAAAAGTGAATTAACTTTTGACGAAACGGGAAAAAAGAAAGTGAATGACAATGCTATGAGTAATGAATATATTACACAATATAGCTACGGAATTGCTGAAAGTTTAAATTTAATTGCGCCAAAATTATTTGGTTCGCATGGAGATAAATTTGGAAAAGATTCAAAATTGGTGAATTATGCTATGGAAAATGGTGTGCCAGAATCAGAAGCAATTGACATGGTAAACAGTCAAGCGTCTACTTATTGGGGTGATCAACCTGGTGTTGCCGCACCAGCTTATATTGGAATTATCGTTTTCTTTTTAGCTGTTTTAGCCTTTTTTGTTGAAAATAGAAGAATAAAATATGCCTTATTAGCCGGAATTATATTTTCATTATTACTTTCTTTTGGTAAAAATTTAAACGGATTAACTCAGTTTTTTATTGATTATGTGCCATTATATAACAAGTTTAGAGCGGTTTCATCCATTCAAGTTGTTTTAGAATTGTGTTTCCCAGCTTTAGCTATCTTAGGTTTACATAGTTTTTTAACTTTAGAAGACGAAGAGAAACGTAAAAAAGCATTAAATTATAGTTTCGGAATTACTGCCGGATTATTAGCTGTTATTTATATTTTAGGTAAGATGTATTTTACGTTTTACAACGAAGGCGAAGCTAAAATTGAAAAGTTAGTTTTAGACTTAATTGTAGAAGATAGAAAAGAAATGTATTTCTCTACAATTTACAGAGCATTTGGATTATTGCTATTAGCCTTTGGTGCGATGTTTTTATTTCTTAGAAAAACATTATCTCAATTCACAACAGTTATAATTGTTGGTTTAGTAATGGTTTTAGATTTATTTATTGTAGATAAAAATTATGTAAAAGCGGATGATTTTGTTTCTAAAAGTCAAGTAGAAAGACCTTTTGGTGAGCCAAATGACGCCGATTTACATATTATGGAAGATACTACTCATTTTAGAGTTTTTGAAGTTGAAGGTAATATTAATAGTGCTAGAGCGTCATTCTTTCATCAATCAATTGGTGGATATAGTGCGGTAAAACCTAAAAAATTCCAAGAAGTTTTTGATTACCAAATTGCCAATAATAATATGGAAGTTTGGAACATGCTAAACACAAAATATATCATTAAAGGCGATCAAGAAGGAAGACCACAAGCATTAGAAAATCAGGGTGCCAATGGAAATGCTTGGTTTGTTTCTAAAGTGAAAGTGGTGAATTCTGCTGATGAAGAAATGAAAGCTTTAAATAGTTTAAAAACTAAAGACGAAGCAACTTTCATGAAACCTTCATTGACAAAAAAAGCATATAATTTTGAAACGGGTAAAGATTCCACTTCAACAATTGAACTGACTTCATACAAACCAAATCATTTAAAATATACTTCAAACAATTCTAAAAATGGATTTGGAGTGTTTTCTGAAATGTATTACGAAAAAGGTTGGAAAGCTACTATTGATGGAAAAGACGCTGAAATTTATAATGTAAATTACGTTTTACGTGGTTTGAAAATCCCAGCAGGAACGCATAAAATAGAATTTAAATTCGAACCACAAGTCGTAAAAACAGGAAGTACAATTTCATTG
>CXWL01022195.1_pt1 | contig 14184 bp, 12 predicted proteins | sample 590931 | NCBI WGS metagenome assembly CXWL01 (sample SAMEA3498368, study PRJEB10139) | groundwater metagenome | biome: water well; material: biofilm material | place: Germany | collected 2015-04-27 | reverse complement strand
ACGCAGACCTTGTTCTTTGAATTCTCGCGCGCCTTTGCCGATGCCAACGAAGTGCTCGTCACTGAAATTTACGCCTCGCGTGAAGCCCGGCAGGGCTTCTCTTCCGCGGAGGTGGTCAGCGCCATGCCGCATCCATCCGCGCGCTATTTAGGTTCGTTGGATGATACGAAAAAATATTTATTAAATCATACCCGCTCAGGCGACGTTGTCATTGTCCTTTCCGCAGGCGATGCAGATCGAATCAGTTCCGAGCTTTTGAAGGAATTGTGAAACAGGCATGGCTGACGAAAAACACCCGCCTCAAGACCGGGCCGAGGTGATTGCCCTGCCTCCGTTGAAGATGATCCTCGTCCATGCAAAGGACGAACGCGAAAATGCGTTGACCGCTGTGATCAAATCTGCCGAGCCGCAGGAGCGCGTGCAAACGCAGGCGTTGAAGAAGATTATCGAACATTTGGAAAAGAAAGCTTGATTGTGATGATTATGACCAGTTCCGTTCATGTAGTGGATGTGTTGCGCCAGCAATTTGGCGCTGCCGTGCAGGAGAATGTCTCTCTTGCGCCGTACACGTCTGCGCGCATCGGCGGGCCTGTGGATGTGCTGGTCACTGTCAAATCAGCGGCTGAATTCGCGGCGGCCATGCAGTTGCTCTGGGAACATGAGCTTCCATATCATGTGCTGGGCGGCGGCTCGAACGTTCTCGTCAGCGACAAAGGCGTGCGCGGGGTGGTGGTTTTGAACAAGGCGAAGGAAACGCTCTTCGAAACGGGAGACAGCCCCACAGTTAAATGTGAAGCGGGAGTCGTCTTGAGCAATCTTGCAAATCGCTGCGCATCCAAAGGATTGGCAGGCTTGGAATGGGCGGCCACAGTCCCCGGCACGGTGGGCGGCGCGGTGTATGGAAATGCAGGCGCGTTCGGCGGCGATATAGCTGGTAATTTAATGTATGCCGAGTTGTTGACGAAGAATGGCCGCGAAAAATTTTCCGTTGAGCAAATGGGTTATGGCTATCGCACCAGCGTGATGAAACGCGGTGAGATAAAGGCAATAGTACTTTCGGCTTTGTTGAGGTTAAAAAATTCAACGAAAGCGGAAGTGTCGGTTAAAATCGAACAATTCAGCGAACGCCGAAAAGCCACGCAGCCGCCCGGGGCGAGCATGGGTTCCATGTTCAAAAACCCTGTGGGCGATCATGCGGGGCGCTTGATCGAAGCCGCGGGCCTGAAAGGCACGCGCATCGGCAACGCTGAGATCAGCGCTCTGCACGGAAATTTTTTTGTAAATCATGGNNCTTCGCGTTGCAGTATTATTTGGCGGACGTTCCGGCGAACATGATGTCTCGCTTATGTCTGCGCGTTCGGTGCTGGCAGCGCTCGACCCTGAAAAATATGAAGTGACCCAGGTTGGCATTACCCTGGATGGCGAATGGTTAAATGGCGAGAACACAATCGCCGCATTTGAAAAGAAGAACTTCAGAAAGCTCAATCACGTTATTCTCTCACCTGATCCCTCGGAACAAGGCCTCTACGCAGTACGTAACAAGCAACACACAACTACACTCGAACTCATCGCAACTCCTGACATCTTCTTCCCCGTCCTGCACGGCCCCTTTGGCGAGGACGGCGCTCTGCAAGGCCTGCTCGAAATGGCAGACGTGGCTTATGTGGGCGCGGGCGTGGCGGGCTCCTCCGTTGGCATGGACAAGGGCATCTTCAAGGATGTTATGCGCGCCAACAACATCCCCATCGTTGATTCGCTGCTTGTGTTGCGCGGTGATATCGAGAACGATATGGAAGGCGTACTCGAACAAATTGAAAGGATGGGCGCGTATCCCTTCTTTGCAAAGCCTGCCAATCTTGGCTCCTCCGTTGGAATCAGCAAATGCAATTCGCGCTCCGACCTTTCCGAAGGGTTGATGGAAGCCGCCCGCTATGACCGCCGCATTGTGATTGAAAAAGGCGTGGGCAACGTCCGCGAGGTGGAAGTCAGCGTGCTTGGAAATGAAGACCCGCAGACATCTGTCTGCGGTGAAGTGCTGCCGAGCCGCGAATTCTATTCCTACGAATCAAAATATGTGGATGGTACTTCCGGCCTCATCATCCCTTCGCAATTGCCGAATGAAGTGACCGAAAAAATCCGCGAGTATGCAGTCCGCGCCTACAAAGCCATAGATTGCGCAGGCATGGCACGCGCAGACTTTTTCGTCGAAAGCGACACGCACAAAATTTACTTGAATGAATTGAATACGTTACCGGGCTTTACCTCCATCAGCATGTACCCAAAACTCTGGATGGCGAGCGGAATAACCTATCCCCAGCTTGTAGACCGCTTGATCGAACTCGCATTACAACGCAAAGCCCAGCGCGACCGCACCGAGCATCGGAGGACGGCATGAGCGACAGACGCGAATTAACCCGCGCTGAGGTCGCCCGCCGCCGCCGCGCCCAGCGCACTGCAAACGAGATGGAGCAAACTACAAAGCGTGCAGTCAAGCCAATGGTGGCGGTCACTTCACGTACGCCGATATCCTCCAAGCCTCGGCTGGTGGCAAAGCCGCGCCGATTCAATATTGCGCTTGGCCTGCCTGAGTTTCATTTTCATAAACCGAAAATTTTCATGCCGCGTATTCATGCAAATTGGCGGCTTGCTTCCATTCTTATTTCGCTTTTGCTTGGCGCCGCCATTTATCTCGCGTTCACACTGCCATACTTTTTTGTTCCCAGCGCAACCGTGCTTGGCAACGCCCGCTTGAACAGGGACGAGATCACCAATGTGCTTGGCGTTGTCGGCCAATCCATTTTTACCGTTCAGCCTGATGAACTCGAAACGCGTCTGCGCATGAATTATCCCGAACTGCTTTCAGCGGAAGTAAAAGTCTATTTGCCGAATCATGTCTACGTTACGGTCACTGAGCGCGCGCCCGTCATCCTTTGGCAAAAAGGCGAAGGCTATACATGGATCGACGCAACTGGCGTGGCCTTCCGTCCGCGAGGTTTGGAAGCGGGGTTGGTACCAGTCGTCGCCGTGGATGAACCGCCCGCAGGGCTTCCTGATTTGACCGACCTGCTCAGCCCGCCGCCGTACATGCAAAAGGAATTGGTGAATGCCATCATCGCTCTTTCCCCGCTTTTGCCTGCCGGCTCGACGATGACATTCGACTCAGCCCAGGGTCTCGGCTGGACAGACCCGCGCGGATGGCAGGCTTATTTTGGCACAAGCGCGCATGACATGCCTTTGAAAATTCGCGTGTATCAAGCGCTGGTTGATTCGTTGACTGCGCGCAATCTGGTTCCCGAATATATCAGCGTGGTCTATGCCGATGCGCCGTTCTATCGAATGGCCGTCAGCGAGACCGAAGAATCAACTGAAGCAGAAACAGTGGATGGCGAACAATAAGATGGATGAGATCGTAGTTGGCATCGATGTAGGGACGACCAAGGTTTGCACCCTCGTGGGACGCGTGGAGGATGCAGGCTCCATTCGCATTCTTGGCGTGGGCATCGAGCCTTCGGATGGAATTCGCAAAGGCATCATCGTGGACCTTGCCGCCGCATCGGCAGCCATCAAACGTTCCGTGGAAAAAGCGGAGCGCACTTCTGGTTTGGAAATTACCACAGGGCTGGTCAGCCTGGCGGGGGCGCATGTTTCATCGGTCAACAGCCGCGGCGCGACGGGCGTCCCTGGCGGAATCATCGACGCGCTGGATATTGCCCATGCGCTCGAACAGGCGCAGGCGGTTGCCATTCCGCATGACCGCGAGATCGTGCATGTCATCCAGCGCGGCATCACCGTGGATGGGCAGGAAGGCGTGAAGACTCCCATCGGGATGCACGGCTACAAGCTGGAAGTGGAAACGCACATCATCACCGCCGCCGCCGCAACGGTGGATAACCTCCGTCAATGCGTGGGCGCGGCAGGTGTGGATATTCAGCAATTCGTTTTGAACCCGCTCGCTTCGGCAGAAGTGGTGCTGACCGAGCAGGAACGTCAGATGGGTGTGGCGGTTTGCGATATTGGCGGCGGCACCACCGACCTGGCAATTTATGTGGATGGCAACGTGTGGCATACGATGGTGCTGGCGGTTGGCGGCAACCACGTGACGCAGGATATTGCGCACGGGCTGCGCCTGCCCCTGTCTCAGGCGGAGGATGTGAAAAAGCAGCAGGGACATGCCATTCGGTCCCAGATTGGAAGCGAGGAGTTTTTCTCCATCCGCCCGTTTGGCGAAGACCATGATGTCCGCATCAATCGGCAGGATTTGGCCCACATCATCGAAGCCCGCATCGAAGAGACCTTTGGCTTGATCCTGCAGGAAATCAAACGCTCAGGCTATGATGGGCTGCTTCCCGCTGGCATGGTGTTGACGGGCGGCACATCTGCATTGCCCGGCATCAAACATGTTGCCAGTGAAATTTTGGGAATGCCCGTCCGAACCGCCCAGCCCGAACGATTGACCGGGCTGGTGGATAAATTGGATTCACCCGCATATTCCACCAGCGTGGGTTTACTGCGCTGGGCCACCACCATGCGCGGACACGACGTTGCGCATTCAAGCGGCGATAAGAAACGCCGCAGATCGCGAGGAGAGAGCAACATGAATTTTGACGCAATCAAGAATTGGATGAAACGGTTGTTGCCGTAGTTGTTTTTCTTTCCATAACTCGCCTTCCGCGATGTCACCCTGAGCGAGAGCGAAGGGTCTCTGAGACAATCGTAGAGATTCTTCGCTTCGCTCAGAATGACATCAATGACGAAAACGGAAAGAAAGTTTAAAGAGAAAAGATTCACAAAGCTCATTTAAAACCTTTTAAAAATCAGCATTCTCGTTTAAGATATGGCATATTCCTTGCCAGGAGGAACACATGGACTCGAACAAAAGAAATCTGCAAACCGAAGCCTTCGCCCGAATCAAAGTGATCGGCGTGGGCGGCGCCGGCCAGAACGCCGTCAACCGCATGATGGAAGAAGGCATTCAAGGCGTTGAATTCATCGCCGCCAATACAGATGCGCAGGCGCTCACGCTTTCACGCGCTCCCATTCGCGTGCGGCTCGGCGACAAGATCACGCGTGGTTTGGGCGCAGGCGGCGACCCTGAAATTGGCCGCAAGGCCGCGGAAGAATCTTCCGATGAACTGTACAACGTGCTCAAAGGCGCGGATATGGTTTTCGTCACTGCGGGCATGGGCGGCGGCACAGGCACTGGCGCGGCTCCTGTTATTTCTCAAGTTGCCAAGGAATGTGGCGCGCTCACCATTGGCGTGGTCACTCGTCCGTTTACATTTGAAGGCGGCAAACGCACACAGTCCGCTGAAGCGGGTGTGCAAAAGATGAAGGAGCACGCGCACACCCTCATCTCCATTCCGAATGACCGCCTGCTGCAGCTCGCCGATAAAAAATCATCCCTGCAAGATGCCTTCCGCATGGCGGATGAAGTTCTGCATCAGGGCATTCAAGGCATTTCCGAGTTGATCACAATCCCTGGTTTGATCAACCTCGACTTCGCCGATGTCCGCACGATCATGTCCGAAGGCGGCGCGGCACTGATGGCAGTGGGTCGCGGCGCTGGCGATGATCGCGCCAAGACCGCCGCAGAGCAAGCCATCTCCAGCCAACTGCTCGACATCACCATCGATGGCGCGCGCGGCGTGCTCTTCAACGTGACCGGCGGCTCGAACATGACTCTCTTCGAGGTCAATCAGGCCGCAGCCATCATCCGCGAGACGGCTCATCCTGATGTCAACATGATCTTCGGCGCGGTCATCGATCCTGAAATGGGCGACGAGATTCGCGTCACCGTCATCGCCACTGGATTTGAACGCAGCGGAGTCCCGCGCCGCGCGTTGGAACGCCTCCCTCGTAACGAGAAGCCTGTCTCTGTTGCCAACACGCCTTTCTCACGCCCCAGCGAATCCGTCAGTGTCGGCGCGGAAACCAGGTCATCGGCAGACGCAAAATCTGCGTCCCAGTCTCCCAGCATCAACGCGGACGATTTGGATGTCCCGACGTTTTTGAGAAATAGAAGATAAAAGATTGAAGATAAAGACCCTAAAGGTTTCTGAAACCTTTAGGGTCTTTTTTTGATTCATGCTAAAATACAACCAATGAAAGCCAAACTCCCCCAATCCGAACATTACTCCTATCAACTGCACCGCAAGCAGCGCAATACGCAGATCATTTTGCCCATCATCCTGAGCGCAGTGGCGCTGGTTGGCTTGGTCGTGTTGATCAGCCTCGCCACCTTCAACCAGGGCGGGGACGTGGGCCGCTGGGCGGCGATTTCTACGATCTGGATCGTCATTCCCATTTTGCTTGCGGGGTTGATTTTTCTCCTTGTTCTGATTGGGCTGATCTATTTAATGGCGCGTGCCTTGCAGGGCTTGCCGTACTACACCGGCATCGCGCAGGATTATGTCTACAAGGCGCGCGGATATATCGTCCGCGCGGCGGATATGGCGGCCAAACCCATCTTCGCGTTGGACGGCTGGCTTGAAAGCATCAAAGCATTTTTTGGAAGGATGACACCATGAACAAAACCAGAATCATACTCGGCGGCGCATTGGTCGGCGCGCTGACCGGTCTCATTGCCGCGATGCTCCTTTCGCGCCGCGCCGAACGGAACGAACGCGAAACGGCCATCACCACTGGCGAAGGATTGAAATTGGGTGTGCTGGTCTTCGGTCTTTTGAGGGCGATTGCCTCCCTGAACGATGATTAATTCGTTTTCTCGATAAACCGATGATCCATTGAGTTGTCGGTTTTTTGTGCGTATTTTATGGTTGACAGGATGGAGGAGAGGAAGGGAAGTATTAATGGTGGCAGGAGAATCTGATGTCAGATGGAGACCTCACAGCGAAGGATGATACGTTTCTTGATGTTTTCAGGAGACATGATGCGGTCATGCTTCTGATCGAACCAGAGTCAGGGCGGATTTTGGATGCAAACCCGGCGGCTGAAAAATTTTATGGATATACCCTCGCTGAATTGCGGGGAATGGATAGGGCGAAGATCAATGCCCATTTGCCCGGTCAACTGTCGGCGGAGGGGGAGCGCAAGTATCCTGTTTTTCAACATAAACTTGCCAGTGGGGAAATCCGCACAATCGAGGCGCATGTTTCCCAAATCCACATAAATGGAAAGGTTGTCAATCTTTCCGTCATCCACGATGTTAACGGGCGCGAGCAGATGGATGCCGCCTTGCGCGAGTCGGAGGAGCGTTACCGCTCGCTGTTCGAAAATATGATTGACGGGATTTATCGCAGCACGCATGAAGGCAGGTTTATCGATGTTAACCCTGCCATGGTGAAGATGTTTGGGTATTCCTCCAAAGAGGAAATGCTGGAAATTGATATTAAGCGGGAGCTTTATTTTGCGCCCGAAGAGCGGGGCAGCCATATTTTGGATACGGGCCAGCAGGAGATCGAGGCGTATCGAATGCGCCGCAAGGATGGCTCCGAGATTTGGGTGGAAGACCACGGTTATTATGTGCATGATGAGCGGGGGGATATTGTCTATCACGAAGGGATGCTGCGTGATATTACCGAGCGTATGCGCTCCGAAGAATCTCTTCGCCAGAGATTGCTGGAACTGGAGTCTTTGTACAACGTCTCGGCTTCTCTGCGGACGGTGCAAACCTTCGATGAAGCCCTGCCCATTTTGCTCGATCAAACCCTCGCCGCCGTTGGAACGGATACGGGCACGATCCTGCTTTATAACCCCGAAACCAACGATTTGCGGGATACCCATCCGCGCGGGTGGTTTGAGGATATCGAAGATATTAATATCAAAGCAGGCGAGGGCATTGCTGGAACGGTTTTTGTAACTGGCCAGGCTCACCTGTCTGTTGAGTTTGTAAGCGATGCTTTAACTCATCCCAACTCTCGCAGTAAAATCCCGGCGGGCTGGGGCGGGGCTTGTTTGCCGATTCGGGCAGGCTCTGAAATTGTGGGGGTGTTTTTTATCTCTGTGCCACTGCCGCGCCAGATCAATGCGGAGCAAATGAAACTGCTGAATTCACTGGCTGAAATCGCAGGGGCTATATTACACCGCACCAAATTGTTCGACGAGACCGCGCGGCGCGCCATGGAATTTGCTTCCTTGTATGAAACCAGCAGCGCGCTCTCTGCCGAGACTGAATTGGATACCATGCTGCATGTGATTGTGGGAGCCGCCAAAAAACTGCTTAACTCGACATCCAGCGGAATGTATTTATTCATCCCCGCCAGTAAGGAACTTGAATTGGAAATGGATACCGAACCCTATATCCCGCCTGGTATCCGCCTGCAACTTGGGGAAGGGGTGGCAGGGCGGGTGGCGCAAACCCGCAAGCCCCTGCGCATTGACGATTATTCAACATGGGAAGGCCGTTCGGCAAAATATGAGGAGTTTCCAATCCGCGCCGTGCTTGAAGTGCCCATGCTTTATGGCGGTGAATTGATCGGCGTTCTGACGGTGGATGAAATCGGCGACTCTGAACGCAAATTTACCGAAGCAGATGAACGCCTGCTTTCGCTGTTCGCATCTCAGGCGGCGGGGGCCATCCACTCGGCGCGCCTGCGCGACGAAGCCATTCACCGCCTTCAGCATTTGCAAACCCTGCGTATCATAGACAAGGCAATTACCTCCAGCCTCGACCTGAATATTACCTTGAACATCCTGCTTAATCATGTCGTCACTCAATTGAAGGTGAATGCTGCCGATGTGCTGATGCTTCACGCGGATGAACAATCTCTGCGCTACTCTGCCGGGCGCGGATTCCGCACACGCATGATCGAAGGCGCCGATGTTCACCTGAACGATAAATATGCCGGGCGCGCCGTTATGGAGCGCCGCATCATTCAAATCTCTGGCCCTGCTCAAATAATTGACAACCCGCCTTTTGCCCGTTTATGGGCCGAGGAGGAATTCAAAAGTTATTATTGCGTCCCGCTCATTGCCAAAGGGGATGTAAAAGGGGTGATGGAGGTTTATCACCGCTCGGAATTTACTCCCAGCGATGAATGGCTTGATTTCCTCGAAACCCTCGCGGGGCAGGCCGCCATCACAATCGACAACACCCAAATGTTCGACAACGTCCAGCGGGTGAATATGGAACTCGCCATCGCCTACGAAGCCACCATCGAAGGCTGGTCGCGCGCGCTGGACCTGCGCGATAAGGAAACCGAAGGCCACACACGGCGCGTCACCGAATTGACCATGACGCTGGCAAAGGTTGTTGGGATACACGATAACGAGCTTCAGCATATCCGCCGCGGCGCGCTTTTACATGATATTGGCAAGATGGGCGTCTCCGATAAAATCCTGCTCAAAAAAGGCGCATTGACAGAAAAAGAATGGGAGGCCATGCGCCTGCATCCCACGCTGGCTCTCCAAATGCTGCAACCCATCGCCTATCTGCGCCAGGCTTTGGACATTCCCTGTTGCCATCACGAAAAATGGAACGGCACAGGCTACCCGCGCGGACTCAAAGGCGAACAGATTCCGCTCGTTGCGCGCATCTTTGCAGTGGTGGATGTTTGGGACGCGCTGACGAGTTCACGCCCATACCGCAAGGCGTGGACAAAAAAGAAGGCGCTGGCATATATCAAGAAACAAAGCGGAAAACATTTCGACCCGCAGCTTGTGGAAATATTTTTAAAAACGATCAAGGAACTTAACGGTTAACCATGACGATTGACTCGATCTCAAAACAGACGTATCGCCGCTTCCTGCTCGCCTCCCAGGCCCTTTGGCCTGGCCGCCGTTTCGAAGGGCCGCTCGGCGCTGAATCCGCTTTGCGCCAGATGCAGGCGCTTCAACTCGATCCGCTGGTCATGGTGGCGCGCAGCCAGGACATTGCCATGTATGGCCGCGTGTTGAATTACAAGCCCGACCATTTGTATAAAATGGCATATGAAAAACGCAAAGCCTTCGATTACGGCGGCTGGTTGATGATGTATCCCATGAGCGATTTTCCATACTGGCGTTTGCACATGAAACATCGCCAGCAGAAGGGAATTAATTACGAATCATTCAAGCATCCTCCTGCCGATTTAGTTAAGTTTGTGCTGGATGAACTGCGGGATCGCGGTCCATTGGGAAACAGGGACTTTGAAGGCGCGAAAGTAAAAGCATGGAGTTACCGCGGGCGCAAGGAAACTTCCGTTGCCCTCTTCTACCTTTGGTTAACGGGTGAAGTAATGATCTCCAATCGCAAAGGCTTTGACCGCATCTACGACTTGCGCGAACGGGTTGTGCCGTCAGAGTTTGATTATGCGGCAACTGAAAAAGAAACGATTGACTTTATGAGCAGGAAAATCATCGCCTTTCTGGGAATGATGCGGGAAAACCGCCTGGGTACAGAACTTTCCTATTACCTTCATAAGGATGTTTCTCGGGACGAAGCAAAAAGATTGACCCAGCAACTTGTCGAGCAGGGTATTGTTTTGCGGGTTGGAGTGGAAGGCTCAAAGGATGGATTCCTCATCTTGAACAGCGACCAGTCCCATCTGTCCGCATTGGAGGCGGGGCGTATTCCCAAAGTATGGAAGCCAAAGGGTCCAACAACGGATGAAGAGGTCACCTTCCTCGCGCCGTTGGAAATTGTCAGCGCCAGGGGACGCGCGAAAAAAGTTTTCGATTTCGAATATCTGTGGGAGGTCTACAAGCCCGCCCATCAACGCCGCTGGGGATATTACACCCTGCCCATTTTATACGGCGACGATCTTGTGGCCCGCCTCGACCCCAAGCTCGACCGCACGACAAACACGCTTCATATCCTCGGCTTCTGGCTCGAAGATGACGCCCCCAAAGATGAAGCCTTCGCCAACGCCCTCGCCAATGGCTTGAAACGATTCGCCGGCATGATCGGTGCAAAGAAATTCGACTTTAGCGGAATCAAGCCTGTAAAACTGCGTTCCTACTTGAAGACAAAAATAAAACTTTAGTTACCCCTTCACACAAATCAACCCCTTCAAATACGCGCCCTCTGGAAAATGCAAACTGACAGGGTGATCGCCCCCCTGTGACAAATGCTCGATGATCGTCGCTTCCGTGCCTGCATCCAATGCGGCGGAGGCGACGATTTTTTGGAAGAGAGCCGCATCCACGCCGCCGGAGCAGGAGAAGGTGGCGAGGATGCCGCCATGTCGTAATAACTTGAAAGCCAGCAGGTTGATATCTTTGTAGGCGCGTGAGGCTTTTTCGGCATGGGCGGCGGTGGGAGCGAATTTCGGCGGGTCAAGAATGATCATATCGAAGGAGCGGTTTTCGTCGCGGAATTTTCGCAGCAGTTGAAAGACGTCGCCTTCGAGGGATGTGTGTTTGTCAGCGGGTAGGCTGTTGATGGCGATATTTTCTTCCAGCAAAGCCAGCGCATCGGCGGATGAATCCACAGACAGCACGGACTTGGCCCCGTTCGCCAGGGCATGGATGGAAAACCCGCCTGTGTAGCAGAAGCAATTCAATACATCGCGGTCTTTGGCGAGTTCACCGACGCGGTGACGGTTTTCGCGCTGGTCGAGATAGAAGCCGGTCTTGTGGCCGTGTTCCAGGTCAACCCGAAATTTCAGGCCATACTCGTAATTCGTAATTGGAGACTGGAGACTGGAGATTGCGCCGCGTAGAATTCCTGTGATGGGCTTCAAGCCTTCGAGTTCGCGCACATCCACATCGGAGCGTTCGTAGATGTTTTGGATGCCTGTTTCTTCAACCAAAATATCGGCGATGCTGTCTTTCCAGAATTCGGAGCCTGCGGTTGTGGATTGCAGAACGAGGACATCTTTATATTGATCTACAACAAAACCAGGGAGGTTATCAGATTCGCTATGAATCAAACGATACGAATCGCTTCGACCTTCAACTTGCAACCTTCGACGCACCTCAATTGCACCTTTGATTTTTCTGCGAAAGAATTCTTTATCAATCGGTTCGTCGATAAACGTCCACACACGGGCGCGGATTTGTGAGATAGGGGAGTAGGATGCCCGGGCGAGGAAACTGCCATTTGGCGCAAGCAGGTCAACGGTCGAGCCTGAGGCGATATCTTTATCCACTGGTTGAAGCGCGCTGGCAAAGACCCAGGGATGGCGTCGCAGTAAACTTTTTTCACGTCCAGGTTTGATGATGAGGTTCATGGGGCGAGTTTATCACAGCATATTATGCTGGGCATGGTATCATCACCGACATCATGTCATTGCGAGGAAGGCTTCAGCCTGACGAAGCAATCTCCTACATTATGAGATGAGGGAGATTGCTTCGCCGAAAAACACGGCTCGCAACGACATAAAACTCAATGGAGAATAATGTTAAAACCAATTCGATGGAATACGTTCATTAAAGATTTTCTTAGAATCCAGGTGGGATTCTTTTTGTTTGGGCTGGCGATCACGCTAATGATCCGCGGCAATATTGGGACGAGCGCGTGGGCGGTGTTGGAGGTTGCGTTGGCGCAAAAGATCGGTATCTCCATTGGAACGATGACGGTGCTGATGGGTTTTTTTGTGCTGACGGGCGCGGTGTTGATGCGCGAAAAAATGGGATGGGGGACGCTTGCAAATATTTTATCTATTGGGCCATGGGAGGATTTCTGGCTGTGGATCATTCCATCGGTGAATGATAATCTCCCATTGCAGATCGGCATGTTATTGCTGGCTGTCTTTTTGATGGGCCTCGCCAGCGCCATTTACATCGGTGTGGATGCGGGCGCAGGCCCGCGCGACAGCATGATGCTGGCGATCAAACGCACCACGGGCATCAGCATCCGCGCGGCGCGTGCGATCATTGAAGTGACCGTTGTAACGATTGGCTGGTTATTGGGCGGGCCTGTGGGGTTTGGTACGCTGGCATATGCCATCTTGGTTGGCCCATCGGTGCAATTGGGATTTAAAATATTCAAAGTCCAGCCGCACAAGCCGATGGATGAGGAAGTTGTGGCAGGCGTTGAAGGCGGCGCGGAGTAAATATTGCGTGTTGCGTGTTCCGTCTTTTACGGAACACGCAACACGCTCAAAACAAGGAGACAAAAATGGAAAGCGAATCAATAATCCAACCGCAAAACCGTTCCATGGGTGCGCTGGTGATCTTTTTGCTCTTTGCATTGCCAATGCCATTGTGTTTGTACATCTATCACTACGTATTGTGGACAATGGAACAGGATGCAATCATTTCCTCGAGCGCAAAGAATTTAGCCTGGGCGGGTCCGATCGGTTTGACAGTGCAAGGCATTGTGATGGCGCTCGTCACTGGGTTGTTATGGCGTTTCACAAATGATGAGCGTTTCAAACCTGTGTATGCAGGTTTGTTCGGTGCATCGTTGATGACGTTTCCTGCTTTGCTGCTGCGGACGCTTGGCCCCAACAACGATCAACTGGGTTCGATCATTCAAATTGTGATCGCGTTGATCGCGGTCTTCATTATGATTCGTTTTCGCAAAAACCAAATTGTTTGGGATGGCGGCGCGCTTCCGTTCGGTTTGTTGGTGGCGGGCATTGGCATTGCGCCTCTGGCAATTTATGGCTCGTTTGGTTCGTTTGGCGATGCGTTTCTCAGCTTGCTGGCAGGCTTGGCATTTGGTTTCCTTGCGGCGGTGTTGATCTTCGACTCAGCCGAAAATGTTTTGCTTCATGGTGTGGGCGCGGGCGCAGTGTTGGCGTTGCTCGCATCCGCTTTTGGGTATGACGGCGCACAGGTTTTACTGGTGGCGCTCGTGCCCGCCTTTTCGTTTGCGATTGCGGCGGTCTTGCCTTCGCGAATTGCGGCGGGCACAGCGGCAGGCATCCTTGCTTTTGCAGCGCTGGCATTTTTCGACCCGACCGAATTAACAATTGTGCTCGGCGATATTGCGGGGCTTGCTACCAAGTCCGTTGGCATTGCGCTGTTCATCGGCTGGGGCACAAGTGTTACAGCGTTGATCCTGCGTCAGATAAACGTGGCAGGCGCGGGCGCGGATGTGAAGCGCGCCGTCGGTTGGGCGGGGGCTGGCGTGGCGTGGCTTTCCGTCATCGCCATTTTCTTTATGTTTGGCAACCCAGGAAATTATAGTGACAGGCTTTTTGTCATCTTGAAAGATCAGGCCGATATTTCTGCCGTGGCTGAGATCGAAGACCGCGACGCAAGATTGGCTTTGGCCTACGAACAATTGACCGAACATGCAAACCAGACACAGGCAGAGATGCGAAAATTTTTTGATGCGGTGGGCGTGGAGTACAC
>CXWL01008065.1_pt1 | contig 14185 bp, 15 predicted proteins | sample 590931 | NCBI WGS metagenome assembly CXWL01 (sample SAMEA3498368, study PRJEB10139) | groundwater metagenome | biome: water well; material: biofilm material | place: Germany | collected 2015-04-27 | reverse complement strand
GGAAGCATGCTTGAAATTAATCGCCATAAAACATCGCTTTGGAATCATCGAATGAGCGATACAGAAAGCAAAAAATCTAACCCTTCATTACAAAAGAAATCCGCAGCAAGAATAGCTGCCGTTCAGTGCGTTTACGAACGCCTTATAGGTGAATCTCAGCCCACGCCAGAACAACAAATTGCTAATCTTAAAACACGTCTGGCAAATAATGCCGACGAACAGAAATTGACGTTAGGTGTGATGTTAGAGCCAAACTATCCTTTGGTTAGCGCAATTTTGGAAGGAACGATAAAATGGCAAGCTGATATTGATAAACGTATTGATGGAACGCTTAGTAAAGAATGGACGCGCGAGCGCATGAGTCCAATTTTAATTGCTATTTTACAGTGCGCTATATTTGAATTGTTTTTCTATAAAGACACCAAACATAAAATCTTGATTGATGAATATACCCGCCTCACCAGCCGTTTCTTTTCCGAAGCAGAGGTCAATTTTGTAAATGGCGTGCTAAAAAATCTGCACACACAATTTCACGCATAAATAAAACTCGGAATCTTATTTAGGGCAGCCACCATAAACTAATAATCCCTTGAGAAAAGCTCGGCGCAACTTCCCAGCCTGATAGGAACGCTCAACCAATTTAACATGTTTTTCGGCACCGCTGATGCGACGCACTATCCCGCGAAATGGGATAATATTGACCTTGCCACTAACCATCCCAACCGCATGATCTCTGGCAAACCCCGCACCCTTCTCCACATATTCTCCTTTTGACGAGCCAACAAAACCAATCTTATTGCTTGGCGTGCATACATCTGGACCAAGCAAATTATCAAGCTCAACAATTTCTGTCTGAACGCTTTCACACGTTGTTGGTCGCTGCGGCAGGGCATAAGGGTTATCAACTATTTGCTGTAATTTTTCTGGGATAGATTGTTTCTTAACTCCAATATCTTCGAATGGGGTTAGAACTGCTGCCCATGCTCCCTCAACTGTTCCCACAACCGTGTCAGAAATAATGCTGGTGACTGGTCGTGCGGGAATAAATTTTTCCGATTTAATCTCCTTTACCTCTTCAGCTGCTCCGCACCCAACCAGAAAAAGTAGCAATATAGCAGACCATTTCCGCATAAAATATCCTAAGCCAAAGTGCGTATCACCACATCCGATTGTAAAGTGCGCTGCACAGGACATTTCGCAGCTACATCAACCAGTTTTTTGCGTTGTTCATCAGTGAGCGCATCACCATAAACAATTATTTGTTTTTCAAATGTATCAACCTTATCTATTTTCCTGTGCGATAGTTTTACTTCAACTTTGGTTAGTGGTAAGTTCTGCTGCTTAGCATACCAGCGCACAGTCATAGCCGTACATTCACCAAGTGCCGCAAGCAACAAATCATAAGGAGCAGGCCCAAGATTCCCACCACCGAAGGAAATAGGCTCATCACCTTTAATATTATGACCAGAAACAGTTATGGAAACTGCATAAACACTTTCGCCAGTTTCTTCCACATGCGCGGTAATTAATTCCTCACCAGCCATAAAATTTCCTTTTAATTACTATTCATGATGCGTCTTTTTTTTATGCTCAGTAATATTTTGCTGATGCAAAGACCAGAACTTCTCCATAGTAAGATAGGTAAATGAAACAGTCCAGCCAATCATAACCAGACCGTTTAACACTTCTGCACTGGCAAGCATCCGCAAATCACGAGTTGGGGTAATATCTCCTATACCAAGCGAAGTGTAAGTGGTACTGGAAAAATAAAGCCTCTCAACAAAACTTTCATAAGTCATCGCTGCCTTACTTACTGTTCCAGTCAACACACCAAAATCGGTAAAATTTTCGACTAAAAGATAAACAAGCGCATAAATCCAGATGGCAATTATATGCGCGGAAAATATGGGAACTATGATAAGAAGAACGCGCATGCGCGGTGTGATGCTCATACGCGGCAAAATATTCCACACTACGCGCAAAATTTCATATGTAATCAAACTAGTGATTGCAATGACAAAAGTGCTTAATAAAGATACGAATAAAAAGCTCATAAACAATACTCTGCTCACCAGCGATAAATAAGGCAAGCATTTTATATCATTTCTCAATAACTAATCATCTTCTTATACGTTTAGAAGCGTTTCACATCACTTCTAAGCGTTGCTTTTTATTTTATTTCCGTTTCTTTGCAATGACATAACTATAAAAACCAGCTTTTTTCACCATTTTCTGTGTGACATTATGTGACATTTTTTTAACTATTTTGCCTACACCAAAACATGAGCAAAACGTATGCCGCATGCACTTTATAGCCAATATAAATGGTCAGGAAGTAGAAAAATTGGCGTGCCCGGAGGGAATCGAACCCCCGACAACCGGTTTAGAAAACCGGTGCTCTATCCAGCTGAGCTACGGGCACACAATATTAAAATAACACAGGATATGCGCTTTGGTGTTACGCGAGAGACCGCCGATATTCAAGAAAAATATCACGAAAATACCTAATACCACAATAAATGCTTGCGATATGCGCTGATTTATTGATAGTTATCCTCCTTTACTTGTCGGATTTGGGAATAAGGGCGGTTAGCTCAGCTGGTTAGAGCGCCACGTTGACATCGTGGAGGTCGATGGTTCGAGTCCATTACCGCCCACCACGCTTCGCCCTTATGGGCTATGCGTGGCGCAGCCATCAAAACCAAAAAGGCAAATTGGTCTTGCCGTAGCTTTAGCGAAGGCGGACTGGCGCAGTAGTTGACCTGATTTTTTGTTTTTACCTATTTTGCAACAGCCATATGCTGTGGTTGGTTGCGGGGGCCAGATTTGAACTGACGACCTTTAGGTTATGAGCCTAACGAGCTACCGGGCTGCTCCACCCCGCGTCACCAAGAAAACATATCAATAAAATACTCAGCGAAAAATCGGTGCATTCCAGCTAAAAGAGAGAGGGGATTCTACACTATATTTCCTGTTATACAAGCATTGTTTACAAGTTACCTTTTCTTTCTTTTTAAGAGATTAATAAAGCTATGATTGACGGAATGACTATTTATGCTGTAAACATCTCCTTCCGTTAAGTATTTTGCATATCTTCAACCGAGCTGCAAACTATAAAATTAACAAAAGGATATATAAGTCATGGCAACACCAAAGCAGCCGTTTTCTGCATCTTCTACGACTCATTCTATTTTTTCTCAATTATGGTTTCGGGTAGTTCTAGGTCTATTACTGGGAACGGCTTTTGGCTTTGCGATGGGTAGAGTCGGTACAGGCGTAATATTAGAAGGGGCTGACGGAAAAGCCATTTTGACAGAATATGTTAAACCTGTTGGAACTGTTTTCATCAACATGATTAAAATGGTTGTTGTACCGTTGATATTCTTCTCACTGGTCAGCGGTATTACCAGCATGACTAATGCTGAATCATTTAAGCGCGTCGGCTTCAAATCAGTTGCTGCCTTTTTAGTGACTGGCGCATTTGCCGTGTGTATTGGTTTGGCTTTCGGCACAATATTCCACCCTGGTGTTGGAGTAGATCTAACCTCGCTCAAGGCTCATGTCTCATCATCTGCCCCAGCTACAATTCCTAAGCCAGTAAGCCTTATACAGATTTTTGTTGATATGGTTCCAACCAATATCATTGAAGCAATGGCGAAAGATAATATCCTGCAAGTTGTTGTGTTTGCTATTTTCGTTGGCATCACCCTCAATGCTTTAGGTGAAAAAGTCAAAAACCTAACTGAACTCTGCCAATCAGCAGCCCAGTTGGTATTTAAGATGATTGCAACAATTATAAAATTCTCGCCATACGGTGTTTTCGCCCTCACCTCTTGGGTTGTCGGCACTCAGGGTATTGAAATATTAATTGCCTTGCTAAAATTAGTTGCAACGGTTACGGGTGCTCTTCTAACCCAATATCTATTGTTTGGTGTTATGATAGTTATATTCGCGCAAATGTCACCAATGCCATTTTATCGTAAAATGGTAGAAGCGCAGATTCTTGCTTTTTCCACCAGCAGCAGCAAAGCAACTCTCTCCACAGCGATGCGTGTTGTTAATGAAAAAATTGGCGTATCAAAAAGTAGCACCTCTTTTGTATTGCCGCTGGGAGCTTCTATCAACATGGATGGTACGGCGATTTATCTTGGTATTTGTTCGCTGTTTTTCTCACAAGCTTATAACATCCCTCTTGATGCCCACCATTATTTTATTCTTATCCTCACCGCTACGCTTGGCTCTATTGGCGCAGCAGGAATACCTGGTGGCTCACTTATCATGATGGGAATGGTGTTTACCTCAGTTGGTTTGCCACTGGAAGGCATCGCCATAATCGCTGGTGTTGACCGTATATTGGATATGATGCGTACCACAGTGAATATCACCGGCGATTCGCTCATCACCATGCTGGTTGATAAATCAGAAGGTACGATGAATATGAAAACCTACCACGACATGAGCAAGTAGGTTTTCTAAAATTTTACCGCAGTAAATCCTGCCCCAATAACAGCCTATTAGCATCACTATCAATTGATTTTTCTGCTTCTATATGGCGATATATTTGTAGGTTTTCGAGAACGCGCTGCACATAGTTACGCGTTTCGGTAAATGGTATTTTTTCAATCCACTCGACCGCGCCATCAATGCTGTTTTCTGGTTTTCCGAATTTCTGCACCCATTTATAAACATTACCAGGTCCAGCATTATAGGCAGCAATCGCCATAACTATAGAACCATCATAATTATCAATCATCCTTTGAAGATACAGGCTACCCAGTGTCATGTTATATTCTGGCTCGTATAGTTTCTGGGGGTTAAAAGAAAGGCTATTTTTATATGCGGTTTCCCTAGCTGTAGAAGGGAGTAACTGCATAAGTCCAAGCGCACCAGCAGGACTTTTCGCAAAATTATCAAATTCACTTTCCTGACGGGTAATTGCAAATGCAAGTTCAGAAGGCAATGCTAGGTTTTCTGGTGTATCAATTGTTGGGTAGCCAGCACCGATCAATATTACATTATTTTGTAACGCTTTCTTCGCTCCTCGAACACTCAAATATATTTTTCCTGCCTTTGCGCCTAGCTCGCTGGCGAGCATCGCCATCCTGTCATTATCAGCATCCATCACCAAATGATTTATAAGTTTTTCTGCAGTTCTAATATCGCCGAAATCTATACATAAATTTACCGCGCGTACGATGCTGCGAGCATTAAATTCCGCATGTTCACCATCATCAATTGTCGGAGGAGATGGAATACGAAGTGGTGTAGTCCCACCATGTTTAAGGGCAGCGAGTTGACCATAAAAAGTGGTTGGATAATTCATAGCCTTATTCAGCCAATTTTTAGCCAAATCAAAATCAGCAGATTCCCTTGCCGCCTTTGCTGCCCAATATGCCGCACGCGATTTACTAACTGGGTATTTCACTGTATCAAACATCTTATTGAATAATTGATAAGCCTCTTTCGGATGTCTTTTATATTCAAGTAATAACCTACCCTTCAGCCAACTTGCATCTGCCAGAGATTGACCATCTTCCTGCCCGTGATTATCAAGCAGGCGTGTGGCAAGGGTAATGTTGCCATCAAGCATGGCATCACGAATTTTTTTCTCACGAAATTTCCACCATTTCTCTGGATAGGGAACTTTTTTAGGAGTTATCAGAAGCAGTTCAAAAACTCCTGAATCATCATCATGCCTAGTTCTAAAAGCGAGGCGATCATAAATCAGGCCTACATCTTTTTTCATTTCTGATGAAAGCATAGCAACCAACTTTGGTGCATTTTTTTTATCCGCCTGTAAAGCTATGCGTGCTTTATATAATTTTTGTCGTTCATCACTAACTTTTGAGAATATACGCTCTGCTGGAGTGTTTTTTCCTTCCCACAACAAACGATCAATACGTACAATATAATCTTCTTTACTGATATATTTGCCATATGTTTCCAATAGTGATTTTTCTTGCGCTTCACTAAAATCACCATCCTGCCATGCAGAACGAATAATGGTTTCTATTTTCTCAGGAGAATTTTCACCAGTTTTTTGCATTGCGTCTGCAAGCACAACTTTACCAACACCTGTAATTGGAGGATTTGCTGTCAACCATTCCATTATTTCATCAGCCTGCATGTTGCTGTCTGAAATAGCCATTTCAGCACGAATACGGAGTTTTTTCTGTTCTGGCCAATCAGGATGTTCTGCGATAAATTGTTTGATTTCAGAGAAGCTCGCTCCCGAATCTATATCCAACAAATATTGCCATTTTACAAGGGTTTGCAGTGCTTTATCATTACTGTTTTCTGCCTGCTGAATAGCATCATTCCACTGCCCACGATTAGAATATAGAAAGGCAGCTTTGCTATGCTCTGTTTCCTCCTGTGTCATCGCCAGCACTGACGAGGTGGTGGCAGACAGCAGAAAAATAGAAATAAAACAGCAGTTTAAAAATAATCGTAGGCAGTTGAACATATTAAATATTGCTTCTTAATCCTTATTAGCGTTATCCTTGTGTCATAATCCTTTATTAAGTCAAGAATAGCAATGCACACACCTGACATAATAAGCCTACGCCGTTTTTATGCAACAGCCCTTGGTGAATCTGTGCAGGCAGTGATTTCAGACGCAATACTAAAGTTATGGCCTGTGGCAAATGGTGATGTAGTGGTGGGGATGGGCTATGCAACGCCTTATCTTTCTTACTATCTTGGGCAGGCAACGCCTCTGGTCGCCTGTATGCCAGCAGGGCAAGGAGCAGCATACTGGCCACATGGTGGTGATAATCTGGTTTTAATCGCCCATGATAGTGAGCTGCCATTTGCCGAAAGCAGCGTTAATCGTGTTTTGCTGGTTCACAGCATGGAAAATAGCGAGCAGCTTTCATGGATGATTCAGGAGCTATGGCGAATATTAACTCCTAATGGCAAAATACTTGCGGTTGTGCCTAATAGACGTGGTATGTGGTCAGGCTCTTCGCGCAGTCCGTTTGGTTATGGTCGCCCATTCAGCATAACCCAGATGCGCGACCTGCTTAACGAGCAACAATTCACCATAACACGCACCAGTTCGGCATTGTTCATGCCCCCTACCCGCATAAAATTCCTATGGCGGGCAGCAAATAAGCTGGAAACTATCGGCAGGTTTATTTGTAGGTTTCTTGGTGGTTTTTTAGGTGGAGTTCTTCTCGTTGAGGCGGAAAAACAAATTTACTCCACCATCCGCCAACCAGTCGTGGAAGCAAGAAGCTATCGTGGCGCACTCGCTGGAAAACAAACAGCAATGACATTGGAGAAACAGGCTTCACGGAACTAGCTGGTTTCCCCTTCCACCCACTCCATAAACGCTGGCAGACCAGATTCAACAGGAAGCACAAGCACACAGGGCAAATCATAACTATGTAGCTCTTTTATTCTGGCAACCGCTTTTTGTGCCTGTTTATCAGTAGTTTTGGCGAATAACATTGCTTCTTGTTGCTGCTGAACTTTATTTTCCCATCTATAAATTGAAGCCCCTCCATCAAAAATATTAGCACAGGCAATTAATTTTTCAGCGAGTAATTTATGGGCTATGGAAACAGCTTCTTCTTTGCTTGCAAATGTTGCATATAAAAGTTTTATCATAAAAACCTATTGTAAAGATCTCTCGCTATGCTCGAGTTGACAATACTTGTCATCCCGAATGCAATGAGGGATCTTGTCATTTTCAAAATCTATTTATTAAAATATTTCATAACCAATGTCCGTGAATGTAAAATATTAAGCGCGAAACTGACAGCTAAATATACACCACCACCAATGCAAGATAATGCCACCAGTGCAGTAAACCGCCATATGGAAAGTTCGTGACGCTCCATATATGGCGCAAGTAGTGGTGTAACAAAATATAACACCGCAGCCATTGCCAGACTCGCCAATATTATCCTTGCAACTTGAGATATCAATCTGTGCTCTATAACCAACCATCCCCGAACTTTAAGGGTGCGCGCCATCAAAATTACATTAACCCAACTGGCAATTGATGTAGCAAGTGCCATACCCACATATTGCAGAGGTATCATCAGCAACAGATTAAAAACTAAATTCACACCAATACATAATGTCGCAATCTTAAACGGTGTTTTGGTGTCCTGATTAGCATAAAAAGCAGGCGCTAGAATCTTCACCAAGATAAATGCAGGAAGCCCCAGAGCAAACGCCATTAATGTGTGGAAAGTTGCAGTGGTATCGGCTGCGGTAAATGCTCCACGTTCGAACATCACACTGATTATTGGTTGTGCAATTACAAAAAGCGCAACAGCAGCAGGCAGACTCAAAAACAACGCCAGCTCCATAGCGCGATTTTGACTGCGGAAACTCTCCTCACGTTTACCTTCACGAATCTGCCGTGAAAGCAGTGGCAGAAGTGCCGTACCAACCGCAATTCCAATCACCGCCAGTGGCAATTCATTGATACGGTCAGCATAATATAAATAGGAAACACCACTATCAAATTGCGAGGCAATGATAATATCAATAAATAAATTAATCTGCGCCACCCCTGCCCCTAACGCTGCTGGTGCAATAAGTGCCAACATTTTTTTAACTTCAGGAGTAAGGCGCGGGCGCACGAGTTTGGGCAACATATTTTGCCGTCTGCAGAAGCGCACCAACCAGAGCCACTGCGCCACACCAGAAATCATCACGGCAACCGCCAGCGCATGTGCTGATGTTGGCGTAAGTCCACCAATAAAATATGGGATAATTATAAGGCATAAATTCATGATAATTGGCGTTGCGGCAACGGCTGCGAATTTATCACCACTATTTAATATCCCACCCAGCAGCGACACTAGCGAAATAAAAATAATATAAGGCATGGTGATTCGGGTAAGTGTTATCGTAAGCGCGAATTTGTCTGGATTATCAGAAAATCCGGGAGCGAGAATATACATCAGATAGGGCATGGCGATGATAAACACTGCCGTAACAATCAACAGAATCAGCAATAAAAAAGACATCGCCTCGCTGGCGAAATCACGCGCTTTTTCTTTACCATCCACAGCCAGCATTCCTGCAAATAGTGGTACGAATGCTGAGTTAAAAGCCCCTTCAGCAAATAAACGGCGCAAAAAATTAGGTAGTTTGAACGCAACAAAAAAAGCGTCAGATAAAAAACTCGCGCCGAGGCTAGAGGCAATAGTCACATCGCGCACAAACCCCAGCACACGCGAAAGCAGCGTGTATCCACCAATAGTTGCTGTAGATTTAACGAGTGACATATAGCAAGTTATTTAACATAAAATTTCTTACCAGTATCTTTTAATTTATCACTAGCAAGGCGCACAAAAATATCCGTTATTTCATCAGGATAAGGCAGAGTTTCAGGATCTTCCCCCGGAAAAGCCTTCGCCCGCATACGGGTGCGCACCACGCTTGGGTCTATTATATTTGCGCGTAAGTTTGTCTTAGCATTTTCCGCAGCGTAGGTTTCCACCATTTTTTCCAGCGCGGATTTGCTTACCGCATACGCGCCCCAATAGGCGTACGCTGCTTCAGTTACGCCTGATGACACAAACATTGCGCGTGGCGATGGTGAAGTTTTAAGCAGTGTATCGAAACAACGGATGAGATGAAAATTAGCAGTCAGGTTAATGGCAATCACCTTGTCCCAATCATCAGTAGCGGTGTGAGCAACTGGTGTTAATTCCCCAAGAATTCCTGCATTGCCAACCATAATATCTAACCTGCCGAAACGTACCGCAATATTCCGCGCGAGTAGTTCAATCTTATCAGTTTCCAGTAAATCCAGAGGAACTAAAGTTGCCGTTCCACCTATGGCTTTTATGGCATCATCCAGTTCTTCCAAACCAGCCACACTACGCCCAGTAGCAATCACATGCGCTCCTTCAGCAGCAAATCTTTTGGCAACAGCAAAACCTATTCCGCGTGTTGCACCTGTTACTAAAGCTATTCTATTAGCAAGCCCGCCAGACATCAGCTATACGGCTTTTCTGAGAATAAATCCTTCTGTAAATCTGTATTCTCGCAGTCGGTAAGAGGTATTGGGTAATCACCAGAGAAACAAGCATCACAGAATTGTGGAGAAGCATTATTGCGACTAATTCCTGCCACTGCTTGATACATTCCGTCCAGTGAAATAAAGGCAAGGCTATCTACCCCTATTAATTTTGCCATAGATGCAACATCATGATTCGCTGCAAGCAACTGATCCCGAGTTGGCGTATCAACTCCATAAAAGCACGAATGTGTGGTTGGCGGACTGGCTATGCGCATATGCACCTCTGTTGCTCCTGCTTCACGCACCATCGAAACAATCTTTTTGGAAGTTGTTCCACGAACGATACTATCATCAACTAATATAACCCGTTTGCCTGCTAAAATGGCACGGTTGCCATTATGTTTTAATTTCACACCGAGATGGCGCACCTGATCCGAAGGCTCGATAAATGTTCGACCGACATAATGATTGCGGATGATACCAAGCTCAAAGGGAATACCTGACTCATTGGCATAGCCAATAGCTCCCGGTATACCCGAATCTGGAACGGGAACAACCACATCAGCAGCAACTTTTGTTTCCCGCGCCAACCACGCACCAATACGTTTACGCGTTTCGTAAACATTGCGACCTTCGCTGATCGAGTCAGGACGCGAAAAATAAACATATTCAAAAATGCAGAAACGTTTTGGAACTTTGGCAAATGGTTTAAGCGAACGAACGCCATCATCCGTAATAATTACGATTTCCCCCGGTTCAATATCACGCACATAACTAGCACCAACAATATCCAGCGCACAAGTCTCAGAGGCTAGAATATGACTGTCACCAAGCTTGCCCATAACCAGCGGACGAACACCTAGCGGGTCACGCACACCAATAAGCGTATTGTCAGCTATCACCACCAGCGAATAAGCTCCCTCAACCCTTGAGAGGGCATCATACAAACGATCCTCAACTGAAGCATGTTTAGATAGTGCAATAAGATGAATAATAACTTCTGTGTCCGATGTTGATTGAAACAGACAACCAATATCAATGAGCTGTTTACGCAGTGTCATGGCATTAGTTAAGTTGCCATTATGAGCAACCCCTAAACCGCCAAAACTGAAATCACCAAATAGTGGCTGCACATTGCGCAGCAAAGTTTCGCCAGTAGTTGAATAACGGTTATGCCCAATTGCAATATGCCCTTTAAGCTTGCCGATAACATCTGCCGAATTGAAATTATCACCGACCAAACCGAGCGCGCGGTGCGTATAAAAATGTTTGCCGTCATGCGAAACAATTCCCGCCGCTTCCTGCCCACGATGCTGCAGCGCGTGCAAGCCAAGCGCAGTCAGCGCAGAAGCCTCGCCATGCCCGAATATTCCAAATATTCCACATTCTTCGTGTAGATGATCATTATCAATAAATAACTCTTTGGCAAATGGTGTCATGCTTTATTTGCCCTTATTGCACAGAATAAATACACTGTGTTAAGTGCGAAATGCGTCCATCCAGAAAAATTTATTGCCAATATATTACTTAAGGTAAACAATGCAAGAGTTGCCGTAGTGGAAACAGATGCCAGCCTTACGCACTCAGTGTATGAGAGATCCATCTTAAGAATAAGATTTATTATTTTTCCTAAAATACCATAAAGAAACATTAATACGATACGAAATACAAACCAAGTCAGAATAACAAATGGCGTTACAAACAACACCAATGCCCAAGCATAACCTAGAAATTTAGTCACCCAACCGCGGACAACATCACTAGTGACAACCATATTCGTATCTTCTGGAATATCATATAATCTCTTTTCACCAGTCTTTTCACTTTTATTAAGCAATATCTGATTTTTGCCAATAATCGCTAATACTTTATAATCCTTCATCTGCTGCGACCAATCAGTCACCGAACGGGTTGTATCAATTATAGCTAATGTATGTCCCGTTTCTTTATCTCTAATATAATGAGGCATTGGAACTTTTGTGGATATTTCGCCTTTTTGTATAGTTAATTCTGGAACTTGGTTAATTACAGAATTGACGTAGTCTGACTTATCAAGAGTAAGAGTAAAAGAGTATAAAAGCGCAACAACAGCAATCGGCAAAACAAAAGCGCTTATAGCCACAAGCAAATAACCAAAGCCAAAGCCCGACCATTCACGCCCAACTTCACGGTAGAAATCTCTAGAATAAAATGATTTGGGAATGCTTCCCAGCAATGAAGTTGTACGCATAATATCTTCCTCTAATTAATTCTTATTATTTTTTGCTCAGGTTCTTAAGTAAAGTTTCAAAACTTCCGTCACTGCCTTCTCCGTCTCCTGCATCACCACCAAGATCTGAAGCATTCGCTGGACTTATGGTATTTTGATTAACCGAAGGTTCACTATCACTCCCATTATCGTAATTGGAACGCTCAACATATATTTGGCTTTCCATCCCTCTGATTCTTGAATCTTGCATTTTGTTCTTTGCTTTTTTCTCCAAGTTAGAAAGTTCATCTATATAAGCTGGAGCAATTTTAGCTAACATCAGCGCGCCTTTTTCAGCGTAAGGACGTGTAACCGCTTTTTCTAACCATTCAGGCCTATTATCATCTTTTATCGCCACCGAAATCATCAAATAACTAATAGACACAATAAATGCCCCACGCAATGCGCCGAAAGCAAGCCCCAAAAGATTATCAAGCCACCCTATTTCACTGCCTGATTTCAGAATTTTTATGATGATGCGGTTAAAAATTGCAAAGCCAATGAGAGAGCCAAGATATAGTATTGTTGTAGCACAAATTGCTGCCATAAGTGGTTTTGCGAAATGCGGTTGCAATTTTTCAGCTAAACTTGGGAAAAAACGAACGGTGATATATGCTGCACCAACCCACGCAATAAGGGACAGAATCTCTTTTACAAAACCACGGAAAAAGGCAAATATGCACGACAAAAACATTATGCCGATAACCGCCATATCAAAATAATTCAACTGCGCATCAACCATTGTTATTTCCTCAATTTTTATTCCCAGCTCCAAACAGCTGTCGTGCTAATCCCTGCACAGTTTCTACAGCTTTTATCGAAAGCGTCAAATCTTTAAGAGCTAAGTGTTTTAATTATTTTAGAAATCTGTTGTTTTAATATTGGTAAATCGCCATCTAAAACTTCTTTTACAGTTTGAATATTCACATTTCCATAATCATGAACTATGCGGTGGCGCATATTTATAATGGCTGACCAAGGAATTTGGCTATTATTGCTCCGCAATTCAACCGACAGTTTATTTGCAGCCTCACCAATTATTGTTATATTATACAAAACCGCATGAAGTGCCATTTTATTTTGCAAATCGGATATTTTATAACCATCAATATCGTTAATTGCTTGTAATATATCCTGAAGTTTTATCAGATCAGCATTCAGTTTTTTCATAATGGAATGGCTTCAGATAAAATATATGGCGCAAGTGCTGGTTTAATAGCCACATCATCTAAAACATCTACTTTTTGCCCACCCATAAGTGCGGAAACATCAACCTCAAAAGCTGAAATATCAAGCAAAGAACAGCCTTTTTGGGGATGAACTAAAAAATCAACATCGCTCTCCAAGCGCTGTTCCCCACGCACTATTGAGCCAAAAACACGAACATCCTCCAACTTGTACTTAGTGGCAAGCTGCATTATTCCATCGCGATAGCGAGTGCGCAAAGTCTCAAAATCCATGTCAACACTCTATAACATAGTGATAAAAAAGTAAAATCATTTCCCGCCAAACAGCTGTCGTGCCAATCCCTGCACAGTTTCTACAGGTTTTATTGAAAGCGTCAAATCTTTAAGAGCATGATTTGGGGTATAGGCGATAGAAAAACCCAATTTTTCTGATTCTTTAAGGCGGGCGTCCATCCGTGAAACCACCCGAACCTCGCCAGATAGCCCAATTTCGCCAAAAAACACCGCCCTATCAGGCAGAGGAACGTCATAAAGCGCGGAAAGCAAAGCAGCAGCCACCGCCATATCCGCTGCTGGTTCAGAGATTTTTATGCCACCTGCCACATTAAGATATACTTCTTTATCAGAAAAACGAATACCGCAGCGTGTTTCCAGCACTGCCAAAATCATCGCAAGACGGTTAGAATCCCAACCCACCACTGCCCTGCGTGGTGATGACATATAGGATGGAGCAACAAGAGCCTGAATCTCCACCAATAG
>CXWL01090347.1_pt3 | contig 14186 bp, 14 predicted proteins | sample 590931 | NCBI WGS metagenome assembly CXWL01 (sample SAMEA3498368, study PRJEB10139) | groundwater metagenome | biome: water well; material: biofilm material | place: Germany | collected 2015-04-27 | reverse complement strand
CGGTGTCAGGCGAACTTCGAAAAATCCGGCTTGCGCTTCTCGAAGAAGGCGGTGAACGCTTCCTTCGCCTCGGGCGCCTGCAGCATCGCGCTGAACAGGTCGACTTCGGCCAGCAGCGCCGATTCGATCTGCTCGGCGCGCGGGCGCTTCATCAGCGCCTTGGTGGCGCGGATCGAGGCGGCCGGCAGCGCCACCAGCTTGGCGGCCTGGCGCGCGGCGAACGGCACCAGCTCGTCGAGCGGCAGCACCTTCGACACCATCCCCATCTGGAACGCTTCCTGCGCCAGGAACGCTTCGCCGAGCAGCAGCTTTTCGGCCGCGCGCGGGTAGCCGGCGATGGCCGGGAACAGCACGCTGGAGGCGAACTCGGGGCACAGGCCGAGCTGCACGAACGGCATGCTGAACTTGGCGTTGTCGGCCGCGTACACCAGGTCGCAGTGCATCAGCATGGTGGTGCCGATGCCGATCGCCGCGCCCGACACCGCCGCCACCACCGGCTTGGTGGTGCCCGACAGCGCGCGCATGAACTGGTACACCGGACGCGTCGCGTCAGGCTTGCCGCCGGCCGGGGCGTTCTTCAGGAAGTCTTCCAGGTCGTTGCCGGCGGTGAAGATCTCCGGCTTGCCGGTGATCAGGATGGCGCGCACGGCCGCATCCTGCTCGCCGTCGACGAGGGCGTCGGCCATGGCCTGGTACATCGCGCCCGTGATCGCGTTCTTGCGCTCTGGACGGTTGAATTCGATCGTCAGGATGCCGTCGGTCTTGCTCGTCAAAATGTCCATGCGCTTGCTTCCTTCACTGGTGGCGGGGGTATGGTTCTGGTGAGGAAGATTATACGCGGTTGCCCCCTCGCCGCAGCTCCCTGCGGCGGCGGTTAGAGGGCTTGCTCAGTCCGGCGCCTTGGCCTGTTCGGCCAGCCAGACGCCCAGCTGCGCCAGCAGCTGCTCGGCGTCGACCGGCTTCGAGGCGTAGTCGGTGGCGCCCGCCGCCAGGCACTTGGTGCGGTCTTCCAGCATCGCCTTGGCGGTCAGCGCAATGATCGGCAACTTGGCGAAGCGCGCGTCGGCGCGGATCCGGCGCATCGTTTCGTAGCCATCCATGTCCGGCATCATGATGTCCATCAGCACGATGTCGATGCCGGGCTTGGTATCGAGCTGCTTGAGCGCTTCCTCGCCGGTCTCGACGGACACAAGAATTCTGCGCCCGGATGATCATCCGGCTGCGGAAGAGTTGGCGCGATGCGGTGTGGCATTGGGTTCGCTAGCTTTTGCCCTTCAATTCTAGCGCGCTTGTCCTCAAAGTCCCTGCGGAAACGAACAACGGCCAGGGGTCGTCCCCCCAACGGAAGAACCGGGTTCTGACCCCTAGTACGAAAAAAAGCGCCGCGGGTGAGCGCGGCGCTTTTGGATGCTGATGCGAGCTGCGTTTACATGCGCTCGAAAATCCCGGCGGCGCCCATGCCGGTGCCGACGCACATCGTCACCATGCCGTACTTGAGGTTGTTGCGGCGCAGCGCGTGGATCACGGTGGCGGCGCGGATCGCACCGGTGGCGCCGAGCGGGTGGCCGAGCGCGATCGCGCCGCCCATCGGGTTGACCTTGGCCGGGTCGAGGCCGAGGTCGCCCATCACCGCCAGTGCCTGCGCGGCGAACGCTTCGTTCAGCTCGATCCAGTCGAGCTGGTCCTGGGTGATGCCGGCGGCGGCGCAGGCGGCAGGAATCGCCACCTTCGGGCCGATGCCCATGATCTCCGGCGGCACGCCCTTGACCGCGAACGACGAGAACTTCGCCAGCGGGGTCAGGTTGTGCTCGCGCAGGATCTTCTCGCTGACGATCAGCAGCGCGCCGGCGCCATCCGACATCTGCGAGCTGTTGGCGGCGGTGACCGAGCCCTTGGCGGCGAACACCGGCTTGAGCTTGGCGAGCGACTCCATGGTCGAATCGGCGCGCGCGCCTTCGTCGGTGTCGACGGTACGCTTGGTGACGTCGATCTGGCCGGTGGCCAGGTTCGGCGTGCGGGTGATGATTTCGACCGGGGTGGTCTCGTCGCGGAAGAAGCCGGCCTGCTGCGCGGCGATGGCGCGGCGGTGCGACTCGACCGAGAACGCGTCCTGCTGCTCGCGCGAGATCTTCCACTGCTTGGCGACGTTCTCCGCGGTCAGGCCCATGCCGTATGCCATGCCGACGTTTTCATCGGTGAACATGTTCATGTTCATCGACGGGTGGTGGCCCATCATCGGCACCATCGACATCGACTCGACGCCGCCGGCAATCATGACGTCAGCCTGGCCGACGCGGATGCGGTCGGCGGCCATCGCGATGGCGGTGATGCCCGACGCGCAGTAGCGGTTGACGGTGACGCCGCCGACGGTCTTCGGCAGGCCGGCCAGCAGCACCGACATGCGGGCGATGTTGAAGCCCTGCTCAGCTTCCGGGAACGAGCAGCCGATGATGGCGTCGTCGATCAGCGCCGGGTCGAGCCCTGGCGCCTGCGCCATGGCCGACTGGATCGCGCGCACCAGCAGGTCATCCGGACGGGTGCTGCGGAACATGCCGCGCGGCGCCTTGCCGATCGGAGTGCGGGTGGCGGAGACGATGTATGCGTCTTGAAGTTGTTTGCTCATTTTATTCTCTCAATCAGTTGCGGACCGGCTTACCGGTTTGCATCATGCCCATGATCCGTTCCTGGGATTTCGGATTGTTCAGCAATTCGAGGAATGCCTTGCACTCCATGTCGAGGAACCACTGTTCGTTCACCAGGCTGCCCTGGTCGACATCGCCGCCGGTCACGATCTCGGCGATCATGTCGCCCAGCTTGTAGTCGTGCGCGGAGATGAAGCCGCCGTCGCGCATGTTGACCAGCTGCGCGCGGATGGTGGCCCAGCCGTAGCGGCCGGTGACGGCGACCTGCTTCGGCATCGGCGGACGGTAGCCGGCGTCGAACATGGCGCGCGCTTCGACCTTCGCCACGTGCAGCAGCTCGTAGGCGTTGAAGACGATGACGTCGTCTTCTTTCAGGTAGCCCATGGCTTTGGCTTCGAGCGCCGACTTCGACACGTTGGCCATTGCCGCGTTGGTGAAGCCGGTCTTGAGGAAGTGCAGGATGTCGCTGCCCTTGGCTTCGCCGGCAGCACGTGCAGCCGCTTCCTTCAGGCCGCCGCCGGCCGGAATCAGGCCGACGCCGACTTCGACCAGGCCGATGTACGATTCGATCGAGGCGACGCGCTTGGACGCATGCAGCGCCATTTCGCAGCCGCCGCCAAGCGCCAGGCCGGCCACCGCGGCGACCACCGGCACGTTCGAGTATTTCATCGCCATGAAGGTGTTCTGCAGCAGCTTGATGCCCGGCTCCATCGCCTTGGCGCCGCCCTGCATGAACAACGGCAGCGCGGACTGGAGGTCGGCGCCGGCCGAGAAGGCGCCGCCGTCGGCCGCATCGGTGTTCCAGATGACCAGGCCCTTGAAGTTCTTTTCGGCTTCCGCCTGCGCCATTTTCAGGCCGTTGATGACGCCTTCGCCGATGACGTGCATCTTGGTCTTGAGCGAGATGACCAGCACTTCGTCGTCCATGTGCCAGATGCGCACCGAGTCGTCTTCGTGGAAGGTGGTGCCGGCGGTCTTGCCGTCGATGGCGCCGGTGCCGAGCACCGGTGCGCGGAACGGCTGGCGCTCATACACGGACAGGGTCGAACGCGGCACGAAGGCGTTCTTCGATGCGGAGTACGAACCTTCCGGCGTGTGGACGCCACCCTTTTCGGCGACGACGCCACTGGTGACCCATTCAGGCAGCGGCGCGTTGCACAGCGCCTTGCCTGCGGCGATATCTTCGTTGATCCAGGTGGCGATCTGCTGCCAGCCGGCGGCCTGCCACGTTTCGAACGGGCCGACGTTCCAGCCGAAGCCCCAGCGCATCGCGAAGTCGACGTCGCGCGCGTTGTCGGCGATCGAGCCNNCGCCCACAGGAACTGCGCCTGCGGGTTGGTCGATTCGCGCAGCGCCTTGAATTTCTTGACCGGGTCCTTTTCTTTCAGGATGCGGGCGACGATGTCGGCGGCCTTGCCGCCGCCGGCAACGTACTCGCCGGTGGCGAAGTCGAGGCGCTGGATGTCCTTGCCGACCTTCTTGTAGAAGCCCGCACCGGCCTTCTGGCCCAGCGCGCCGCCGGCGACCAGCTTGGCCAGCACGTCAGGTGTCTTGTAGACGGCGAAGAACGGATCGTCGGCCAGGTTGTCCTGCATGGTCTTGATCACATGGCCCATCGTGTCCAGGCCGACCACGTCGGCGGTACGGAAGGTGCCCGACTTGGCGCGACCGAGCTTGGCGCCGGTCAGGTCGTCGACGACGTCGACCGACAGGCCGAACTTCTCGGCTTCGTGGATGGTCGCCAGCATGCCGAAGATGCCGACGCGGTTGGCGATGAAGTTCGGGGTGTCCTTGGCGCGCACGACGCCCTTGCCGAGGGTCGTGGTCAGGAAGCCTTCGAGCTGGTCGACGATGGCCGGGCTGGTCGACGCGGTCGGGATGATCTCGACCAGGTGCATGTAGCGCGGCGGATTGAAGAAGTGGACGCCGCAGAAGCGCGCCTTCAGTTCGGCGTCGAAGCCGTCGGCCAGCGTGGTGATCGACAGGCCCGAGGTGTTCGAGGCGAAGATCGCGTTCGGCGCGATGTGCGGCGCGACCTTCTTGTACAGGTCGTGCTTCCAGTCCATGCGCTCGGCGATCGCTTCGATGATCAGGTCGCAGCCGGCGAGCAGCTCGAGGTGGTCTTCGTAGTTGGCGACCTGGATCAGCGCGGCGTCTTCCTTGTTGCCGAGCGGCGCAGGGCTGAGTTTCTTCAGGTTCTCGATCGCGCGCAGCACGATGCCGTTCTTGTTGCCTTCCTTGGCGGGCAGGTCGAACAGCACCACCGGCACCTTGGCGTTGATGCAGTGGGCGGCGATTTGCGCGCCCATCACACCGGCGCCCAGCACGGCGACTTTTTTAACGATGAAATTGGTCATGGCTTTCCTTTGTTGAACGTCGTCCTCGCGTACGCGGGGACCCAAGTTTGCAGCTCCGCGGCGAAAAATGGGGTCCCCGCGCTGGCGAGGACGACGCGGTGGTAGTTAGAACAAATCGGCGTCGAGCGCCATCAGGTTGGCCGAGCCGGAACGCGCCTGGCGAATCAGCATCGCGGTCTCCGGCTGCAGGCGCGCGAAGTAGAAGCGCGCGGTGGCCAGCTTGGCTTTGTAGAAGTTGTCGCCCGAGTCTTCCTTGGCCAGCGCGATCTTCGCCATCTGGGCGAAGAAGTACGAGTAGACCAGGTGGCCGACGACGCGCAGGTAAGGCACGCAGGCAGCGCCCACTTCGTCCGGATTCTGGAACGCCTTCATGCCGATTTCCATGGTCAGCTTGGTGACCTTGTCGCCCAATTCGCCCAGCGGCGTGATGAACTCGGACAGCGCTTCGTCGGTGCCGTTTTCTTCGACGAAGGTCTTGATCTTCTCGCCGAACTTGCGCAGCTTGGCGCCGTTGTCCATCAGGATTTTGCGGCCCAGCAGGTCGAGCGACTGGATCGTGTTGGTGCCTTCGTAGATCATGTTGATGCGGGCGTCGCGCACGTACTGCTCCATGCCCCATTCGGCGATGTAGCCGTGGCCGCCGTAGACCTGCATCGCTTCCGAGGTGGCGATCCAGGCGTTGTCGGTGATGAAGGCCTTGATGACAGGCGTCAGCAGCGCGACTTCGTCGGCCGCTTCCTTGCGCACTTCTTCGTCAGGGTGGTTCAGTTCGCGGTCGATCTGCAGCGCGACGTACGACGAGAAAGCGCGCGCGCCCTCGGCGTAGGCTTTCGCGGTCAGCAGCATGCGGCGCACGTCGGGGTGCACGATGATCGGGTCGGCCGCTTTTTCTGGCGCCTTGACGCCCGACAGGCTGCGCATCTGGATGCGGTCCTTGGCGTACACCAGCGCGTTCTGGTATGCCACTTCGGTCAGGCCGAGCGACTGCATGCCGACGCCGAGGCGGGCCGCGTTCATGAACACGAACATGGCGTTGAGGCCCTTGTTCGGCTCACCGATGATCCAGCCGCGCGCGGAGTCGAGGTTGATCTGGCAGGTCGAGTTGCCGTGGATGCCCATCTTCTCTTCGATGGCGCCGCAGGTGACCGGGTTGCGCTCACCGACAGTGCCGTCGGCATTCGGCAGGAACTTCGGCACCAGGAACAGCGAGATGCCTTTCGAGCCTTCCGGCGCGTCCGGCACGCGGGCCAGCACCAGGTGGATGATGTTGCCGGCCATGTCGTGTTCGCCGGCCGAGATGAAGATCTTCGAACCGGTGATCAGCCACGAGCCGTCGGCCTGCGGCAGCGCTTTCGAGCGCAGCATGCCGAGATCGGTGCCGCAGTGCGCTTCGGTCAGGCACATGGTGCCGGTCCATTCGCCCGACACCAGCTTCGGCAGGTAGGTCTTTTTCTGTTCGTCGGTGCCGTGTTCCTTCAGGCACTCGTAGGCGCCGTGCGACAGGCCGGGATACATCGACCAGGCCTGGTTGGACGAATTGAGCATCTCGTAGAACGAATTATTCAGCACGATCGGCAGGCCCTGGCCGCCGTATTCAGGATCGCACGCCAGCGCCGCCCAGCCGCCTTCGACGTACTTCTTGTACGCTTCCTTGAAGCCTTTCGGGGTGGTGACCGACTTGGTCGCGGCGTCGTAGTGGCAGCCTTCGCGGTCGCCCGAGTGGTTCAGCGGGAACAGCACTTCCTGGGTGAATTTGGCGCCCTCTTCCAGCACCTGGTTGATGATGTCGGCATCGACATCCTCGAACTTGGGCATGCCCTTCAGTTCTTCGGAGACGTTGAGGAATTCATGCAGCAAGAACTGCATATCCCGGAGTGGCGCGACGTATTGACCCATGATGATTCTCCTGACGAGGTATTGATTGGTGGCTGGACGGGCGGGAAGCGCGCTTTAGCCGACTTGGTTCTTTTGCGGATTCTGGTAGTTTTCGATCAGCCGGTCGAAGCCGATGCGGGCGCGGTCGACGCTGCCCGGCATGCGCAGGAAGCGCGCGTCGTGATGCAGGGCGAGGATCAGCCCGTACATTTCGTAGACCATCTGATCGGCGTCGGTGTCTTTTTTTAGGTCGCCGCATTCGATCGCTTGCTGGACGCAGCGCAGCAATGCGCCCTGCCATGCGCGCACCATCGACACCAGTTCCTCGCGGATCGGGCCGGGGCGGTCGTCGTATTCGACGGCGCCGCTGATGTAGATGCAGCCGGAGGCGATCTCGATGCTGACGCGCTTGATCCAGCGGGCGAACATCGACTTCAGGCGGGCGATGCCGCGCGCCTCCTGCACGCTGGGGAAAAACACTTCCTCTTCGAAGCGGCGGTGATACAGCTTGAGTACTTCAAGCTGCAAATCCTCGCGCGAACCGAAGTGCGCGAACACGCCCGACTTGCTCATGTTCATTTTGTCGGCGAGCAGGCCAATGGTCAGCCCCTCGAGGCCGTCCCGGCTGGCCAGGTCGAGTGCGACGTCGAGGATGGCCGCGCGGGTCAGCTCGCCCTTGCGCATGAATTTGACTGAAGTGTTGATAAGCGTACCCAATGTGGTTGACGGCGCCGCGCCACGCGCGAAAAAAATCCGAACGCTCGTACTATTATCCACTCAGGGGGAAATGTCAAACAGGAACTTTAGAGTTGCGGTTCTAGATGATGCGGTGCAGCAAGAACAACCCCGGGGGTCAGTTCCGACATTCGGACACGGTCTCATCGCTAAACCGACGGCCTGCGCCTAGTAGTGTAGAGCCTGTGTCCGAATGTCGGAACTGACCCCGGGGTTATTCGCTGGCTTTGCTGAGGGCGCGGCGGTCGCGCTTGGTCGGCCGGCCCTTGATCATGCTGCCCGGCTCGCGGTACAGCTTGCGCGCCTCGGCCTCGCTGGCGCGCCTGGCGACGCTCGCCTCGGTCTCCTCGTACAGCAGGCGCGCCACCGGCGCGGCGCCGCGCTTGTCGGAGATGCCCAGCACCGTCACTTCCCAGGTGTCGGCGCCATTGTCGACCAGCAGCAGGTCGCCGGCCTTGACCGCGCGCGCCGGCTTGATGCGCTCGCCGTCGAGCCGCACCTTGCCGTTGTCGACGGCGTCGGTCGCCAGCGAACGGGTCTTGAAGAAGCGGGCCGCCCACAGCCATTTGTCGATGCGTACGTTGTCCATGGTGTCCCGTCAGGCGTAGCCGATGGTGAAAATGCGCATGGTAAGCCGGTACAGGAAATAGGCCGCCTCGTAGCCCATGCGCTGGAAACGGCCGACGCGGGCAAAGTGGTCGAACTGGATCGCCACGCCGTCGGCCATGCCGCGCTCGATGTGGGCGCGCATGGTGCGGGCGAATTCGGCGTCCTTGACGACGACGTTGGCTTCCTGGTTGAGGAACAGCGACAGGCCGTCGCAGTTGCTCGAGCCGACCGTCGCCCAGTCGTCGTCGATCACCGCGACCTTGGCATGCAGCTGGGTCTTGCGGTATTCGATTACCTGCACGCCGCAATCGAGCAGCTTCGGATAGAACGAGCGCGCCACCATGTCCTGCAGCCAGAATTCGCCGACGCCGATCAGCAGCTTGACTTCGACTCCGCGTCGCGCCGCGTGCGACAGCGCTTCGCGGAATTTGCGGCCCGGCGCGAAATACGGATTGGCCAGCAGGACGCTGCGGCGCGCGCGGCCCAGCGCCTGCAGGTAGGCGCGCTGGATCGTGCGGCGGTTACGCAGGTTGTCGCGCACCACGAAGCCGGCCTGCATCGGTTCGAGGCCAGGGGCGCGCGGATGCTCGCGCAATTCGCGGAACAGGTGCAGCCGCTTGACGATGCCCAAGTGGCCGACGCGTGCCCACTGGGCCTGCGTCTCGCGGTGGATTTGCGCCACCAGCGGGCCGCGCACCTGGACCGCAAAGTCCCAGCGCGGCGCCGGCAGCGGTTCGTGCGGCGCATAGTCACGCAGCATGTCATCGTTGATGTTGATGCCGCCGACGAACGCGACCTCGCGGTCCACCACGACGATCTTGCGGTGGGTGCGGGTCACGCCGCGGTTGAACCAGGGATTGAACACACGGTAATGGACGCCGGCCTGGCGAAATGCCGCCCCGAGCACCTTAGCCTGCTTGTTGCCGGTGCCGAACCAGTCAGTCACCACGCGCACCTTGACGCCGCGTCCGGCGGCGCGCATCAATGCCTCCTGCACCGCCGTGGCGGTGGCGTCGGCAGCGAAGATGTAGGTTTCGAAGTGGATGTCGTGGCCGGCGGCGTCGATCGCCGCAATCATTGCGGGGAACAGGGCCAGGCCGCTTTCGAGCAGGGTGACGTCGTTGTGTCCGAGGTAATTAACCGAATGCATAGGCGAAGGATGGGTGGGGGAGCCTCAGGACAGCTTGAGGTTGGCCACGATAGGCGCGTGGTCAGACAGTTTCGCCCACAAAGTACCATGCAACACCTGCGCCGTGTCAACCTTGAAGCCACGGACGTAGATGCGATCGAGCCGGAACCACGGCAGCGCCGCCGGGAAGGTGCGCGCCGGCCGGACTTTCTGTTCGCCGCCGACCAGGTTGCGCACCATCGTGCCCAGGCCAGTGCCGGAGCCGAGTTCGTCGAACACTTCGACCACGCCGAGCTTGTCGCGCAGCTTGGCGCTGAGGGTGTTGCGCCAGTCGTTGAAGTCGCCGGCGATGATCACCGGCTCGCCGTTCGGCGCCGACGCCATCACCGCATCGATCAGCGCCTGGGTCTGGCGCCCGCGGCCCGATTCGAACAGCCCGAGGTGGACCACGTAGCAGTGCACCGGCCCCTTCGGCGTGTTCAGCACGCAGTGCAGGATGCCGCGCTGCTCGTAGGCGTGGTCGGAGACGTCGTGGTTGCGCTGGTCGGCGATCGGGTAAGAGCTGAGCAAAGCATTGCCGTGATGGCCGTGGTCGTACACCGCGTTCATGCCGTAGGCCGAATGGTGCGACTCGCCGGCGAAGAATTCGTGCTGCGCCGTTTCGGGCCAGTGACGGTGGCCACGGCTCTCTTCGCCGAACTTGGCGGAGAATTTTTCGTGCTTGCCCTGCACTTCCTGCAGGAAGACCACATCGGCTTCGAACAGGCCGATGGCCTTTTTGAGGGCGACGACGCGCGGCGTACTGCCGAACGAGGTGACGCCCTTGTGGATGTTATAGGTGGCTACGCGAATCTTCATGGGAACATTCTAACCGGATCGGCCGATGTTTATTTTGCAACCGGGCCTATCGTGCGCGCCCTGCCCGATCAACCGGGGTAATGGCGCGGCAGCTGCAGGATCGCTTCGGCGTTCGACGACGAGAAGCAGCGGTCGGCCGCCTCGATATACGGCAGCCAGAGGTGATTCAGGTGTTCGCGCGGGCTGAGGGTGACGGCGATATCGCGCGGCACGCAGACGCTGAACACGTGTTCGGTGTTGTGGGTGACGCCGGGGGCGTAGCGGTGGCGCCAGACCGGGTAGATTTCGTAGATATTGGACAGGTGCCAGTCGCGCAGCGCGATGGCGGCGCCGTCGGCGACGATGCCGGTTTCCTCGAACAATTCGCGCGTCGCGGTGTCGAGCAAAGGCTCATCTGGCGCATCGAGCGATCCGGTCACCGATTGCCAGTAGCCGGGCCGGTCGGCGCGCTCGATGAGCAGCACCTCCAGGCTCGGCGTGTGGATGACTACCAGGACGGATTCGGGGATCTTGTGGGGCACGTTGGGAGGCGAAGTTTCGCGAAAATGGGTACCTGTGCACGTCGTCCTCGCGAACGCGGGGACCCCATTCCTGCGCGCCGCGACTGCCTGACGAAAAGCGTCAACGGTCTTCGCGCAACTTGGGCCCCCGCGTTCGCGAGGACGACGACCATAAAAAAAGCCAGGCTGATTTTCGCACAGTGCGCGAAAAAAAGCCCGGCCCTTCGATTCCCTGCGTCGCTTAGGAGGCGACCTTCGGTTCCGCGTTACGCAGGCGGATGTGCAGCTCTTTGAGCTGCTTCTCGTCGACTTCCGACGGCGCGTTGGTCAGCAGGCACTGCGCGCGCTGGGTTTTCGGGAAGGCGATCACGTCGCGGATCGAATCGGAACCGGTCATCATGGTGACGATGCGATCGAGGCCGAACGCCAGGCCGCCGTGCGGGGGCGCGCCGTACTGCAGGGCGTCGAGCAGGAAGCCGAACTTGAGCTGCGCTTCTTCGGCGTCGATCTTCAGGGCGCGGAATACCTTGCTCTGGACTTCTTCGCGGTGGATACGGATCGAACCGCCGCCCAGTTCCCAGCCGTTCAGGACCATGTCGTAGGCCTTCGAGATGCAGGCGCCCGGATCGGTTTCCAGCATGTCTTCGTGGCCGTCTTTCGGCGCCGTGAACGGGTGGTGCGTGGCGTTCCAGCGGCCCGACTCTTCGTCGTGCTCGAACATCGGGAAGTCGATCACCCACAGCGGCTTCCAGACGTCGTCGAACAGGCCGGCCTTCTTGCCGAAGTCGGAGTGGCCGATCTTCACGCGCAGCGCGCCGATGGCGTCGTTGACGATCTTGGCCTTGTCGGCGCCGAAAAAGATCAGGTCGCCGTCTTGGGCGCCGGTCTGGGCGACGATCTTGGCGAGCGCTTCGTCGTGCAGGTTCTTGACGATCGGCGACTGCAGGCCGTCACGGCCCTTGGCTGCTTCGTTGACCTTGATGTAGGCCAGGCCCTTGGCGCCGTAGATGGCGACGAACTGGGTGTAGGCATCGATCTCGGAACGCGGCATGTTGCCGCCCTGCGGGACGCGCAGGCCGACCACGCGGCCGCCCACCGAATTGGCGACGCCGGCGAAGACCTTGAAGTCGACGTCCTTCATCACTTCGGTCAGGTCGGTGAATTCCATCTTCACGCGCATGTCCGGCTTGTCCGAACCGTACAGGCCCATCGCCTGGTAGTAGTCCATCACCGGGAACGGGTTCGGCAGGTCGATGTCGAGGGTGTTCTTGAAGACGACGCGGATCATGTCTTCGAACAGGTCGCGGATCTCCTGCTCGGTGAGGAACGAGGTCTCGCAGTCGATCTGGGTGAATTCAGGCTGGCGGTCGGCGCGCAGGTCTTCGTCGCGGAAGCACTTGGTGATCTGGTAGTAGCGGTCGAAGTTGGCCACCATCAGCAGCTGCTTGAACAGCTGCGGCGACTGCGGCAGCGCGAAGAACTTGCCGGCGTTGACGCGCGACGGCACCAGGTAGTCGCGCGCGCCTTCCGGGGTCGACTTGGTCAGCATCGGCGTTTCGATGTCGATGAAGCCGAGCGCGTCGAGGTACTTGCGCACTTCCATCGTCACCTTGTAGCGCAGGCGCAGGTTGTTCTGCATCTGCGGGCGGCGCAGGTCGAGCACGCGGTGGGTCAGGCGGGTGGTCTCGGACAGGTTGTCGTCGTCGAGCTGGAACGGTACCGCGACGGAGGCGTTGAGCACTTCGACGTTCGATGCGGTGATCTCGATCTTGCCCGACTTGAGGTTGCTGTTGATGGTGCCTTCGAGGCGGTTGGTGACGACGCCGGTGATGCGCAGGCAGTACTCGTTGCGGACCGCTTCGGACGCCTTGAAGACGTCGGCATTGTCCGGATGGCAGACGATCTGCACCAGGCCTTCGCGGTCGCGCAGGTCGATGAAGATCACGCCGCCGTGGTCGCGGCGGCGATGCACCCAGCCGCACAGGCTGACGGTTTGGCCCAGCAATTCTTCAGTGACAAGGCCGCAATAGTGAGTACGCATGGTGGACATATTATTTTCGATCCAGGTTGGTTAATTCAGTGGGCGCCATGGTCGGCGCCGGTGTTTTGGTCGGCTGGTAGTCGGGGGCGACGACGCCCATCGAGACGATGTATTTGAGGGCGGCGTCGACCGACATGTCGAGCTCGACGACCTTGCTGCGTTCCATCATCAGGAAGAAGCCGGAGGTCGGGTTCGGGGTGGTCGGGACGTAGACGCTGACGTAGTCGCCCACCAGGTGGTTCTGGACGTCGCCGCCGGGCGTGCCGGTGAGGAAGCCGATGGTGTACGAGTCGGCGTGCGGGTACGGCAGCAACACCGCCTTGCGGAACGCGTTGCCGGACGACGAGAACAGCGTGTCGGACACCTGCTTGACGCTGCCGTACAGCGAGCTGACCACGGGAATGCGGTGCAGCAGGCGTTCCCACAGCTTGACGACATAGTTGCCGACCAGGTTGTTGGTCAGCAGGCCGGTCACGAACACGATCGCGATCGTCAGGATGGTGCCGAGGCCCGGGATGTCGAATCCGACCAGGGTGCGCGGCTGCCAGCGTTCGGGCACGATCAACAGCGACTGATCCATTGTGCTGATCACCAGGTTCAGGACCCATGCCGTGATGGCGAGCGGAACCAGAATCAGTAATCCGGTAATGAAATATTTACGCATTGATCTCTCGGGTTAGGTCGGACGGAGCCGGCGGCGGCCGGCTCGCTTCAGGTAGTGCTGCTGCCGCCGGCCGGCGTGGCTGGCTTGGCGGGCGCGGGCGTGCTGTCACCGCCGCTGGCGGCGGCCGGCGCCGGTGTCGCCGCCGGCGTGCTGCCCTCGACCGGACCGGTCGAGGTGCCGGAGGACGGCGCGGTGCCGCCACGGAAATCGGTGGCATACCAGCCGGTTCCCTTGAGCTGGAAGCCGGCGGCGGTGATCTGCTTCTTGAAACTAGGCTTGCCGCACGACAGGCATACTGTCAGCACCGGGTCGGATATCTTCTGCAGCACATCCTTGGCAAAACCGCATTCATCGCAGCGGTAGGCGTAAATCGGCATCGAGAACTCCGCAAAAATCGTCAAAACCCTGAATTATAAAGCTTTTACGGCGTACGTTGACCGTTAATAGCGAAAGGCCGACGGCGGCGGCGCGGCGAAATTGGCGTCGACCGCAACGCAGGTGTTGTTTTTGGCGCGGCACGATTGAAAAAGTCTTTGCCGCGGGTCAACTTTAGTGATTAAATATCATCTATCAACGCAAGGTCGTTGACGGTCGCAAGGCCTCAAGAAACAGAAACTGTGCGCCCGCCGCACGGCATACAAGAAGAAAGAATTACCGAGCCCGCTCTTGCGGGCTTTTTTTCGTCGGTGCGACTCGCTATCCTAAAGACCGTCCTTCCCGCGTAGGCGGGAATCCATGCTGAGTTCGATTGGACTCGTCCTAATGCTCTAGCCACC
>CXWL01058744.1_pt1 | contig 14188 bp, 10 predicted proteins | sample 590931 | NCBI WGS metagenome assembly CXWL01 (sample SAMEA3498368, study PRJEB10139) | groundwater metagenome | biome: water well; material: biofilm material | place: Germany | collected 2015-04-27 | reverse complement strand
TGATGGCACTTGTGGTGCTAGGAGGCCTTTGGTGGGCGGTCTATCGCGGTCAATTTGAAGACATTGAAGAGGAAGGCCGAAGAATTTTTGAAGATGACCAATGAATTTTGAATTAAAATCAGGTAGATATACCCATCAATCCGTCATTCCCGCTCTCGCTGGAATGACGGATTGAAAGATTTTTACACACGAATAAATTCGTGAATATAAAGGCATTGTGATTAACACAGCACTCACTTATAGCGCGCTACTCATGGGCTTGGCTGGCGGCCCGCATTGTGTGGCGATGTGCGGCGCAGCTTGCACTTCATTTACGCAATCACCACAACAACCTTATGCGATTCAATTCTTTCATCTGGGGCGGTTATGTGGCTATGCCACATTAGGCGCTATTGCAACGTTTGCCATACAAAGCATCGCGTGGTTATCTACCTACAGCGCAGCACTCCACCCACTTTGGACTTTTTTTCATGTGTTGGTATTTTTTTGGGGCGTGTTACTGCTCATTTATGCGCGCCAACCCATTTGGGTTGATCAAGCCGGGCGAAACATTTGGCGCCATGTAAAAAAGCTAAGTCATGTACAAGGCGGTCATTTCTACATCGGCATGCTTTGGGCACTGATGCCCTGCGGTTTACTTTATTCGGCACTCATCATTGCCTCATTTAACGGCAACCCGCTTGGTGGTGCGCTAAGCATGGCAGCATTTGCGTTGGGTTCGAGCATTTCACTATTTTTTGCACCATGGTTATGGCTAAAACTTAAAACCAATCTAGTAGAACCTTACGGTATACGCCTTGCAGGGTTGCTGTTAAGCGGCGCAAGTGCATGGGCTATCTGGATGGAATTAACACACAACACAAAAGTGTGGTGCATGTAACGGTAGTCATAACCCCACTAACCTAAAACCTTCTTTTTCAGTATTCCACGCCAAATAAGCTTGATTATCTTTAGCAAGCAATTGCGGGTAGTCAGCCTTACCTGTGCTGCTGGCAAGCACTTTTGCATCGTTCCAACTCCTGCCGCCATCATCTGAAAACATGCCGACAATTGCATTGTGCTTGGCGTTATTCCCGGCTTCAGTCTCACGCCAAACCAGCCACACTTTTTCGCCTAAGCTCAAAACAGCGGGATGACCCGCTTGGTTTTTATTATTACCAAACTTTTTAGGTGGTGATGACGCCCACGCCACCCCGTCCATGCGGCTATAGTAAAGCCCTGGCTTGGCGTCATTACCGTCAAAATAGGCCATGTGATAACCCCACCAACTAGCAGTTTCACCGCCTGTTGCAATTGCTGCACCATGATGTGGGCAACCATCAATCTTCCAATGACCAAAAGTAGCGCGCTTTATGACAGGCGCCTGGCTAGCTTTTAGGGGAATTTCGGCAATCATGTGATCTCGCTCACTACCCTCAAACACATGGCGCCACATTGCCACTACGGTACCATCTGGCTTGCTAGTGGTAGCAATACGGCAACATTCACAGCTATTATCAGCAAGCCTTAGTTCGGGCGCAAAGCTCGCGCCTTTATTAGTTGATACCGCGTAGTAAATCGCAGCACCATCATAGGGTTTTCCTGCGACTTTAGCGGCAATTAAATCGCGCTTATCTACCCACGCCACTGTGATATTGCCATTAGGCGCCAGGTTAAGTGCATCAAACCGATGCGTAATTTCAGCACGGTCTTGATGCACAATAATGGGCTTTTCAAAGGTTTTACCGCTATCTACAGAACGCGCAAACCAAATATAGCCTGAAAATGGTGCTTTTAAAGATTCCGTCCAAGTGAGATAGATATTACCTTCTGGCGAAATAGCTATCTTTGGCCGCGCTTCGCCATCTGCACCAATTTTTTGCGGTTGCAAGTTGATTGGTATGGGTTTAGAAAAACTTTGGCCCAAATCACGGCTTACATCAATTTGTACAAAGTGNNAATAAATTTTTCATCATCAATAATCAAACTTCATCTGTAAATACCCAGTACGTTGCGGGTATGGATGGAATACGTAAGCCTTGTAATTGTTCAGATTATCAACACCTAGTGCTGCTGTCCAGCGATCTGCAAATTTATAGGTGGCGCGTACATCCATGATAAAAAACTTGCTCGTTCCGCCAAACGTATCTGGATTGCTATCACTATTATCCAAGGTATTGTATTGTCTGCCGCTGTAACGCGCAGCCAGGCTGTAAGTGAGATTATTGCCTTGGTGATAGGTTGCCACCGCCTTAAACATGTTTCTTGGAATACGTGGTGCCTTGTTGCCCTCAGTGGCTCGACTCGCCTCATTACGCAAAATCTCCGCCTCGGTAAAGGTGGCACTGCATTGTAAATCCAATCCATGTACCAGCACATCTTGCCATTGCGTTGCGAGCTCGATACCACGGGTACGAATGTGGTCAACGTTTTGAACAAAGCTACAACTGGTGGCAGTGCAAGTGCCTGTATCGTAAGGAATCACGCTGTTTTTAGTTAAGGTTTGTGAAATCAAGGCATCATATTTATTTTCATGAAACAAGCTCGCGCGTACCAAACCATTGGCAAAGCGACGCTCAGCGGTAAATTCACCTGCAATCACCTCTTCTGGTTTTAAGTTTGGGTTGCTTTGCACAAAGTAAGAAACAGCCCCATTTTGCAATGGCTGATACATCTCACTCACGGTTGGAAAGCGGAACGCTTGACCAAACGCCGTGCGGAAACCCCATTCAGGTTGTGGTTCAAAGCTGAGTGAGAGTTTAGGTGAAAATTTAGTTTCTGATTTATCTTTATAATTTGAGGTTTTTAACACGTTAGAAATCGTAGTTTGATTGCGCCCATTATTTGCTTCCCAGTACTCTGCACGACCTCCAATCGTTAATGCCCATTGCGGGTCAATTTGCCATTTGTCTTGCGCATAGAGCGCCTCTGTGCGCGTTTCGCCGTGCGCAGAGGCATTCAAGGCACCCTTACTGCCGATAGACCAATCCGCCGTGTTATGCGTTGCGCTACGCAATTCATAGTTATCAATATGATAGCCAATGTCAATGGTATGGTGTTTGGGGCGCAAGGTGGCGCGCGCATCAAACACCGTCCAACCAGTCCCCTCCAAGTCTGTCACACGACCTGTCCTGGTCAGATACGGATTGCCTGCAGTTACAGACCCCGTTGAAGATGCATTGGCACTACTATTTTTGTCTTTTTGGTAATCGTAATCTGACAATGTCAATTGCCAATCAAAAAATCCCTTGGTGCCATTATTTGTATTATTGGATTTCACATCCAAGGCATGCATAACATGCAGTATCTCAGCCTCGGCTGGATTCATGCCGGAAACATCATAACGCTTGCCATTGAAGTTTACGCGGCCGTTATATACCGTGTTGCCAGCCACATCCTTAATATAACTTTGAACATCAGTGCGGCCATCTAAATCCCACGCCCCTAACGTATAGGCTGCTTTAATTTCTGATGTAATGTCGTAAGCCGCTTTGAATTTAATATTAGTTTGCTCGGTATCGTCAATACTGTTTGCACCAAAAATAACGCGGTCTTTATTCTTTTCGTCTTTATCCTGATGTGCCCTAGTTACCGCCGGGCTGACTCCAGGCGCGATGGTTGACAAATTACTCAACGAAAAATTCATGGGCTGACCTTCATTTTCTAGTCGATCAATGCCAAACCAGAACGCAAAATCACCTACTTTATTACCGAATGATGCCGTTAAATGGTTGCCGTTATAACTTTCATCCGTGCCATAAATCTCAAAGTTTTGCTTAAAAGCCTGCACACTGGCATGAGCCTCAAACTTCTCTGGCATGCGCGTTGCAATACTCATTACTCCACCAAATGAGTTACCTGCATACAAAGCAGAAAATGGCCCGTACATCATGCTCATACTTTCAATCTCTTCAGGGCTTACCATGCCCCAACGCGGAGGAAAGCCAAATGAATTGCCAAGTAAATTAGAAAGTAAAACACCATCCGCGTACAACATGCTCTGGGCACTGGATAAAGTGCCAACCGTGCGCGTGGCAATAATGCCATTACGATCGCCAATATAACGCTCTCGCACCTGGATGCTGGGCAGATATTTCAACGTCTGCGCCACGGTCGCTGCATTAATGTTCTCTTCAATTTGTTTTTTATCGTAAGTTTCTACCGTGGCAGGATGTTTAATAATGCGGCTATCAATCATGGGGGCTCTCACCGTGACATCTTCCAACGTGATATTTTCGCTGTGCTCTGCCCAAGCAGCACTTGAAAAACCAAATATGAATACACTTGCCACTAAAGCAAAAATTAGTTCTTTATGCATTATCCACCCCAAAGTTCTTATCGGTTTATTTCAAAATAAAATTTGTGGGTAAGTTTAAGCGAAAAGTACATTAGGCGGAATGTGGCAAATTGTCACATCCCTGGCCATAGCAAATGTTGTGCTGCAATGCTTGAATTGTCATTCCTCACTCAGACTTTGTGCATCACTTAAAGCTTGCTTAAAAGTTGTCGTAAGCTTATCAAATCGCATCACATTACCTACTTAGGGTATTAATAATTATTTAGACGAAAGAGTATATTGAGACTCAAGTTTTACCGATTTTTGTCGTTAAAAATTCATTACATATATGAATTACATTTTTGGCGAGACGCGTTTTTGCGCCACTTCTATGTGAATTTGGTAGTTTAAATTGACGTAGTTTTATTAGAGATGCACAAGCAAGTGAAAAACTCAAAAAAATTAGAACAACTTCAGTCTGCTCCAGTTCGCGAAGGCAATCCAAAAGAGAATATAGGTGGACTAATCGCAGGCGAGCTCATGCTCGCCAGGCGTTTGCTAAGTTCATTGCAAGGCGTTGCCATTATTGCTACGGATTCAAAATGCAACGTTAGCTATGCCAACCCTTACGCCCGCGAAATTTTTAACCTTAATCTGAATCAAGTCGCTACAGGATCTGGTCAACTACCTGAAGCCGTACATAAGCACATCGCTAGCGAATTAAAAAACCCCAACAATGATTTTGTGTTGCAATATGCATCAGGAAATGCGCTTCGCACATTAAAAGTATTCATCTCCAGCGGCACGATTAGTGAAAAGGAAAATCCTGACCTCGTAGCCAAAGAATCTGGCTACGTACTCCACATGCATGACATTACTGACCGAGTAAGCACCGAATTACAATTAAGACATACTGAAAAACTACTACGCAACCTGATTGATGCCAGCCCTGATTTTATCTGTCTAAAAGATGATAAAAATCGTTGGTTAGAAGCCAACACCAGCAGCCTGGAGCTATTTCAGCTCGAACAGCTAGAATATCAATATAAAACTGACCTTGAACTTGCCGGCTTGACAGACCCAATTTTCAGAGAAGCCTTTCGTCATTCAAAAATAACAGACGAACGTGCCTGGCATTCAGGCAAAACCATTAGAAACGAAGAAATCATTGCACTCCCGCACGGGGGCGAAAAGGTATTGGATATTATTAAAGTACCCCTTTTCAATGACGATGGTAGCCGCCGAGGCTTGGTGACGCTGGGCCGCGATATTACCGAACGCAAAATGGCAGAAAGTCATTTACGTGATCGCAGTGCCATATTGGATGCGCTGATTTCATGTGATTGGTTATTACATTCTGCTGAATCCTGGCATACGGTTGCAGTAACAGTGTTACAGCAATTATGTCTTGCATTACGTTTTAATCGTGCCGCCATTTTGAAGAATGCAGACCATAAAAATAGTGAGCCTGCAAATAACAGCAATTCTGCTCGTTCAAGAATATTATACAAATGGTCAGCGGCAGGCTTCATTAACCCCAGTAATGAACTTGAAGCTATCGACTTTAATGATGAGCGTTTAAAACGCTGGAAAGATGTTCTTCAACAGGGTGATCCTGTTTTTGGTGACATCAATGATCTACCAAGTGATGAACGCAAAATCCTCAAACAACATGACACACAATCGATTGCCATCGTCCCGCTTTTTTTGAACAAAGAGTGGTGGGGCAACATCATCATTGAACGCTGTCATGATTTGATTAAAACCACACCGCAAGAACTTGGGTCGCTGATGGCCATAGGAAGGTCATTGGGCGTAGCCATTCAAAGGGAGAGCGCTGACAAACGACTTCACCAAGCCAAAATTGCTTTCGATAGTGCTACTGAGGGCATCATGATTATTGATGCTAATGCCTGCGTTATTGGCATCAACAAAGGCTTTACCGAAATCACAGGATTCGCTGAAGAAGATGTAATGGGTTTCACTCCAAAAGTTTTGCAAGTAGGTCAAGACAATTTATGGCACAGCTTATTCAACGAAGGCAAATGGTGTGGCGAAGTTTCAAATCAGCGAAAAAATGGTGAGGTCTACCAAGAATGGCTTACCATCACCGTTGTCAAAAATAACGAGGGGCAGATCATCAATTATGTTGGCGTTTTTGCTGACATTACAGAGGTCAAGTGCTCACAAAACCGCCTGCACCAACTGGTCAACCATGATCCGCTAACAGGCTTGCCTAATCGCCGCCTGTTGAACGAATTGCTCGAGCATGCCATCAGGCGCGCAGAGCGTGAAAAACATCAAATTGCGCTCCTGTTTATTGACTTGGATCGCTTCAAAACAATTAACGATAGCCTTGGACACCAGGTGGGCGATAAGTTGCTATATGAAGTATCAAGAAGAATCAGCCTGGCTATGCGAGAAAGTGACGTAGTGGCGCGATTAGGTGGCGACGAGTTTATAGTCATGATGGATATGATCAGTAAACCAGATGATGCGGCACTGATAGCACAAAAGATAATTCATGCCCTACAGATTGAATTCATTCTTGATGGCAAAGAAATTTTCATTAGTGCAAGCATTGGCATTTCAATATTCTCCAAAGATGGCGGTGATGTAGATAGCTTGATTAAAGCGGCAGATATTGCGATGTATCAGATCAAGAATAGAGGAAAAAACAATTATTGTTTTTATTCAGACGACCTTAGCAAAAATGCGGTCGAGCGTTTCACCATGGAAAACCAGCTGCGCCGCGCCTTAGAGCGCAACCAGTTTGAAGTATATTACCAACCACAAGTTTCACTTATTACTGGAGAAATTATTGGCGCAGAGGCACTTATCCGCTGGAATCACCCAGAGTTAGGTCTGGTTTCACCAGCCAGGTTTATTCCTGTCGCTGAAGAAACCGGGCTGATCGTGCAGATAGGCGAATGGGTGCTGCGCCAAGCTGCTCTACAAGCCATACGCTGGGTTAAAAATGGTTATGCTATGCAATGGATTTCTGTCAACGTATCTGGCGTGCAGATTATGCGGAGTAACTTTGCAGATACCGTTTATGGGATTCTCATTGAAACGGATTGTAATCCAAGCATACTGGAGCTTGAGATTACTGAAAGTACGGTTATGCAAAATACTGAGTATGTGATTGACACATTCAACCGTATCAAGCAACTTGGCCTCCGATTAGCCATTGATGACTTCGGTACTGGATATTCATCCCTTTCAAATCTCAAGCGATTGCCACTTGATAAAATCAAGATCGATCAATCATTTGTACGTGGTCTACCAGATGATCTGGATGACGCTGCAATTGCTAACGCCATTAACGCAATGGCATGTAGCTTAGGCTTTACTGTGATTGCAGAAGGTGTAGAAACCCTAGCTCAAGCAAAATTCTTGAAGGACATGGGGTGCGAAGAAGCACAAGGCTATCTCTATAGCAAACCCGTGACAACAACAGAATTCACCCAATTGTTATCAGCCACAAGCAAACAAAAATACCTACGAAAAGGTCAAGAAAATGCAAACTAATCAACCCAATTTCATTGATGTAGGCCAACTGCGAGTTGGCTTGTATGTTCATCTTGATTTGGGCTGGATGGATCATCCATTCACCCTCAGCAATTTTAAGCTTCAAGATGAAGAACAAATTTCTAAAATCAAAAAAACAGGGCTAAAGAAATTACGTTATGACCCGAAACGTAGCGATTGCGACCCCTTGCCTACGCCGTCAACTGCACCTGACGTGCCAGTAGCGTCAACAATAGAAGCTGATGTCATCGCTAGCGTAGCGACCAATGATGAAACCAGTAAAATCGTTTCAAAAATAGAACGCCTGAAACAACTACATCATGCCATTGATGAAAGCGAAAGGAGATTCATTATCGTAAGTGATATTGCACGAAAAGCAACACGCAATATTCTTACAGCGCCCAAAGCTTCTATCGAACAAGCCACGCTAATTGTGAATGATATGGTGGATACCGCTCTGATGGAAGGTGATGTTGCCATCCACGCACTTAATGGAAATCGCTCAAGCGATACCAATTATCAACACTCACTCAATGTCACAGTGCTCGCGCTCTTAATAGCCAAGTCAATTGACATGTCTAAAGAAGATGCTCGCCTGTTAGGCATGGCGGCTATATTCCATGACATCGGCAAAGCTGAAATCACTGACAAGATTTTAATGAAGAAAGACCCGCTGACAAAATCAGAGCAATCATATTTTGAGCAACATAGTGAGATTGGGGCGCGCATGGCTAAAGAAATCGGTCTGCCAGTCCGTGTTGGAAAAATCATCTTACAGCACCATGAACACGCCGATGGTTCAGGCTACCCAAAACACTTGAAGGCTGAACAAACAGACCCACTTGCCAGATTGGTCGCCCTTGTGAACGGCTATGACAACTTATGCAATCCAAATAATATAGTGATTGCTAAAACGCCTTATGAAGCATTGGCGCACATGTATGCCAATCAGCGCTCAAAATTCGACGAATCACTACTTAAGCGTTTGATTAAATCATTAGGCATCTATCCGCCTGGTAGCATCGTACAGCTATCAACAGGGGTTCATGCAATTGTCATTTCAGTGAACCCTAACAAACCTTTACGACCATTCGTCATGTTGCATGACCCAATGGCCGACCGGCAAGAACCGCTGATACTAGATTTACGTGAAGAACCAAGCATCAATATCAGCATCTGTTTGCGTCCAAACCAACTGCCGCCAGATGTTCTTGATTACTTAAATCCACGCAAAAGAATCAGTTATTTTATGGATGCAGATATTTGAAAAATTTTAGTGAGCTTGCCTGAAACTACACTATTTAGAACTGAACACTAGTGCCAAGGTTAAGAGACGTTTATTCATGATTCTTCTTTAGTAATTATTGACGAATACCATCATAGGTGAATCCGGAAGTTGGAAGAATGTGACAAATTGTCGCGCGACAATATACCGCAAGCAGGAATTCATTATTATCTTCATGAACACTTTATAATGTCAGTTAATATTAGATTTCTGGCAACCCATAAAATAATGCAATCGATTACCCCTTCTTTATCTAATGCAACACGCCATAATATGCAGCGTTTGGTAATGTTGCGCAGCGTCGTGATGGTTTGCCTAACATCTGTGATTGTCGGCTTAAGGCTAGCGTCNNGGACTTGGCACACTAAATGTCATTGCATGGTGGCGTTTAAGCAAAGCCCAGCAAACTACACAGCGCGAATTATTAGTGCAGCTTTTGGGGGATATAGCAGCGCTTTCCGTACTTTTTTATTTTAGTGGCGGCTACAGTAACCCTTTTATTTGGATGTATCTATTGCCAATTACTGTGGCTGCGGTCGCTTTACGGGCACTTTATGCCTGGATGATTGCGAGCCTGAGCATTGCTTGTTATACCTTGCTGATGTTTTATCACGTACCGCTTTCGCACTTGCATATGCATGCACGTGAGGGCGTGCAACTAGACATTCACCTGGTCGGTATGTGGCTGGGCTTTGTGGTGAGCTCGATTATTGTTGCAATTTTCATCGCACGCATTGGACAAAACTTGCGCGATTATGATAAAACGATTGCCGAAGTACGAGAAAAAGCGCTTGAAAGCGAGCGTATGTTAGCGCTTGGCACGCTTGCTACCAGTGCTGCACATGAATTAGGTACTCCGCTCGCCACTATGGCAGTGATCAGTAAAGAGCTCACGCAGGACTACGCTAACCAACCCGCACTGTTACAACAGTTGGAAATATTACGCACGCAGGTTTCACGCTGCAAAGAAATTTTATCTTCTATTACCCGCAATGCAGGGCAAACTCGCGCCGATGCAGGGCAAGGCTTAACTCTACGCGAGTTTTTGCAAGAGGCAATACAACGCTGGCGCGACACGCGACCTGCAACTGAACTTGTAGTCAATATGCCAACGACCACACACAACCCCGTTATTTTTATGGATAGAACATTCACTCAGGCTATCCTCAACTTGCTGGATAACGCTGCGGATGAGTCGCCAGAGCGCGTACTATTTAACGCAGACTGGGATAAAAAAATGCTGAAAATACAGATACGTGACTTTGGTGGTGGTTTAAGCGCTGAAACAAAGAGTCAGTTGGGAACACCATTTTTTACCTCCAAAAATGATGAGGGCATGGGACTTGGTGTGTATTTAACGCAAGTCACATTGGCGCGCTATGAAGGTAATTTAATCCTGAATAATCACCCCGATGGAGGCGTGCTCACCACTGTTCAATTACCCCTAAACAAATTGCGAGTTTCATAATGAATACGCCGGATATCATCGAAAAACCCACGTTACTTTTGGTAGATGACGATGTGGATTTTCTTGACGCACTCGCACCTGCCATGCGCAAACGTGGTTTTTTAGTGACCTTGGCAAATAGTGCAGAAAGCGCCTTTGAACTCGCCAAAAATGAATCTCCTGAGTTTGCCGTAGTAGATCTCAAAATGTCAGGCAACTCTGGTTTGGTGCTGGTTCGACAGCTCGCAAATCTCAATGCAGGGATAAAGATTGTCGTGTTGACCGGTTACGCAAGCATCACGACCGCTATCGAGGCCATTAAACTGGGCGCGACACATTATCTTGCAAAACCGGTAGACGCAGATGAGATTGTCGCTGCCTTTGAAAAACAATCTGGCGATGCTGAAATAGAATTATCATCTAACCCACTCTCGATCGACCGTTTGGAATGGGAGCATATTCAGCGCGTACTGGCTGAGCATGACGGCAATATCTCTGCTACAGCTCGTAGCCTGAATATGCACAGGCGTACTTTACAAAGAAAATTAAACAAAAATCCTAGTAAAAACTAATGGACTTTGGACTTCCCCCGGCTTGCCTCCCTCCCGCAAGCCGGGAGAAAAACCTTAATCCAGCTTCTCTATCCCCATGGCTTTGAGAACATACTTTTCATAGATCGGCTCACTAGTACCTTTCTTCATTTTATAAATGAAGTATTTCTCGAATGCAACCTTTGCGTAATGCACCCATTTGCCTTTCTTGATCCAGTTCACATTGCGTGGCGGAATTTGCGGCAATGCGACAAAAGCAGCACCAGTATCACCCATGTCAGCCAGGCAGATGGCGTTCCACGTACCCTTGGCATCAGCCGCCTGCCCTGCAAGGTCAGCGGCAATGTTATGTGCAATGGCCGTGACCATAGATTCAATCATATAGCCGGTTTTAGGTGCACCTGTCGGCACCGGCGTGACTTCTACCGGCGGGATGGCAACACATACGCCCGCTGCAAAAATGTTTCGATATTTCTTGCTGCGCTGGTGCTCATCGATAAACACAAAACCTCTTGGGTTACATAACCCTTCCACGCCGGCAACCGGGTCAACACCCTTGAATGCCGGTAGCATCATGGAAAACTTGAATGGCAGTTCGTGCTCTTTCACAATATTGCCGCTCATATCAAGCTCGGTCACAAACATCTTGCCCGCTTCAATTTTTGTTACCTTGGCATTGGTAATCCATTTGACGTCATTGTTACGATATTCAGATTCCAGCATGCCCTTGGAGTCGCCCACGCCACCTAAGCCTAAATGTCCAATGTAGGGTTCACTGGTCACATAAGTGATAGGTACTTTATTGCGCACTTTCTTTTTGCGTAGATCCCTGTTCATGATAAATGTGAACTCGTAGGCAGGACCAAAGCAACTCGCACCTGGCATGGCACCAATGATAACCGGGCCTGGATTTTTTAGAAATTCCTGATAAGCATCCCATGTTTTTTCCGCATGATCCACGGTGCATATCGAATGTGTATGACCGCCGTTTGGGCCGGATCCCGGCACTTCATCGAATGAGAGTTTTGGCCCAGTGGTGATCACCAGATAGTCATAATTCAAGTGATCGCCGTTGGCTAATTGCAAGGTGTTTTGTTCCGCATCAATTTTAGTGACAGGTTGGGCGATGAAATTGATGCCTTTCTTTTCCAGGTACGGGCGTATTGGAAAGGTAATCTTCTCGCGTTTGCTCCAGCCCACTGCCAACCATGGGTTGGAAGGCACAAACTGAAAATAATCGACAGCATTTACAACGGTAATCTGGTGACTGTTTCCAATCTTTGCTCTAAGTTCATAAGCAGTGGGCATTCCACCAATGCCAGCGCCTATTATTACGATATGTGCCATTTCAGTTATCCTCTCTTTAATTTAGTCATTATTGAATCACAATACCTTATGGAAACCTTATTCTGTTACCACACCCAACTTACGTTTAATCGAAATCGCACCGCGGATTTCCCCAACACTGTAACCAGTAGCCTTATCTTCTGGATACTCTTTTTCCAACAAGGATTTCACCCCCAATGAAACATCAGCCGGGCTACCGTGACATTGCAAACACATGGTTTGAGTGGAAATCGCTTTCATGTAACGAAACCAGCGACCATCAGCGTTATCAGTAACAACAGCGACTTCCATGCTGGCAACAGGTTTCCCCTCACCCTGTGCCTGATTGAATCCTTGCAGCACACCCTCTTCCCAAGCATCTGGTGTACCTAATGTTTTATTACGTGCCTTAAGAGATACGCGCTTTACTAGCCGGCCATCTCTTGAATACTGATCGGCTAGCGCAGGTGCAACTTGCTTGCAAACAGCTACAGCGCTTTCCGCACCACTTGTTTCCAACTGTTTTTTAAGTGTGCCCCCCAGCGTTTGCATAAATTCCTGTACGATTTTGCGGCTTTCTTCCAGATAGCGCGCCTGTGCTTCATCGGCTGTTTCGGCAGCAAAGGCCGGTGCCGCAGTGATTAGCAATGCCAACACACTTTTCACAAAGAATTTGTTCACTTTTTTCTCCTAAAGTTTGGATTTCACTGTTTTCAGTCCAGATGTATCCCAGGCCATAATGCCGCCTGTCAGATTGTAAACTTTGTTAAATCCGGCCGCTTGCAGCGTACTGGCGGCCTTTGCCGAGCGTTTACCGCTACGGCATTGCGTGATGACTGTGCTGTCCTTATATTGTGCAAGCTCACTGATACGGCTTTGTACTTGCGCTAACGGGATATGAATCGCGCCAGCTATGTGCTGCTCATTCCATTCACTGTCTTCACGCACATCAACAATAATGGCTTTTTGCTCTGCAAGCATCACCGCTGACTCTTTGGGCGAGATCGCGGCAATATCTGAAGGCGTACATCCTGCCAACAACGGCAAGACTGAGGCTGCCCAGATCAAAACGTAGTTAATAAACCTCTGGTTAATACCCTGCTTTATCATCACTTTATTTCCTATTCCTTGATATAAATTACTTGGATAAAAATCAATTGCCAATTAGCAATTGATTGATTTCCTGCAAACGACGTTCTCCTAGTTCGCCTGCCGCCGCTGAAAGGTTTAGCAGTGCCAGCAGCACCTGATAACGGCTGCGATAAAGGGCGAGGCGCGTGTTGTAAAGCTCCTGTTCCGAATTGAGCACATCAAGTGTCGTCCTGTCGCCCACATCGCGCCCTACGCGGGTGGAATCAAGTTTGATTTCTGCTGAACGTTCTGCTTGCTCCAGCGCCTTTACCTGCCCCTGCCCTACGGTTACTGCCAACCATGCCGATCTTGCCTCGCGCGCCGCTTGCTGCCGTACAAATTCGGTTTGGTTACGCGCCTTGTCCTCCAGCGCCAGCGCCTCTTGGTGGCGAGCATCACGCATGCCGCCGCTATAAAGAGGAATGGTCAATTGCACACCGAGGCTCAACTGGCGATTGGTAAGATCGGCATCATTGCCGCCCAACCCCTGCAAACGCTCGCCGCCCGCCTGAGCCACCAAATTAAGCACAGGCGAATGCCTGGCTTGAAATTTGCCACTTTCGGCATGTGCAATATCCTGCTGCAACTGCTGTGCATGCACTAGCGGATGGCTGCTTTGTGCACGATCCAGCCAGCCCTGCAAATCTCCGCTGGCGTAACTC
>CXWL01031990.1_pt1 | contig 14192 bp, 10 predicted proteins | sample 590931 | NCBI WGS metagenome assembly CXWL01 (sample SAMEA3498368, study PRJEB10139) | groundwater metagenome | biome: water well; material: biofilm material | place: Germany | collected 2015-04-27 | reverse complement strand
GAGCGTTTGAGTTCGTATGCGCCGGTGAGCTTGACGTCGTAGCCCGCCGGCAGGTGCGGCCAGCTGTAGGTGAGCCTGGCCGCCAGCGCCGCGCTCTTGAAGCTGCCGAGCTGCCGGTTGCGCGAGACATACAACGTTTCGCTGCTGGCATTGTCGCTGTAGAACAGCGCCTTGCCCTGCGTATACAGGCGCACCGAAGTGTCGAGCAGGAAGCCGCCCGCGCCGGCCTGGCCGAGATATTTGTTGACGCCGATCTCGGCGGTGTGCGCCTTGATGTCCCAGGTATCCCAGTAGTAGCGGTATTCGGCGCGCAGCGAGCTGCGCGCCCACAGCGTGCCGGCATCGGCGATGGTGCGCAGCTTCAGCGCCCGGCTGCTGCGCGTGCGCGGGTTGCGCTCGGGCACCGCCGCACCGAAGACGCGCGCGGCGCGGTACGGGCTGCCCAGGTAGCCGCTGTCGGAGATGGCTTCGAAGTTGGCGCTCAGCAGCCAGCGCGGGCTCAGGATCTGGGTCACGCCCGCGCGGTATTGCCAGTGCGTGGCCTGGTCGATCCAGCCCGGCACACCATGCTTGCCGACATGGTCCCGGCCACGGCTGTAGCCCAGGCTGACGGTGGTCATGCCGCCGAAGACTTCATGCGCGACATCGAAGCCCAGGGCATCGGAGGTGTAGTCGGGCTCGCTGCTTTTCGAGACCGCCAGTGTCAGCGTGGCATCGCGCACCACCGTCTCGGCGCTGAGCTCGTAGGCGGTGCGCGTTTCCTTGAACGGGCTGGCGGTGGTGACGACGTCGACCGAGGCATTGCTCACCGCATCGACGTAGTACTGGGCCGACAGCGAGACCCGGTCGGCCAGGCTCTTGCGCACCAGCAGCGCCGGCCCGCTGGCCTTGACACCGCCACCGTCGTAGCTGTGATAGAGGGTTTCGGCCTTGTCTTCGGGCAGCGTGGCGGCGCTGGCCGCACCGGTGGCACCGGTGGCGATCAAGCCGCCGAGCAGGCGCCGCAGGATGTCAGTTGCAGCCACAGCCGCCCCCCTGCACACCGGTGGCGCCGCGCGCGCCTTCGCGCACGTTGTGGACGTGTTCGCGGTGCTTGTCGGCCAGCGCCGAGCGCGAGAATTGCATGCTTGGGTCGGACAGCTTTTCGCGCTCGTAGGGCTTGACCCAGGGCTGCACGGCGCAGCCCGAAAGCAGAGCCGCCAACGCACCAAGGCCGAGGATTCCCCGCATCGCGCTCATGGCCGCCCCCTACGGCGCTGCGCGCCGGTCCCCCCGTGGGGGAGCGAGCGCCTTCGGAGCGGCCGTGCGGCGCTCATTCCTTCACCAGCTCGCGGATCTGCCGCTCGTAGGCGTCTTCAACGCCTTCGCGGTAGCCGCGGTGCAGATAGCGCACGCGGCCGTCGCGGTCGATCAGCACGGTGGCCGGCATGCTGCCCAGGTCATACGCGCGGCTGACTGCCTTTTCGGTGTCCAGCAGGACCGGGAACTTGAGTCCCCAGCGTGCCGCAGTGGCGGCACCGAGGCGTGCGTCGTCGTCGATATTCACCGCCAGCAGCACGAAGCCCGCGGCGCGGTATTTCTCGTACAGGCGGCCCAGGTGCGGCATCTCCTGCTTGCACGGCCCGCACCAGCTGGCCCAGAAGTTGACCAGCACCACCTGCCCGCGCTGCTCGTGCAGGCGCAGGTTGCGGCCGTCGGCCGTGCGCAGCGTGAAATCGGGCGCTGCGGCCTGCGGCATGAGGGGGGCCTGGGCGGCCTGCGCGGCCGTGGTGCAGGCCAGGAGCAGCGCAAGGAGGTGGTGGCGCATGGTCGGTCGCGGGCTCAGAAGAACAGCGTCAGGCCGGCGGTGACTTCAAGGTTCTGCGTGCTCTGGCGCTTGCCCAGCAGATCGAGCGAGAAGATATGGTCGCGCACATCGGTCTGGACTGAAACGTGGTCGCCCAGGATCAGCCGCAGGCCAAAGCCGGCGTGCAGCGTCTGCCGCTTGAGCCCCGCGAAGTTGGTGCTGCCCACGCCGGCCAGGATGTAGCCCTGGCTGGCCTTGGCCGCGGCGCGGCCGAAGAACACCTCGCCGGGCAGCAGGTTGTAGCCGGCCGAGACGCTGTAGTAGGCCAGCCTCTCGGTCCGGTTGACGAAGATGCCGCCCGGCAGCACCTGGCGAAAGGCCTCGTCGCTGACCTTGCTGCGGCCGACCGTGGCATCGACAAAGATATCTTCGGTGATGTGGTACGACAGCCGCAGCCCGCTCACCGCGGCGGCGCCGAAATTTTCGGTCGCGTAGGTGCCCGCGTAGAGGCCCAGCGCCAAATCGTTGGAGGGGAACCTGGGCCGTTGGACATCGCGCCGGTCCACCTTCGGCACGATCACCTGCTCCACCGCGGGCGGCGCCACCTGCGCCAGCGCAGACGCGGCGCAGGCAGCGAGGCCGATGAAGGCGAACAGGGTGCGGGCAAGCAGGGTTGAGGTCATGGCGTTCAGAAGAAGAAGGCGATTCCGGCCGTGATGGCGCGGTATTCGGTGCTGCGGTTGTCGGCCACGAAGGCGGTGTAGATCGACGCATCGAGGCGGGCCACGAAACGCTCGGCCAGGGTCCAGCGCAGGCCGAGGGTGGCGTGGGCGAGTTTGGCGTCGGTGGGCGCCGCGTTGACCAGGCTGCTGTTGGGGATGTTCTTGAACTTGCCCAGGCCGACTGAGAAGAAAGGCGCCAAGCGCCGGTCCGACCAGGGCTCGGAGGTCAGGCTCAGGTGCCAGAAATCGGTGCCCGAGAACACACCTTGCACTTGACCCACGCTGAGCTCGGCGCCCACCGTGTCGGCCAGCCGATAGCGTGACCAGAGCTTGAGCATCGGCTCGGATTTGAAGCGCCCCCAGCCACCGCCCAGCTCCAGCCGGCGGCCCAGGTATTCATCGACCAGCACATCGCGCCAGGCGGGCGCGCCGCCGGCCTCGGTGAGCGTGCTCTCGAGCTGCTGGCGCGGCACCCAGCCGGTCTGGCCGCCGGCCGCGCGCACGCGGTACCAGTCGGTGCGGCGCAGCTCGACGCTGACCCACTGCATGCGCTCGACGACGAAAAATACCGGGTAGCCGCGGCCCGGGCCGGTGTGCAGCTCCAGGTAGGGCGCGGTGACTTGCAGACGCTCGCTGTGCTCCGGCACCGGCGTGCTCGAAGCCGACGTTCCTTGTGCGCAGGCGACCCCTGCCGTGCCGCACGCCAGCAGCAGCGCCGCAATGCGCAAGAGGTGGGGGGCGCTGCGCATCAATCGGTATTGCACGCCCCGCTGGCGGGGTCGGCGGGTGTGAACATGGTGTCGGCGGCGCTGCTGAATTCGTCCTGCCCGGCGGGCATGGGCCGGTTGACCCAGTATCGAATCAGCCTGGCCGCAGGGTCATCGGAATTTTCGAAGATCAACCCGCCGCCATGCAGGGTGCCGCGCACCAGCGGCTTGTTGAGGATGCGGCTCTGGTCGGCGCTGCCGACCACGCTTGCGCCGAGCGACGAATAGAAGTTCTTGTACATGTCGCTGGCGCGCACTTCGGCGCTTGCCAGCGCGAGGTCCACCACGGGTGCGCCGCCCAACAGGCGCAGCGCGCCGCCGGTGCCGTTGGCGTTGTCGTGGCAGCCGGCAGCGGCACAGGTATTGGTGGAAATGACGCCGTTGATATTGACCCGCAGCGCTGCATTCAGCACCGGGTTCACGCAACGCTGGAAATAGGCAAACGAGAGCTTCTGCCCGCTCGCCCCCGGCGGGTTTGTCACCGCGGCCGGGTTGTCCAGCGGGCTGCCGCCGCCACAGCCCGCAACGGCCGCCACCAGCAGTGCGGCCGCCGTGGCAAGTGGCGTCAGCGGCAGCGACCGCAGGCTCGTCATGGCGTCGGGCAGCCGCGCAGGATCCAGCCCGCGATCTGCAGATAGCCCGCACTGCCCGCAGGCAGCACCGCGCGGGTTTGGCCCACCGCGCNNAGCCCGCACTGCCCGCAGGCAGCACCGCGCGGGTTTGGCCCACCGCGCCGGCCGGGTGCGGCAGCGTCGAAGGCCGCGCCAGCAGCGGGTTGGCGGCGGCATTGCAGGTGTTGTTGACCATGCTCAGCGTGACGTTGAAGTCACCCTCTTCGCTGCCGGTGAGGACAAACCGGTTGCGCGGGCTGCCCAGGCCGGCCTGGTGGCAGCCCGCGCACTGCGTCTGCAGGATGGGCTGCACCTGCGACATGAAGGTGGTCTGGCTCAAGGCGGTGATCGAGCGCACACCGTTGTTGCCGTCGAAGGGGTCGTTGTAGTACTGGCCACCCAGATCCATCCACTCCGCCAACAACCGCTTTTCAGCCTTGTTCAGCAGTCGCGCGTGGTCGGGCGCGGTCGCCGGCGGGCTGGGGTGGTCGCCACGCGCGGCGCTGGCGTGCAGCGCCTGACCCCACATGATTTCGGTAAGCCGGCTCTTGCGCGCCTGGCCCACCGTATTGACCGAGCTGGCGCTGGTGGAAACCAGCGGCGAGCCCAGCACGAGTTCGGGCACGCCGTCCTGCAGGCGCACCACGGGGCGGCCGGTGGCGGCGTCGATGAGCGGGTCGCCGAGCAGCAGTTCCTGGTACGAAACGAGGCGGCCGCTGCCGGCCAACGTGGCGCGCAGGTCGAGCTTGCCGTTGTCGGCGTGGCAGGCGGTGCAGGTGTGGCTGCCGCCCGGGCCGCGGCTGCGCGTCCACAGCGGCTGGATGTGATCCGGGTAGTTGATGACACCATTCACGGGCGCGGGCGTGACCAGGTCGTCGGCGGCATCGGGGTTGCCGCTGTAGCGCAGCGAGATCGGCGCGCGCGCCGTCACCCCGGCCTGCGCGGTGTCGGCCCAGACATCGGCGTACACCGGATGCGCGCCCAGCGACAGCGCGGCCGGGTCGAGTCGGGTACGCAGCGAGGCCATCGTCTCGCCGCTGCGGTGTTGCGCGGCGAGCGTCTGCTTCAGTCCGGCGGGCAGGGTATTGACGACCGCTCCGGAATTGAGCGAAGCGCCGCGGCGCGGGCTGTGGCAGCCGATGCAGGTGCGGCGCTCGCCCGGGCGGACCTGGATCCAGTTCGGGTGGGTCTGGATGCCACGGCCTTCGGCGTCCACGATGGACAGCGCCAGCGGCACATCGGCCGGCACCTGGAGCTTGAACGAACCGTCGGGCTCCACCGGCGCGTAGCCCAGGATCTGCTGCTGCTCGAAGTCGGTCTCGCCGATGGCGTTGCGCAGGCCGACACTGCCGCTGGGCGGTGGCACACCACGCATGGCGCGCACAAAACGCGCCGGCGCGCAGCCGTAGGCGCTGTCGGCCGGGTTCTTGATGCGCGCCAGGTCGGCCACCATGGGCCGGGTGTCAGCCGCGTCGGTGGGCGCCTTGAGCGCAATGGCCTGGCTGCAAGCGGCGCGGTCGGCATCGGTGAACATGATTTCGGCCATGCGCCGCAAGCCGTCGGTGTCGTACACGCTGCGCACCTCGATCAACGCCATATCCTGCGCCGCCAATACCGCGTCCACGGTGGTCGGCTCGACCACGCTGGGCTCGGCGCGCGCGTGCAGCGCCACCGGGTCGGTATACATGAAGCCCGGCGGCGGCGCGGCCACGATGAGCCAGGTCTGCTGGGCCGGGTCGAACATGTAGATGGCGTAGGCGGCGGGTGCGTTGTCCTGCACCGCGTCGGCGGCGCGCGCGACCACGCTGCGGTTGGTGTCCTGCATCTGCGCCAGTTCGTCGGCACGCAGCGTGGTGCACGAGACGACCACGCCGCCGCGCGTGACCTCGCAGGGCCGCCAGGCCACCAGCATGCGGTCGCTGCCGTCCCACAGCGGGTAGGGCGTGGTGGCGCGGCCGTATGGCGACAGGCCGCGGCCGTCACCCAGCGGCCTCTCGGTGGCCTGGACCTGCCCGCCCTGGGCCGGCACGGTGTTGCTGGCCGGGGTATTGAACTCGGAGTAATTGGCGGCGTTGATGAGCTGGATCGAGCCGCCCTCCTGGCTGCCCGACAGCGGCATCAGCGACGACACCACCTGGCCAGCGAATTTGCCGCGCGGGTCCATGTCGCGCGGGTGCAGGTAGCTGTTGCCCGGGCTCAGTGCGCCATACAGCACGAAGAGGTCGGTGCCATCGGGTTTGCTGCGGAAGATGGCAAATCGGTTGTGGTCGGCCACATGCTCCCAGCGCGCGAACATGATGTCGCCGTTGGGCCGTATCACCGGGTTGCGCTCGTGGCTCTGGTTGAAGCTGATCTGCTGGATGGCCCCGCCGTCGGCGGCCATCGTGTGCAGGTTCATGACGCGCTCGCGCTCGTATTCGTCGGCCGCGTAGTAGGCACGGCCGAGCGCCTGGTTCAGGTGCGATTTGGCCTGCCGGTTGCTGGAGAAGACGAAGCCGCGGTTGGCCGGCAGGTAAACCGGGTCGGCGTCGTCGTCCTGCGCGCTGGCCGTCAGGCGGCGGAAGGTGCCGGCGATGAGCCCCCCCACGCTCATGTCGTATTCCCAGATATTCCAGCGCCCGGTGCAGGCGGGCTGGCCATCGATGGTGGCGCTGTTGCTGGCCGGGCAGCGCATCGAGAAGACGATCTTCTTGCCGTCGTACGAAACCTCGGGATCCGAGGCGTCGCCCGCGCCCTGCGTAAAGCGCGCGGTGAGGTTGTGTTCGGTGGCGCTGGCCGACGACTTCTCGCGCAGCATGAGGTCGCCACCGGGCGCGCTGTTGGTGCCGTCGGTGGGGTTGATGCGCACCGCCGTGCTGCGCTTGACATAGGCGATGGCGATATCGCCGTTGACGGTGACGGTGTCGCCGCCGCGGCTGCCTTCGCCCGAACAAGACACCAACGCCACCAGCGCCAGGGTGGACGCAGCCGCGGCCATGCGCCGCCATGCCGCCGAGGGCGGCGATGAGAACCTGCTTTTCACCATCAGCTTCTCCTGAACGGCCCGCGGTTCATTGGCACGCTCGCTCGGGCGCAGGCAGGCCGTGCAGCAGGCCCGACGAGGCATGCAGCACGCCATGGCAGTCGATGACCACGGCGTCGAGGCCGGCGATGGTGGGCGCGAGCCGCTCTACCAGCGCCAGCCCGCGCTCGGCGCCCAGCACGAAGACGGTCTTGGACAGCGCCTCGCTGGTCAGGCCGTCGGGCGCCAGGATGGTCACGCTGTGCACACCGCGCGGCGAGCGGCCGGTGGCCGGGTCGATGAGGTGATGCACGCGCTCGCCAGCGTCGTCGAAGTAGCGCTCGTAATCGCCCGAGGTCGAGATCGAGACGTCTTCCAGCGGCAGCACCGCCACCACCTCGCCGGCGCGGCGCGGGTCGCGGATGGCCACGCTCCAGGGCCGGCCGCGGCGGCTGCCGATGACGCGGCTGTCGCCGCCGGCGCTGACCATGGCATGCGCGATGCCGCGGCGCCCCAACAGGGCGGCCGCGTTGTCCACCGCGTGGCCCTTGGCAAAGCCACCGAGATCGATGCGCACACCGGGGCGCGCAAAGCGCAGCGTGCGCGAGCGCGGGTTCAGCTCCAGGTGTTGCCAGCCCACCAGCGAGCACGCCTGCGCCAGCGCGGCTGCGCTCGGGCGCACACGCTGGCGGTAGTCGTAGAGCTGGCCGACGGCGGCGTAGGTGATATCGAAGGCGCCGCCGCTGAGGCGCGAAAACTCGATCGCGCGCTGCACCAGGTGGTACATCTCTTCGGACAGCGGCACCGCGCGCGCAGCGGCCTCGCGGTTGATGCGCGAGAGCTCCGAGGCCGGCTTGTGCGGGCTCATGGTGCGGTCGATGCGGTGCATCTCGTCCATCACGGCGGCAGCGGCCTGCTCGCCGGCGCGGGCCTCGTCGCACCACAGCTCCACCTTGATGGCGGTACCCATGATCGCTTCTTCGCGCAGCACCCAGCCGCCGCTTGCGCGCTCGGTGCGGCGGGCAAAGTCAAAGCGGCGCTGGCTGGGGTTGGACGGGGCGAGAAGCATGGCAGCGGACCATACCGGCGCGACGCCGCCCGCACGGTGACCGCTGGTGCGCCTTTGCGAGCAGATGCTTCAGATGTGAGCGGCCCGACCCGGCCGCCGACTCACATGCCCTTGAACAGGCCGGCGTAGCTGCGGCTGACCTCGAGCTTCTCGCCGTGGCCCTTCACGGTCACGATCTGGCGCCCGCGAAAGTCTCGCGTCACGCCGGCGATGGCGCTCACGCTGACCAGCGTGCTGCGGTGGATCTGCCAGAAGCGCTGCGGGTCGATTTCATCCACCAGCTCCTTGATGGGCTTGCGGATCAACGCCTCCACCTGCGCCGTCTGCACGCGGGTGTACTTCTCGTCGCTGATGAAGAACAGCACGTCCTGCACCGGAATCATCTGGATGGCCTGCCCCACCGAGGCCTGGATCCACTGCAGATACTGCGGCGCCCCGCCTGGGTTGAGGCGGGCCGAAAGCTGGTGCAGCAACTGCTGCAGGTGGGGCCCGGCCGGCGCCTCGGGCGCGCCCGGCCCGCCGGCACGGGCTGCCAGCCGCAGCTGCAGGCGCTGCACCGTGCGCGCCAGGCGGTCGCGCTCGGCGGGCTTGAGCACATAGTCGGCCACGCCCTGCTCGAAGGCTTCCACCGCGTACTGGTCGTAGGCGGTGATGAAGACGATCTCGGGCACCAGGTCGTCGTCGGCGCCGCCATCGCTGCCCTCGCTGCCCGCCGGCTCGCGCGGCGGCAGCTGGGCGATCTGGCGCGCGGCCTCGACGCCGCTCAAGCCAGGCATGCGGATATCGAGAAACACAATATCGGGTCGGTGCTGGCTGACCAGTTGCACCGCCTCCAGGCCGTTCTTGGCTTCGGCCACGATCTGCAATTCGGGCCAGACCTCGGCCAGGCGGGCGCGCAGTTGCTCGCGCATCAGGCGCTCGTCGTCGGCCAGCACTGCCGTCGGTGCTTGCGCATTGACCGCGGTCGGTGCCTGTGCTTTGACCGCCGTCGGTGCCTGCGCGCTGCCGGCACGCGGGCCGGGCGGAATGTCAGGGGCGGGGTTGCTCATCTCGGCATCGTAGCCACGTTGGCCGTCACGGCGCGGCGCCCTCGATCATTTTGTACGGCACCGTGATCGTCACCACCGTGCCCCCGTTGGGGTTGGCGGCCACCGTCAACGTGGCCTTCGCGCCATACAACAACTGCAGCCGCTCGCGGATATTCGCCAGCCCCACGCCCGTGCCTGCGGTGGCGGCCATGCCGAAGCCCAGGCCGGTATCGGCGACTGTCACCTGCAATTTGCCATGCACGATCTCCGCCGCCACGCGCAGGCTGCCCCCTTCGGGCTTGGGCTCCAGGCCGTGCTTGATGGCGTTTTCCACCAGGGTCTGGATCATCATCGGCGGAAACTCCGCCGACAGCAGCCCGTCGGGCACCGCCACCTCGGTGCTCAGGCGCTCTTCCATGCGCACCTTGAGGATCTCCAGGTAGGGCCGGATCACCGCCAGCTCGCGCCCGAGCTCACGCACGCCGCCCGCCCCGGTGTCACCGGTGGTCTCGCGCATGGTCGGCATGCTGGCGCGCAGCAGCGCGATCAGGTTCTTCTGCATCGTGCTGGCGCGCGCCGGGTCGGTTTCGATGAGGTGGTCGATCGAGGCCAGCGTATTGAACAGGAAGTGCGGCTCCACCTGGGCCTGCATGGCGGCCATGCGCGCCTCCACGACCTGGCGCTTGAGCGATTCGGCCTCTGCGGTTTCAGTCGCCTGCGCCGCCTTCACTTCCGCCTGCAGGCGGCCCTTGTAGGTGAATTTGATGATGCCCGAGGCCAGGATCCACAGCAGCGTGAACTGCATCAGGAAGTCGCCGATGCCCACGCGCGTGGTGCGGGTGGACGAGCGCGGCCGGCCCTGCGCGCGGGTCAGCTCCTCGATCGCCTGCTCGGCATCGTGGCGCGCTTCGGTGGCGTCGCGCGTGGCCTGCTCGGCGTCTTCGCGCGCCTCGCGGATCGAGGCCTCGATTTCGCGCCGGGCTTCTTCCACCGCCTCGCGCACCGCGTCGGCCGCCACGCCCGGCGGCAAGGTGATGCGGATGGCGTGCTGCGCGGCTGAAGCAGCGGTGGCCGCCGAGCTGGCCGCCGGCGCGGTATTGGCCGGCTTGGGCGTGATGCGGATGCCGTTCCTGTCGATATTGATTTCGACACCGGTGCCATCGCCGGGGGCCGGCGTTTCAGGGGCCTTGGCGGGCTGGGGCGCCTTCGGCAGCCTGGGCGCCCTCGGCACCACCACCACCCGCGGGGCGTCGCCTTCGATGCGCTCGGTGATGGTCCAGGTGAAGGGCGGCAGGTCGTGCAGGATCCCCATGCCTATCAGCAACAGCAGCGCCAGCACGATGAAGCGCCGCCAGCTGATGCTCACCAGCCAGCTGGCGTAGGCGTGGAAGGCGCGCAGTGCCGCTGCTGAAAAGCGCTGCCACCGGGCATGCCAGGCAGCGGTGGATGCGGGGGCGGGGGCGGTCATGGGCGCTTGGGACGAGAGGCGATGTTCGCCACTGTACCCAGCCGCCGCGGCGGCGCGAGCGCCGGCCGATGCAACGGCCCGCCCGCCCGACAGGCTGCACCCGGTGGTGACAGCCCGGTGGGCGCAGTTCGGTCAGACGCCGAAGCTGGTGGCCAGCGCCAGCAGCAGCGTCGCGGCGGCGGCGCAGATCACCAGCCGCAGCAGCATGCGATCGGCGGCGTCGGCCTGCGCCATCTGGTCGGTGGCGTCCTGGGCCTCGTGGCGGCCCAGCCCTGGCAATGTGAAGACCGATTCCGCAAACGACGACCGCGTATCGACGAAGTCGAGGCGATGGGTCTGGTTGGCAAACATGGCACGCTCCTTGGTTCCTGGCGATCGGGCGGCGCACTTGCGGCGCGCCATATCGCAGTTGTAAGGAGGGCGTCGTTACGGCCGCGTTACGCCGCGTCGGCGCGCAGGCGCCAGCCGAGCAAGGCGCGGTTGACCGGGTGCTGCTGCAGGAAGCTGTCGGCAAATTCCGGGGCGACATGGTTCGCGGCGGTCGTTCGCAGCCACTGCTGGCCGTCCTGGGCCAGGGTGGCGGCCAGGGTCGCGTCTTGCGCACCGCCAGCGGCGCGCAGGGCCTGTGCCGGTGCGAGCCAGCGCAGCGCCCGGTCGGCGTGCACGGCCTCGGTGGTATCGGCCAGCGCCAGTGCCGCGCGCGCCGCGCCGCGCGCCCGCGCCGGGTCGTGGCGCGCGGCGATCGTGGCCGCGTGCAGCCAGGCCCCCAGCTCGGCGCCATGCAGCTGGAGCTGGTGCGCGTCGGCCGCCACCGCATCGAGCTGCGCCAGCGCGTGGGCCGGCTCCAGCGCCAGCGCCAGTTCGGTGCGCACCATCAGGCCCAGCTCTGGCCAGCCGCCGGGCGGCGCCAAGGCAGCGGCTTCGGCCAGCAACTGCGCCACGCCAGGCTCGGGCCGCCGGCCGAGCCGCCGCTGCACCCGCGCCAGCAGCAGCAGCCAGCGCACGGCATAGCGCGCCGGCATGGCACGCGCCGGTGCCAGCGCGTCGCCAGCCAGCAGTTGCAAGGCGCGCGCGTGCTGGCCCAGGTCGAGCCAGACCTGCGCCCGGTACAGGCGCGCCAGCGGCACGCGCGAGGGGTTGCGCTCGGCCAGGATCGCTTCCGCGCGCTCGCACCACTCCAGCGCCAATGTGTAGTGCCCGCGCGCACGCTCGCACTGCGCCAGCAGGGTGGCGATGAAGCCGGCGCTGCTGCCCGCCACCTCGAACGTCGTGACGATGCGCTGCGCCTGCGCGGCCTGCTCGGCGGCGCCTGCCACATCGCCGGCATCGAGCCGGCTCAGCGCGTAATTGGCCAGCAGGGTGGCGTGCTGCACGCGCTCGCCGTGGGCCGCCGTATCGGCAATGGCACGCAAGTGGTGGCGCTGCGCCTGCGCGGGCTGGCCCAGGTTGTCGAGCACGACGGCGAGGTTGCCCTGGAATTCACAGCGGTCTTCGACCGCGCCATGGGCTTCGATCCAGGCCTCGGCGGCACGCATGTGCGGCAGCGCCGCGTCAAATCGCGCAGCCATGGCCAGCGCCGTGCCCAGGCGCTGGCGGACTGAAGCCATCAGCGCTTCGTCGGCCAGCGGCAGCGCCATCTGCAGCGCCTGCTCGCCGCAGGCCAGCGCGGTGGGCAGATCGCCGAGCACGGCGGCATACCAGGCCTGGGTGGCCACCGCGCGCGCGTGCTGCATCGGCGTGCGGGCGCCGTTGGCCAGGCGGTCGAGCAGAGGCAGGCCATCGGCCTGGCGGATCGTATTCATATGCCCGGCGATGGCGCTCAGCACCAGCTCGAAGGCTTCGTCGGCGCGCCCCGCGGCGTCGGCGATATCGGCGGCACGCAGCAGGAAGGCGATCCTCTCGCCCTCGCGCAGCGCGCGGTGGGCGCTCTGCGCCGCGGCGCGCAGGGCAGGCAGCGCGCGGGCGCGCTGGCCGGCGGCCTCCCAGTGCGCGGCGATGCGCGCGGGTTCGCCGGCGTCGCCCTCCCTGGCGCCGCCTGCGGCGGGGTCGTTCAATCGTTCCAGCCACTCGGCACACAGCCCGTGCAGGTGGCGCGCAATCACATCGGGCAGGCCTTGCAGCACGGCGTCGTGGATCAGGTCATGTGCGAAGTCGGCACCGCGCAGGACTTGCCGGGCTTCGAGCTCGCTCCAGGCGTCGGCCAACTCGATGGCGCTGCGGCCGAGCAGGCTTTCGGCCAGGGCGATGCTGAAGTCGACACCGGCCACCGCCGCCACGCGCGCCAGCTGCAGCGCCGGTGACGACAGCCGCGCCAGTTGCTGGCCGATCAGCTGCGCCAGCGACTGCGGGCGCGGCAGTCCCGCCGCCAGCGTGATGGCGCCTTCGTGCCAGGCCAGCTTGAGCGTCTCCAGCGCAAACAGCGGGTTGCCGCCGGTGCGCTGGTGCAGCAGGGGCGCCATGGCGGCGCCGGTGACGCCGGGCAGGGCCAGCGAGTCCACCAGCTCCGCCACCTGGGGTTCGGTCAGCGGCAGCAGGGTCAGGCGGGTCTGCGGGCCGGCGCTGGCCAGCGCGTCCAGCAGCGCCTGCAGCGGGCTGCCGGGCAACGCAGGGCGCAGGCCCAGGCACCAGCGCGTGGGCGCGGCTTCGCGCGGCAGGCTTGCCGATGCGTCGCGCGGCGCGGCCAGCAGCGACTGCAGCAGCTCGATGGTGGCCTCGTCGGCAAAGTGCAGGTCGTCCAGCGCCAGCGTCTCGACCACGCGGTGGGCGCGTTGCAGCAGCGTGAGGACAGGCTGCACCAAGGGCGGCTGCAGCGGCGCCGCGCTGGCACCGAGCTCGGGCAGCAGCGGCGCGAGCGCGCGGCGCAACGCCGGGTCGGCAGCGGTCGGGTCGCGGTCGAGCAGCAGTCGCAGGGCACGGNNCGGCACGAGCCATGGTGGCGTAGGGCACCAGGTGGTCGCCCGGCCGCCCGCTGGCATGCAGCAGGCCGGGCCGGGCGGCCGCCAACGCCTGCAGCAGCCGCGACTTGCCCATCCCGGCCTCGCCCACCAGCACCAGCACGTGGCCGGCGCCCAGGCCGCGTTGCAGTGTCTCCAGCTCCGCCGCCCGCCCGATCAGCCGCGGCGGCCGCAGCACGGCGACGGGCACGGCACTGCGCGCCGGGGCCGCATCGGCCAGCGTGCCGGAGGCCTCCACGGTGGCCAGCAGGTCCAGCGTGGCGCGGGAGGGCGTCGTGCCGACCTCATGCTTGAGCATCTGTTCGCAGCGGTCGAAGACCAGCATCGCCCGTGCGCGGTCGCCGCGCAGGTAATGCAGCCGCATGACCCGGCGGTAGGCATCTTCAGACAGCGGGTCAGCGTCAACCAGCGCCTGTGCCAGCGGCAGGGCGGCGGCGGCATCGCCGGCGGCCTCGAGGGCTTCGATGCGGTCTTCGGTACGCCGGCGCACGGCCGCGCGCTGGGTGCCTCGGCGCCTGGCAAGCCAGGCATCGAGCTCCTGGCACTCGGGCGCGCCGAGGTCGCCGAGCAGGGTCGTGGCGGCGTCGAGATCGTGTTCGACGCCCCCCGCCAATTCCAGCAGCGCGCCGCCCGCCACCACGTCGCAGCCGATCTGCTTGCGCAGCCTGAACAGGCGCTGGCGCAGCGCGTTGCGCGCCGCCTCGGCGCTGTTGGCCGGCCACAGCAGCGCGGCCAGCCGCTCACGTGCGGTGGCGCCTTCCAGCGCCAGCCAGGCCAGCAGCAAGG